>Ga0116180_1002137_pt1 | contig 15882 bp, 10 predicted proteins | sample AD_UKC073_MetaG_FD_89804 | JGI IMG/M metagenome (GOLD analysis project Ga0116180, IMG submission 89804) | Active sludge microbial communities of municipal wastewater-treating anaerobic digesters from USA - AD_UKC073_MetaG | ecosystem: Engineered > Bioreactor > Anaerobic > Digestate | place: USA...
ACGTAGGTGATCAACGCACCGGTGGTGATCTGCCCTTCGGGGCGAAGGCCGTTGTCGAACGGCATCCAGGCCGCCAGCAGCACCAAACCCGCCGCCCACAGGGCGGGGCGGCTGGACGCCACTGCGGGACCGAGACGTGGTAGCACCTCCCGCGACAGCAGCAGCCAGCAGATCAGCGAGCAAATTAAGTCGGGCAGGCGGATCCAGATGCTGGAGGTGCTGACGTGAGTCATCAGGGCCAGCACGTTGTAGTACCAGCCGAACGGGTCCTCGGGCACCCCGAACCAGCGGAAGTAGTTCGACATGTACCCGGCATGGCCGGCCACCCGGGCCATGCCCAGCTGGTAGCCGTCATCGGACGAGTTGGCGCCGATGACGTACCAGACCAGGAAGGCGCCGACCACGGTGCCGTCCACCACCGTGAGGGTTCGCCAGCGCTTCGGGACGAAGCGTTGCTTCCGGCGGCCGTCCAGGCGGTCCAGGCGCCACAGCGCCGTCAGGGCCACACCCGTGGACACGATCGCCAGCAGCATCGCGGCCAGTTTCAGCGCGGTCGGGTGGCTGCTGAACCGAGTGTCGACGGTCGCCGACACGTTCAACCCGGGCGGGGCCGGCCCGGTGAGATCGGTGAACACGCCGACGATCGCGGGGCGCAGGTTCGGGTCCTTGAAGCCGCTGCGCAGGTACTCCGACCCGCTTTGCGCCGAGTCGTCGTCCTGTTCCGTTGCGGAGGCCGCCGGCGGCAGACCCACGAAGGTGGCGAACGTCCCGGCTTCGGTGGAGCTGATCTCGATACGCTGGCAGGCCGGTGAATTCACCTGGGACCGAGGCACACTCGCGATGACGACATTGCGGTCGGTGATGTCCACCCGCTGTGTCCCGACGGTGACGAAGAGCGAATTGAGGGTGGCGTCCTTACCCTTCTGGGGGGCGAGTCCGAGCACCAGACCGCCCTTGGGCGGCATCTCGCGGATCACCTCGCACGGGACCGTCGCGGTCACCGAGACCGGCGTCAGCGAAATCAACGGAGCTGTGACGTTCGACAATTGGCCGGCCGCACCCTGTCCGGCCGGCCAATTGAGGGTGGCGGTGGTTTGCACCACGGGCAGCAGTGGGGTCAGCACTGACAACACGAATCCGAGCAGTCCCGCGATGGTCGCAACCCACCGGGTGATGGTCACGTCCTGCCCGGCGTGTCTGGCGTTGTCGGTCAGCGTCGCGGTCATGTCCCCCGCCTCTGGGCTCTCTGCATTAGGGAAGCGCCCTGATCGGTCCGTTGCGGCTCCAGCCGAACTCCCTGACCGTGCCCTGCTCGATCACGGCCGCCGGAGCACGCGCGCCCGGCACCCGAAGGTACCGCTCGATCGCCCCCCAGTCTCGATACCAGTCGTCGCGCAGGTACGTCGGCACGGTGGAGGTGGTCAGCAGTGCCTGGATAAACAGGAACGGTCCGCCGGACCGTGCCGCCTGCCACATGTTCGATGACACCACCACCTGTTTGAGGTTGGGCTGGATCCGGTACTCCGGGATCTCGGCGACGCCGAGATGCTCGGCGAAGGGCCGCTGGCAGGGGAAGTTCGCCGCGGTGGCGATGTCCATCAGCACCGGGGTCTGGCGGCCGAGGAACTGGTTGGCGGTCTGCAGCACCGGCACCCGCGGCGGGGTGAAGCCGAACCACTGGTCGGTGCTCAGGTTGGGGTCGTCGGCGACGATCCGCGCCACGTTGGCCTCGGCCGGCGCCCAGGCGAGCGGGAAGCGAAGGTTGCGCCAGGCGTACTGCTCGTCGGTGTCGATCGGTTGCACCTTGTCCAGGGCCGTGAAGGTGCCGTCCGGGTTGCGAACCCCCCACTGCAGTTTCAGCGATTGGCCGTAGTGGAATTCGCCTTCCTCGTCGTAGTACCAAATCGCGCCGGCGGCGGCGACGGTCACCAGTGGGCGGTCCGGGGAGCGGGGCGGAAGCTGGTACCACGCGGAGGTGGCCTTGGCGGCCAGGGTGTTCTCGTCGTAGCTGCCCATCACCGGGGTGCTGGCCGGGTTCAGACCGAACGGCAGGAAGACTCGCGAACCGTTGACGCCGACGGGGCCGTAGCCGCCGCCGGTGCCGCCGGTGAAGCCGATGCCGACGTTCGGCTTGTTGGGCGAGCCATCGGAGTTGACCGTGCCCGGGTTGGCGACGAACGGGGCCACCGGTTCGAGGGTGTCGCTGATGCCGTTCGGGGTGAAGCCGACCGGATTCTCACCGCCGAGCGGGCCGTACCGGCCCCAACGCTGGCCCGGCGCGGGGCTCAGCATCCCCGCGTTGGTGTCGGCCTCGACGAGCACGTCGTCGGCCATCGCGCAACTGGACGTGGAGAGCCCACTGGTCAGCGCGGCGATATTGGCCTTGCCGGTGGTGTAGGCGGGATACCGCTGCACCAGACCCTTGGCCATCGAGCCCACCATCAGCAGCACCATGATCAGCGCGAAAGCCAGCAGTGGGGTGGCGGCCAGCGCCCGGTTCCGACGCGTGTTCTTGACCTCGGTGTGCCCGGAGTAGTCCATCCGGAAGTGCAGCCACCCGGCGATCAGACCGGTGATGACGGCGAGCGCCAGGAACATCGACGTCACCGGGCGGTGCAGCAGCACCGGCTGCCGGTCGAACCACGGGACCCCGTAGTTGCCCACGTAGAACCAGCCGTTGATCCCCGAGGTGGCCCAGGCCAGGATGAAGAGCAGCGCAGTCAGGTAGAGCGCCAGATTGCGGCGGTTGTGCAGTCCGACGCGGGCGAAGGCGAACCCGAACACCGCTCCCAGACCGGCGGTCAGACCGGCGAACGCGCCGAACTGCACCGCCCACTTGGTGGGGGTGAACGTCAGCAGCAGCAGCCCCAGCGCGGTACTGCCGATGAGCCGCCAGACCGGGCCGCGCGCGACGCCGGTCACCGAACCGCGCCGCAGCAGCAGCGCGATGAGGCCGAACATGCACAGCAGCATCAGCAGCACGGCGAAGCGCCGGGTCAGTGAGCCTTCGACGTTCTCCTCGACGGTGAGGAAGTAGTAGCGCAGAAAGTCCTGGTACCAGGAAATCGTCGGTCCGACCACATATTTGATCCGGGCGGACTCGGCGACGGTGGCCAGCGTCTGGTCGCGGAACACCACGACGAAGATCAGCGACGCCGCGGCCGCCAACGCCGACAGCGGGGCCAGCAGGCCATCGGCCGGGCGACGGCGGCCGATGATCCGGGCGATGGCGCGGGCGCCGACCAGCAGCGGCGCCAGAGCTACCAGACCCTGCGGCGCCAGGGTGACGCTGAGGACGGCGACGACGATCGCCGCGGCGGCGGGAACCAGCCGCCGGGTGGCGATGGTGCGCTCGACCAGCGTCCACACCGCCAGCACACCGAAGGCGATCAGCGGTTCCGGCCGCAGGCCGTTGTTGAACGGCAGCCAGGCGGCCAGGAACACCGCGCCCGCGGTGGCGACCGCGATGCGGCTTCCGGCCAGCCCGCCCGCACCGGGGCCGAGCCGGCGCAGCACCCAGCGGCTCAGGATCAGCCAGCACCCGATCGCCGCGGCGGTGGCGGGCAGTCGCATCCACACCCCGGCGGTACTGATCGAGGCCATGTGGGCCAGCACCGATTGGTACCAGTCGAAGGGTGCCTCGGTGGCACCGAAATAGCGGTAGTAGTTGGTCGCGTAACCGGCCTCGCCGGAGATACGGGCGATGGTGAGGTTGTAGCCGTCGTCGGACGAGATCGGCCCGATCACGTGCCACAGCAGCAGCGTCCCGATCACCCCGACGTCGGCGGGCCAATGCGCCAGCAGTGCGGGGCGCCGGCCCGGAGAGCGGCGGTGGCTGTCACGGCGGTCGAGCACCCACAGCGCCGCCACCGAGGCGAGCACGCACAGCACGCCGGCCACCATCGCGAGAAGTTTGAGGGTAGTCGGCTGGGTGATGAAGCGGGTGTCGATGTCGATCCGTGCGGAAAGCCCGTCCGCAGGCACTTTCAGCTCCGTGAATACACCCGTCACCTGTGGCTTCTTGTCGGGCGACAGGGTGCCGGCCGCGCCGGGAATGCCGATGAAGTCCGCTCCGACCACCCCCGGATCGGCCCACACCCGCAGGGCGCTGCAGGCGCCGGAGGCGACGGCCTGACGTGGTGCGACGGCGGCGACGGTGTCGCGGAATGCGACGAACACCGAGTCGGCGGTGGCGCGCACCACCATCCCATTGCGGGAGGCGTCGATACCGTCCGGCGGGTTGGTGCCGAACACCAGGCCGCCGGACGGCGGCAGGCTGGCCACCGCCCGGCAGGGGATGGACACCTCGAGGGACTGCGGAGCGCCCGACACCAGCGGCGCCGTGACATTGCCGACCATCCCGCCGGGACCGGTCGCCTGCGGCCACAGCACCGTCGCGGTGGTCTGCACGACCGGCAGCAGCGGGGTCAGCGCGCACAGCAGGATGCCGAGGACGCCGGTGAGGACGGCGACGAGCCTGGCCGTCCGGGTGGCATCAGGGGCGTCGGCGGGCACGAGGGTCGATCGTAGGCCACCCGCCCGGATGACCCGGCTACGTCCGGCCGGTCATGTCGGTCGGCTCCGGCGGGACGCTTAGCTGAGGCCTCTCAGGTGGGGCCTCTCAGGTGGGGCGGAGCGGCGCGGGACTCCACAGGCCGCTGCGGGTGGCGGTGCCCAGGTCCAGGCGTGCCGGGATCGCGGTGGGGTAGTACAGCCCCAGCCGCTGGAGCGAGCCCCAGTCCCGGAACCAGTCACCGCGCAGATAGGTGGGCACCGTCGTCGCCCGGAACAGCAGTTCGCTGATCCCCAGCGGACCGCCGCCGATGTTGTCCATCACCGGCGAGTTGGCGTCGGCGCCGAACCGATCCGGCAGGATGCGCCACGTGGGCACCTCGGTGACGCCGTTGTTGTGGCCGAACGGCCGCTGGCAGGGGAAGGCCAGGCCGACGAGCCAGTCCAGGAGCACCGGATCCTGCGAGCCCACCACCTGCTGAAGGCTCTGCAGCGCCGGGATCCTCGGCGGGGTGAGTGCGATCCAGTGCTGCGGGGCCAGGTCGTCGTCCTTGGCGACCAGGCGGATCAGCGTGGCGTCGGGGGGGATGGCAGCCAGCGGGGCGCGCAGGTTGCGCCACGCCGGCGTCGGACCGATATCGGCGAAGGCCATCGCACCGCCCGGCCGTCCCGCCGCCGCCCCGGCGTCGGTGGCCCACTGCACCTCGACTTCGTCCGGGTCGAACCGGCCCGCGGCGGAGACCACGATCAGCGGGGCGTCGGGGGTGCGGGCCTCCCGGGCCGGCAATCGGTACCACGCGGAGCGCAACATCGCCGGCTGCTGGACCCCGGAGCGCCAGCTTCCCAGCACCGGCGTGGTCGCCGGGTTCAGTCCGTAGGGAAGCCGCACCCGCGAACCGTTGACACCCGCCGCCGCGCCGACACCAGTCCCGTCGCCCACCCCGGTCGCGGCATCGGTCTCGGCCTCCGAGCCGTTGGCGGCATCGATGGTGTTGCCGCCGCCGGGCGGCTCTTGCACCGGTTCCGCGGAAATGTCGGCGGGGATTCCGTTGGGGGTGAACCCGGTGCCGGTCGACTGCCCCAGACCCTCGCCGACCGGCACCCCGACCGGCGACAGCATTCCGGCGTTGGGATCCCGCTCGACCATCACGTCATCGGCCAGACCGCAGGTCTTGCCGGTCAGCGCCTCGATATTGGACCGGCCGACCGACCACGCCGGGTACTGGTTGACCATGCCCATGGTCAGCGAGAAGACCTCGAAGACCACCAGCAGCCAGGCAGCGACCGCCAGCGGGTAGCCCATCGGCCGCAGCCATCGGCGCCGGGATCCGGCCCGGGGGGCGTCCCCGGTGACGAAGTGCAACCAGGCCGCGGCGATCAGTGCCAGGACCGACAGACCGAACAGAACCGTGGTGAAGCCCAGCTTCCACTCCGGGAACTCGTTGGACCACGGCACACCGAAGTTCGACACGTACCACCAGCCATTGACGCTGGCGAACGCCAACGCCATCACGAACAGCACCGTCGCGGCGAACACCATCCGGTTCCGCCTCGAACGCATCGCGGTCGGCAGGACCGCGACCGCCGCCAGTGCGCCCAGCGATCCCGCCAGGCCGGCGAAAACCCCGAAGTGGTGGGTCCACTTCGTCGGGGTGAACATGATCGCGATGAAGGAGATGATCGTGATGCCGATGATGCGGCGGCTCGGTCCGGCCGCCGTCCCGGGGATGTGACCGCGGCGCAGCATCATCGCCACCGACACCGCGACCGCGAGGACCAGAGCCAGCACCGCGAACCGTCGTGCGATCGAACCGTCCGGTGTGGCCAGCAACAGCCGCTCGTAACGGGTGTGCTCGTCGAACCAGCTCAGGCTGGGCCCGACGGCCCGCTTGAGGGCGTTGGCCTGGACCACACCGGCGAAGGTCTGATCCCGGAACATCGGGATGATCGTCACCGTCGCCGCGGCGAGAATGGGTGCCAGCAGCGGTAACAGCCCGAACTGGCGGCTGCGGCGGCCCACGATGGTCCGCAGCGGCCCGATGGCGACCAGCAGCGCGCCGATCGAGGCGATACCGGTGGGGCCGGAGAACAGCGTCAGCGCACCCACGATGCAGGCCGCCGCAACCGGCAGCAGCCGGCTGGTGGCGACCCCCCGCTCGACCGAGCACCAGGTGAGCAGAATCCCCAGCGCGATGATCGGTTCCGGGCGCAGACCGTTGTTCAGCGGCAACCAGAACGCGAGGAACATCCCGGCCGCCGTCCATGCGGCCGCCCGGGTGGTCTTGACCGCGTAACCCAGCCGCGGGATGACCTCCCGGCTGATCAGCCACCAGCAGACCAGCGCCATCCCCAGGGTGGGCAGCCGCATCCAGATGCTGGCGGTCGTGACATGCGACCACAGCGCCAGCAGGTCGTAGTACCAGCCGAACGGGGACTCCGGGGTGCCGAACCACCGGTAGTAGTTGGCCATGTAGCCGGCGTTCTCCGACACCCGCGCCATGGTCAGGATGTAGCCGTCGTCGGAGGTGTTGGCCCCGACGAAGTGCCACCACACCAGGACCGCGGTCACCAGACCGTCCAGCGGCGTCGCCGACCACCATCGCGCGGGCAGCAGGCGGCGGTGCCGCATGCCGTCGGCGGTGTCCAGGATGTGCAGGGCCACCAGGGCGATCAGGGTCATCAACAACCCGATGACCATCACGGTCATCTTCAGAGCGGTCGGACCGATGCTGTACCGGGTGTCGACGACGGCCGAGAAGCTCAGTCCGGGGGGAGCCGGACCGGTCAGGTCGGTGAAGACTCCGACGATCTGCGGCCGGAAGTCGTAACCGCCGCGCTCGCCGCGCAACGGAGCACCCGGATCGTCGCTGTCGGGGCCCTTGGTGAGTCCGACGAACTCACCGGTGACCTTGTCCGCGCGGGCGGTGAACGTCAGTTCCCGGCAGGCCGGGCTGAGCACCTGCGCCATCGGGGCGACCACGACGGGGGTGTTTCGCACCACCACCACCAGGTCGCCGTTGGCACGCTGGATCAGCAGACCACGGTCGACGGCCTTCGGGGCCTGCTTGGGCACCGTGGACAGCAGCACAGTGGTCCCGGTGTCGTTGAGTCCGGCGGCGACCCGGCACGGCACGGTGATGCTGAGTTCTGTCGGCACGTAGCCGATCAGCGGGGCGGTGACGCTGCCGAGCGAACCGTTCTGCGGCCAGTTCAGGTCCGCGGTGGTCTGGTTGACCGGGAGAAACGGGGTCAGGACGGCACACAACGCACCCAGCAGGCCGGCGACGGCGGCGACCAGACGGGCGGTCCGGTAGTTCACCCGGGTCTGCGCCACGGGGGTAGATGGTAATTCCCGCCGCCGCCTCCTCCGATAGTAGGAGGCCAAATTCATCAACCCGAACGTTCATCCGGCCGATACCGGCGCCGCGGCCGACGGCGAATAGTCGTGGGTGTAGCGCCCACCGGGCTCACCGGGACGGAGCACCGAACGAACGAGGAGATGGCGATGATCTGGTTCTGAACGTCACCGCAACGACCACGAGGACGGCGACAACAGCCGTGAACAGACCACCACGAACACAGGAGACGACGACGATGAGCACGACACCCAAGACCAAGAGGCTGGCACTGATGACCGGCTGCTGCGCGATCGCTGCGATGGCCCTGCTCGCAACGGTCAACGGAAACCTCAGCGGTTCCCCCGCGACCGCATCCGGCAGTGTCGCCGGCAGGGATATCAGCAGCTACCACGGTTCGTTCGCGCCCACCAGCACCAATGACCTGATGACGCCGGTGACCCCGCCGCCGGGGTCTCCGTGGCGCGACTGACCCGCCCGTCCAGCGGCACCGCCCGCGCCCCACGGGGCGCGGGCGGCGGTCGTTCACGACCCGGCGGCCACGATGGGCACCCGAACTTCGACGTGCGTGCCGACGTCGGCGGGCAGGATCCGCAGCGATCCACCGAGTGCCTCGATTCTGGCGCGCTGAGAGGCCAGGCCGATATGTCCCATTCCGAGCCGCCGGACAGCGGCCTCCGACGACATTCCGATACCGTCGTCGATGACGTCGAGGACGCCGTATCCCGCCGTGACTCGCAGGACGACTCGGGCCCGGGTGGCCCGCGAGTGGCGTACGACGTTGGAGATCAACTCGCGCGCCGCCGAGAACACCATCGGATCCGCGGAGTGCGACTCGGGATAGTCGATGTCGGTGGTGATGTCGATGCCGGACCGGGCGGAACTGGCGGCGGCCAGTTGCGCGACCGCGCGGGCCAATCCGGCGCCGGCGAGTACCGCGGGATGCAACTCGAAGGTGGCCTCGCGCATCTGCCCGGTCGCCTCGCGCAACGCCTCCAGCGCGCGATCAAGCCCCTCGTCGGGCCGCTGCTTCAACGCCGCCACCACATCCTGGCGCGCCATCAGCACCGACTGCAGCGGGCCGTCGTGGATGTATTCGGCGATCAACCGTTGTTGCTCGTCGGAGGCCGCCATGAGGTCGACCAGAAGATCCTGCCGCGAAGCACTCAGCGCGCTGATCTCATCGATCCGGCGGCCCTGACTGTAGACCGTGAGGAACACCGTGCAGCACAGGAAGGCGAAGGTCGCGGTGACCACCGATGCCGCCGGCCGACCGGCCTGGGCCAGCATCACCGGATCGGTGTGGAGTTCGATGGCGAACGTTGCGGCGATCACCACCAGCGCGGCGGCCGCCCGGCGCCACGACACGTCCAGCACCACCATGATCGGCAGCAGCGTCAGCACCAGCAGCGGGATGTAGGAACCGTCGGCAGCAGCCACCTTATAGGTGACAATCGCCGCCACGTCGATGACCAGCAGCACCAGCTGTGTCCGGGACCCGGACAGCCGTTCCCGGCTGCCGCCGAACAGCAGCACCGCGGCGCCGATCGCCACCGCCCCGTAGGCCCAGGGCACCCAGTCGAATTGCGGCCATTTCGGCTTCGCTCCGACCACGGTGGCGGCGATCATCAGCGCCGCCACCCCGAGTCGTGCCAGCGCGACGATCCGCAGGGCGTCCATTTCCCGGGATTGCCGGACGCTGGCGGATTCAGCGCGTGCCATGGATCACCGTTATACGCCGCAGGGCGTGAGAGCCTGGTGTGTGTCGAAGGAGTGGCCGTTGGATCCGGACCGGATCACCGTCGTCGTCGGTGACGATCACCCGATGTACCGCGAGGGCGTCGTGCGCGCGCTGCGGGAGTCCGGACGCATCGACGTGGTCGCCGAAGCCGCCGACGGGCGGGCGGCGCTGGCCGCGATCGTGGAACATCGCCCGGCGGTCGCTCTGCTCGACTATCGGATGCCGGGCCTGGACGGACTCGGCGTGGTCGCAGCGGTCCTGCGCGACGGGTTGCCCACGCGGGTTCTGCTGCTCAGTGCAACCGACGATCCGGCCACGGTGTACGAGGCGCTGGCAGCGGGTGCGGTCGGCTACCTGACGAAGGAATCCGACCGGGACGAGATCACGGCGGCGGTCATCAGCTGCGCCGATGGGGGCGGTTATGTGCCGGCCGGTCTCGCAGGCCGCCTGGCCGGAGAGGTCCGGCAGCGTTCCCGGGGCGAAACCACCCTGCTCTCACCGCGGGAGGGCGAGATCATCGCGATGATCGCCGACGGGCTTTCGGTGCCCGATATCGCCGCCCGCCTGCACCTGGCGCCGACAACCGTCCGCACCCATGTGCAGAACCTGTACGCCAAACTGGGCGTCTCCGATCGGGCCGCCGCGGTGGCCGAGGCCATGCGACGACGTCTGGTCGAATAACAGCCCGGTCGACTGGCGGGCGGCCCGTCTTAACGCGGGTTGCGGATCGCCAGCACGAACGGGCCGATCGTCCGCACGGTGAAGTGCGGTTCGGCGAACAGGCCCGCGGCCAGTTCGACGGTGTACCGGCGGACATTCGGCTGGTTCGGGTAGACGTCCTCGGCCAGTCGCAGGGTGTAGGTCTCCGCCGCGCCGGCCGCACCGCCACGGCGCATCAGGAACACCGTCGGGGCCGGGTAGGGCAGGGCGTCGAGTGCGCGGACGAACTCCTCCGGGTCGGTGATCGTGCCCCAGGATTCGATGGCGGCCGCCCGGGCGTCGAACTGGGCCAGCGGGTTGGCGTAGTGCGAGGTCAGCCCCTGGAAACCGAAATACGGGTAGTAGGACAGGAAGCTGTAGTCGGCCGTCATCACGATGGTCTGGTCGCGGGGCACCCCGGTTGCCTCCAGGATCGCGTCGTCGACCTGGGGGTAGTACTTCTCGGCGCCGGGCGGCCGCCGGTCACCGCGCTGGCCGTCGCCGTCGGTGTCGGTGTAGGCGACGGTGATGTCGGGACGCAGCACGTGCGGGATGTCCTGACTGAATCCGACCGCACCGATCAGCCCGACGGCCACCGCGACCGGGATAACGCTCCGGTTCCACCGCGGACCCCACCGGCGGTCGGCGGCAGACGCGACGTCGATGAACCCGAACACGCCTGCGGCGGCGAGCAGGACGGTCAGGGTGGGCTGCAGCCGGAAGGACAGCAGCGTGGTTCCGGCGAGCGTGGTCAGCATCGACAGCAGCGACCACGCGTACAGGGCCAGCACCCCGATCCCCAGGGCCGCGGCCCGCACGCTGGATCTCATCCCCCAGTCGCTGCGCTCCTGCCCGCTGTGCTTTTTCCCCGAGTCGCTGCGCTCCTGCCCGCTGGATGTGACGCCACGCCACACCAGCCAGATCGTCCCGAGCATGCACAACGCCCCCAGCAGCGAGAACTGCAGCATCGGGAAGGTCAGGACGGCGCCGTCGCCGGGCAGGTAGTGCTGGGCGACGCCGGTGTCGGCGAGCGGACTGCGGGCCGCGCGCACCAGGAAGGGCAGCCAGGTGATGGCCGCCACCGCGGCCGACAGGACGGCGATCACCGCCATCCGCAGCATCGGTCCGACGCGGCGGGCCGCCACCGCCGCGATGACCGCCATGATCGCCACGGTGAACGCGGTATAGGCGAACAGCAGGGTGTAGAACATCGCCGTGCAGCCCAGGAACAGGCCGACCCCGACCAGCGCGGCCCGGCCCGCCCGGCCGCGGGACCGCAACCCCGACCAGGCCAGCACCAGCACCGGCGGGATCAGCACGGTGATCATGGCGGCGTACGGTTCGGGCGAGCTGTAGGCCAGGGTGACCGCGGCCGTCGCGGCCGTCACTGCCAGCGCGTACTCGAACCGGATCAGCGCCGCCCACAACGCGAACGCCAGCGCGATGGCGATGGCGATCGAGGTGATCGCCCACGGTTTGAACATCTCCCAGCCGGGTGTCCCGGTCAGAGCGGCGGCGCGGCCACCGAGCCAGAACCACCCCGGCGGGTAGAACGGCGGCATCCCGGCGTACGTCATATCGCGCAGCGCGGGGCTGTCGGCGAACCTGGTCAGGTACTCGGTGCGGAACTGCTGATCCACCGAGATACCGAAGAGGTAGAGCTTGGTGGCGCCGAGTGGCATGCCGAGGGTCACCACCGCGAAGCCGGACAGGAAGACCGGCGCGGCGATCCGGGCGGCCGTCTCCCGGCCGCGCCGCCACGCCCAGCCGCCGGCCACCAGGCCGAGTAGGCAGGCCACCTGGCCCACGGTGGTCAACGCGTGCAGTTGGTTGGACGACGGGAAAGCCGGCCACTCCACCGTGGAGATGGCCGTCAGACCGACACCGGCGACGACGACAGCGATCAGCGCGGCCACCAGCATCTGTCCGGCGGTCTCCAGCGCCCTGCGCACGGGGGCTGCTCCCCTAGATCGGCAGCTTGCGGAAGATCGACCGCGGGATGTGCCGCAGCACCATCATGACGTAGCGGAACGCACCCGGCGCCCACACCAGGTCCTTGCCCTTCGCGGAGGCCGTGACGGCGAGTTCGGCGACGTACTCCTTGTCCACGGTCAGGGGAGCTTCCTTGACATGCGCGCTCATCCGGGTGCGCACCTGACCGGGCCGGATCACCAGCACGTGAACCCCGAACTCGCGCAGTGCTTCTCCGAGCCCCAGATAGAAACCGTCCAGACCGGCTTTGGTGGATCCGTAGACGAAGTTTGACCGCCGAACCCGTTCGCCGGCCGCCGAACTCATCGCGATGATCTGCCCGAAGCCCTGCTCGCGCATCTTCTGGCCCACCAGCACACCCACCGACACCGCCGCGGTGTAGTTGATCTCGGCGATCTGCACCGCCTTGCGCTGGTCCTGCCACAACTCCTCGGCATCACCGAGCAGACCGAAGGCGACGATCGCCACATCGACATCGCCTGCCGAGAAGCACTCGTCGATGACGGCGGGGTGGCTGTCGGTGGCGACCGCGTCGAAATCGACCAACCGCACCGACTTCGCACCGGCGGCCTCCATCTGCGCCACCGCGTCCGCGCGGCCCGGGTCGTCCGGCAGAGCGGCGAGGACGATGTGGGCCGGCGCGTTTCGCAGGTAGCGCTCGCAGATGGCGAGGCCGATCTCGGAGGTGCCGCCGAGCAGCAGAATGGTCTGGGGGTTACCCACCGCGTTGATCACCACTTACATCAGCTCCAAACGTCGGGCCATGTCGGAGGCGAAGACCCCGTGCGGGTCCACCTTGCGGCGCAACGCAATCCATTCGTCGATGCGCGGATACATGGCGTGGAAGGTCTCGGCGGTGGTTCGGGAATCCTTGGCCGTGTAGAGACGCCCACCGAACTCGAGCACCCTGCGGTCGAGATCCGTGACGAACTCGTTGAGACCGGCCTTGATCGGGAAGTCCACGCACACGTTCCAGCCGGGTATCGGGAAGCTCAGCGGCGCTTGGTTTCCCGGCCCGAACAGCTTGAACACGTTGAGGAACGAGTAGTGCCCGGACGCCTGGATGTCGACGATGATCGCCTTGAACTCCTCGACCGCCTCGGTGGGCACGACGAACTGGTACTGCAGGAAGCCGGCCGGGCCGTAGGCGCGGTTCCACTCACCGAACATGTCCAGCGGGTGGTAGAACTGCGTCAGGTTCTGGACGTTGCCTCGGTAGGTGCCGGACTTTCGGTACCAGAGTTCGCCGATCGGGCCGAAGGTGTACTTGTTGGCAAGCCCGTTGGGAAAGATGTCCGGGAACGTGAGCAGTTGCGGCGCATCGAATTTCAGCGGATCGCGCTGCAGCTTCTCGGGTAGCTGGTCCAGCCGGGCCAGGGAACCGCGGGATATCGCCGCGCGGCCCAGCTTCGGTGGTGCGCTGATCGCGTCGAACCAGGCACTCGAATAGGTGTAGTTCGCCTCGCTGCCATCACTGTGGAAGGCGATGGTCTCATCGAGACTGGCCGTGACATCGCCGTCGGCGATGAAATACGCCGTCTCGGTGGGCGTCATCTCGATGGTGGCACGCATGATGATGCCGGTCAGGCCGTTGCCGCCGACGGTGGCCCAGAACAGATCGGCGTCGTCTCCGTCCGGGGTGATGGTGCGCACCTGACCGTCGGCGGTGAGCAGGTCCATCGAACGGACGTGGTTGCCGAAGCTGCCGGCGCTGTGATGGTTCTTGCCGTGGATGTCGCAGCCGATCGCGCCGCCGATCGTCACCTGCCGGGTGCCCGGAAGCACCGGTACCCACAGTCCGCAGGGCAGCGCCGCCTTCATCAGCGCGTCCAGGCTGACCCCGCCGTCGACGTCGACCATCCGGGTGGCCGCGTCGACGCTGTGAATCCGGTTCAGCGCGGTCATGTCGATGACGAGGCCGCCGCCGTTCTGCGCGTTGTCGCCGTAGGAACGGCCCAGTCCGCGGGCGATCACGCCACGGTGCCGGCCGGCCGCGGCGGCATCGGCGGCTCTGGCGACGGCGTCGATGATCTGAGCGGGATCGGAGGTGGACAGCACCTCGGCCACGCTGGGCGCGGTGCGTCCCCACCCGCTCAGCGGGCGAAGTGTGGTGGCGGACATCGTGACGAGGGTACCGGGAGGGGGCCGGACGGAGTAACTTCCGGCGGGCTAGGCGCGCGCCTGCCGGAAGATCACCACCCGTTGCACCACGAAGTTGATCACCGTCGCCGTGCCCTGGGCGATCACGAAGGCGGCCGGTAACGCATACGGAGCATCGCCGAGAATCCGCAAACCCACATGGTTCAACCCGACCTGGACGGCGAAGGTGAGGCCGTACAACAGCATCACCGCCGCAAAGCGGGACCGACTGGGCTCAGCGGCGAACGTCCAGCGCCGATTGATCAGATAAGCCGTCAGGGTTCCGGCCACGAAACCGATCGCCTTGGCCAGATCCACCTGGAGGTCCATGCCACGGTGCAGAAACAGGTAAAGGCCGAAGTCCACGACCGCGGAGAACCCGCCGGTGGCCACGAAACGCAGAATCTGGGTCTTCAGGCTCAGCGGCGGCGGCGGGGCGGTGTCGGCCATCGGCGGAAGCTTACGGGCCGCCGGTTACGAAACGGGACCCACCAACGCGTCGACCGTGCACCATGGTGTTGTGCAGGATGCGACTGCCCGGGACGTGGCCGCGGTGTTGGCACCGGACTGGGATCGGCTGCTGGCCCGGCACACCGCGGCTCCCGATGCCGCCGCCTTTGGCCGTCGGCTGCTCGACTCCTGGTGCGAGCCGCACCGGCGCTATCACTCGGTGTGGCACCTTCGCGACGTGCTGCGTGGCGTCGACGAGCTCGCCCCCTACGCCGATGATCCCGACGCCGTGCGGATCGCCGCCTGGTACCACGACGCCGTCTACGCCGGTCGGCCCGACGATGAGGAACGCAGCGCCCGCCGGGCCGAGGAGGAACTGTCCCGGCTCGACCTCGCACCGCGACTGGTCGACGAGGTCGCCCGGTTGGTGCGCATGACGGTGACGCACGACCCTGCTCCCGGCGACCGGAACGCCGAGGTGCTCTCCGACGCCGACCTGTCCAGCCTGGCCGTCCCGGCCGAGCGTTACCGGCGCAACTCCGCGGCGATCCGCGAGGAGTACCGACACATCCCGGACGAGGTCTTCCGCAAGGGCCGACTGCAGATCCTGGGTTCGCTCCTCGAAGGCCCGGGGGTGTTCCGCACCGCGCCGGGACGGGAACGGTGGGAGGTCGCGGCGCGGGAGAACCTGCGGGCCGAACTGGCCGCGCTGTCCCGCTGAATCGAGTCGGGGACGTTCAGCACTTGCGCGGCGGGGCGCCGCCGTAGACGATCGGGCGCATGACAATCGAAGACGGCCCGATTTCGGTACTCGGCGACGGTGAGGCGTGGAACCTGCTGTCCAGCGTTTCGCTGGGCCGGCTCGTGACCTCCTTCGGGGGGAAGCTGGAGATCTTCCCGGTCAACTTCGTCACCCAGAACCACACCGTGCTGTTCCGCACCGCGGAGGGCACCAAGCTGTTCACCACCGTGATGAACGATCAGGTTCTGTTC
>Ga0116180_1002141_pt1 | contig 15868 bp, 20 predicted proteins | sample AD_UKC073_MetaG_FD_89804 | JGI IMG/M metagenome (GOLD analysis project Ga0116180, IMG submission 89804) | Active sludge microbial communities of municipal wastewater-treating anaerobic digesters from USA - AD_UKC073_MetaG | ecosystem: Engineered > Bioreactor > Anaerobic > Digestate | place: USA...
AACTGGAGAAGGCTTTCTCTCTCCCAACTCTCTTCTCCATTCCACCATCTCACCTTGTACTGTCGTCCACCTCCAAATCCGTATCTCACACCAATGATAAGGCCGTGGAGTTCAGGATCATCTACTAGTGAAACGAGATCTCCTTTCCTAAACTCCATCACACCTCTCTCTTTCAATTCTGATTCAGAGAGGAACTTCACGTAGTCTTGGTCGATGTTTGGGAAGAGTTTCTTCAATTGGTCAGCAGAGTACTTCTCGGTCAGAATCGAGAGAAAAGCAATGTACTCATCTCTCGCTCCTGGGAACAGGTTCCTCAGATCCTCGATCGAATACTTCTCTCCAAGCGAGTTGAGAGTAGAGTAGAATGTAGGACGAACCGAAGGGCAGTCATTCTCATCGAGACACGCGATCTTCGACTTCTGACCTGCAGCCACTTTGCAGAACTCACTCAACACGATGGCACCCATCACAATGTCAAGTGATTCTTTCTTCTTTTTCTTTTTCTGGAAAGGAGACTTCCGCTTCTTCCCGGTATCCTTCTTTCCAGCGTTACAGCTGGAAGTCATCTCACTAAGGCACGACTGGGAGACAACCTCCTCAATCGGAGCTCCATTCAGAATGAGATCCTCATCCTTCAAGCCGAGATGCTTCTTCACAACTGCAGTAGCGTAAGCGTACTTGTTGCTGATGTTTCTCGACTCAGCGTACTGCTTCGCTTCTTTCCACAAGCTTTCAGCCTTCTCGACTGAAGCTCTTGCTCTCTTGGCTATTGGTTTGATAACATTTGATGGCATTTGTTTCTCTCAGCTAAGAAGTGGACTGCCCAAGAAGAATCTTCCCTACTACTTCCTGAGTCGATTCCATTCTCTGCACAATCCGAAGCTTCGTGCCGATATCTGGCCCGTAAAAGAGGATTCCTCGCCCTTGGGGAAATCCCTTCACACTCGAGGCTCGGAACCAGTTCTCATTCACTTTTGAGTCGATTCGAACTTCAGTCGGGAATGCGAACTCAGCCGTAGTAGGACTGCCTTGCTCGAAGTACGTCATGTAGCCGGCTGGGACGAGTATTGAGAACGGAGGAAGCATGAAAAACTCCTTCTATCTCTTTCGAGAAAGATGGACTCTACTCGTTATATTCCTCTACACTCTGGCATCTTGTCTCGCAGTTAAATTGGCACATGTACTGGCAGTTGCCTTCACACCCTTCTCTACACCCGGACTGACAGCCGACTTGGCAATCTTCCTGGCAGGTATGTTGGCAAGCTCCTTGGCAGGATGACTCACAGGCTACTTGGCAACCAGCCTCACAAGCGATCTGACATGAAATCTGGCAAGATGATCCACAACTTGCTTGTAGAGATCCTTGACATGAAGTTTGGCAGCTGAGTCCACATCCTACCTGAGGGGTTGTCTGGCAAGTTGAGGTGCAGCCAACACTTGGACTGGTGATTGTGAGAGTAGTTGTTGCTTGTGCTGTTGCTCCTTCTGCATCTTGGGCAACAACTCGAATTGTGTGAGTTCCTACTCTAAGAGCTGAGTACTGGATTGTTTTTCCGTTGCCAATGTAGCCGTCCAAGTTGCTGTACCATTTCGGCTCTTTGAATACATCGCCGTATTCAAAATCGCTGGTTCTGCAGACAAATGTGAGTTCAAATCCGAATACTCTGGAACCCGTGATAGAAGCGATGTTGACTGTAGGCGGCTGGTTTGGAGTAGAAGGTTCATCTGGAATGCTGGCTGTTGTAAATTCTACATTGTCGCCGTATGTGGTGCCCACAGCGTTGATGCCCGTCGCACGCACGTAGTAGGTCGTGCCCGGCTCCAGCTGAGTGACCGCCCAGTTGAACGCCCCCGTCTCCGTCGTCAGCTCCGTGTACACGCGCACATTCGGCTGCCCGATCTCGGGATTCGGCGACGTGCCAATGACGAAACCGCGCGAAATCAACTCACTTCCGCCATCACTCACCACCTCGCCGCTCACCGTCGCCGTGGTGGTGGTAATACTGCTGACGCTGCCGGTGGTGACGGTGGGGGAGGTGGCACCGTTCAGCGGGTATTTCTGTAAAGCTCCTATGTATCCATATGGCTCCACCAATATTTCGGTTCCACCAATGTCATAAGGCATATAAAGAAAGGTTCCGCCATCTATTCTGGAAGACTGAATGGTTGGAGACCAGTCTCTGTGTAGGGCATCATAATCCCCCGTTCCTGCGTCAGAAAACTTAGGGTCTCCAGTTTTTATGTCTCCCTGTACATACCCAGAAGCATTGCCAAACCCCTTTACGCTATGACATTGTTCTATAACTACAGCAGCGTCTGTAGAGGCTTCAATAGAGTCAGCTATGCACGATTGAAACCTCAAACCTTGATTAACTCCAACATTACTAGTCACTGACTGATTTGGAAATGTGCAATTAGCATACACAACGTTTGATAGATGTGCATATGTTCGATCTCCAATACTACTTGATCTAGAGTCATTTACACTAGCTACAGCCAAAATATTTACAAAAGCTACATTCCACATGCCATGCCCACTAAATAAGAGCTGAGCATCCGCATCCTCTGCCCACAACCCTTGTATAATTAAATTCAAGTCTTCTCCACTAGTTGCTGCTCCTCCTTGTTGCCATACGTCAATATGAGTCCCCGTGTAGTGAGACCTTGTTACTCGCTTAACACAAGTATTTACTGCACATCCTTTTTGAACATTTAAAACAATATCACAATTAGACACGTTCTCTATAACAAGATTACATGCACTATCTATCGCTCTAACCGTCACATTATAATCAAGATCATGGATATAACAATTTAATAGTCTACTAGTGATATTTGTTGTAGTCCATCTTAGCCACGGAGGACTCTGAACACCCGATAAATCCCTCCCGAGATCTTCTTCAATGATGATGCTATTTTCATCTACCACTTCTGACACCCTACACATTGCTCTACCAGTGGGTATATCCGGGTGAGTCAATAATATCTGAGGGCCTGTTCCTGGAGCGAATATATAACCACTCCCATGTTCTTTTGCAAATTCAGAGAACCTAATATTCTGACTAAGAGTTCTCGTAAGCTGAGTGTAGGTTGCTGATGTCAGGTATACTCCACAATCATCAAGTTCGGCCCCCTCTCCATACACTTCAACATTTTCCAAACATAAATATCCATCAGAACTAAGATTTATTTCATTATTTATTGTACAATACACCGCCATGTTCTTTATCTTTAGATACCTAACCCCAGGCTGGTAGCCGAGAAACTGTACCACCTGAGTCCAATTTCTTTCTCCTGATGCTGTTTCTATTGTAATATTTCTAGAGTTAGCATAGGTAGCTTGATTCGTATCCAAAATAATCGATCCGTGTACTTTAATAGTTGCCCCGTCTCGATTATTCATTCGGATATCAGAAATAGCAGAAGCCAATGTTTTATAAGGGTCACTCTCTGTGCCACTACCTGGACCCGCACTATTAGAATCACAGTAGATGATAGATCCTAACTCACCCCTGTAGAGATAAAAAGGGGTCCCATCGCTAGAAGTATCACGAATATTTTCTATGGTGCCATAAGTCGGATGAACAACCGCATTTATCTCAAATAATCCATCTAATTCACCTAGATTAAAACTAGCTTTATACACGTAAGATGTTGGGATATCAGATTGGATAGATCTTAACCAACTCGGGGCCGTTAATTCCACCCAAGATCTAGGGGCTACTGTGGCATTTACAACATTCACCCCATCACTAGCAGTAAGGGATATAGAGGATAATTCATGTTGATGGAATGCAGTAAAAAATATATTCAGCGTAGTACCGCCATTAAATGAATCCCGCGACATTAAAGGGTCGCCATCATCAATATTTGCATATAACCATCTGAACGTAGGCTTTCCATAAGGGGGTCTCAAACTTATGTAGTGTGTACCGCTGCCCGTATCTCCTGGTACTATTGTGTTTGCTCCTTCCAAAGCATCAGTATAACTAGAGTGAAGGGTGAAAGTTGATAGCCCTGTTGTCTTTACAAAATAAGAAACGCCCTCAACCATTCCAGACGGGAGACTTCCACCAATGTTTCTAAGCAGCAATAGCCAGCCGTCAGCTAATCCGTGGTTTCCTGAGGTGGTCCATACACCACTACCAGTATCAACAATAGCACCTAATTCTGAGGAAGGTAAATCTATATTAGCCGAAACCTGTTCCGTGTAATTTCCATTCTCATCAATCACTGCACCAGAAGGTATACTTACTATTGCAGTATCGTATGCACATAAATAATCACCTAGTAAATAATTGACTACTAAGTTCCCATTACCATCAATAGTGGGCACACTATCAAGACCATTTGCAGAAATATTTCTTTCTGCAACTCCCCCGTCAGGGATCGGACTAAATACCGTTAAAACAGGAAACTTTGAGGGGTCCACAAACTTAGTCCCTGTCCAATCAGCTCCATTATTATCCCAGGTTACAGTTAATTTCTGACCCCTTGTTGCCAATACACTGGATATGTGCGACTGCTGTGCCCCTGTAGGCCCTGGATTTGCAAGATACCTTGTCATTAACTCATATTGTATATCCGCATCCTCTTTGCTACTAGGTACTCCTGGTCGGATAATTAAAGCAGCCCATTTCCCGTTGAACTCGTCGAGAGTAGTTAATAAATCATACCCACCAAAAAACTTAATGCTACCTGATGTTCTTTTAGTATGCCCCACACAAACCAAATTGTTTCCAGCTAGCCCAACAGGATACATCTCCCCATCACGGTACACTCTCAGCCGAGCTCCATCAAACGTTGCTCTCATAACGTGAGGAGTTAAAGACGCGGGAGCGTTTGGATCTGCGGCAATGGAATTACCTGCACCGTTAACTACTCTCATCCCCCACTCATCACCAGAATCTCTCTGCCACACACACCATCCAGCATTTGAAGTTCCATTATCTACTAAGGCTAGATTTCCAACCCCACTATTGCATACTGCTACCCAATAAACAGTTAAAGAGTCAGCATCAAAACTTTCAGCATCCTCACGTTCAGTATATTGGGCTCCATTGAAAATAAGAGCAGGCTGACCATTTATTTGATTTGTTCTATAAGTTGGTTTCTTATCTTCATCAAAAGTTAGGTGTTTGTCATTACCGCTAAGATCTTGAATAATTTTTACAAGCGCCCCATCTACACAAGGATTACCACTATCATCCAAAATCCCTGCTGTCGTTTCCCACCAACCTGCAAAATTACTCTTGTAGTTTTCTATGCTAGCCATATTCTCACCTACGTCCTATAAAATCTACCCTCGCAGTACCTTCCTTCAACTACGTCCTATATTGTGCGTTCGGATCTACGCTCATTCGAGTAACAAGAATTGCATTTCTCAAGGCCGTGTTTCTTGGCCCTGGAGTATTCGTGCTACCTACCACAAACTTTACATGAACAAACCAATCAGTATTCTCCCGTAGATACGCAACAAGAACTTCTGATTACGAATAGCTCTCTGCAAACTCAGGATTGTTGGCAAAATGACCGGCAATGGTAGCCATCACCCCTTCAGGATTCGCCTCGTCGAGTGAAATTCTGAGGTAGTTTCGAGTCGATTTGAACAGGATAGCAGCGTAGCATCCAGGGAGTAGGCTAAGCGACAACTCACCGGCTGAAGTCGGAGTACTAAATGGAACAACAGTCCATATCACCCCATCTTCACTCTCAGCCAACGAAATCACAGAGGTTTTCGTAGGGGAAGTGTTCTGCAGAAAGAGGCAAGCACCTGCGTACGGAATCTGGCGCTCGTCAATCGTGAAACTAGAAACGATCTTGAATGAACTTCTAACAACTTGTTCCATCTGAAAACTCTCCCCTTAGGAGAAATAGGTGTCCACAGCCTTCGAAACGCTCCCTGGAGTAAACGGTCCACCGGAAGCGCCTTCCCGGTCCAGATCCATCAAATCATCGTGACCGAGCATCTCTCCCTCGATGTCAGGATCGGGAAACTTATTCGGGCCGCGGCCGAGAAGATGCTTGATAAGAACCGATTTGGTCTTTTCGATATCCAGCTTCACATTGTCTCCGCTGAGAGCCAATGCATCACCTTCCTGGAGATCCTTCACAAGATCACCGAGGTCACCACTGTAATTCAACTCTTTGGCAAGACTCTGCAGCTTCGAGTTGAAAGTACTCAAGCCTCCCTTCCACTCTTGCTTCTCAACTTCTTTCTCTCCCAAAAACCGAGCAACGATCTTCTTAACAGGTAGATTGGCGTTGATGTCATCAACAAGATTGTTGATTCTATCTTCCATACTCGCCTGGAGAGCCGGCTCCATAGGAGCAGAAGGAGCGGGAGGAGGCGGAGGTGGCGTAGGTGGGCCGCCTCCTCCCGGGGCGGTCGGCGGCTCAGGCAAGTCGGCAGGCCCTTTCTGAGCCTGCATATCAACCTGCGATTTTCCCTTCACAGTCGCCGTGATGGAGAATTGAGTACTACACACAGGGCAAGTAAGAGTAGCTGACTCATTCAGCATGTCGAACAAGCCTGCTTCTTGCTTACACGTCGGGCACTGGATAGCCGGTCCGTTCACGTTCATCTCCCTATTTCACATCCACATCGCCGGATGTCGGAATTTCTTGTTCGACCTCTCCCTCAACACTAGGATTCTTGAGAGCACGAGCATTCATCACAGACACAACCCACTTCGCACCTTCCTTCTGCGAAGGATACGATTGAGCATCCTCACTATACGATTTCAACTCCTCAACGAGCTTCAAGATCTCTTCTTCATCAACAGAATCTGAGAAGTAGAGCCAGAAGTTACTACTCTCCCCTTGCACCTCAACACCCAAGAGTTCATCCAGCATTTCGAACTGGACGACGACTTGCATTACCTTGTCGATGTTGGCGTTCTTTTCTTCCTTCTTCTCTCCAATGAGCGGAAGAACAACATTGTCTAGGGAGATTCTCTTCTCAATGAGAAGCTCAACAACTTCTCTGATCTCGTCTTGAGTAAACTTACCACTACAGTGAGGGCACCTCTTCGGATATCGGCCGACGTATATAGGCATGTTGAGCCCGCACGTCGGGCAGGTCTTCTTGACCTTCCTGCCGAAGACGCGGTTCATGCCTGGAGTGATAGAGTATGAGGGTTTCATCAGGTTATTCTCACAGATTCACATAGATCTCACAGCGATGTAAAAGAAAACCTACATCAGGAGAATCCTGAGACAAAGTCCAAAAAATTTTTTTAGGTTTTTCCGGTTTTTCCTGGCGAGTTTTGGTCGCTCATTTGTACTAACGACCGAAGGGATGTAAAGCTCTCGATAGACTTGTCAGTCTTCTCGATACAGCTAACTACTACGCAACTGCTAACTACTCAGCTCTTAGATCTAGGAAATACAGTTACAAGTTATTCATCTCTCGCTGCTGCTGGGGAGATGTAATGTACTGTTAACGTACGCGAGATCAGAGAATTCTGAGTATGAGAGAATTCTGCTCAGAGCCGGCCCCAAACAGTAAAAAAGCCAGCCGTAGGAAGGTTGGCTCTATCACTATCGATTCCTTCAATTGCCCAGAAACGCACACGCGACCTGGAAGAGATGGTTGCGGTCGATCACATCGAACTCGCTGAACTGGTCCAGAAACTTCACAGCCTCACGAGGATTGCTGATCTCAGCTTCATTCCTCACGTTGCTGTTGCAATCAGTAACTCTGATGAAGATGCGAGTTACTGTTTCTCTTCAAGATTTTCACACATTTTCCAGTTTCTTTTTCGAAGAGACCTACGTAAACAACTGGGCAGTGAGGTGAGCCTCTATCCTTCTCCAGAGCAACAGCAGCTCGAAGCAGGTCTCCCTCTTCCTCAACTAAGGTAGTTGTAAGACCTTGCAAGAATAAACTGGCCAGTAAGGGATACAGGTGAGATCCTGGCGGATTTAAGGAGAACCCAAAGGGTTTCAGGTAGTCGTGGACATTTGATTCAGATATGCCAGGAAGGCATGAGGAAACATCTCTCCTCATACCTCCATATGTGAGATACGCTGTGGATAGGGTGCCTTCGTACCCGAAGCGAAGTGAAAGCTCATCGCCGTTAGAGCGGTAGAAGATCACTCTAATTCACCACAAGCTCGTGCATACTAGAGTTTATCAAAAACCTACTCTCTGGAGATCAGCATGGCTCGCGTGGTCCTGACTTAACGTCGAGACCCGGCAGTACACCGCGGTATGCTTCGAAGCCGTTGTTCCCATCTCGAAAAAAGGGGCCGTCACACCGACCGGCCCCGAAGCCATCAATCCGATCCAGTCCCGATCACTCAACATCAACCACGTACACCCGGGCTGCCCGCCACTCGATGTCACCATAGTACCCCGGCCGGCCGATCTCGATCTCGCCTTCATGCTTGCCGCCAGGAGCAAAGACCGTCGCCAGCCCGAACGCACCAGCCTTCCCGCCATCGTTCGCCTGGATCGCAACCCGCAACGAATCACACGCATCCCACACCGTCTCAGTGCAGGACCGACCGGCCTTCGGCTCGCCGTCGCCCAGTATCTGGCCACGGTAGCTCGCCAGCCAACCAAACCCGATCTCATTGGTCCCGTACAGGTAAATCTCGGCGACAATCTTCTGAGTGCGGCTCGATCGCCCCTCTTCAACAGCCCTTCCAAGGTTCATTCGAATCTCCTTTCTACTTGACTACTATTCTCTACACAATATCATATGTGCGAGTTACTGAAGATTTTCCAATCCTCTTTGTTTTCTGTAAAAATTCCTCACTGCTCTTTCTGTACTCTCATGTCCGCTTCCCGGTCTCACTTTCGCAGGATGAAAGACAACGGACTTTGAAGGATCGAGTCTCTTTGGATCAATACTTGCTCGCCACTGGGAATGGATGAGAGGAAACGCTCCTTTGATTTCGAGGCAGCACATCCTGCAGAAGAGAGAAATCAAGTGATCATCAGCAATCGTCGTGTGCTTGTACGCTTCTGAGAATGGAGGTGAAAAGTGTCCTCTCTTTTCCATCTCTCTCAGAAATGCGTTCGTGATGAGCATGCACCCGCCTTGCACACCCTCTCCAGGAGTGTAGGAATCGGGAATCTTTCCGAATACTCTCTCCAGATTCTCCTTTTCTCTCTTGAAGCGAGTCACCCACGGCTCAACGATGACATGGTTGCCGATGAGTCCGATCTGACTTGACGTAACGAGGTTGAGAATTAACTCATCTGCTTTCCTCGCTATGAAGAGAGTATCAGTATCAATCGACATGAAGTGACTAAAATCAAACTGCTCTTTGAAGAACTTAATCGACTCAACTAGCATGCAGTAGAGACCCACTCCCCAGCCAAACTTGCGGCGAGAGAGGTACACGCCTTTTGGAGTGAGTATTTTCTTCAGCTTTTCAGCTAGTTGCGGATTATTGTCAACAGCACATACAACTCTACTGGAAGGGCAGGCCCACTTCACAGAAGAGATTGTATCGAGGATTAACTCGAAATCTTTGTGACAACGAATACAGATGAGAAGATCAGACACAACACGCAGCTTTGATTTTCTTGATCGCCTTGTTCTGAATCTGGCGCACTCTTTCCTTACACAATCCGATTTCTCTTCCGATCTCTTCGTATGTCATTAATTTCTTCTTCAAGAAGCGATGCTTCAACACAACCACTTCATCATGCGTGAGTCCCGCAAGAGAAGTTGTTAAGCACTGGTTCAAAAGATACTTCTCTTTGTTAACCTCTTCATCAGATTCCAAGGCAGTTGATTCAGGAATACAGAATCCACAATTTTCTTCAATATACTCCGAGTCGAAGAGAATAGACTTCTTGTTCTTTCCACGAACATTCCTTCTCAACTCATCACGGGAGATTCTTCTTCCAATTGCGTTTACCGTGTACGTGCTGAACTTCCACCCCTTATACAAATTGAATTGAGCAACACAATCGATGAGGGCCTCATTTGAGAGAGAATGCACTTCACCTTCATTCAGAAGAGGATTTCTCCTCAAGGATCTATAAGCGCTGCTGTATGCTAACCCAAGGTTTTTCTCAGTGATGAAAGAAAATATGATCCGGTATCTCTGGAGCCACTCGGCACACTCACTGAGAGCAGCACAGGTATACAGACACTCGAAAGCTTCTTTCTCACTGTAACTGCACTTGTAGTCTCTGATGAGATCACACATCTTCTTAGCTTGTTCTTGACACGCTGAAGAGGTGAGTCTCCTCCGCGTAGACGGATGAAACTTAGATACTACTCGCCGTGTCTTTTCTTCGTACGTTCTCATGCAATATTATACATAGAGTGAGAGAGAATTGAGATTCACAAAACCTCTATGCGAGTAGTTACTTTGTCAAACTTAGTTCCCCAGTCATCTCCATTGGCAGCAACTACTCCCCTATTGTCATTTCGAACTCTTCTACTCTTGTTCTCATTTACTCCACCAGTTAGACGAGCGCACTTCTGAGCTTGACCCCTCTCCTGGTCGGAGTGAGTAAGATGAGTCCAGATCGGATTTGTGACTCGCACAATGCTGTAGCCAGCTCGAATCATTCTACTCTTGAAATCGATGTCTTCTTCGCCATACCCTCTGAAACTCTCATCATATCCAGTAATCTTGTAAATCGCGTCAAGTGGAGAAAACATGATCCCAGAACCACAGAACTTCCGAATCTTCCTATCCTTACTCTCAACTCCCAAACACCACAAACACACAGAATCGGAAGAAATGTGCCACAACTTCTGGATGTAATCTCTCGGAATTACAACATCACAATCGAGAGTGAGGATCCTACGCCCTAGAGACCACCTAAACCCAAGATTGTTGGAGAGACACCTGTTATATGAATCACACTCAACTCGAATGTAACGAACTGATGCTGCTGTGCACCCTTTTGAAACACAATCTCTTAGCTCACTTAGAACATTCTGGTTTTTACTTCCCCAATCAACAACTATGTATTCAAAAGAGCCCTTGAACTGCTGTTTGAGTACTGAAGAAGCTGATTGCACAAATTGGTTCTTATCTCTCACAGTTGTGACGATGGAGACATCAACATTTCTTAACATTAAATCTCAAGTCTTGCTTCATCTCACGGTAGTACTTCATATGCTCTGGAGAGGAGATGAAATGAGGGCTCCCTCCTCCAGGCTTTCCGATATGTTCAATAGACCTACCAAGAATGCAGAAGAGCGGTTTTTTCGTCTTCTTCATTCTGAATTCCCAGTACTTGATATATTTTCTACTCACAGCTTCAGATTCACTACTAGAAACAAAGTTTCTACTGAGAGCAGCAACAACGCCGATTGCCGGATTCTTGCCTACGATTACTGAGGGCATAGAGCAGATGCGTATTGGACGATTGATTCGGGCAATTGAGTAGTTCTCACAAATCTCCTGTGCTTGTTTTTTCCATTCTTCTTGTGACTCAACCGGGCCGGGGGTGTGCTCAAAGAGGCCTAGTTCCATCCCCTCAGAAAGAGCAATCCTCGCCGCGTTAAGAATAGCAGGCCCCCATCCTCTCGGAAAGAGGTGATCAGAAGCCACTAGAAACCTGATTGAGAGTTCCGAGGCCATAAGTGATTTCTGGATAGTGCGAGCAAGATTCAACGATATCCCAACGTGATCTCCACTAAAATAGCGAAGACGAGGATACTTCTTTATGCGAGTCATCGGAAGAGTAGCTGGCACATCTTCATGAAGAAACACATCCAGAAGAACTCCCTCAGATCCTTTGTATAGAGAATCAAGGCACATCCACAGATATTCCTCTCTCTTGTAGTAGGGGAGGATGACGTGGATTCCTATTTTCTCACCCCGGTTAGAACGAAGATTCATCTCTTGGTGCCCTCATCGATTGTTCTTTTCCTCTGTACAACTCCCCGCTCTTTGAGACTCTACATGCAGTTCTATCTCCCCACTTTACAAACTGAGTCACGTCTACTTCATCTTGAGGCACGAAGTCAAACAAGTTGAGTTGAGGCCACATACTCACCCCTTAAGACACTCTCTGAAGAACTCATCGTACTTTTTCATCACTTCTCTACATGAGAGATCTTCTCGAGGTGCTGGAGAGACGGAACACGATGAGTGGATCAACGTCACAACTTCTCTCAAATCAGGCTCAGGAGGGTAATCGATCTGGTCAAATCCAACGGATTCTTCTTGAAACAAAAATCCACTTCTTTTCACAATCTCAGGAACCCCTCCGCTATTTGAGGCCACGATTCCCATCCCCGAGCAGATCGCTTCTACAACTGCATTTGGACAGCAGTCTTGGTAGCCAAGATGAAGATATGTAGAGTACTTGTTGTAGTACTCTTGGACTCTTCTCCTCTCTATATTCCCTAAGAGAACCATATTATCAGTTCTCTTTCCACTATATCGCCCCAACACAAAGAACGGAACTCGAGGAAGAAGAGAAGCAATCGCTGGGATGAGGTGAGGTCTCTTAGATCTCCTGATATCAGTACATGTAACTACTCCGAACTCCCTCTTTTTGCTGCAGAATTTAGCATCAGAGCCGTTGTGGATGACAGTTGATCTCACATCTCTCCTGCCAGCAACATGCTCGTAGAACTGTCTTGCGTATTCTGATTGGAAGATCACAGCATCGGCGATCTTGTAGCGGTAGATTGGACCTTTGTTTCTTTCAGCAGGAGGCTGCTTTTCATCTCGGATGTAGTAGAGACCATCACATCTTGTCACAATTCTCTTAAAGCGATGTTGAGATCTATACTTCTTCTCATCTCCTGTTACCAGCAGAAGGATATCAGCATCGCCGAGAGTGATTTTGCCTGGAAACCACTTCCAGAATGTAGAGAGAAATGAAGATGGACCGCTATCAAACCGCCCTGGAGAGTTGGTGTGGACTGTGGTCACGCGGGAATCCCCTCTTAGCCCAACTCACCATCTCCTTAACGCACTGTCTCTGGTATTGTGAATTGCGAGATAGACATCCCGGTCTTCCCATCCTGTACCAGTACGTAATCTTTGGGATGTGGAGTGTTTTGCAACCTGTAGAGGCAATGAGGAGGGCGAGCTGGTAATCGCTACTAGCTGTTAAGTCTCCCCTCAAACCAGGAGATTTAAGATATGATTCCTTTCGGAAAAACCGCTGATGAGATGCCTTCCACCAGCCAGTAGTGAGAGCTGTGTAGAGATCCTTTCCTTTAGGAAGGGGATGAGACCAACCTACTCGGCCATTCGAGATCTTGAATTGAGACCACGCAAATCCCAGTAGAGGATTTCTCTCAAAGTGAGGTACAACATCTTGGAGGCTGTTTGGAAAGAGCTTATCATCAGAATCGAGGATCGTGATGATGGGACCTCTCGCATTCTCGATTCCGATTCGGGTTGCCTCAGCTACTCCTACATTCTTCTTGAGACGAAGAAGGGAGACATCATTTTGAGGCATCAAGTACTCAACTTCTCTCGCTGTGTTGTCAGTTGAGCCATCGTCTACAACAAGGATATCCCAGTTCGTATACTTCTGCTCGAATACAGAGTAGATTGCCTCAGAGATCCACTTGGAAGTGTTGTAGGCTGGAATGAGTACTGTACAGTGGATTGGCATCTTACGGCTTGTGAAGGAACTTTTCAACCAGTTCTCTGTTCGCTGCCAGCTCTCTTAACACGACAGCAATCAATGCTACATTGATTGAGCCGAAAACAGCTAGAGCTGCGTAGTAGAGTTTGGAACCTCCGGTTGACTGTTTTACTTCAACTTTCTGCCCATTCTCATTTGACTTCTGGAAGCATTGCACAATGAGTTTTCTAGATTCGTTACACTCAGATTTACTCACTGTCGCATCAAGCTTCTCGAATACATCATCAAAGTAGCGGTCAATCTTGCAGAGTGTTATGTTGATCTGGGAAATCTGCTCCTTCATCACAGCAATATCAGTCGATATGCGAGATTCAAAATCTTGCCTCTGAGCAAGTTCTTCTTTGGTCATCCCCCACTCTCCTACAGATCAACAAAGTTGGCTCTGAAGTACACTCTCTGGTATCCGACCTTCAATCCCCTAGTTGCTGTTTTCCCCGTCCCCTCAATCCGAAGTGGATACTGTGCATTCACTGCTTTTTGAACTGTCTGGTAAGCAGGAACTGTGAACCAAGCTACTTGCTCAATCCATGATGTTCCACCATCAGGTGTGTGCATAATGCGAATGGATAGAGCTGTGTCAGTGAGGTTTTGAAACGTCAGAACTCTATCGAACTGGTTCTCTTCTTCGATCTGAACCCAACCGGCCCGCGCTAGCGTAGTTGATACAATTGATGAAATCATTAGATTACAGGACTCTGCCAGATGTACTGGGTATCTGAGTGAACGCGAGAATAGCCAACCATCAGGCCTTTTGAATCAGTCTTGCCTGAGCCGACAACTCTCAACAGGTTGAGAGAAGTAATTGCAACTACAGTTTCATCGCCTGAGTCGAGTGTAAACGTAGTGACATGATCTGTCCAAGTAGAGCCGTCAACTGAGTGCTGCACTTTGATGGATAGAGTCGTGTCTGTGAGATTCTTGAAAGTGAGTACTCGGTTGAATGTGTTGATTTCTCGGATCTGAAGCCAAGTGTCAGAATCGAGAGTAGTTGCGATGACGTCTACTTGTGTCGCAAACATGTGTTTCTCACTTAAACGTAGCAAACGGAAGTGAGGCCCTTCCAGTATCTCTTGAAAGGTCAATTAATCCTTCTCGGGTGTGGGGATAGCGCCCAACAACCTGCCACAAGCCCATGTCGTATTGGCCCTGGTCGTGAACCAAGTTGATAAGCGATCCATTCTGGATGTCCGCACCCGCACTAGAATGGACAACTCGGAATTTATTCCCGGCAGGATCGGAAAGAAGGTAATTGACTCCTTTACCTTCCTCCCAACCGTTCCAAATAGTTCCAAAGAGAGAATTACTCCCGGTTTTCAGATTCACTCTCCCAATGGGAAGAATTGAAAAATCATTTCTAAACCCTTCCTTAAGAATCTCATCTACTGCCTTCTCAATTTCTCTACTCATTACTCAATCCTCTATCATGCGATCAATTAAATCGTCCACATCATCACAGTCAGAGTTGTCCAGAAGTTCGTCGAGACCAGTGGTTTTTCGGACTCGCCCAGGCACTAGTAGACTCACATCTACGTTGCCCTTCTCGGTCTCAACAGTTAGAGTGCTTTCCGAGATTCTAGAAACGGCTCCTGTGATTACGCCTTCATCAGTTTCAAGTGTAATCACATCGCCTTTCCTAACTACGCCTTCTTTCTTCACAGATTGGCGAACGAACTTCCGGACCTTCTCTGCAAGTTCGTCGTTTAGATTATCAGTCCCGAACACTCTTTTCAAGAGACTCTTAAAAACCCCTTCGACCGAAACTTCACCTTCGATCTGGGAGATCTCGTCCGAGATAACTTCCTTGAGCCAAGACACAACGCTGCTGTCTTCGCTGTCCGGCTGCATGTAGATCGTGCTTTCGTCTTTCTTGCGCTCTACGAGTTTGCTGATGGGAGGCACATCTACAGGCTCATCTGACCAGCCTTCATCCTGCTGGGGTTTTCGATCCCTCACAGGCTCGCTGCCTTCGAGCATCTTAGCTAAGTTTTCTTTCTCATCAGATGAGAGTGTTTCTCCATTCATGCTGCTACTCCTCTTATTTGCTTCGAGAAGCTGGTTCACTTTCTCGATCATCTCAGGAGAGTATTGCTCAGACATTCTAGACTCCGATATCGAACTGCTCTGCTCTTCGCCTCTTTGCATCACCAAACGCCATGCGATCGAGCATAGCGTTTCCAGGCTCAAGCTGTGAATGCTCTTCTCTGAACTTAGCCAGCCACTGGTTAGCGAGCTGGTTTACCTCATCCTGAGACATACCGGGATCACATTGAG
>Ga0116180_1002144_pt1 | contig 15846 bp, 13 predicted proteins | sample AD_UKC073_MetaG_FD_89804 | JGI IMG/M metagenome (GOLD analysis project Ga0116180, IMG submission 89804) | Active sludge microbial communities of municipal wastewater-treating anaerobic digesters from USA - AD_UKC073_MetaG | ecosystem: Engineered > Bioreactor > Anaerobic > Digestate | place: USA...
ACCGCGTGACGCTGCACGGCTGCACGATCGGCGACCGCTGCCTGATCGGCATCAACGCCACCATCATGGACGGCGCGAAGATCGGCGCCAACTCCATCGTCGCCGGCCACGCGATCGTGATGCAGAACCAGGTGTTCCCGGAGAACTCGGTGATCGCCGGTGTGCCTGCGAGGCTGATCGCCACGCGCGACAACGGCGCGGCCAACGTGCGCAACGCGCGCTTCTACGAGGCGATCGCGCGCGGGCTGGTGCGGGGCGAGGAGCGGCTGTCCGAGGAGGAAGCGCGCCGGATCCCGCGCGAGGCGCCCGCGTCGTAGGCGATCGGGCGGTTCGCGCACGTTCGGGCGGCTCCGGCGCGCCTTCGACGGGGGGTCGGCCGGCGCAGTCGAGCGATCCTTCGGCGCTCTGAGCAACCACACCCCGCGCAGGGGATTTCATTCCGCGGAATGCTCGCCGGCAGGTGGCCGTCGATGCGGCGACACTCGGCGGTTTGAGGGAGAAGCACATGAACGACACCTGGAGGCAGATCCGGCCGGCGACGGCGATCCTGATCTGTGCCTCGATCATGCTCACGCTGAGCATGGGCCTGCGCCAGAGCCTCGGGCTCTTCATGCAGCCGATGACGCGCGACATCGCGCTGACCGTCTCCGAGTTCACCTTCGCGATCGCGATCCAGAACCTGGCGTGGGGGCTGGCGCAGCCGTTCACCGGTGCGCTGGTCGTGCGGGCCGGGTATCGCGCGGTGATGGTGGCGGGCGGTGTACTCTACGTGCTCGGGCTGGTGTGCCTGGCGATCGCCGACGGCGTGTGGATGGTCACGCTCGGGGCGGGGGTGCTCATCGGCCTGGCACTGGCCTGCAACGCGTCGTCGATCGCCAACGCGGTCGCGTCGCGCGCGGTGCCTGCCGGGGTGCGCAGCACGGTGCTGGGCCTGGTGTCGGCGGCCGGCTCGCTCGGCGCGATGCTCGCCGCCCCGATCGGGCAGTCGCTGCAGACCGAGTTCGGCTGGCGCATGGGGGTGCTGGGCTTCGTGGTCGTCTCGCTCGTGCTGATCCCGGTGGGATGGATCGCGGGCCGCGTCGACCGGGTGCCCCTGCCCGCGCGTGCGCCCTCCGACGTCCACGAGGAGGACGACGCGCGCCGCATGGCGATGGCCGCGCTGCGTCACCTGCCGTTCCTGGTGATGACGGTGGCCTTCTTCGTGTGCGGGATGCAGCTCGTGTTCCTGACCACGCACCTGCCGTCGTACCTGGAGCTGTGCGGCATGGACCCGATGCTCAGCGCAAAGGCGCTCGGCATGATCGGCGGGTTCAACATCCTCGGCAGCCTCTTCTTCGGCTGGGCGGGCGAGCGCTGGTCGAAGACCGGGTTGCTCGGCACGCTGTACATCTCGCGCTCGCTGGTGCTGGCCTGGTTCTTCTCGTCCGCGGCCACGCCCGAGTCGACGCTGCTGTTCTCCGGGCTGATGGGCTTCCTGTGGATGGGCGTGTCGCCGCTGTTCGCGGGTGCGGTGGCCGAGATGTTCGGCCTGCGCTGGCAGGCGATGATCCAGGGCATCGCCTTCTTCAGTCACCAGATGGGCAGCTTCCTCGGCGCCTTCGGCGGCGGCCTGGTCTTCCAGGCGTTCGGCTCCTACGACCTGGCCTGGCGCTTCGGCGTGGGCCTGGGCCTGGCCGCCGGCATCGTGCAGCTGGCCTTTGCGGTCATGCGGCCGCCGCCCGCGATGGCGCACTGACGGGCGGGCTGCGCGACGCCCGAACGCGCGGCGCCCGAACGCGCGGCGCCCGAACGCGCGGCGATCGCGGTGTGCGCGCGCTGCGCGGTGGATCCGACGTCTGCGGTGGGCGCCGTGGCCGTCAGACCACGTACCCGAGGTCGATCGCCGTACCGCTCGCGTCGAAGGCTGCGCGCTGCTCCTGCGCGCCGTAGATCACGTAGTGCGCGATCGCGCCGTTGCTGCGGCTGCCGAGGAAGTCGGCCAGGTTGCCGTCGACGTAGGCGGCCACGTCGGGGTTGTCGGCGAGGTAGCGGTCGCCGTCGAACGTGTCGAAGCGCGGGCCGGCCGAGCGGCCTTCCCACACGCCGTACAGGTTGTAGTGCTTGAACAGGGTGGCGGCGTCCAGGTTCAGCGGGGCGAGGTCGGCCCAGCGCTGCGCGTAGTAGCCGGCGTCGAACCACGCGTTGGGCGCACGGCCCTGTGCGGCGCCGGTGTCGAGCCAGTGCTGCGCGGCGGTGGCGGGGGTGACCGCGGGCGCCAGCTCGGCGTAGCGCAGCAGGTAGTACACCGGGTCGAGCAGGAAGGCCGGCTGCTGCCCGTAGGCGGGCGCGGCGTCGCGCGCGGGCGGCACCAGGGCCAGCACCTTGTCCGAGAAGCGCAGCGCCTCGACGTTGGAGAGCAGGTCGGTGCCTTCGGCGCCGACGCGGTCGGTGACGCGCCAGTCGGCGCCGGTGCGCTCGATGGTGAACGCGCTGCGCACCCGTCCGTAGCCGGCCACGTCCAGGCCCGGCCCGCCATCGATGCGGTCGTTGCCGGCGCCGCCGAACACGGCGTCGTCGCCCGCGCCCGGGTTCAGCGTGTCGTTGCCGTCGTTGCCGGCCAGGAAGTCGCCGGTGGCGCCGGTGGTGACGACGTCGTCGCCGCCCCAGCCCCACACCTCGCGTCCGGTCGTGCCGTCGGTGAGCGTGAAGGTGTCGGCGTCGGTCGAGCCGGCGGTGAAGCGCAGCGCCGGGTTCACGCGCTCCTGGTAGTAGATCGCGTACGGGCCGGTCTGCAGCAGTGCGTTCGACGTAACGTCGACGATGTAGGTGCCGGTGGTGTCGGCGGTGAACGAGGTGGAGTAGCCGGTGCCCGCGTCGGCGTACGACAGCGCCAGCCACAGCGGGTTGCGCACCGACACGAACAGGTCGGTGACGGTGTTCGAGCCCAGCGTGAGGAAGTAGCTGCGGCCGGCGACGAGGCTGATCGAGAACGTGTCGCTGTCGCCCACCTGGTCGAGCACACCGTTGAACTGCACGCCCGCCGTCAGCGGGGTGGGGAAGGTGCCGCCGACGTCGTCGGGGCCGCTGGAGGTGAGCACCACCTCGTAGCCGCCGATCGAGTCGGTGAAGTAGCCCTGCATGTCCACGTACAGCGTCAGCGCCGCGTTCGCGGTGAACTGGTACACGTAGCGTCCGTCGACCAGCACGGCCTGGTCCAGCACCGTGCCCGCGGTGTCGCGCAGCACGAAGTACGGCAGTGGGTTGGGCGTGCTGGTCAGCGAGGGCCAGGTGGCGGGCAGCGTCTCGATCCGGTACACCAGCCCGGGCTGCGTGCGGAACACGTACAGGTCGTGGTCGCCCAGCGGGCCGCCCGCGCCCGCGATGGTGCCGACGGCGATCTGCCCGATCGTGAGATTGCCGGTGCCGGTGCCGGCGCCCGGGGTGCCGGAGAGGTCGCGGGTGGTGGTGCGTTCGTCGAGGCTCATCGTGCGCGCGTCACAGCCGCGTCAGCGCGTTCTGTGCGTTGGCCAGGCGCTCGCCGATCTGCGTGCGCATGCGCACCAGGTCGGTGGTGCCGGGATCCTTGGTGCCCGCGCGGTAGCGCGCGTACACGCCCTGCAGGATCGCGGCGCTCTTCCAGAAGTTGAACGCGCTGTAGTAGGGCAGGCTGTCGAGGCGCGCGCCGGTGCGCTCGGCGTAGCGCTGCGCCAGGGTCTGCGGCGGCGGGAAGCCGGGCAGGGCGGTGGCGCTGTTCGGCGGCATGATCTGCCCCGGGTGCGGGAACCAGTTCAGCGCGTAGGCGAGGTCGGCCATCGGCTCGCCGAGGGTGGCGATCTCCCAGTCGATGATGGCGGCGATGCGGTCGTCTTCGCCGATCAGCGTGTTGTGCACGCCGTAGTCGCCGTGCACGACGCGCGCCGGCCCGGCCTCGGGCACGTGGGCGGCGAGGAAGGCCCTGACCTCGTGTGCGCGGTCGTCGTCGTACTCGGCGGCGGCGGCCGAATTGGTCCACGACAGGTACCAGCGGTCGAGCTGGCGCGTGATATAGCCGGTGCGCGGGCCGAGCGTGCCGAGCCCGACGGCGTCCGGGTCGACCGCGTGCAGCGCGGCCAGCGCGTCGATGAACGACAGTGCGACCGCATGCCGGCGCGCGGGCGGCACCCAGGTGTTGGTGTCGGTGGCGTTGTGCAGCGTGTGGCCCGCGACGTGGCCCATCACGTAGAACGCGGCGCCGGTCACCGACGTGTCGTCGCAGAAGGCGATCGCGCGGGGCACCGGCACGGCGGTGCCGCCCAGCGCACGGATGATCGACCACTCGCGCCCCATGTCGTGCGCCTTGGGCAGCAGCGGGCCCGTCGGCGGCCGGCGGATCACGGCTCTGGTGCCGCGCGTGTCCTCGATCAGGAAGGTGAGGTTGGAGTGGCCGCCGGGCAGCTGGGTCCAGGTGAAGGGCGGCACGAGCGCGTCGGTGGCGCCGAGGATCCAGGCCTCGACGGCGGGGATGTCGAAGGCGGTGGTGTGGGACGTCATGGGGGGCTTCCTCTGTTCAATAGCCGAGCGTGCGTGGCAGCCACAGCGTCAGCTCCGGCACGGCGATCAGCAGCACCAGCACCGCCAGCATCGCGAACACGAACCACATCACCCAGGGCACGGTCTGTTCGATGCGCACGCCGGCCAGCCGCGACGACACCATCAGGTTGACGGCCATCGGCGGCGTGAACTGGCCGATCGCGACCATGTAGGTGAGCAGCACGCCGAACCAGACCGGATCCCAGCCATAGGCCTTCATCAGCGGCAGCAGCAGCGGCACGAAGATCAGGAAGATCGAGATGCCGTCGAGCACCATGCCGATCGCCAGCAGCACGACGACGATCGCGCTCAGCGCGCCGAGCGAGCCCAGGCCGCTGTTCGTCACGGCCTGCGCGAGCGGATCGACGATGCCCAGTGTGCTGACCGCATAGGCGAAGATGCTCGCCAGCGCGACGACGATCATGATGACGCCCGACAGCTCGGCCGCTTCGACGAAGATGTCGACGAGCGCGCGCGGGCGGATCGTGCGGTAGACGACCAGGCCGACGAACAGGCCGTACACCACGGCAACCACGGCGGCCTCGGTGGGCGTGAACCAGCCGGCGCGCATGCCGCCCAGGATGAGCACCGGTGCGAACAGCCCCCAGGCGGCCTCGCGCAGCGACCGCAGCAGCGGCGGGCGCGGCGCGGCCGATTCGGCGGCGCCGAAGCCGTGCCGGCGGGCGAGCCAGACGGCCGGCACGATCAGCGCCAGGCCGGCCAGCACGCCGGGCACCATGCCGGCGGCGAACAGCGCCGGCACCGACGCACCCGGCACCATCACCGAGTAGACGATGAACGCGATCGACGGCGGGATCAGGATGTCGGTGGCGGCGGCCGCGCCGATCACGCTGGCCGAATACGCGGGCGGATAGCCGGCGCGCGACATCGCGGCGATCATCACCGCGCCGACGGCGGCGGCGTTGGCGGGGCCCGACCCGGAGATCCCGCCCAGGAACATGGCGACGGCGATCGCCACCAGCGGCAGCATGCCGGGGCCGCGGCCGACCAGCGCGGTGGCCAGGGTGACCAGACGCTGCGCGACGCCGGAGCGGTCGAAGATCGAGCCGACCAGCACGAACATCGGCAGGGCCAGCAGCGGGTACTTGGCGATGCCGGCGTAGAAGTTGTTGGGGATCGCCAGCCAGCCGAGTTCGGCCAGGCCGATGCCGACGGCGCCGCCCAGCATCAGCGCCACCCCGATCGGCACGCCCAGCAGCATCAGCGCGGCGAACACCGCGAAGATCAGCAGCGCGGTCATTGCGGGCGGAACGAACGGACCAGCCGCTGCATCGCGCGCGCGGCGATCGTCAGCGCCAGCACGGGCAGCCACACCGTGTACCACCACTGCGGCACACCGATGCCGGGCGACGAGACCTCGTACCGGAAGTCGTCGAACGCGAGCCGTGCACCCAGACCGGCCAGGCACAGGAAGGCCAGCACCGTGGCCGCGTCCGACAGGCGGGCCAGCGCGCGGCGTCGCGCCGGGCTGCCGCGCTCGTAGAAGAACTCGATGCGGATGTGGCGGTCACGCACGACCGCAGCGCCGGCGGCGACCATCGCCAGCACCACCATCAGCGACACCGACAGCTCCTCGGTCCAGGCGAACGACTCGTCGGTGAGGTAGCGCGCGATCACGTTGGCGAACGTGATCACGGCGAGCAGCGCCATCGCGGTCGCGCCGATCCAGTCCTCGATCAGGCGCGAGGGCGTGCCGGGAGCGGTGGACGTGGTCGCCTGCGCCGTGCCTGCGTCGAGTCCCGGCACCGGGCCCGACGCGCCGGCGGCACCGGGCGCAGCGCCGGGCGCCGGCGCATCCGGCGCGGGCACCTGCGTCACGCCTTCTTGCGGGCTGCGATCGCCGCTTCGGCGCGCTTGACCAGGTCGGGGCCGATCTGCTTCGTCCACTTCTCGACGACCGGCTTGACCGCCTGCCGGAACGCCTCCTTCTCGGCCGGCGTCAGCTCGGTGATCTTCACGCCCAGTGCGGCGGCGTCCCTGACCATCGACGTGTCGTCGGCGGTCAGCCCCTTGCGGGCGATCGCGACTTCCTGTCTGCCGGCGTCGATGGCGGCCTGGCGGACGATCTCGCGGTCGGCCGGCGTCCAGGACTCCCAGACGTCGCGGTTGACCACGTAGATCAGCGGATCGGCCACGTAGCCCCAGCGGGTGATGAACTTCTGGCCCAGCGTGTGCAGCTTGGCGGCCATGAAGATGTGCAGCGGGTTCTCCTGGCCTTCGACCGCGCCGGAGGCGAGCGCCGGCTGTGCGTCGGCCCAGGTCATCTGGGTGGGATTGGCGCCGAGCGCGGTGAACGTGTCGTTGAAGATCGGCGAGCCCACGACGCGGAACTTCAGGCCCTTCATGTCGGCGGGCGTGCGGATCTCGCGCTTGGAGTTCGTCACTTCGCGGAAGCCGTTCTCGCCCCAGGCGAGCGGCACCACGCCGGCCTTCTCGACGACCTGCAGGATGCGCTTGCCGACCTCGCCCTGCGTGAGCGCGTCCAGGCCCGCGTGGTCCTGGGTGAAGAACGGCAGCGAGAACAGGTTCAGCTCCTTGACCTGCGGCGACCAGTTGATGGTCGAGCCGACCGCCATGTCGATCACGCCCTGGCGGATCGCACTGAACTCGCGCGTCTGGTCGCCGTTGATCAGCGACACGCCCGGGTAGAGCTTGATGTTGATGCGGCCCTGGGTGCGCTCCTTGACCAGGTTGATCCAGATCTCGGCGCCCTTGCCCCAGGGGAACGCGGTGCCGACGACCGTCGACAGTCGGTACTCGGCGCGGTAGGGGGCGGCGGCGGCCGTGCGGGTGGCGATGAACGGTGCAGCGGTGATCGCGCCGCCGGCGGCGCCGGCTTTCAGAAGCGAACGACGGTCCATGGTCTCGGGTCCTTCGGATGACGGTTCGTGTGAGACCGCGATTCTATCGCCCGCGCCCGTGCGTCCGTCCGGGCCCGCGCGCGGGCCGCGTGTTCGCGACCCGATCACCGCGCCAGGCGGACGATCTCCTCCTCGACGTCGCGCAGGTGCTCCTTGCCGAACCAGATCTCCTTGCCGACGAAGAAGGTGGGCGAGCCGAACGCGCCGCGCTCGGCGGCCTCCTCGGTGTTGGCGAGCAGGCGCGCCTTCACGTCGGGGTCCTGGCTCTTGTCGGCGATCGCCTGCGCGTCGAGGCCGGCGGCGGCGAGCACTTCGGCGATCTGCGCGTCGTCGCTCATGTTGCGCTGCTGCTCCCACATCGCCGCGTACATCGCGTCGACGTAGCGCTCGAAGCAGCCCAGCGCCTGCGCCGCGACGGCGCCGCGCATGATCTTCAGCGTGTTGACCGGGAAGTGCGGATTGAAGCGGTACTGCGTGAGGCCGTGCGTCGCGACGAAGCGGTCGACCTCGAGCTTGTTGTAGGCCTGCTTGTTGCGGATGCCGGCGAAGGCTTCGGCCGGCGAGCGGTTGCCGGTGATCTTGAACAGACCGCCGAGCAGGATGGGCACGTACTCGAACTTCACGCCGGTGCGCGCTTCGACCTGCGGGATCACCTTGTGGCAGAAGTAGGCGTTGGGGCTGCCGAAGTCGAACAGGAACTGCACGGATACGGACATGGTTCGGGTCTCCTCAGGGGGTGTCGCGAAGCCTTCGCGACGTCGTGTTCACAGGATGTGCGATCGCGTTGCCGGGGGCCGGCGGTTCACCACGACTCCATCCACGGACGCAGCTCGGTCTCGTGCGTCCAGGCGTCGCGCGGCTGCTGATGGATGTTCCAGTAGGCCTCGGCGATGCTGTCCGGATTCAGGATGCCCTGCTGGTCCTTCAGCGCGTAGCGCTGCGGGAAATTGCTGCGGATGAACTCGGTGTCGATCGCGCCGTCGATCACGGGATGCGCGACGTGGATGCCCTTGGGCCACAGCTCGCGTGCCATGCTCTGCGCCAGCGCGCGCAGCGCGTGCTTGGCGCCGGCGAAGGCGGCGTAGCCGTCGCGTCCGCGCAGGCTGGCGGTGGCGCCGGTGAAGATGATCGTGCCGCGGCCGCGCGGCAGCATCGCCTTGGCCACTTCGCGACCCATCAGGAAGCCGCCGAAGCAGGCCATCTCCCACACCTTGAAGTACACGCGTGCGGTGGTCTCGGTGATGCCGAAGCGCACGTTGGCACCGATGTTGAACACCGCCACCTCGATGGGGGCGATGTCGCGCTCGATCCCTGCGACGAGCGCGACCATCTCGTCCTCCTTGCGCGCGTCGCTGCCGAACGCGTGCGCTTCGCCCCCCTCGGCGCGGATCTGTTCGACCAGCGGCTGCAGCTTGTCGACGCTGCGGCGGGTCACGCACGCGACGTAGCCTTCGCGTGCGAAGCGCCGGGCCACAGCACCGCCGGTGGCGTCGCCTGCACCGATCACCAGGATCGCTTTCCTGTCATTCATGCGCCGTCCTCCGCGTGTTCGTTGCAGACGATTGTAGCTACAAAGGAACGTGGCCGGGGCCTGCGCACCGTGACGATCAGTCCGTCGATCCGAGCACCGTGCGCAACGCGTGATAGAGCGCCCCGCCATCGGCGAGGACGACATAGTGCGCACCGGCGGCGCATGCGGCAATGGCGGCGCTGATGACCAGTGTGTGCGTGAGCTCCGATGACGCGACCCGTACCGCTTCGCCGGGCTGGATCGCATGCTCGGCGGTGCGCGGGCCAAAGCCGACCTCGATGCGTGGCGGCAGCGCGCGCCAGGTGCCGGTGACGGTCACGGTGCAGCCGACCGGGATCGCGCGCTCGGCGAACATCCACGGGCGTTCACGCAGCCGCGCCAGGTAGTGCTCGGGGGTGGGGTCGCTGGCGTCCATCTGCAGCGCGTCTGCCGCACGCCGGTCGACGAGATGGGCGGGCAGCGCATCGGCGCCGTGGTCCCGCAGTGCTGCGACCGCGTGAAGGTCGACGTCCGTCAGATCGGGGGCGATCTGCCAGACGGTGTTCGCCAGGTGGTGGGCCGCGTCGCACAATGCGGCTTCGCCAGCGTGCTGCACTTCGGGGAAGTGACGCAGCGTCGGGGTGCCTGAGAGCGCGAGGCGCATGCTTCCCGTGTCGAGCAGGCTGGCGACCGAGGCCCGACCGCGCCAGCCTGGGCTGCCCTGGCGGACGTCGTTGTGGTGCTCGGTGGTGCGCGCGCGATACTCCATGGCCACCGCATCCAGGTGACCGAAGGGTGTGCGCAGCGCCTCGCCGTGCGGGCGGATCGTTCCGCTGAGCCGGACCGTGGCCCCGTCCTGCCAGCCCGACGGATCGGTCTCGGGGGCCATGCGCCGCCGCAGGGCGACGACGACGCCGTGCACGCAGCCGACGGCCAGGGTTGCGAGCACCGCGAGAACCGTCGACACGACCCATGTGTGCGTGCGCCCGAGCGCCGGCACGTGCTGCAACTCGAACGTCAGCGCTGCGGCGAACACCACGGTCAGGAACAGACAACCTCCGAGCATCGCGGTCTCCTCTGCGCCCGGGTGCGGCGTGCCCGGGCGCGTCATCGTAGGACGGAACGGAGCGCCGTGCAGAATGTGCTTCTGCATCGGGTTGAAGCGGTCTGCCTTCGGGCGCGGGAGTGGCGGCACATGGACGAGCGCAGGGCTCTGCAGGACGTGATCGTGCCGGGCGGTCCCGGAACCGTCGACGCGCACCTGCGCGAGGCGCATGCGGTGGCGGACGCCCTCGAGGTGGATCCCGACCACGGGCTCGACGCGGCCCAGGCCGCCGCCCGCATGGCCCGGCATGGTCCGAACGAACTCGTCGAGCGCGCCGCCCGCGGGCCGTGGGGGCTGCTGCTCGACCAGTTCCGCGACTTCATGATCCTGGTGCTCATCGCGGCCGCCGTGATCTCGGGTCTGATCGGCGACCTGGTCGACACGCTGGCCATCCTCGTGATCGTGGTGCTGAACGCGCTGATCGGGTTCGTGCAGGCGTGGCGCGCCGACCGGGCGATGGCGGCGTTGCGGCGTCTGGCCGCCGCGCACGCCACCGTGCTGCGCGACGGCCACGTGCAGGTGCTGCCGGCCGGCGCGCTCGTGCCCGGCGACATCGTGCTGCTCGAGGCGGGCAACCAGGTGCCGGCCGACCTGCGCCTGCTGGAGGTTGCGCAGTTGCGTGTCGACGAGTCTGCGCTGACCGGTGAATCGGTCACCGTGCACAAGGAGGTGGCGGCGCTGCACGCGGGGGCCTCGGCGCTGGGCGATCGCATCAACCTCGCCTTCAAGGGCACCAGCGTCGCGCACGGCCGTGGACGTGGCGTGGTGATTGCGACCGGCATGGCCACCGAGCTGGGCCGCGTGGCAGGGCTGCTCGACGAGGGCGGCGAGCGCAGCACGCCGCTGCAGCAGCGGCTGGCGGCGTTCGGGCGCCGTCTGGCGCTGGTGGTCATCGCGATCTGCGCGGTGATCTTCGCGGTGGGTGTGCTTCGCGGTGAAGCGCCGCTGCTGATGATCCTGACCGCCGTGAGCCTGGCCGTGGCCGCGATCCCGGAGGCGCTGCCGGCGGTGGTGACGGTGCTGCTGGCCCTTGGGGCGCGCGAGATGGTCCGACTGAACGCCCTGATCCGGCGGCTGCCGTCGGTCGAGACGCTCGGATCGGTGTCGACCATCTGTTCGGACAAGACCGGCACGCTCACGCAGAACCGGATGCAGGTCGACGCGCTGGTCGTGCCCGGCGCGTGCTGGGCGCCCGGCCCGCAGGCGCCGGGCGCGGCCTTCGTCGAACTGCTGCGGGCGGCAGGGCTGTGCAACGACGCGAGCCGGGGCACGGACGGGACCTGGCAGGGCGATCCGACCGAGACCGCGCTGGCGCAGGCGGCATGGGACGCCGGGGCGATCGGAACGCCGACGGCCGCGTCCGACGGCGATGGCGAGCGCCCCGCGTCGGAGGAATGGCCCCGTGTGCACGAGTTCCCGTTCGATTCCGAGCGCAAGCGGATGACCACGGTGCACGCGCACGACGGCGGCTTCGTCGCGTATACGAAAGGCGCGCCCGAGTCGGTGATCGGACGCTGCGTGGTCAACTGGCCGTCGGAGGATGCGTGCGCCGTGGATGCGCCTGACGGCGTCGGCGTCGGCGTCGGCGGCGCGTTCGACGCGGCGGCGTGGCTGCAGACCGCCGAGGCGATGGCTGCGCGCGGGCTGCGTGTGCTCGCGCTCGCGCGTCGTGCCCACCCGCACGGATGCCCGGCGTCGCAGGCCGACACCGTCGAGTCGGAGATGCAGTTCATCGGTCTCGTCGGTTTGATCGATCCCCCGCGGCCGGAAGCCGCCGATGCGGTCGCCGACTGCCTGACCGCAGGCATCACGCCGGTGATGATCACCGGCGATCACCCGGCCACCGCGCGGGCGATCGCGTTGCGTCTGGGCATCGTCGGCGCGGGCGACGCGCCGGTGCTGACCGGCGTCGATCTGGCGGCGCTCGACGATGCGACGCTGCGCGAGCGCGTGACGACCGTGCGGGTGTACGCACGGGTCGATCCCGCGCAGAAGATCCGCATCGTCGAGGCCCTGCAGGGGCGCGGCCGGTTCGTCGCGATGACGGGCGACGGCGTCAACGATGCGCCGGCGCTCAAGCGTGCCGACATCGGCGTTGCGATGGGGCGCAACGGCACCGACGTGGCACGCGAGGCCTCGAGTCTGGTGCTGCTGGACGACAACTTCGCGACCATCGTGGCGGCGGTGCGCGAAGGTCGCCGCATCTTCGACAACATCCGCAAGTTCGTGCGCTACGCGATGACCGGCAACTCGGGCGAGATCTGGACGATCTTCCTCGCGCCGCTGGTGGGGTTGCCGATTCCGCTGCTGCCGATCCACATCCTGTGGGTGAACCTGGTGACCGACGGACTGCCCGGCCTGGCGCTGGCGGCCGAGCCGGCCGAGCGCGGCATCATGCAGCGGCCGCCGCGCCCGCCCGACGAGAGCCTGTTCGCGAACGGGATGTGGCAGCACATCCTGGGCATCGGCCTGCTGATCGGCGGGCTGTGTCTGGGCGTGCAGGCCTGGGCGCTGTCGCACGGCAATGCGCATGCGCAGTCGATGGTGTTCACCGTGCTGACGCTGTCGCAGATGGCGCACGTGCTGGCGATCCGTTCCGAGCACCGCTCGCTGCTGCGCATCGGGCTGATGTCGAACCGGCCGCTGCTGGGCGCGGTGCTGCTGACCTTCGGACTGCAGCTGGCGACGCTCTACGTTCCCGTGCTCAACCCGGTGTTCCAGACGCAGCCGCTGTCGGCCCTGGAACTGGCGGTGTGCTGCGCGGCCGCGCTGGTGGTTTTCGTGACGGTGGAGCTGGAGAAGTCGTGGCGGCGCCGGCGTGCGCGGTCTGCGTCCGACAAGGCACCGGACGCGCCGGGCTGAGCGGCGGCGCGCACGGAGGCAGCCGATATACTGCCGCGCTTTCCCCCCGATCCTGCCGCCGAATGATGCCTGCCGACGTATCGCAGGGGCGCGCCGCGCGCCCGGCGACGTGAGCCTCGTGCGCCTGTCCGACCGACTGCGGTCCCCCGCCCTGTGGGCGTTCGCGCGTGCGCTGGCGATCGCGGTGCCGGCCGGGGCGCTGTGCGCCGCGCTGAAGACGCCGCTGCCGTGGATGATCGGCCCATTGGTGGCGTGTGCGATCGCCAGCGGCTCGGGCATGCGCCTGCTGTGCCCGGCGCCGGTGCGCTGCGCCGGGCTGTGGGCGATCGGCACGGCCCTGGGCCTGTTCTTCTCGCCGGCGGTGCTGCTGCGCATGGCGCAGCAGGCGCCCGCGATCGTGGCGGGCGTCGTCTGGTCGATCCTGCTGGGGCTGGCGTTCGCCTGGGCGCTGCGCCGCTTCGCGCAGCTCGACCCGCCCACGGCCTTCTTCGCCGGCGCCATCGGCGGCGCCTCCGAGATGGCGCTGCAGGGCGAGCGCAACGGCGGCACGGTCGAGACGATTGCCGCGGTGCACAGCCTGCGCATCCTGCTGGTGGTGATCGCGGTGCCGTTTGCGTTCAAGTGGCTGGGCGTGCGCGGCACGGACGTCTACGAGCACGTGGCGCGGCGCATCGACTACGACGGCCTCGCAGTGCTCATTGCGGCCACCGTCGGCGGTGCGCTGGTGCTGCGGTGGGCGCGCTCGCCCAACCCCTGGGTGCTGGGGCCGCTGCTCGTGTCGATCGTGCTGACCGGGGCGGGGCTGTGGTTCTCGGCGCTGCCGCCGTGGATGATCACCACCGGCCAGGTCTTCATCGGCATCTCGCTGGGCACGCGCTTCCGGCCGGGGTTCTTTCGCCGTGCGCCCCGCCCGCTGGGGGTCGCGCTGGTCTCGACGCTGGTCGGCATTCCCGTGACCGCCGCGTTCGGCTGGGGGCTTGGCACGCTCACCGGCGTGGCGCCGGCGACGATGGTGCTGGCGACCGCCCCGGGCGGCATCGCCGAGATGAGCCTCACGGCGAAGATGCTCGCGCTGGGGGTGCCGGTGGTGACGGTGTTCCACGTCGCGCGGGTCGTGTTCCTGGTGCTGGCCGGCAACCTGGTCTACCGGCTGATCGCGGCGCGGGTGGGCTGGCCGCACGTGCACGCGCGCCGCGCGCCCGTGCGGGCCGGGGACGACGACTAGGCGGTCGGCCCTGCGCGGTCCGATCCGGGCGCGATCGCCTCGAAGCGCCCCAGCGCACGGTTCTTGCGCACGCGGTCCCAGGCGAACGCGCAGCCCTGCATCGCCACGTACACTCCGGGCGGCAGGCTGCGCGCGCAGCCGATCGCATGGCCCAGGTTGAACAGCGCGTCGGACCCTTCGATGTCGTAGGGGACCATCGCGCCCGTGAGCACGATCGTCGCGGGCAGCGCGGCGGCGCCGAGCACGCGCGCCGTGTCCACCATCGTGTCGGTGCCGTGCACGATCACGATCGCCGGCTCGGGGGCGCCGCGGCAGGCCGCGAGCAGCTGCTGGCGGTGGTCGTCGTCCATGTCGAGGCTGTCGATCTGCATCTGCACGTCGACGGTCACGCCGCCGTCGAGGCGGGCGCGCCGGACGATGGCCTCCAGGTGACTGTGGCCGAAGGTCAGCTGTCCGGCGACCGGGTCGTAGCGCTTGTCGAAGGTGCCGCCGGCGGCGATCAGGCGCAGGGGCGGGGCTGCGGCGTGGGCGCTGGTATCGGGTGCGGGCATGGTGCTCCTCGGGTGTTCTTCGGGTGTTCTTCGGGTGTTCTTCGCGGTTGCCTCGGGGGCGTTCCCGGCCTTCGTCTGGAGTCTTCGTCAGCGACCTTCGTCAGCGACCTTCGTCTGCGACCTTCGTCGGGGGCGGGACCGGGGGCTGGCCTCAGGGGTCGATCCAGCGGCCCTGCGGCGGGCCGTCGCCGAGGGTGAACGCGGCGCGCAGCGGGCGCTCGGGACCGATGTGCAGCCAGTCGAGCTGCAGGATGCGCAGACGGATCACGCAGAAGCGCTCCGGACCGGCGTAAAGGGCACGGCTGTGTCCCGGCAGCGCTGTCCACGCCGCGGCGGCGACGGCATCCCCCACGTGGAGGTCGGCCACGCCGTGCAGGCGCAGCTGGATGCGACGGGGCCGGTGATAGGCCACCAGTGCAACGCTGGGGTTGGCGCGCAGCTGCGCGATCTTGCCGGTGTCGGCGTCGCTGTGGACGGCGACGCGGCCCGTGTCGCGGTCGCTCGCGCGCAGCACGACGGTGCGGGCGTCGGCGAAGGGCGCCCCGTCGCCGGCCTGCCCGACGGTGGCCAGCACCGGCCAGTGCAGATCGTCGGCCGGATCGTCGACGCCGCGCGCCAGCATCGACCAGGCGTCGTCGAGGAGGTCGGACAGGGGGCTCAGGGGTGTCATGTGCGGGACGGGGCTCAACGCGCCTCGACCGGTACCGCGCGCGCCAGCAGAGCGCGCCACTGCGCGTCGTCGGTCGGCCAGCCGCGGTCGCCCAGTGCGTCGAGCTGGCGCAGCACCGGCGACAGCTGCCATGCCGGGGGCTGGCCGAGCGCGCGCGGCGTCTCGCGCCACAGCCGGCGGAGGGTGTTGTCGGAGACCGCGAAGCGCTGCGCGAGCGCTTCGATCACGAGCCGGTCCTGTCCGGCGTCGATCGCGCGGCGCAAGGCCCCGGCCCAGCGCACGGTGTGCGACGAGTCGGTGCGGGCGGCGATCGTGCGCAGGTCGAACCCGTCGCCGCTCCTGCGCCGCGGATCCGGGGCCGGGGCCGGGGCGTCCGAGGTCGTGGTGCCCGAGTCCGGCGTCATCCAGTCGTCTTCGCGCGGATCCGGCGGCTCGTCGGCGTCGAGGCGGCGCGCTTCGAGCGGCAGCAGGGTCTGCGCGAGGAAGCTGGCCA
>Ga0116180_1002145_pt1 | contig 15845 bp, 14 predicted proteins | sample AD_UKC073_MetaG_FD_89804 | JGI IMG/M metagenome (GOLD analysis project Ga0116180, IMG submission 89804) | Active sludge microbial communities of municipal wastewater-treating anaerobic digesters from USA - AD_UKC073_MetaG | ecosystem: Engineered > Bioreactor > Anaerobic > Digestate | place: USA...
CACCGTCGTGTGCAGCGACTGGTACAGGTTGAACTTGGGCAGCGCGATGTAGTCCTTGAACCGGCCTTGCACCGGCAGCCAGCGCACGTGGATCAGGCCCAGCGCCTCGTAGCACTCCCCCTGAGTGTCGACGATGATCCGCAGCCCCAGCAGGTCGTGGATGTCGGCGAACTCACGGCCACGGACGACCATCTTCTGGTAGATCGACCAGTAGTGCTTCGGCCGCCCGTACACCGTCGCGTTGATCTTGGAGTTGGCCAGGTCCTTCGTCACCTCGGCGATGATCTCGTCGAGGTAGCGCTCTCGCCGGGGCTGGTTGGCGGCGACCAGATGCACGATCTCGTCGTAGACCTTCGGGTGGATCGTCGAGAACGCCAGATCCTCAAGCTCCCACTTGATTGCGTTCATGCCGAGCCGGTTGGCCAGCGGGGCGTAGATGTCGAGGGTCTCCTTGGCGATCCGGTTCTGCTTGTCAGGCCGCAGGAACCCCAGCGTGCGCATGTTGTGCAGCCGGTCGGCGAGCTTGATCACCAGCACTCGGATATCGCGGCTCATCGCGATCACCATCTTGCGGATGGACTCCGCCTTGGCATGGTCGCCGTAGTGCACCTTGTCGAGCTTCGTGACCCCGTCAACCAGCTCTGCCACCTCGGCGCCGAAGTCGGCACGCAGCTGGGCCATCGTGTACGACGTGTCCTCGACCGTGTCATGCAGCAGTGCGGCGACCAGGGTCGGCTCGGTCATGCCCAGCTCAGCGAGGATGGTCGTGACCGCCAGCGGATGGGTGATGTAGGCGTCGCCCGATTTGCGCGTCTGGCCGGTGTGGTAGTGCTCAGCGGTGCGGTAAGCCCGCTCGATCATCGCGAGGTCGGCCTTGGGATGGTTCTGCCGTACGACGTTGAACAGGGGCTCAAGGACGGCCGACTGCGGGGCACTCGGGGCGGCCCAGCGCGCAATGCGGTCCCTCAGTCGGAGCCGAGGCTGCTCAGGGCCAGACGCAGTGCGCGGCAGAATCTGGAAAGCGGTGGGCGGCGGTGATGCAGGCGGACGGATCGGTGTCGTCGGCGACGTGCCCCGGACGACGGTCGTCGGGGCTGGCTCAGTGGCGCGTTCAGGCTCGATGGGCGGAACCGATGACGTTCCTGCTTCACCGACCTGCGTCACGCGCGACCACCTCCGTCTAGAAGATGGCCCAGTCTAGTGCGATTGGTCGTCGTGTCAGACGGTGATCAGGGCCGAGACGTTCTCGATCCCCATCGCTGCGAGCTTGGCGCGTCCGTCGAGGAAGCCGAGCTCCATGACGACCGAAACATGCACCAGATCAGCGCCCAGCTGACCCATCAGCTTCGCCGTCGCACCGACCGTGCCGCCGGTGGCCAGCACGTCGTCGATCACCATCACGCGGGCGTGCTGTGGGATGGCGTCCTGGTGGACGGTGAGGGTGTCGCTGCCGTACTCGAGGGCGAACGACTCGCTGAACACGTCACGCGGCAGCTTGCCAGGCTTGCGTACGGGAACGAAGCCAGCACCCAGCGCCAGGGCGACCGGCCCGGCGAAGAAGAAGCCACGGGCCTCCATGCCGACCACGACGTCGATGCCCTCGGGAGCTGCGTCCACCAGCGCGTCGATGGAGGCCTGGTAGGCGGCATGGTTGCCCAACAGCGGGGTGATGTCCTTGTAGACGATGCCCGGCTTGGGGTAGTCGGGCACGTCGCGGATCAACGAGGCGACCAGCGCGACACGCTCGGCCTGGGTGGTGGGAGCCATGGTGGGTCCTTCTCGCGTCGGGCTGGGTTTCACTTGCGGCGGCTGCGGGGCGCCCGGCTGGGCTGGTTGCGACGAGCTGGGTTCGGGTTGGTCGCCTCGACGTCAGGCTCGAAGGTCTCCCCCACGACCGTGTCGACGCTTGAGTCCTCGACGGTCTCGACCGTCTCGTCCACGGCCGTGGCGGCTGCGGTCACCGTGGGGGCAGGCCTCGACGAGGACGACCGCACCGTACGGACCGTCGAGGCGGACGCCACCTCCTTCGCGCCCGCCTCCTTCGCCGCAGCACGCGTGCGCCGGCGCTCGATCTTGCGGCGGTGCTCCACCATCGCCGGCTCACGCTCCTTGAGCTGGGCGAGCAGCGGCGTGGCGATGAAGATCGAGGAGTACGCCCCAGCGATCATGCCCACGAACAGGGCGAGACCCAGGTCCTCAAGGGGACCGCTGCCAAGGACGAACACTCCGGCGAACAGCAGCGCGGCGACCGGGAGCACACCGATCAAGGTCGTGTTGAGCGACCTGATCAGCACCTGGTTGACCGCGTTGTTGGCCGCCTCCGAGTAACTCACCCGACGGGTGTCGAGCTCGGCAACGTTCTCCCGTACCTTGTCGAACACCACGACGGTGTCGTACAGCGAGTAGCCGAGGATGGTCAGCACGCCGATCATCGTCGCCGGGGTGACCGTGAAGCCAACCAGAGCATAGACGCCGACCGTGAGGACCAAGTCGTGGGCCAGGGCGACCAGGGCTGCTACTGACATCTTCCAGTCGCGGAAGTAGAACCAGATCAGCAGGCCCACCAGCACCAGGAAGACCACGAGGGCGATGGCCGCCTGTTGGGTGACCTGTTGGCCCCAGGAGGCCCCAATGATCTGGTAGGCCACCTGCTCAGGCTCAGTGTTCGCCTGCTTGGCCACGGCGGCCCGGACGGTGGTCTGCTCACTGACCGAGAGCGACCGTACCTGCACACGCACCTTGTCGTTGCCGATGGTGGTCACCACCGGGTTCAGGTTGGGCAGCCCCGTGGACTGCACAGCGTCGCGGTACTCGGCCACCGTCGTCGCCGTGACCGGGGTCCTGGCCTGGAAGTCGGAGCCGCCGCGGAACTCGATGCCGAGGTCAAGACCACGGATCAGCAGGGAGCCGAGCGAGACGATGATCAGGATGGCCGAGACCACGTACCACCGGTTGCGATTGCGGACGAAGTCGTACGAGACCTCACCGGTGTAGAGCCGATGAGCGAGGTTGGCCTTCTTGGCGGGCTTCTGGGGAGCCTGGGTGGCGGTCATGCTCAGGCCTCCTTCACCACGGCTGGACGGGGACGGCGTCCGCTGGACCGGAGCTTCTGAACGCCCATGTGCTCAGCCTCGAACCCGGATCCGCGCTTGCCCTGACCGAAGTAGCTCGTGCGGGCCAGCAGTGACATCAACGGCTTGGTGAAGAAGAAGATGATCGCGATGTCGATCAAGGTGGTCAGCCCCAACGTGAACGCGAAACCCTTCACCGCACCCAGCGCCAGGATGAACAGCACGATCGCGCTCAGCAGGGAGACCGCATCGGCCACCAGGATCGTCCGCTTGGCCTTCTGCCAGCCCGTCTCCACGGCGGTACGGATACTGCGACCGTCGCGCGCCTCGTCACGGATCCGTTCGAAGTAGATGATGAACGAGTCTGCCGTGACACCGATCGCCACGATCGCCCCAGCGATGCCGGGCAGCGACAGGGCGAAGCCCATCGACGAGCCAAGCATCACCATCATCGCGTACGTCAGCGCAGCGGCCACCACGAGCGACGCGACGACCACGATGCCGAGGCCGCGGTAGTAGAGGAAGCTGTAGCCGACCACCAGCAGCAGACCGATCGCGCCCGCGATCAGGCCAGCGCGGAGCTGGTCGGAGCCGAGGGTGGCCGAGACGTTGTCGACCGACGACACCTCGAACGCCAGCGGCAGCGCGCCGTACTTGAGGACGTTGGCGAGGTCGTTGGCTGACTTCTGGGTGAACGAGCCAGAGATCTCAGCGCTGCCACCCGGAATGGGGTTGCTGACGTAGGGGCTGGAGATGACCACGCCGTCGAGCACGATGGCGAACTGGTTCATGGGCTGGGTCTGCGAGGCGAGGTAGGTCGTGGCCTCGGTGAACAGGTCAGCACCGAGGGCGTTGAACTGCAGGGTGACCACCCAGTTGAGCTGGTTCTGCGGCACGCCCGCCTGAGCCTGGTTGACCAGGTTCCCTTCAAGGAGCACCGGACCGAGCAGGTACTTCGTGTTGCCGTTCTTGGCCAGGTCGGGCCGCAGGCAGGTGACGAGCGCCTGATCAGCCACCGAATGGACAGCGTCGCCGCACTCGTAGGCTGCGTAATCCTCCTGGTCGAGCTCCCCTGGCTTCCAAGCCAGCTGCTCCTTGAGCAGCGAGATCCGCTCAGCGCTGGCGGACGGGAACGGGGAAGCCGGGGTGTTCGGGCGAGGGGACGACGACGGCGCTGGAGCCGGAAGGCCAGTCGCCTGGTCAGCAGGCAGGGCCTCACCAGCAGACTCCATCGCGTAGACCGCGCGGAACTCGAGCTGGGCAGTCTGGCCGACCAGGGCCACCAGTTCGTCGCGCTGCATGTTGGGCACGCTGATCTGGATCTGGTTGTTGCCGGAGGTGGTCACCTCGGCCTCGCCCACCCCGATGCTGTCGACGCGCTGCTGGATGATGGTGCGCGCCTGCTCCAGGCTGGTCGGGTCGACCGCACCTGTGCCGGTGGTGTTGCGGGCGGTCAACGTGATCGTCGTACCGCCCCGCAGGTCAAGACCGAGACGTGGTGACCATGAGCCTGACCAGGCCATCAGCCCGTACAGGCCCAGCATGACCAGCATGAAGATGAGCAGCGTCTGGCCGGGACGGCCATGACGGGTGGACGTGGGTGGCACCTGGTATCCCCCCGGCTCAGCGCCGGTCGGCGCCCTGGTCGGGAGCGGTCGGCGGCTCGTAGCTCGGACCGTCGGCAGGGCCCTCATGCACCGGGTCGGTCGCCGGATCCGCCGCAGGGCCGGTCACCGCGTCGGCGCGCCACGCTGAGTCGTCGTCGGCCTGGAGGCTCTGCAGATCGTCGGGAACCAGGTCGGCCTCGTCGTCGGCGTACTCGAACTCCTCCTCCTCGGCGGGGATGGCGCGCACGATGGCGTTGCGCACGATCGTCAGCTCGACGCCCGGCGACACCTCGACGATGGCCTGCTTGGTGCCCATGTGGCGGATGGTGGCGAACACACCGCTCGTCAGCATGACCCGGCTGCCCTCACCCAGCTTGGCGATCATGTCGGCCTGGTCCTTGGCGCGCTTCTGCTGCGGACGGATCAGCAGGAAGTAGCCGCCGAGCAGGAGTGCGCCGAACATCAGCACGGTCGAGAGTGTCTGGTCCATGTCATCCTCACGAAAGGAACGAAGGGCCCGCGCAGCGAGCCTCGGTAAGCCTAGCGGCCGCACTCGACGAGGCCGAATCCCCAGGCTCAGGTGAACAAGTCGGGTTCCTCCACGGCTGCCTTCGGCAGACCTCGCGGGACGGTCAGTCCGAGGTGCTGCCAGGCGCGGGCGGTCGCCACCCGGCCGCGCGGGGTCCGCATCAGGAAGCCCAGCCGCACCAAGAAGGGCTCGGCGACCTCCTCCACGGTCTCGGTCTCTTCGCCGACGGCGATGGCCAGGGTGCTCAGCCCCACCGGTCCGCCGCCGAACTTGACGCAGATTGCCTCCAGGACGGCGCGGTCAAGCCGATCGAGGCCCAGCGCATCCACTTCGTACAGCTCCAACGCCTGCTCAGCGATGGGTACGGTCACGCGCCCGTCGCTGCGTACCTGGGCGAAGTCCCGTACGCGCCGCAGCAGCCGGTTCGCGATGCGGGGCGTGCCCCGCGAGCGTGACGCAATCACGTCGGCGACGCCATCGCCGAGCGGGGTGCCGATCACCCCGGCCGACCGCCGCACGATGGTCGCGAGCGACGCTGGTTCGTAGAAGTCGAGGATGGCGGTGAACCCGAACCGGTCTCGCAGCGGGCCGGGCAGCAGCCCTGCCCGGGTGGTCGCGCCGACGAGCGTGAACGGCGGGATCTCCAAGGGGATGGCGGTGGCACCTGGCCCCTTGCCAACGACCACGTCGACGCGGAAGTCCTCCATGGCGAGGTACAACATCTCCTCGGCTGGCCGTGACATCCGGTGGATCTCATCGAGGAAGAACACCTCCCCCTCGGACAGTCCCGAGAGGATCGCGGCCAGGTCGCCGGCGTGCTGGATCGCGGGGCCGGAACTCATCCGCAAGGGTGCACCCAGCTCGGCCGCGATGATCATGGCAAGGGTCGTCTTGCCGAGCCCCGGTGGGCCTGAGAGCAGAACGTGGTCGGGAACGGTACCGCGGTGCTTGGCCGCCTGGAGCACGAGGCCCAGCTGGTCCGAGACCCGCCGCTGACCCTCGAACTCCTGCAGGGTGGCAGGGCGCAGCGCAGCCTCCGCCGTGCGCTCGTCAGGCTCAGCGTGCGGGTCGACTGGGGAGTGGTAACCAGGTTCCATCGTCACCGCAGGCTACTTGGCCAACGTGCGAAGGGCAGCCCGCATCAAGGTGGCGACTGACGGCGTGGGGGTCTCGTCGGCCAGGGACGACACTCGCTCGCAGGCGGCCTCTGCGTCGCGCGTCGACCAGCCGAGCCCCTCCAGCCCCAGCCTGACCTGGTCACGCCAGGCAGGCTGGGACCCGGCTGGCGGCGACGACGACAACGACGAGGCCACAGCAATCGCGCCGACTTTGTCCTTGAGCTCGATCACCAGCCGTTCGGCACCCTTGCGGCCGATCCCAGGCACCTTGCACAGCAGCGCCAGGTTGTTCGACGCGATCGCGCCAGCGAGGTCAGCGGGAGCAAGCACCGACACAATCGCCTGCGCCAGCTTCGGGCCGACACCGGTGGCGGTCTGGACGAGCTCGAACGTGTCCCGCTCCTCGGCCTCAGCGAACCCGAACAGCGTCAGCGAATCCTCCCGTACAACGAGTGACGTGGCCAGGGTTGCCTCCGACCCGAGTCGCAGGGTGGTCGCGGTCGCTGGGGTGCAGAGCACCTTCATCCCCACGCCACCAACGGTCACCACGGCCCAGTTCGCCCCGACGCCACTGACCGTGCCAGCGATCGACGCGATCATCCGGCCTCCTTCACCTTCACTGCGCTCGTCACCGAACCTTTCGTCGTCCGAGCCGCCACGACCGCCGCCCAGCTCTTCGGTCGGGAGCCCGCGCCTGTGGCGGCGACTGCGTCGGCGAGCCGCGCCGATCCACTGCCCCGCCAGGCGTGGCAGATCGCGAGCGCTACCGCATCGGCGGCATCGGCAGGCGACGGAGCGGCGTCAAGCTTGAGGATGCGCGCCACCATGGTGCCTACCTGAGCCTTGTCGGCCCGCCCCGAACCGGTGATCGCGGCCTTGACCTCCGACGGGGTGTGGAGCGCGACCGGGATGCCGTACCGTGCGGCGACCAGCATCGCGATGCCAGCCGCCTGCGCCGTGCCCATCACGGTGGTGACATTGTGCTGCGCAAAGACCCGCTCGACGGCGACAGCCTCCGGCCGGTGAGCAAGGATCCACTCCTCCAGCCCAGCCTCGATCTGCAGCAGGCGTCGCGCCAACTCAAGATCGGGCGCCGTGCGGACAACCCCAACGCCCACGAGGCGTGCCCGGCCAGGGGTGCCATCGACGACACCGACCCCACACCGGGTCAGCCCAGGGTCGATCCCCAGCACGAGCATCCGGTCTCCTTTGGTACAGGTGTACGAGAAGACCTTAACGGGGCCACCAGACGGCGCCGGGGAGCACACGCCGGGCAGTTCCCGAACAAGCCCAGGATCACTCCTCGTCGAGCTGCTCCGAGACCTCGTCCGGCACGTCGTCGTTGCTGTAGACGTTCTGCACATCATCGAGGTCCTCGAGCGCGTCCAGCAGCTTGAAGAGCTTGCGTGCCTGGTCGACCTCGGCGACCTCCTGCTCGAACGACGGCACGAACTCGACCTCGGCCGACTCGTAGTCGTAGCCAGCGGCCTGGATCGCCTGCCGGATGCCGACCATGTTGTTGGGGTCGGAGATGACCCGGAACCCCTCGCCGGTGTCCACGACGTCCTCGGGCTCTGCCTCGAGGGTGGCTTCCAGCAGCTCGTCCTCGTCGATCTCGGTCTTGCCCTGCTTCTTCAGCAGCTCGACAACGCCCTTGCGGGAGAACAGCCGCTGCACGGACCCCACGTCAGCCACGGTGCCGCTGTTGCGAGTGATGGCGACCCGGACGTCTGAGGCTGACCGGTTGCGGTTGTCGGTGAGGCACTCGATCAGGATGGCCACGCCGGCCGGACCGTACGCCTCGTACATGATCGTGTCGTACGCGGCACCGTCGCCGTCGGCACCCGAGCCACGCTTCACCGCGCGGTCGATGTTGTCGAGCGGGACAGAGTTCTTGCGGGCCTTCTGGATCGCGTCGTACAACGTCGGGTTGCCCGCCGGATCACCGCCGCCAAGCTTCGCTGCAACCTCGATGTTCTTGATCAGCTTCGCGAAGAGCTTGCCCCGCTTGGCATCGATCGCAGCCTTCTTGTGCTTGGTCGTTGCCCACTTGGAATGTCCACTCATGGCGTGCCTCTCGTCTCAAACCGACCCAACTCTACGGGCGGTGGAGTACGGGGCGCGAACCCGGCGGTCCCGACGGACGCGCTGAAGCCCTCACCCGGTGAGGGTGTGGGCAACCATCGCGTCGGTCACTTCGTACCCCAAGCCTGAGTACAGCGACTTGCCCACATCTGGCTGCTTGGTGTCGAAGCCCACTCCCGCGCCGATATAGCCGTGCTCGAGGAAGGTCGCAGCAGAAGCCTGCAGGAGGGCGGCTCCGATCCCCTGGCCTCGCCATGCCGGGACGGTGCCGATCCGCTCGGTCCAACCAGCCGTCAGGCCTCCGTTCATGGCCGCAGAGGAGTTGATCGAGTACCCCACCACGCGCCTGCCGACAACCGCCACCCATGAGAGCATCCTGCAGCCCGCGCCGCGCTTGATCGACGCGTCCCACTCCGCGGGGCCCACCTCGTGCGCTCCGCTGCCGGCCCAGACCTCGTTGTGGGCCACCCGGACGAGGTCGCCATCGACCTCGAGGTAGGGCTTGAGCTCCACATGGTCGGGCAGCGCGGGAGACGCCGGCGGGTCGGCTGGGTCGAGCGGACGGAAGAGATCGAGGAAGTAGGTCTCGTCGGTCATCCCATGAGTTCTGAAGAGCTCCCGGACACCGTCGAGCTTGGCCTCCACCGTGGACGTGATCTGCAGTGGTCCGAAGTAGTCACGCCGGGTCGACGCGTCCCATTCACGGGCAGCATCGATCTGCCACTGGACGACGGCTGCGCCGATGCCCTTGTCGCGCCAGGCCGGATGGACCCCACCGAGCAGCCGTACGGTGCGCACCGCCACATCGCCTGGCTTCGTCAGGTTCCACGCCCACGCGACGACGTTCCCGTGTTTGTCACGACCGACCACGGCAGTCGGCAGGCCACCGGCACCGTCCCAGAGGTTCTGCAGGAACGACAGGTCGTGTCGCTCGATGGTGTCGTCCACGTGTTCGATCGCCGCGACCAGCCCCGCGAGGGGCCGCAGGTTGGCGTAGGTCAACGGCATCCACACCAGGCTGGGCACACGGTCCCGGAGCTGCTCCAGTGCGTCGTGCACGCCACCTCCCAGGTCATCGGGGCACCCATGCCTCCGAGACGCCCTCACACTATCCGCTGGACAAACGCGACCCGGCAGCGGGTCGCATCAGCGGTCTAGCGCCAGATCGGCTTGCGCTGCCGGCCGTTGCTGCGCGCGGGTGCCGTACGGTTCCAGACCCGTCGCCAGGGGGCCATCTGCTCGGCCAGTGGCGAGTCGACCTGCCCCCGCAGCACCTGCCACCAGGTGGCGTCATCCTCGGCCAGCAGGGCTGCGACCGCCGTCCTCGCCGAGCGAGCCGCCGTCGCTGCGTGTGGGTCGCGAACTGCGTCGGCGAACCGCACCTGAACCTCGTCAACGAGACGCGGCTTGGGCCCTCTCCCCATGGGCCCGGGTGTCTCGTCGGCAGGAGCAGGGCGAAGCCGCCGTACGACGACAGGCAGCAGGTCGCGGCCGTACCGCGCCGCCAGGGAGGCCGCCTCGGCTGCCACGTCGGCGCTCTCCGGCGCCGCGAAGTCGGTCACCAGCAGCAGCGAGCGACCGCGGGCCAGCGCCTGCGGCACCCGCGAGGTGACGATCCGCCACTCTTTCGGGAGCGTCTCCATCAGCACCGCAAGGTCATCGGCCGACTCAACATGCGCCAGAACGACGCGCGACTGCGAGCCAGCCAGGTTCAGTCCCGTGACACGTCGGCCACGGACGACCTCGGCCAGGGTGCGTCGTGGAGCTCCCGGACGAGCGGCAGCGTCACGAGCAACCGGTGGCAACGACCGTGGTACGGGGGGACGACTCCCCCAGCGCCAGCCCTTCGCCACCTGCACGACGTCGCGGGTGAAGCCTGCGAAGGGGTTCGACCAGCGCGACGGCCTGGCCTTCCTGGTGGCCTTCGGGTCGGCCCACGACGCGAACTCTCGCGGACTCATGACAGGCGCACCTGGACCTGCCCGGAAGCCCGGACGTAGGTCACCTTGGGGCGACGACCAAGGCGGGTCGAGCAGATCTCAAGGGCGTCGGCGTAGGTGGTGGCGGCGCGGAAGCCCATCACCTCGGCCGTGCGCCGGTCGGCCCCCACCCACACAATGTCCGGACAGGCCTGGATGGCCGGCTGCATCGCGTACCAGAGGTGGAACGGATGCAGCGGGTGGAAGGCGTTGCGGTGGCGGTAGAGCTCGAGGTACCAGGGGTCGCTCGCGAAGCGCGGCTGGTAGGTCGCGGCGATCTGGGCGGGATCGGTGGTCTGCGGCAGCACCTCGGCGACGAAGTCGGCACCGGCGCTGTGATGCCGCGACGAGAAGCGCTCCCCCAGCTTCGAGAAGCCGATCACGGCACCTCCCTCGCGCACGATCGGGGTGTCGCCGCCCATCCCGTACACGTGCGACAGGACGTGCCAGGCTGGCGCAAGCGGCGTGCCGTCAGCGTCAGGTGCCATCGAGATGGGGTTCGGCACGCCCGACACGAGGATGTCCGCCTGGCCCTTCACCGGTACGGTCTGGACCTCAGCCAACGCCCGCTGAGCGGCTGTGTGCACCTCGGTCATCGGCCCCGAGAAGACCGCCACTACGGGGTAGGGCTCGGAGCGCGACCCGTACAACGCCCGCGACGTCTCCACCGGCGCAGTGGCGAGCGCCCGACGGACGGCGAGGTAGGCCAACTGGTCCTTGATCGACCACTCCCACTCGCGCGACGCCAGGAACCTCAGCGCCCCGCTGTAGGCAGGCTGCCCGAGGACTCCGCTCACCGTGACGACGTTGACAGCGCCAGCGACAACGTCAGCAACCTCGTCGCCCCTGCCACGCAGGCCGTTGACCAGGTCGATGGTCTCTGCCGAGCCAAGCCCGGTAGCGATCTCACGCCAGCCGCCATGGCCCCGCTCGGTGACAACACCGACATGGATGACGAGGTCGGACTCGACCACGCGGCGGTTCAGCGCCACATCGGTCCCGTCCACCACCCCGACCGTGGTCAGCGCCTCGGCATCAGCGGCATCGTGGCTGCCGAGGCGGTCATCGCCAGCGAAGCTGCGGCAGATCCGCTCGCCCAGCAGAGCCTGCTGGTCGCGCGCCGTGAGCCGTCGCCGTAGGCCGTTGGCGGCGATCAGCACCACGTCGTCGACACCGGCGGTAGCGGCGGCCTGGAGCACGTGCTCAACGAGCACCCGTCGTACGTCGTCGCGGGCCCACGGGGTCGGTACGGTCACGTCGGAGAACGTGATGGTCAGCCGCATGCCGGGCTTGAGCTGGTCAGCGATCGGGGCGCCAGCCAGCGGGGCGGCCAGAGCGGCCGAGGTCAGCGCGGTGGGATCACCCCACGCCTCGGCGTCGGGCGCGTAGACCACCTGGGTGCCGAGCGAGAACCGCTCCAGCCGGAGCGCGGAACCCGAACGGACCAGCAGGGGGGGCGTGCGCTCGTCCACTTCCAGGGCGAAACCCGGACGTGACATGTGCTCTCCTTCTCGAATCGTTCGTTGACGCTCAGGTGGACGGCATGGTCCAGCGAGGCATGGGCGACATGGCCTTCCAGTCCACGGTCGACCATCCACCAGCCTTGGCCGCTCGTTGCAGGCCGAGGTCAGGGCTCACCGCGACCGGATAGCCGACCGCCTGCAGCATCGGCAGGTCGACGTGGCTGTCGGCGTAGGCGAAGCTCTGCGACAGGTCGACGTTGTGCAGCGAGGCGTAGTGCTTGAGCCACGCAGACCGGGACTCGCCGACCATGGGCGGACCGGTGAGGAACCCCGTACACCGCCCCGACTCGTCGGTGGCCAGCTCCGCCGCCACGATGACGTCGAACAACGGCTCCAACGGCTTGGTCAGGGGCCGGATCACGCCGGTGATCAGGATCGTGGTGTGGCCCGCGGCCCGGTGCTCGCGGACCCGTCTGATTGCGTCCGGAGACATCCGGTCGAGCACGTGCGGCGCCATCTCGCTATCGACGAATTCCTCCAACGCGGCCAGGTCAGCCCCGCGGTAGCGCCGGTACATCGTGCGCAGGAAGGTGCCTCGGTCGCGTCGCTCGGCGGTCAGATAGGCCGGTACGGCGCTCGCCACGGCCGCGATCTCGCGCAGCTTGCCCAGAGTCGAGAGCTCCGGCAGGCGCGACCAGAGATAGGTCTCGACCACGTTCGTGCTCATCACCGTGCCATCGAGGTCGAACGCCGCGACCACCGGCGGCCGGGCCGCCCCGGGGGCCAACGGCGTCAGCTCACGGTAGGTCGAGGCACGCTCACCGCGACGGCTGCGGGCATTCTCGAGCCTGCGGACCGGGTCGGTGATCGACGGCACGTGGATCTTCTGCATGTACGTGTCCCAGTCGTACGCCGCGGTGTCGAAGGCGAAGGCATCAACGTCGTCAGGATGCAGGGAGTTGGTCAGCGCCAACGCGCGGTCGTCGACGAAGTGGAGTTCAGACTGCAGGTACTCCGAGTAGAGCGACAGGTAGCGCCGCAGGAACGACAGCTGGCCGCCGCCCTTGTCCAGCTGGGCGGCCAGCTTGCGGGTGGTCTCGCCACGAGGGGCGTACGAGAGTGCGCGCTCCGCGACCTTGTGCAGCACCTCGGACGTGGCGAGCAGCCGCTCGACGGGAGCCGCTCCCGGGAAGTCCCACTCGGCGAGCTTGGTCGCGCCCTTGCCGGTGGCGTACGGATGCTCGGAGAAGTAGGCGTGCACCTGCTCGAAGATGCCGCGGAAGGTCAGCGGGTTCCGAGCGCCGGACGATGAGTGGTAGAACTCCGGCCTGCCCACCTCAGGCTCGGTGGCGCAGACCGCCACGATGCAGTTGACCACGTGATCACAAGGCACGATGTCGATCACCGCGTCAGGTGAAGCCGGGAACTCGGGGAGGTTCCCCTTGCCGTACGCCAGGATGATCGGCTCGGCCATCTTGAAGCCTTCGATCCATCCCGGGTACGGGTGCTTCAACGACGACTCGACGATCGCAGGCCGCACGATCGAGACGCGGATGTCCTTGCCCACGTCGGCGACGACCCGCTCCCCCATCGCCTTGGCAAAGGTGTAGACGTCGGTCCAGCCGAGCGACCGGGCCCGCTCGGTGCCAGCGGCGACGAGCTGGTCGGTGACCCACTCCTGGCGGCGTCGCTCAGTGTCAGCTGCCGTAGTGAGGTAGCCCGCCTGGCGGTGCAGCCGTTCGGCCTGCTTGCGCAGCTTCGTGAGGGTCTGCGCCGTACGGGACTCCGCCTCGATCAGGTCCTTCATCGCGAGGGCGGCCTTGGTCTCGGCCTTGTAGTCGACGTCGTGCGGATGTGCAGCCTCGGGGATCGCTCCACGGCGACGACCGGCCGTGAACGCTGTGGACACGTGCAGGTAGTGCGGGATTCGGGTCAGCGTGCCATCGGGCGCTGTCACGGTGGCGAGCAGCTTGTCGAGCAACGCCTTCGTGCCAACCACGTTGGTCAGGAACGCCTGGTCGATGGGCGGGTCGAAGGACACGTCGCCGGCGCAGTGCAGCAGCACATCGATGTCGCCCGGCAGGTCCGGCACGTTGGGCAGGTCGCCCTCGATCACCTCGATGCGCTGGTCGACGAGCTCGCTGGCCGACCCGTATGGCGCCCTTACGTCAGCGAAGATCTTCTTGCCGACCAGCGACACCATCCGGTCACGGGCAGTGACCGAGCCTTTGCGACGCACCAGCACGCCCACCTTCGTGCCGGGGCACTCGGTGAGGATCTTCCAGAGAATCTGCTCACCGATGAACCCGGTGACTCCGGTCATCACGATCTTCTTGCCGTCGAGCAGGTCCTTGATCCGGCCCTGGAGCAGCGGTGGCAGGTCGAGTGACGCCGACGAGCTGCCACCGAAGCGAGTGGCGGGAGCGGCGTTCATGCGCCGACCTTGCCGAGCGGGTCACGAGCGATGGTCAGGGCGTCAGGCAGGGTGAAGTTGCCGACGTAGAGGGCAGTTCCGATGATCGCTCCTTCGACGCCAATGGGCACCAGACCGCACAGCGTACGGATGTCGTCGAGGGTGGCGATCCCGCCCGAGGCGACAACCTTTCCCTGGGTCCGAGCACAGATCGCGCCGAGAAGCTCGAAGTTCGGGCCAGTCAGCATCCCGTCGCTGGCGACGTCGGTGACCACGAACCGGGGGCAGCCAGCGGCATCCAGGCGGGCGAGCGTCTCGTACACGTCACCGCCCTCGCTCGTCCAGCCGCGGGCGGCGAGCTGGGTCCCCTTCACATCGAGGCCGATCGCGATCTTGTCGCCGTACAGCCCAATGACCCGCTCGCACCACTCCGGATCCTCGAGCGCTGCGGTGCCGATGTTGACGCGTCGGCAGCCCGTGCTGAGGGCCCGCTCCAACGACTCGTCGTCACGGATCCCGCCAGACAGTTCCACGTTGATGTCGAGCTCGCCGACGATCCTGGCGATCACCTCGGCGTTCGAGCCGCGCCGGAACGCGGCGTCGAGGTCAACGAGATGGATCCAGTCAGCCCCGTCGTCCTGCCAGCGCTTGGCGGCATCGAGTGGGTCGCCGAAGATCTTCTCGGACCCGGCAACGCCCTGGACGAGCTGTACGGCCTGGCCGCTCTGCACGTCGACGGCCGGAAGGAGAACCAGTGAATCCACGGCCTGACCCTACTAGACACCGCCGAGCCGGACGCCACCTCGTTGGGCGTACAGGACGCAGCGCCCGGCCTCAGGGATTCCGCGCGTAGAGGACGATGCCCGCCACGCCGGCCAGCAGCGCGACGACGGCCGCCACGACGGCGACCCCGCCGGCGATGTACAGGTCTGACGGTGCCCCAAAGGCGAACTGTAGGCCAGCAACGACCAGGGCCAGGAGTGACAGCACCGTGGCGAAGGCGGCAGTCGCGCGCCGTCGGAACAGGTGGAGCACGAGGGTGAGGAAGCCGACGAAGAGTGGCGCCAGGAGGGAGAACCACAGCAGCTGGGTCGCGCGATTCGCCGTACCGTTGATCATCCGGGCGAGGAAGCGGTCGTCGACCAGGACGACGAGGTAGACCATGCTCGCGCCGACCAGCAGGATCCCGCCCAGGATGCCGAGTCCGGTGGCCGCGTTGGCGCCAGCGGGCTTCACGAGGCTGCCCGGCCAGGGCGATGAGCCTGGTCGAGCTGACGGTGATACGGGCCGTTGGGCGGGCCCGGTCGGACCTTGCGGGCCGCGTGCACCGTACGGCGGCGCCTGCTGTGGCATCAGCGGCTGCGGTGGCGTCTGTTGCGGGGGGTACGGCTGAGGCGACTGGCTCGATTGCGGGTGCTGCGTGTGCTGCGGGTACTGGAAAGCCTGCTGGTGCGGCGGTGGCCCGGGCTGGTGGGGCGGTCGCTGCGGCGACGGGTTGCTCATGCGCTCGAGTCTGCCCCTCGACCGGTCCTCACAAGGTGCTGACCCAGTTGGTGAGCAGTCTCGCGCCAGCGGCGCCA
>Ga0116180_1002150_pt1 | contig 15813 bp, 13 predicted proteins | sample AD_UKC073_MetaG_FD_89804 | JGI IMG/M metagenome (GOLD analysis project Ga0116180, IMG submission 89804) | Active sludge microbial communities of municipal wastewater-treating anaerobic digesters from USA - AD_UKC073_MetaG | ecosystem: Engineered > Bioreactor > Anaerobic > Digestate | place: USA...
ACGTCGAGGTCTTTCGGATGGCCAGTGTGAGAACTCCCATCATCGGAAGACCTCGACCCCTACCCCGACACCGACGCGCCGCCTCCGATCACACCCCCGCTACACCCTCGTTTGTGATGAGCCCCTTTGCTTTGGGCGCTGGTCACGACAAAGATCCGGCCCGCTCTGGAGTGGTGCAGGTCGCGGAGCCAACTCCCGGTCCCCGTGGCCGGGCGCTTGCGGATGAGGAGGCGCGTCTCGGGCAGCTCGAAGACAAGACGGTTGACGTACTGGAAGCTCGAGTTTGACTCAGCCAACTCGGGTGCATCACCACCAACCGGACCGGACAGCCAATCCGACCCGTACGTCGCCAAAGTCACCAGAGCAGCAAGCTCACCATTCACACCAGCGATCCTATGGATTCCCCGGCACCTTGCGGCAGTTCCGATCGTTCGGCATGGTGCGCGAACGACGTGGAGGGTTACTGGGTTAGGGGCCAGGCCACAGGAGGGCTAGTGCCGACATCGGCGTGTTCGACAATCGTCGAAGTATCGCGCCGGAGTCGTCGCGATACACCTCGAGTTCTACGAGCAATCCCTCTTCGGCCACATGAACCAAGACATGAACGGTGACACCATCCTCGTCGGCATACTCGGCTTCCACGGGCACTCGATAGAGGACGCGAGTGGTCTCGCCGCCGCTCACCAGAAGCTCAAGACTTCCGTCGCTATCAATCGTGCGGCAGGTCAGTGCTGGGAGCTGTGCGCGCAGTCCTGCGGCTCCAACGAAGTCTGCCCCGAGCAAGTGTGCCAAAACGACTCGCTCAGCCTCGGTAGGTTTCCTCCAAGGACCAGCGTCCTCGGGGGCAGAAAGATGCGTCACTGCACAAGTATCGCTCAGCAACCCCGGGGCCTCGCGCGACCAGTTCGACCGACCAGCACCAAGACCGTCCGCCGAACTCGCGGCAAAGTAGTGCGTTTCGAACCCGCGGGTCAGCCGGTGCGGCCAGACTGGGTTTCGGGATTCGGAGGTCGCCGTGAGTGGAGACGTGTCGAGGCCGACGTCGAGCGGGCTGGTGCCTTTCCTGGCTGCTCCGGGGTTTGTGGTGGGCTTCTTCGTCACGGATCTTTGGCCCGGTATCGGGGTGGAGCTCGGAGTTGTCTGTGCTGCGCTGGCAGTTGCTTTCTTCCTCTGGCCCAGAGCACCTCGGTGGATCGCGTGGCTGGCGGTCGGAGTGGCGGCAGGGACGGTGGCCTTGTTCCTCCTGGCTCTGATCCAGATGCTCAATCCGAATGCCACGCCCAGCAGCGGCGAGGGAAGCGGATCAGCGGCTCCGCGATAGCGGCACCCAGAAGGCGCGGCCTCATCCGGCGGGGTATCAACAGCGCGGACGGCGGCATAGGAAGGCCGACCCGCAGGCGCGGCAGAGTCGATTGAGCGCGTGGGTGTGACGTTGTCCCCCGAAGTCGGTGGACAACGTCACGCGTTGTTGAAGGGGCACGTGGCCATAGTCAGAAGCATCCTGCATTCGGCAGATCCGGTCGAATCACGTGCATATGCCCGACGAGCGTGCGCAGGTCGGCTGCCGGTGTGGCGATCCTCGGAGTCCGCCTTCGGCTAATCGAGTTGACGCCGGCAGAGCCCTTGACCCTGCGAGAGGTGGGGGTTGTCCGGGGCAGTCGGGTGCGGTGCGTCGCGATCCCATAAGTTGCCCGAAGGCGAGCTTATTGCCCGTATGTTGCCCGAGGCCTCCGAATATGCCTCTGACTAGGTGGAGCTAACGGGATTCGAACCCGTGGCCTCTTCCATGCCATGGAAGCGCGCTACCAACTGCGCCATAGCCCCATGTCCCGTAGGACGGTTCCTTACCTTACCTAGTCCGCGGACCTTTGGGAAATCCGGTCTTGACGCCCTCGTTGCACGCCGAGAACCACCAGGTGGACGGTGATCAGCAGCGCCAGCCAGCCCAGGCCGAACATCCAGGCGAACATCACGTCGGTGAGCCAGTGGTGGCCGAGGAAGACCCGGCTCAACCCCATCGGGCCCGCCCACAACACCGCTCCGAGCACCGCCAGGAGGCGCACCCATAGCGTCCGACTGAGCCAGACCACGAGGTAGGCGAGCATTCCCGCGACGACTGTGCTGTTCAGCGTATGGCCGGATGGGAACGAGAAGCTGTCCTCGTATGGCGGCACCGCGTCCACCAGCGGCGGACGGGCGCGCGCGATCATCGCCTTGCTCACGATCGTGAACGTCACCGAACCGGCGGACGCGACCAGCATCAGCACCCAGGCCGTCCGACGCCGCCAGCGCCACCAGATCAGGCTGGTCAGGATCAGGCCGAGGATCACCATCGGCACCGTCTTGCCGAGATTCGTGAACGCGGTCACCCAGTACTCCGCCGCCGGCGTCCGCACGCCCAGAGCCCAGTCGAGCACCGGCCGGTCGAGACCGCTCACCCCGTCCGCGTCCACCACCGCGTCGTATACCCAGGCGCTCGCCAGGATCAGCGCCGTGAACACGGCGATCCCCACCCCGCCGGTCACCAGCAGGGCACGATCCACCGGGCTGGCAGCCACCGGTGGGGGAGTGCTCATTGCTTGAGGCTAGCCGAGTCGAGGAATACGTCGCGGGGTACTCGGGTTCAAAGCGGCAAGGTTTCCAACTCCGAAAGGCAACGACATGACGGTTCGCTCGGCTCAGGCCCACTGGGAAGGTTCGCTCATCGAAGGTGAGGGTGAGGTTGAGTTCCTCAACTCCAACCTGGGCAGCGTCCAGGTTGACTGGCGCTCACGCTCAGCTGAGACCGAGGGCCGCACCAGCCCCGAGGAGCTGATCGCCGCGGCCCACTCCGCCTGCTACTCGATGGCCCTTTCCCACGCCCTGGCCGGCAACGGCACGCCGCCCGCAGCGGTCGACACCCGCGCCGACGTCACCTTCGTGGCCGGCCAGGGCATCACTGGCATTGTCCTCACGGTCCGCGCAAGCGTCCCTGGCCTGACCGCGGAAGAATTCGCCAAGTTCGCTGAGGACGCCAAGACTGGCTGCCCGGTGTCCGCCGCGCTCACCGGCACCACCATCACTCTGGACGCAGCACTGGTCTGATCGACGATCCACCGGAGCCCCGGGGCGAGGTGGGCGCCAATAGGGAGCGATTGCTGAGTCAGAGCTGAGGGCCTTGAGCGCCACCTGAGATTCTGCTCAGATTCTCCAATCGGCTATTGGGAACCACCCCGTCCGGGGGCGATCCTTGTCGGGTCGAGCAGAGGGGCTGGTGCCGGTGATGGGTGCGGGGAAGCGATTTGCTGCCCGCCCTTCGGGTCGGCTCCGCCGACTCATCGGCCGCATTGGCCGCCGGGCGCTCCTGGTCACGGTGGTCGCCCTCGTCGTCGGTCCGTTGGCCTACATCCTCCTGCCGATTCCCTCTGGTGCGGCTCCGGGCGGACCCACTCCGGTGCCGCTGGCCGCGCCGGTGGTCGTGCAGGTGGTTCAGCCCTCGGTCACGGCCGTGGCGGCGCTCGTCGGGGGAATCGTCGAGACTGACGACCTGACTGCCAACCCGATCGGTGTGGTGACCGGCACGACCCTCGCCGACGTCGATGGCCTGATCGGCTGGCCGGTAACCGACCACACACCGAGCACCGGATTCGGTTACCGCAGCGATCCGTTCACCCACCGCCAACGCTGGCATGACGGCGTTGATCTCGGCCAGCCTTGTGGCGACCCGGCCTGGGCCTCACTGGACGGAACGGTCACCTACACCGGATGGGCCGGCGGCTATGGCAACCGGATCATCCTGAAGCATGCCGACCGCTCCGGCCACACCTTCGAGACCGCCTACAGCCACCTCAGCCAGATCGACGTGACCGTCGGCCAGGCCGTGAAGCAGGCCGAAACCATCGGACGGATCGGCTCGACCGGACGCTCCACCGCTTGCCACATGCACTTCGAAGTGATCCTGGACGGCGCATACGTCGACCCGATGCGTTTCCTCACCGGCGATCAGACCAAGGCGGCCCTGAGTCGCCGCGTGGGCAGCCGTATGCCTCAGGGAATGCCCTCACCGTCCGGCACGGACACGTCGAGCCCGTACGCAAGCACTAGGACGCCAAAGCCGTCCAGCGCGACCCCGAGTACCACGACCAGCACGCCGGCGCCGATCAGTCCAGTGGCTGCCGGCGCCAGCGACACCAGTGCGGCCGGAACCGACAGCTCCGCACCTGCGTCCAATACGCCGTCATCAACCGGCACCGAGACCCCGGCAGTGACCCCGTCGCCGACGCCAACTCCAACCCCAACCCCGAGCCCGGAGTCGCCGAGCCCAGAGACACCCAGTGGGGACGTGCCGAACGAGGACTCGCCCGTTGCTTCCAGTGCGGAGGAAGGCACGTCCGCTCAGCAATCCGGAGCTACAGATTCGGCCGGGTAGCAGCCGCTACGATGCCCGGGACTAAGGACGGGGGCCGGGAATGACCAGTGCCGAACGCCAGCCACCCACGCGCGCCGAGCGCCTGGACCGGCTACCTTTCACCAGCAAGCACACCAAGCTGCTCGTCGGCTCAGGTGTCGGTTGGGCACTCGACGCGATGGACGTGGGCCTGATCGCCTTCGTCATGGCCGCGCTGCGCACCGAGTGGCAGCTCGATACCACCACGCTGTCGTGGATCGGCTCGATCGGCTTCGTCGGCATGGCCCTCGGCGCGACCCTCGGCGGACTCCTTGCCGACCGCATCGGACGCCGTCAGGTGTTCGCCATCACCCTGCTGGTCTACGGCATCGCGACCGGTGCGTCCGCTCTGGCGACCGGGGTGGCTGCCCTGATCGCCCTGCGGTTCGTGGTCGGTCTCGGGCTCGGTGCCGAGTTGCCGGTCGCGTCCACGCTGATCAGCGAGTTCGCACCGAGGCGGATCCGCGGCCGCATGGTGGTGGCACTGGAGGCCTTCTGGGCTCTGGGTTGGCTCGCCGCCGCACTGATCGGCTACCTGCTCATCCCGAACGTCGCGAACGGCTGGCGCTGGGCGCTGGCGATCGGCGTGATCCCCACCGCCTACGCCGCCGTGGTGCGCTGGGGCCTGCCGGAATCCGTCCGCTTCCTGGAACTCAAGGGCCGCTTCACTGAGGCCGAGCAGGCCGTGGTCGGTTTCGAGCAGGCCGCGGGCGTGGAGTCGGTGCCGAGCCCCGACGTGGTACCGCACGTGCCGGCCAGCGAACTCTCGATCTGGTCTGTGGTCTATCGACGGCGGACCGCTGCGCTGTGGGCAGTCTGGTTCCTGATCAACCTCAGCTACTACGGAGCGTTCACCTGGCTGCCGACCCTTCTGGTGGAACGCGGCTTCCCGCTGGTGAAATCGTTCGGCTTCACGGTGATCATCACCCTTGCTCAGCTGCCCGGTTACGCGGTCGCCGCTTGGCTGATCGAGAAGTGGGGACGGCGCAGCACCCTGGCCACCTTCCTGCTGGGCTCGGCGATCTCGGCCGCAGCTTTCGGGTTGGCTGGCACGGACGCGGCCATCATCGCGGCCGGCTCTGCGCTCTCGTTCTTCAATCTCGGCGCCTGGGGTGCCCTGTACGCCATCGGCCCGGAGATCTACTCGACCGGTGTGCGCGGCACCGGGACCGGGGCTGCGGCCGCATTCGGACGGATCGCTTCGATCCTCGCTCCGCTCAGCGTCCCGCTGTTCCTGGCCGGTGGCGGACTCGTGCTGGTCTTCGGGGTGTTCGGCGTGGCCTTCCTGCTGGCCGCGGGCGCCGCACTTCTGCTACCCGAAGCCAAGAACCGGCCGCTGGCTTGATCGCCGCGGGCAGACTTGCCCGATGAGCCGGATAGTGGTCGCCCTGCTCGCTGGAGTGCTGCTCTGCGGGTGCACGTCCGGGGTCTCGACCGGCTCGACCGGTGGAGTGGGTGGCTCGACCAGCGGAACCGAGGTCTCGACTAGCCCGGACGCCACCGGCTCGGCTCCGGCGAGTGCTGCTCGCCGCGTGCTCGCCACGAAGCTCGACGTGCCGTGGGACTTCGTCCGGCTGCCCGACGAGAGCGTGCTGATCACCCTGCGGGACCGTGGCGAGCTGGTCCGGCTCGCGTCGTCCGGAGAATTGCAGACGGTCGCCAAGGTGGACGGTGTCCGTCCTGGCGGCGAAGGCGGGCTGCTCGGCATCGCACTATCGCCAGCCTTCGCCAGCGATCAACTGCTGTACCTCTACTACACCGCGGCGGCTGACAACCGGGTGGTGCGTTACCGCTACGACGGTGGGCTGGCCGATTCGCGCCCCATCGTCACCGGCATCCCGAAGGCCGGCAACCACAACGGCGGACGGCTGCGCTTCGGCCCTGACGGCAACCTCTACATCGGCACCGGTGATGCCGGCAACACCCGGAACTCCCAAGACAGGGACTCGCTCGGCGGCAAGATCCTGCGGGTACATCCCGACGGCTCGATCCCGGACGACAACCCGTTCGGCAACGCCGTCTATAGCTACGGCCACCGCAACGTGCAGGGACTCGGGTGGGACGCGTCCGGGCGGCTCTACGCCAGTGAGTTCGGGCAGAACGCGTATGACGAGCTCAACCTGATCAAAACTGGCGCGAACTACGGTTGGCCGCAGACCGAGGGCGCCACGAACGCGAGCGGGGTCACCGCGCCGCTGCTCGTCTGGACGACCGACGAAGCTTCCCCCAGCGGTATCGCGGTCACACCGGTTGGTGAGATCTACCTGGCGGCCCTCCGCGGCGAACGGGTCTGGCACAGCCGGCTCACCTCGAACGGTCTCAGCGAGCCGGACGTGTTCCTGCGCGACCTGGGCCGGATCCGAGCGGTCGAGGCCGTCGGTGACCAGCTCTGGGTGCTGACCAACAACACCGCCCGCGGCAACCCGGGCGCGGACGACGATCAACTTGTCGCGGTCCCGCTCGGGACATGAACGGTCTCTGAGGAACGCTCGTTCCTCAGAGACCGTTGCGGCTCACATCTCCGGGGAGGCACCCCAGATACGGGCCAGGTAATCGCGCATCGAACGGTCGGAGGAGAAGAAGCCGGCCCGCGCGACGTTCAGGATCGCGGACTTCGTCCAGGCGTCCACGTCGGCGTATCTGCGTTCCACCTCGGCCTGGGCGTCGATGTAGGACTGGTAGTCGGCCAGGGCCATGAACCTGTCCTCATAGAGCAGGTTCGATACCACCTGCTCGAAGGCGTGCCGGTCGCCGTCCGAGAAGGCGCCCGAGGAGATCAGGTCGATCGCCGACTTCAGCTGTGGGTTGGCCTCGTAGTAAGCGGTGGGCTGGTAGCCGGCCGCACCCAGTGCAGCGACCTCGGGCTCGGCCATGCCGAACAGGAAGAAGTTGTCGTCGCCGACCAACTGCCGGATCTCCACGTTGGCGCCGTCGTCCGTGCCCACTGTCAGCGCGCCGTTGAGGGCGAACTTCATGTTGCCGGTGCCGGACGCCTCCATGCCGGCCAGCGAGATCTGCTCGGACAGGTCCGCCGCGGGGATCAGCTTCTCGGCCAACGTGACGTTGTAGTTGGCCGGGAAGGCCACGCTCAACCGTCCGGCCACGCGCGGGTCGGAGTTGATGGTCGCACCCACCCGGTTGATCAGGTAGATCGTCTCCTTGGCCATCCGGTAGCCAGGGGCAGCCTTGGCGCCGAAGACGACGGTGCGCGGCGTGATCGTCGCCGGGTCGACCGTTCCGCTGATCAGCTGGTCGTAGAGCGTCACCAGGTGCAGCAGTTTCAGCGACTGCCGCTTGTATTCATGCAGCCGCTTGACCATCACGTCCAGCAGGTGGCCACCGGGCAGGTCGATGCCGTCGCGGACGCGGAGCAGGGCGTGGAGCCGGGCCTTGTTCTTCTCCTTGGCCTCGCGGAACGCGCTCCGGAACTCCTCATCCTCGGCGTAGGGCTCCAGCTCCTGCAGCCGTTCCAGGTTAGTCACCCAGGTCGGACCGATCGCGTCCGTGATCAGACTGGACAGCGACGGGTTGGCCATCTTCAGGAAGCGCCGCGGGGTCACGCCATTGGTCACGTTGGTGAACTTCTCGGGCCAGAAGCCGGAGAAGTCGGGCAGCACCTTGTCGGCCAGCAGTTGCGAGTGCAGCGCGGCCACGCCGTTCACCTTGGTGCCCGCCACGGTGGCCAGGTAGGCCATCCGCACCGAGCGGGTCGGGTAGTCGGCAACGATCGACATGCGGCGGGCGCGGAGTTCGTCGTCCGGGTAAGCCGCACGCACCTCAGCGAGGAAGTCCTCGTTGATCCGGTAGATGATCTCCATGTGCCGGGGGAGCAGTCGCTCCATCAGCTCGACCGGCCAGACTTCGAGCGCCTCGGGCAGCAGCGTGTGGCAAGTGTAGGCGAAGCACTTGCGGGTGACCTCCCAGGCTTCGTCCCATTCGAACTTCTTCTCGTCCACCAGGATTCGCATCAGCTCTGGCACCGCGATCACCGGGTGGGTGTCGTTGAGCTGGAAGATGATCCGCTCGGACAGGTTGTGCAGGTCGAAGTCCTGTTCGAGCACCTCCTCGATGAAGTTACGGATCGAGCATGCGACGAAGAAGTACTGCTGCTGCAGCCGGAGTTCCTTGCCCTGCGGGGTTGAGTCCTCGGGGTAGAGCACCTTGGAGATGTTCTCGGCGAAAGTCTGCGCCCGCACGGCCTCGGCGTAGTCGCCGGAGTTGAAGATGTGCAGGTCGAACGCCTTGGTCGCCTGCGCGCTCCACAGCCGCAGGGTGTTGACGCGTCCGCTCTGGTAGCCCGGCACCATGTAGTTGTAAGGAATGCCCAGAACGTTCCAGGCCGGCACCCAGCGCGTGCGCTCGATTCCATGGTCGTCGTAGGTCTCGGTGCTGCCGCCGAAGTCGACCTGGACCGCGGCCTCCGGGTGGGGGAACTCCCACGGACCGCCGAGTGAGAGCCAGGTGTCCGGCTGCTCGACCTGGCGGCCGTCCACAAAGGTCTGCCGGAAGATGCCGTACTCGTAGCGGATGCCGTAGCCGATGCAGGGGACGCTCATCGTCGCCAGCGAGTCGATGAAGCAGGCGGCCAGGCGACCGAGGCCGCCGTTGCCGAGGCCGGGCTCGACCTCCTGGGCGCGGAGGGTGGCCAGGTCGAGACCGCAGGCGGCCATCGCCTTGTCGGCGATGTCGTTGAGGTCGGACGCCATCAGCGCGTTGCCGAGCTGCCGACCGAGCAGGTACTCCGCCGACAGGTAGCCGACGACCTTGGCCTTGGTGGTGCGGTTGTGTCGCAGGGTCTCCAGCCAGCGTGCCATCAGGTAGTGGCGGACGGTGCGCGCGAGCGCGAGGTACTGGTCGTTGATGGTGGATCGGGACAGGGCCACGCCCTGTCCGGTGTTGAGTTCACGCAGGAATTCGCGGACGAAGCCGTCTACCGAGAACGCCGGTGAGGTCACGGGCGCCAGCGCGATCGGACTCGTCGGCGGGAACATGGGTCCCACCTGGCGGGAATCGGTGCTGGGCGACTCGTCGGTCGGCGCTGCGGGCAGGCTTGTTTCGTTGACAGTGTCAGCGGTCATTGGGACACCGTAACGCTACGAGGTCACGGTGGCGAAACTCGTCAGGCGCCCCGGTTCGAGGCGTGGACCACCACAGTCCTGCCCACGGCCCGTCCTGGTGGCGGGTGGCTCGGCTCAGGCGATCAGCCAGTGGGCTGTCGGCAGCCGCTGATTCGGTGGTGATTTGGCCGGTCACCTTGTCGACCACCTGGTAGGTGCGCGGCGCGGAATATCTCGGGTGCTGATCGCGGAGCCACTCCAGCGAATCGCAGGAGGAGCACGTAGCTTTGGGCATCCTCGAACCAGGTGCCGCTGATCGCGAACGTCCCCCGCCGCCAGCCCAGCCCCAGCTGGGCCCACTCGGCTCGCTGCGCGTCCTCGATGAACCCGATGGACGCGCCGGGGTGCTCGGCGATGCTGAGGGGATCCTCGGGCATGGCGCGCTACAGTTCGGGCGGCGGTGGCGCCGTATCCGCACGGTTTTGGAGCAGCGCGTTGCTGGCGGGCAGTGCTTCCAGCGGAATGCTGTAGGCCCGCTCGACGCGCCCGGCGCAAGCCGGCCGGCCGGCCGGCCGCGGTGGATGGCCTCGAACCTCAGGACGAACCAACCTGTTACCCGGCCGACGTTGCGCAGGGGCACAGGGGTGCGTTCAGGGTCGCCGAAACGCCGATCGTCGGGTCCGGTGAGTCGTCGTTCGCCGTCGTAGTACGGGGGCCTTCATCGACGAGCAGCAGCCGGCAGGTGAACAACCGATCAGCCTGCCGTACCGGTCACGTGGTCGAGGCCGATGTCCAGCACCCGCGCCGAGTGGGTCAACCAGCCGACCGAGATCAGGTCGACACCGGCTTCGGCGATCGGTACCGCCGTTTCCGGCGTGATTCGGCCGGAGGCCTCGGTGACGATGCGTCCGTCGACCATCGCGACTGCTTCGCGCAGCAGTTCGGGCGTCATGTTGTCGAGCAGGACGGCGTCGGCACCCACCTCCAGTAGTTCGGCCAACTGGGCGAGCGAGTCGACCTCGACTTCGACCTTCACCAGGTGGCCCACGTGCGCGCGGACGCGGGTCACCGCCGCGCGGACGCCACCGGCGACCGCGATGTGGTTGTCCTTGATCAGCACGGCGTCGTCGAGCCCGAAGCGATGGTTGGCCCCGCCGCCGGCCACGACGGCGTACTTCTGCAGCGCGCGCAGGCCGGGGATGGTCTTGCGGGTGTCGGCCACCCTGGCTGCCGTGTGCGCGATGGCGTCCGCGATCGTTGCGGTGCCGGTGGCTACGCCGGAGAGGTGACCGAGGAAGTTCAGGGCTACCCTCTCGCCGGTGAGCAGGCCCCTGGCCGGGCCGGACGCGGTAGCGATCACGTCACCGGGTTGCACGCGGGTCCCGTCCGGTCGTTCGACGGTGAGAACGATGCGCGGATCGACCAGCTCCCAGGCGAGCGCCGCACAACCCAACCCGGCGACGACTCCCGGTTCGCGGGTGACCAGGGCGACTTCGGCGGTAGCTTCGGCGTCAATGATCGCGTCCGTGGTGAGGTCGCCCGCGCGGCCGAGGTCTTCGAGCAACGCGGCGCGCACCAGCGGTTTGATCACGATTCGAGGCAGTGCCCTCATCGGGCGGCTCCTTCCAGGGCGGCGGTGTGCGTGTGCTCAGCCGGCTCCACGGTTCCCGGATGGTCGGTGCGGGTGTGGGCGCCGCGGGATTCGGTGCGTCCACGGGCTGCGGAAACCAACAGTTCGGCGACCAACCCGGCATCGGTGTCGAGGTAGGGCTGGAGCGCGGTGAGCGCGGTGGCGAGACCATCCTCGTTGCGCAGCACGCCCGCGTGCCGGCTGACGATCTGCCGCACCGCGGCCACCCGCGGATCGGCCGGCCGGCTACCGGTCACGTCTCCCCAGGTGCGCCAGTCCGGCAGCGGTGCCTTCGTCGGCGTGAGGTTGGCCGTCCTGCGCAGATGCTGTGCGGTCCAGCGCCCGCACACCACGGCTTCGAGCAGCGAGTTGCTGGCCAGACGGTTCGCGCCGTGCAGTCCGGTCGAGGCCACCTCGCCGACCGCGTACAGCCCAGACACGCTGCTGGCACCGCTGAGCTCAACCAGCACGCCACCCATGTGGTAATGCGCCGCCGGCCGGACCGGCAGTAGGTCGCGGGCCGGGTCGAGTCCTGCGGCCAGCGCGGTGGCGTGGATGGACGGGAAGAGCGCGGCGAAGCGCTCGCCGGGATGCTCTCGAGCGTCCAGGAAGACCCGATGCCCGGCCTGGAGTTGCGCCCATTCGGCGCGGGAGACGACGTCGCGGGCCGAGAGCGGGTTCGCCAGCACCCACTCGCCGCCCTCGTTCACCAGGATCGCGCCTTCGCCGCGCACGGCCTCGCTGACCAGCGGCATCGGGTCGAGGTGCACGTCGAGCGCGGTCGGGTGGAACTGCACGAACTCCACGTCGCGCAGCGTGGCACCGGCGCGATGGGCGAGCGCCAGCCCTTGACCGCGCGATCCGAGTGGGTTGGTGGTGTGGCTGAACAGGCCGCCGATGCCGCCTGTCGCCAGGATCACAGTCGGGGACAGGACTTCCACCGGTCCGTCCGGCGTGCTCACCCGGACGCCGACGACTCGTCCGCCCGAAACGATGACGTCGGTGGCGGGGGAGTGGTCCCACAGCGATACGGAACTCAGTTCACGTGCGCTGTCGACCACGGTGCGCAACAGTTCGGCGCCCGTGCCGTCGCCCCGGGCGTGGACGATCCTTCGTCGGCTGTGCGCGCCTTCGAGGCCGAGCCGCAGGCTGCCGTCGGTCTCGTGGTCGAAGCGGGCACCCTGCTCGGCGAGCCAGCGGATCGCGTCCGGTGCTGCCGCGGTGATCGCTTGGACGGCTTCCGGTTCGCACAGTCCGGCGCCCGCGGCGAGGGTGTCCTGCGCGTGCAGGGTGGGGTCGTCGTCTGGGCCGACCGCTGCGGCCACACCACCCTGAGCCCAGCCGGTGGAAGTTCCGGTGCTGACCGCGCCGGCGCTGAGCACGATGCAGGGCATTGGGCTGAGTTCGATAGCGGCGACCAGGCCGGCCAGACCTGCGCCGATGATGACCGGGCAGCCTGCGTCCACAACGTGAGTCATTTGCCGGTACCAACCGCTAGCATCCGCTCGACCGCGAGGCGTGCCCGGTCGGCCACGTCCTCGGGCACGATGACCTCATTGGTCAGGGTCTCCAGCGAGTACCGGATATTGGCGAGCGTGTTGCGCTTCATGTGCGGGCACAAATTGCAGGGCCGGACGAACTCCAGTTCGGGGAACTGCTGGGCGACGTTGTCGCTCATCGAGCACTCGGTGATCAGGGCCACCTTGGCAGGGCGACGTACTTCAACGTAGTTCAGCATCTGGGCGGTGGATCCGGCGTAGTCGGCTACGTCCACGACTTCGGGCGGGCACTCGGGATGGGCCAGCACGGTCACGCCCGGATAGTCAACGCGTACCTGCTCGATGTCGGCAGGGGTGAACCGCTCGTGTACCTCGCAGGCACCCGGGTGCACGATCACCTCCACCCCGGTCTGCCTGGCAACGTTCGCCGCGAGGAAGCGGTCCGGGATCATGATCACCTTCGGCACCTGCAGGCTCTCGATGACCCGGACGGCATTGCCGGAGGTGCAGCAGATGTCCGATTCGGCCTTCACTGCCGCCGAGGTGTTCACGTAGGTGACCACCGGCACGCCGGGGTGTGCGGACCGCAGTGCGCGGACGTCCGCCGGCGTGATCGACTCGGCGAGTGAGCATCCGGAGGCCAGATCGGGGATCAGTACGGTCTTGCTGGGGTTGAGCAGCTTGGCTGTTTCGGCCATGAAATGGACGCCGGCCAGCACGATCACGTCGGCTTCGACGGTGGTGGCCTCGCGTGCCAGCGCCAGGGAGTCGCCGACGATGTCAGCGACACCATGGAAGATCTCGGGCGTCATGTAGTTGTGCGCCAGGATCACGGCGTTGCGCCCACGCTTGAGCCGCAGAATCGCGTCCACATCGTCGGCCATGGTGGCCCACTCGACGGCTGGGACGACGTTGGCGACGCGGGGATAGCGGTCGGCCGCGGTCTCCACGGTCACGTTGGCGGTCATAGGAACCCCTCTCGATAGACTTATGCTACATCTGAGCAAAAGCGGTGCAAAGGGTAGTCCGCCAGTTGGACTCAGCCGATGGTGGTGGTCTCGACAGCTCGACCAGCCCGAAGGGGCGTCAGCGGACGCGGCTCGTCGGCAGCTTGGTGCCCGAGAAGTGGCGTTCGGCGAGCACCTGGCGGCGGAACCGATAGAGCCGCGCGGGGCGTCCGCCGGTGCTCGTCTCCAGTTCGCCGGTCTCCTCGACCAGCGCCTGCTGGTCGATCAGGCGCCGGAAGTTCTGGGTGTGCACTGCACGTCCGGCCAGGGCCTCGACGCAGTCCTGCAGTTGGCGCAGCGTGAAGGTCGGGCTCAGCAGTTCGAACACCACCGGCCGATAGGTGATCTTGGCCCGCAGCCGCGCCAGTGCCGTGGCGAGAATCCGCCGATGATCGCCGAGCATGCGGACGCCGGCCGCGAGTTCCGCGTCCGGCCGTCGCCACGCGGACGGGGACTCCGGCACCAGCCCAGCTTCGTAGAGCAACTCATAGCGCTGCAGCACCAGTTCCGGCTGCCAGGAGTGTTCGTCGAGGCCGAAGTTGATCGCGACGCGCTGCCGTCGCTCCGTGCTCGTCTCCAGATCGGTGTCCGCCCAAGCGAGCAGCGGGCCGGTGACATCGATCCCGGCCACATCGGGACGGCGGTCCTCCCAGGGCAGCAGGTCGTACCACGGCTGCCACTTGCCGATCGCGAGCTCATCGCCGGGATTGGTCAGGCCGAGGTAGGAGACCGAGATCGGCCGTCCGCCCCGACCGTCGTCGCGGTCCAGATCGGCGAAGGTGTACAGCTGTTCGAGGTAGCCAAGCCGGCGTCCGGTCTGCTCCTCGACCCACGCCCTGGTGGCCGCCTGCAACGAGCGATGGCTCGGCAGCAGCGGGCCCGCCGGTAGCCGCGGTGGCTCGCCGAGGGTGAGGACGGACGGCTGTCCATCGACCATGGCCACAACGACGGCCAGAAGCTCCGCAGCCACCGCCTGCGCAGTCATCGCACCCCAATCGATCGGCCCAACTCCAACGCTCCCACCCACGATCCGACCTGCGGCCGGACCAGGGTCTAGTCAGGATAGCCACGGGCAGCGGCCGTCAGATGCTCTTGTTAGGCTCGAACGCATGATCCGGATGCTGTGCAGGTCGCTGGCTGGTGCTCTGGTCGTGCTCGGTGTGCTGTCGTGGGCACCGGGGCAGGCCTTCGCCGACTCCGACGATGACTCGGTCTCGAACTACCAGGTGATCGCGAAGGTCGACGCCTCGGGCAAAGCCGCCATCGAGTTGCGGCTGGACTTCGACTTCGGCAGTGACAGCGGCCACGGCCCCTACTTGACCTTCCCGCTTCGCCAAGAGATCGCCGACGACCCCGATCACTGGCGGATGATCGACATCGAGGTGGCCGGGGCGAACAGCCCGAGCGGCGCGAACGCCGAACTTGAGACCAAGACCGAGGACGGCAACCTGCTGGTGCGGGTCGGCAACGAGCACCAGGAGTTCAGCGGCACTCAGTCCTATGTGATCTACCTGTCCATGCGCGGGCTGATCGCACCCGACCACGCGCAATCCGGGCTGGACGAGTTCAACTGGAACGCCGTCGGCACGGGTTGGGAGATTCCGATCGACAACGCGTCGGCGACCGTTCGTGGTCCGGCCTACGTCACCAAGAGCGCCTGCTTCACCGGCTATGGCTTCACCGAGGCCTGCGTTGCGCAGCAATCCGGCGAGAGCGCCACCTTCTCGACCATGGGTATCGGCGAGGGCACCGGCATGCAGGTGGTCGCGGGCTTCCCCGCGGGCACGTTCACTGGGGCTGAGGCCCGGCTGGAGCGTCGGTTCACCGTTTCGAACATGTTCCCGGTGACTCCGGTGACCGGTGGTGTGACGGCGGTGCTTGCCGCGCTCGGTCTCGCTGCCGTCTTCCGCCGGACGCGGCGCAGCCGGCGTGACCAGGTCTACCTCGGCCTCACCCCCGGGGTCGTGCCGGCGCCGAATCAGGAGGTCAGCGTCGGCTACGCGAGCCAGGACGCACCGGTCGCGGTCCGCTTCAACCCGCCGGACGGCGCGCGTCCGGGTGAACTCGGCACGCTGCTGGACGCGACCGCGGACAACTCCGACGTGACCGCAACGATCATCGACCTCGCGGTGCGCGGGCACCTCCAGATCACCCAGACCGGCAAGAAGGACTGGACCTTCACCCGGCTGCGGCG
>Ga0116180_1002152_pt1 | contig 15805 bp, 12 predicted proteins | sample AD_UKC073_MetaG_FD_89804 | JGI IMG/M metagenome (GOLD analysis project Ga0116180, IMG submission 89804) | Active sludge microbial communities of municipal wastewater-treating anaerobic digesters from USA - AD_UKC073_MetaG | ecosystem: Engineered > Bioreactor > Anaerobic > Digestate | place: USA...
CGCGCGGCGAGTTCGCCCGGGTCCGGATCGCGTTCAACGCCTCGGTGCTGTTCATGGACGTCGAGCACCTGGTGCGCGTGCTGCGCACGCGCATGCCCTCGCTGGACTGCACCTGGGAGGAAATGGGGTCGGCCGAGCAGTTCGAAGCGCTGCGGCAGGACCGGATCGACGTCGGCTTCGCGCAGCCGCCGCAGTCGCTGCAGGGGCTGTCGACCTTCGCGTTCGCGCGGATCCCGATGGTGGTCGCCCTGCCCGCGGATCACCGCCTGGCGTCGCGCCGCGCCGTGCCCTTGCGCCTGCTCGAGGACGAGGACTTCGTGCTGGCGCCCCGCGAGGTCGGACCGGGCTTCTTCGACCTGGTCATCGGCGCCTGCGTGTCGGCGGGGTTCAGTCCCCGCATCCGGCACCACGCGCGGCACCTGCTGACCACGCTGAGCCTGGTGGCCACCAGCGGTGCGGTGTCGCTGGTGCCCCGGACGCTGGCGCGTGCCTCGCTGCCGGGCGTGGCGCTGCGCCCGATCTCCGGTGCGCGCGTCGAGTCGTCGTACTCGATCGTCTGGAACCCGGGCAACCGGCTGCAGGTGCTGCCCGAGGTGCTGGAGGTGTTCGGCGCCAGCGCGGACGCGCGCCGACCCGCGCGTGCGGCCGCCCGCCGGGTGCCGGTCAGCCCAGCGGCGCGCGCGTGACGGCGCTCGGCGCCTCGTCGACGTCGAAATAGCGGATCTGCAGGTCGGTGCCGCCGCCGGCGGCCAGGCGCTGCTCGACCTGGGTGCCCCAGGCGCGTGCCGAGGCGAGGTCGTCGAACAGGTAGATCCCGCCGCGACGACCGGCCTCCGGGTCCGCGATCCAGACCTTCCAGCGCAGTCCGGGCAGCTGCGCGATGCTGCGCGCCGAATCGACACGGGCCTCGGTCGACGCGTTGCGCTGCTGCGCGCCGGGCATGTAGTTGACCTGAAGGATGACGGGCATTCGGGGCTCCTGGTGCGCGGTACGTGTTACGCGGTACGTGTTACGCGGTGCGTGGTGCGTGGTGCGTGGTGCGCGGTGGTGTGCGGTCCGCGGCCCCGATCGTAGGCGCTTTCGGGCACGCGGACTGCCTGCGCGACCGGATCCCGGAATGGCGGAGCCATCGGCCGCGGCCGGATCCGCTTGTCGGGGGCCACCGGATTCCGTACCGTCGCTGCATCGTCGATCCGGAGACCCCATGGGCACCTTCATCTCGCTTGCGGCCGCCGACGGCCGAAGCTTCGAGGCCTTCCTCGAGACCCCTGCAACACCGAACGGCCGCGGCGTCGTCGTGCTGCCCGAGGTCTACAACGTGAACCAGTGGGTGCGGGGCGTCGCGCGGCGCTATGCCGATCACGGCTACACCGCGCTGGTGCCCGATCTCTTCTGGCGGCAGGCGCCGGGCTGCCACTACGACTACGACCAGCCCGGGCCGGCGCGTGCGCAGGGCGAAGCGGTGGACGTCGATGCCGTGGTCGGCGACGTAACGGTTGCCGCCCGGTGGCTGCGCGGCACGCTGGGCGACGGCGCCCGCGTGGGCGTGGTCGGCTACTGCCTGGGCGGGCGCCTGGCGATGCTGGCGGGCGTACGCGCGCCGGTGGATGCGGTGGTGTCCTACTACGGCGTGCAGCTCGACCGGCATCTCGACGAGCTCGCCGCGCTGCGCACGCCCGCGCTGCTGCACTTCGGCGACCAGGATCCCTGGGTGCCGAACGCGGTCGTGTCGGCCGTGTCGGCGCGCCTGGCCGGCCTGCCGGACGTGCGCTGCCACGTCTATCCCGGCGCCGGTCACGGCTTCGACCGCACGGGTCTGCCCAACCACCATCCCGAGGCTGCCGAGGCCGCGTGGCAGCGCACGCTCGCCCTGTTCGACGGTCAGCGGTCGCCGCGCGTCGATCAGGGTGTGTGATCCAATCGACCGCACCCCGTGCGTCAGGAGCATCGAACGATGACGAGATCCCGCGAAGCCTTCCAGCGCGCGCAGCGCGTCGTGCCCGGCGGCAGCATGCGCCAGTCGACCTGGTTCCCTCCGCATCCGCCGTATGCGATGCGAGGAGAGGGCTGCCGCGTCATCGACCTCGACGGCCGCGCGATCGTCGATTGCGCGAACAACTTCTTCTCGCTGATCCACGGCCACGCCTTCGCGCCGATGGTCGAGGCGATCCGCGACGTCGTCGGCCGCGGCACGGCCTTCGGCATGCCGACCGAGCACGAGACCGCGCTGGCCGAGACGATCCGTGCGCGCTCGCCGCGCTGCGAGCAGATCCGCTTCTGCAACTCCGGCACCGAGGCGGTGATGTTCGCGGTGAAGGCGGCGCGCGCCCTCACCGGCCGCCCGGCGATTGCGAAGTTCGAGGGCGCCTACCACGGCGCCTACGATCCCGTGGAGGTGAGCCTCGCGTCGGATCCGTCGAACTGGGCCGGGCCGGACGGCGATCCGGCCGCCGTTGCGTATGCCCGCGGCACGCCGCCCGGCCTGCTCGCCGACACGGTGGTGCTGCCGTTCGCCGATGCCGATCGGTGCGCGGTGATCCTGGCGCGCGAGGCCCACCGGCTCGCCGCGATCGTGCTCGATCCGGTGCCGTCGCGGGTCGGCACGCTGCCGGTGTCGTCGGCCACGCTCGACGTCATCCGCACGGCCTGCCGGCGTCACGGCATCCTGCTGATCTGCGACGAGGTGATCAGCTTCCGCTTCTCCGAGGCCGGCGCGTATCCGCTGTTCGATCTCGAGCCGGACCTGATCGCGCTGGGCAAGATCATCGGCGGCGGCCTGCCGGTGGGTGCGATCGCCGGTCCGGCCGACCGGATGGCGGTGTTCGACCACACGCGAGGTGCGCCGGCCGTCCCCCAGGGCGGCACCTTCAGCGCCAATCCGCTGACGATGGCGGCCGGGCTGGCCGCGCTGACGGCCTACGACGCCGCCGCGGCCGAGCGTCTGTCGGCGCTCGGCGAGCGTCTGCGCGCGCGGCTGTCGGCGGGACTCGCCGCCCAGGGGCTGCCTGCGCAGGTCACCGGCTTCGGTTCGCTGTTCCGCCTGCATCTGCACGCCACGCCGGTGCGCGACTACCGCACCTGCTACGCCAGCGCCGCCGAGAAGCAGGCGCTGTCGGCCATCCACCTCGGGATGCTCGAGCGCGGGTTCCTGATGACCCCCTACTGTTCGGGCGCGCTGTCCACCCCGATGGGCGAAGCCGAGATCGACGGCATCGCGTCGGCGCTGCTCGACTGTGCCGCGCAGACCGCGCGCACCCATCCCTGGGAGGCATGATGGCCGACACGTCCTTCCGCATGGGCATCGACATCGGCGGCACGTTCACCGACCTGGTCGTCGCCGCCGCCGACGGGCGCGTGTTCGCGTTCAAGGCGCCGTCCACGCCCGCCGATCCGTCGGTGGGCGTGATCGATGCGATCCAGGGTGCGGCGCGCGCGCTCGGGCACGAGACCGCCGGCTTCCTGCGCGGCTGCGAGATCCTGGTCCACGGCTCGACGATCGCCACCAACACGCTGCTCGAGCGCAAGGGCGCGCGGCTCGGGCTGCTCACCACCGAAGGCTTCCGCGATTCGCTGGAGATCCGGCGCGGCCTGCGTCAGGACGTCTGGAACCACCGTGCGCCCTTCCCCGCGCCGCTGGTGCCGCGCCTGCTGCGCCGCGGCGTCGTCGAGCGCGTCGATGCCGCCGGCCGAGTGCAGGTGCCGCTGGACGAAGCGTCGGTGCACGCGGCGCTCGACGTGTTCCGTGCCGAAGGGGTCGAGGCGATCGCGATCTGCTTTCTGCACGCGTTCCGCAATCCCGAGCACGAGCAGGCCTGCCGCGCCCTGATCGAGCGGGCCTGGCCGCAGGTGTGGGTGTCGTGCTCGAGCGACGTCGCGCCGGTGCTGGGCGAGTACGAGCGCAGCGCGACGGTGGCCGCCAATGCCTACATCGCGCCGCGCACCGCGCCCTACCTGCGCGCGCTCGAAGAGCGTCTGACCGGGCTCGGTCTGCAGCGGCCGCTGCTGATCGTGCAGAGCAACGGGGGCGCACTGCAGGTCGGCGAGATCGCGTCGCGGCCGGTGCAGATGGTGCTGTCCGGCCCGGCGGCCGGGGTTGGTGCGATCCGCCACTACGGCGACGACACCGGGGCGCGCAACCTGGTCGCCATCGAGGTCGGCGGCACGAGCTGCGACGTCACGCTGATGCGCGACGGGGTCGTGCAGATGACCGAGCAGCTCGACGTGGACGGCAACTGCATCGCGATCCCGTCGGTCGAGATCCACACGATCGGCGCCGGCGGCGGCACGATCGGCCACGTCGATGCGGGCGGCATGCTGCAGGCGGGTCCGCAGGGCGCGGGCGCGCGGCCGGGACCGGCGGCCTACGGCTTCGGCGGCGAGCGCCCCACCGTGACCGATGTGCAGCTGGTGCTCGGACGCCTCGCGCCGGGCCCCTATGCCGGCGGCGCGATCGCGCTGGACCTGCAGCGTGCGGTCGCCGCGATCGACACCCATCTGGCCCGACCGCTCGGCCTCTCCGTCGAGCAGGCGGCCGCCGGCCTGATCCGCCTGGTCGAGCAGAACATCCAGCACGCGGTCGAGCGGGTCAGCATCGAGCGCGGCTACGACATCCGCGACTTCACGCTGATCGCCGCCGGCGGCGCCGGACCGCTGCACGGCGCCGCGGTCGGGCGCGCGCTCGGCTGCGCCGCCGTCTACGTGCCGCGCCTGGCCGGCGTGTTCTGCGCATTCGGCATGTGCAACGCCGACGTGCGCATCGATCGCCTGCTCGGCTGGTACCGGCGGCTCGCCGACGGCACCGCCGACGACCTCGAACGGGCCTACCGCGGGGTGGAGGCACAGGCGACCGACGCCCTGCACCGCCAGGGCTTCGCCGACGCCGACATCGTGATCGAACGCAGCCTGGCGCTGCGCTACACCGGGCAGCAATGGCCGGTGCACATCGACTGCCCGGGTGCGCTGGATGCCGCCACGCTGCGCCGCGACTTCCAGGTCGCGCACCAGCGGCTGTACGGGCACTTCCAGGAGAACGGCGAGATCGAGATCCTCACGCTCAAGGTCGCGGCCAGCGGACGCCTGGCCACGCGGGCCGCACAGGCCGAAGCGCGGGTGACCGGTGCGCCCCCGCCACCGAAGGCGCGGCGGCCGGTGTGGATCAGCCCCGCCACCGGCACCGTCGACACGCCGGTGCACGACGGGGCCGGGCTGCGCCCGGGCCACGTGATCGACGGGCCGGCCATCGTCGACGAAGCGACGACGACCCTGCTCGTGGAGGACGGCCAGCGCCTGCGCGTGACCGCGGCGGGCAACTACCTGATCGAGCCGGCGGCGCGCGCGGAGGCCGCGGCGGGCACGGGTTCGGACACGCACGGAGGGCACGGCGCATGAGCACCATCGATCCGATCCGGCTGGCGGTGATCCAGAAGCAGGCCGACAACATCTCGCAGCAGATGGGCCTGATCATGACGCGCACCGCGCGCAGCCCCATCTTCAGCCAGAGCCACGACTTCACCTGCTTCGTGGCGACGGCGCGCGGCGACATCATCGCGCAGGCCGACGGCATCCCCATCCACAGCGGCGGCGGCGGGTTCGCCTTGCGCGCGGTGCTCGCGGCCTTCGACGGCGACATCGCCGACGGCGACGTCTTCCTGCTCAGCGATCCGTACGTGGCGGGCGGCAACCACCTGCCCGACTGGACGATGATCCGGCCGGTGTTCATCGACGGGCGCCTGTGCGCGTTCACCTGCAACCGCGCGCACCAGTCCGACATCGGCGGCGGCGCCGCGGGCACCTACAACCCCGAGGCGACCGAGATCTTCCACGAAGGCATCCGCCTGCCGGTGCTCAAGCTCGTCGAGGCCGGCCGGCTGCGGCGCGACCTGATGAACCTGCTGCTGCTGAACTCGCGCTGCCCGGACCTGATGGAGGGCGACCTCAGTGCGATGTTCGGCTCCACCCGCATCGGCGGCGAACGGGTCGCGGCGCTGCTGCGCGACGCGGGGGTCGACGAGGGGCTGCGCTACTTCGAAGCCCTGCTCGACTACGGCGAGGCGCGCATGCGCGCCGAGATCGCGACACTGCCGGCCGGCACCACCTGGCACGGCGAGGACGGCAGCGACACCGACTGCTTCCGCAAGGTCGACGTGCCGATCCGGGTGGCGGTGACGGTGCGCGACGGCGCGCTCGAGTTCGACTTCACCGGCAGTTCGCCGCAGATCGCCGGGTTCAAGAACAGCTCGCTGGCCAACACCTATTCGTCGGTGTACGTCGCCGTCGCCACGTTCTTCGACCACCAGCTGCCGCGCAACGAAGGCCTGTTCCGCGCGGTGCGCATCATCGCGCCCGAAGGCTCCGTGGTGAACGCCCGCCCCCCGGCACCGATGACGATGTGCACCGTCTATCCGGCCACCGACATCATCTATGCCTGCTGGAAGGCGCTTGCGCAGGCGCGTCCCGAGCGCGCGTGCGCCGGCTGGGGCAAGTCGTGCTACGGGCTCAGCTCGGGCCTCGACGAACGCGGCCGCGTGTTCGTGCTGTACCACTGGCACGGGTCGTCGGGCGGCGGCGCCGTGATGGGGCGCGACGGCTTCGGCAGCGTCGGCCTGATGATCTCGCTGGGCGGCCTGACGCTGCCCAACGTCGAAGGCTACGAGCAGTCGTACCCGGTGACGATCCGTCGCCAGGAGTTCCGCACCGACACCGCCGGCGCCGGCGAGTTCCGGGGCGGCGCCGGCGTCGACTACGTGTGCGACGTGCACGTGCCGACCACGCACGCCGTGCGCTCCGAGGGCGTGGACCGGCCCACCGGCTATGGCGCCAATGGCGGACACGACGGTGCGGCCGGCCTGCTCGACGTCGAGGAGGACGGCCACGGCGCGCGGCCGCCGCCCCAGTACGGGCTGCAGCGGCTGGGGCCGTCGCGCATCCGCGTGCGTTCCAGCGCCGGCGGCGGATGGGGCGACCCGATGCGGCGCGACCCGCAGCGCGTGCTCGCCGACGTGCGCGACGAGGTCGTCAGCGTCGCAGCTGCGCGCACCGTGTACGGCGTGGCGATCACGCCCGACGGCCGCGCGGTGGACGCCGACGCGACGGCGCGGCTGCGCGCGGCCGCGCGCTGAAGGCGGGCATCGAAGGTGGGGCGCGGAAGGTGACGCGGGCGGTCCGCGTCCGCGCACCCCACCCCCGACAGGTAGAGTTCCCGATGCGCGGTCGCCTCGACCGCGCCCACACGACCCCGGAGCGTTCATGACCAGCAACCGCCACCTCGCCCCGTCGCCGCGCACCCGCGTGCGCCGTCTCCCGGACCGGGCCCACTACGATGCCGCGACGGTCGCGGCCATCCTCGACGAAGCCCTGTCGTGCTCGATCGCATTCCAGTGGGAAGGCTCGGTGCATGCGATGACGACCGCGCACTGGCGCGAGGGCGACCACCTCTACGTGCACGGCGCGAAGGCGTCGCGGATGATGAAGGCGCTCGCCGCCGGCCAGGCGTGTGTGACGGTGAGCCTGATCGACGGCCTGGTGATGGCGCGCTCGGGCTTCAACCACTCGATGAACTACCGCGCCGTGGTCGCCTACGGGCAGTTCGAGCCGGTCGAGGCGCGCGCCGACAAGCTGCGCCACCTCGAGGCGTTCATCGAGAAGCTCGCGCCCGGCCGCTGGGCGCAGCTTCGGCCCGCCACCACGAAGGAGCTGAACGCCACCACCGTGCTGCGGCTGCCGCTGGACGAGGCCTCGGCCAAGATCCGCGCCTGGGGCGCGAAGGACGACGCGGACGACCTCGCCTGGCCGGTGTGGGCCGGCGTGGTGCCCCTGGCGCTGACTCGGGGCGCGCCGCAGACCGACCCGCAGAGCGCCGTCGCCACGCCCCCGGCGAACCTCGCCTGACGGAACGCGCACAACACACCGGAACATCCCGAAGACCTTGGAGACCTCATGATCGATCTGCGATCCCATCTCGATGCCCTGACCGACGACGAGCGCATGGTGCAGGACGCGGCGAGCGCCTATTGCCGTCGCGATCCGGAACTCAAGCGCGTGCGCGCCCTGCGCGGCCGGCGGCCGGGGCACGAAGCGCAGGCCTGGCGCACGCTGGCCGAGATGGGCTGGCTGGGCGGCCGCCTGCCCGAGGACCTGGGCGGCACCGCCCTCACCCATGCGCAGATGACCCTGCTGCTCGAGGAGTTCGGCGGGTCGCTCGCGCCCGAGCCGCTCACCGCGGCGGCCGTGCTGGCGGCGGGCGTGCTGGTGCGGGCCGACAACGCGGCGCTGAAGGCGCAGTGGCTGCCGCGCCTGGCGGATGGGTCCTGGCTGCCGGCGCTGGCCTGGCAGGAGGCGGCCGGCCGCGCCACGCAGGCGCGGCGCGCCGACGGCGCCACCCTGCTCGACGGCGCCAAGGCGTTCGTGCCGAACGGGGACAGCGCCGATGCATTCGTCGTCAGCGCGCAGACCGAGCGCGGCACGGGCCTGTTCCTGTTGCCGCGCGATGCGGCCGGCCTGTCGATCGACGTGCACGACCGCATCGACGGCGGCACGTGGAGCACGCTGACGCTGACGGGGGTGCGCGTGGCCGACGACGCGGTGCTGTGCGCGGGCGGCGACGCGGCCGCACGGCTCGACGCGGCGCTCGACGAGGCGCGCCTGGCGGTCGGTGCCGAGCTCGTCGGGCTGATGGCACGTGTGCTGTCGATCACCGTCGAGTACGTGCGCGTGCGCAAGCAGTTCGACCAGCCGGTCGGCGCCTTCCAGGCGGTGCAGCATCGCGCGGTGGACCTGCTGGTGCAGGTCGAGATGTCGCGCGCCGTGCTGCGGCAGGCGGCGGCCCGCTTCGATGCCACCGACGATCCGGCCGAGCGTGCGCGCCTGGCCAGCCAGGTCAAGGCGCGGTGCTCGGAGGCGGCGCTGGTGGTCACGAAGGGGGCGGTGCAGCTGCACGGCGGCATCGCCTACACCGACGAATGCAACGTCGGTCTGTTCCTGAAGCGTGCGATGGTCCTGGCCGCCTGGCTCGGCAATGCGGCCGAGCACCGGCGTCGCCACGGTGCGCTCGCGCACGCCGGTGCCGGCGCCGACGCGGCGCAGGGCACGGCGCCCGGTACGGCACACCAAACGGCACACCCCGCGGCCGAGTCCCTCGAAGCCGAGGTCGATGCGTTCGTCGCCGAGCACTTCCCGCCCGAGTGGAAGTTCCCCCCGGCCCGCCTGAGCCTGGCGCAGACCGCCTCGTGGCAGCGTGCGCTGGCCGAGCGGGGCTGGATGGCGCCCGGCTGGCCGAAGGAGCATGGCGGCATGGGCCTGTCGGCCTACGACCAGATCCGCATGGCCGATGCCTTCGACCGGCACGGCATCTTCCTCGCGCCCAACATGGGGGTGACGATGCTGGGGCCCCTGCTGCTGCGCTACGGCACCGAGGAGCAGCGGCGCACCCATCTGCCGCCCATCCTGGCCGGCACGCGTCGCTGGTGCCAGGGCTACTCGGAACCCGGCGCCGGATCCGACCTGGCCGGGCTGCGCACCTCGGCCGTGCTGGAAGGCGACACCTTCGTCGTCAACGGGCAGAAGATCTGGACCTCGTTCGCGCACGAGGCCGACTGGATCTTCCTGCTCGTGCGCACCGACCCCAACGCGAAGAAGCAGAACGGCATCAGCTTCCTGCTGGTGGACATGCGCACGCCCGGCATCACCGTGCGACCGATCCGCAACCTGACCGGCGAATCCGAGTTCTGCGAGACGTTCTTCGACAACGTGCGCGTGCCGGCGGCCAACCTGGTGGGCGAACTCAACCGCGGCTGGACGATGGCCAAGGCGCTGCTGGGCTCCGAGCGCATCATGATCGGCAGCCCGCGCCTGGCGAAGTACCCGTTGCAGCTGCTGCGCGACCTGCTGCAGTCGCGCGGGCGCTTCGACGACCCGGCGACCCGCGCCCGCTTCGATGCCCTGTGGCTCGACGTGGAGGACCTCGGCGCGCTGTTCGTGCGCATGGCCGAAGTGCTGCGGCGCGGCGGCGAGCTCGGCGCCGAGGTGTCGATGCTCAAGCTGTGGGTGAGCGAGGCCACGCAGCGCGTGACCGACACCCTGCTGGACGTGGCCGGCGAGGACGCGACGCTCGACGCGCCGCTGGCGATCGAAGCGCAGCGTGCGGTGCACGTGGCCAACCAGTACTTCGCGTCGCGGCCCACCACCATCTACGGCGGCTCGAGCGAGGTCCAGCGCAACATCCTGGCGCGCGCCGTGCTGCAGTTGCCCGACCGCTGAACGGACACCGATCAGGAACCCCCGTGAGCCTCGAACCGATCTACGACAACGACTTCCGCGCCGTCAGCTATCCGCTGCGCCTGTACAGCGGCCAGGACGCGCTGGCCAACCTGCCGGCGGAGGTCCGGCGCCTGGGCGCACGGCGCGCCTTCATCGTGTGCGGACGCACCGTGTCCCGCACGCTGAACCTGGTCGCGCGCATCCGCGCGATCCTGGGCGACGCGTGCGCCGGCGTGTTCGACGAGATGGACAAGGACACCTCGCTCTCCGCGGTGACGCGTGCCGCCGACGCGGCCCGGGCCGCAGGCGCCGATCTGCTCGTCAGCGTGGGCGCGGGCAGCGTCACGCAGGGCACCCGCGTGGTGGCCATCCTGATGGCCGAGACGCGCCCCGTGGACGAACTGATCACGCAGTACCCGCCCGACGCGCCTGCGATCAGTCCCAAGCTGCTCGCACCGAAGGTGCCGATCATCAACGTGCTGACGGCGGCGACGAGCGCACAGAACCGCGCCGGATCGGCGGTGAAGGACCCCGACCGCGATCACCGCATGGAGTTCTTCGATCCGAAGACCCGGCCGGTCGCGCTCTTCTGGGATTCGGATGCCCTGATGACGGCGCCGCAGTCGCTGGTGCGCACCACCGCCGCCTCGGTGTACTGGCGCTCGATGGTCAACCTGGGCGCGCCGCGCCTGTCGCCGCTGTCCGAAGGCGACCGGCTGCAGGCGTTCCGGCTGTCGCAGTTCGCGCTGCAGCGGCTCGACGACGCGACCGACCCGACACCGCGCATCGCGGCCTGCGCGGCGGCGTTCCTGCAGAACCGCGACGCCGACGTCGGCGGCTCGTTCACCGGCGGTCTGTGGGTGACGCGGGTCACCTACGCGTTCGCCACGGCGATCTTCCAGGCGCATCCGCACGTCGGACAGGGCGAGGCCAACACCGCCGTCACCCCGGCCGTGTTCCGCGCGCTCGGCCCGCGCGATCCGCAGGCGCTGGCGATGATCGCGCAGGGCCTGGGCGTCTGGCACGACGGGGACGCCGTCGACGCCGCGCCGGCCCGGGCGGCGGCCGAACTCGAGCGCGTGTTCGGGTCGGTGGGGATGCCGGTGCGCGTGTCGGCGCTGGGCATCCCGCGCGAGGCCCTGCCGCAGATCGTCGAGCGCTCGCTGAAGAACTTCAACGCCGACCCGAGGCGCGAATTCGTCCGCGAGCGCGACATGCTGCTGGCGCTGATCCAGGCGTGCTGGTGAGCGCCGCCCGGTGAGGATTCGGCGCGGATTCGGCGCGCACCCGGCGTACGCCGGGCGAGCGACGGGCGTGCGACGGGCGCGCTCGCGGGCGGGCCTTCGGCCTGCGCTCAGCGCCGCATCGCGAGCACGCGCTGGGCCTGCGTGAGGTGCGGCCGGTCGAGCATCTTGCCGTCGAGCTGGATCGTGCCGGCGCCGGGGTTGGCGGCGAACGCGTCGATCACCGCCTGCGCGTGCCGCAGCTCCTCCTCGTCCGGGGTGAAGCCGGCGTTGATCGGATCGACCTGGTCGGGGTGGATGGCGAGCTTGCCGGTGAAGCCTTCACGCCGTGCGGCGCGCACTTCGCGCTTCAGGCCCTCCGGGTCGCGGAAGTCGGTCGCCACCGTGTCGATCGCCTGCACCCCGGCCGCGTGCGCGGCCAGCAGGCACAGGGAACGCGCCAGCCGGTAGGTGAACGCGAATTCGCCCGAGTCGTCGCGGTTGGTGCTGGCGCCGATCGCCGCCGGCAGGTCTTCGGCGCCCCAGGTCAGGCCCGCCAGACGGGGGGTGCTGCCGGCGAAGCCCTGCAGCGTGAGCACGCCCATCGGCGTCTCGGTCGACACGGCGATGATGCGCGTGGCGCCCAGCGTGACGCCGTCGCGCTGCTCGAGCGCCGTCAGGTAGTGGCCCAGGCGCACGGCGTCGTCGGCCGTCCGCGTCTTGGGCAGCAGGATGCCGTCGGGCGCGCCGCCGATCACGGCGGCCAGGTCGGCCAGCGACTCCGGCGTGTCGAGCGGGTTCACGCGGACCCAGGTCTGCTGTCGCGGCGATGCGCCGCGCCCGTCGAGGTAGGCGCGCACCAGGCCGCGCGCGAACGGGCGGCGCTCGGGCACGACCGAATCCTCCAGATCGAGCACCAGCGCATCGGCGGCGCCCGCAGCGCCCTTGGCCAGTTTCCGCTCGCTGTCGGCGGGGACGAACAGCATCGAACGCAGCATGCCGTGCATGGGACTCCTCTCGTGGTGGTGTTGTGGTGGTGTTGTGATGGACGTGGTCGATCCGGGTCGCGTGGTTCTACCATAAGATTTTGGGACGCCGAGGAGACCTCCCGATGAACCGATTCCTGACCCGCCTGCTGGCCGCCTGCACCCTGATGCTGACCGCCGCGGGCCTCGGCGCGCAGCCCTATCCCAGCCGGCCGGTGCGTGTGGTCGTGCCCTACCCCGCCGGCCAGGGCACCGACCTGGTCACGCGCTACGTGGCCGAGCAGCTGTCGCGCGGCATGGGACAGAACTTCGTCGTCGACAACCGCCCCGGCGCGGCGGGCAACATCGGCACGCAGGCGGTGGCGCGTGCGCCGGCCGACGGCTACACGCTGCTGATGGGCACCAACGGCACGCACGCGGCCGCGCCCTTCCTCTTCGCGAGCCCGGGCTTCGATCCGCTCGCCGACTTCGAGCCGGTGGCGCTGATCGGCATCCTGCCGCTGGCCATCGTCACCGGGCCCGGCAATCCGGTCGACTCGGTCGACAAGCTGATCGCCGCGGCGAAGGCGCGGCCGGATGCGATCAACGTCGCGTTCACCACGACCACGTCGCGCGCAACCCTCGAGCTGTTCAAGCAGAAGGCGGGCGCGCCGCTGTTCGGCGTCGCGTACAAGGGCAGCGCGCAGGCCATCTCCGACCTGATCGGCGGGCAGGTGGAGTACATGGTCGACACGATCGCGTCGCTGCGCACGACGGTCGCCGCCGGCAAGCTCAAGGCGCTGGCCGTCACGTCGGCGACCTCGGGGGAGCTGATGCCGGGCGTGCGTTCGGTCGCCGAGCAGGGCGTGCGCGGCTACGAGCTCACCGGGTGGAACGTGCTGTACGCGCCGAAGGGCACGCCGGCCGAGGTGGTGCGCGTGCTGGCCGGCGAGGTGTCGAAGGTGATGGCGCTGCCCGAGACGCGCCAGAAGCTGCTTCAGCTCGGCGTCGAGCCGCAGACCGCCACCGGCGCCGAACTGGCGCGCTTCGTGGTCGCCGAGCGCGACAAGTGGGGCGGTGTCATCCGCGCGGCGAACATCCGGGTGGACTGAGCGCGGCGACCGTGGCCGGGTCTTCGAGGCCGTCGCAGAACCGGTCCAGCGCCTCGCGGAACAGCGGTGCGTCGGGCGCGGCGTGCGCGAACAGCGTCATGCACGAGCGGAACTTGAGGTCGTCGGGCGCGCCGAAGATCGCGTGCAGCGAACGGTCGCGCACCGCGAGCACGCGCCGCGTGCATTCGGCCAGCCGCGGCCCCAGCACCGGATGCGCCCAGTACGCGCGCGCCTCGTCCAGCGACGCGATGCCGTAGAACCGGGCCCTGCCGCTGCGCCCGAGCACGGCGAGCTGCGGGAACACGAACCACATCCAGTGGCTCGCCTTGCGGCCTCCGGCGAGCTCGGCCAGCACCGTGGCGTGCACCGGCGCCTGCGCGGTCACGAAGCGTTCGAGGTCGAACGGATCCGCCGCGGCCATCGTCAGCCCACGCCGCGGGTGCGGTCCGCCCAGTACGGGGCGCGCAGGTCCCGCTTGAGCACCTTGCCCACCGGACTGCGCGGCAGGTTGTCCACGAAGTCGACCGACTTGGGCGCCTTCATCGAGCCGATCCGGGTCTTGCACCAGTCGATCAGGGTGGTCTCGTCCGCCGCGGCGCCGGGCTTGAGCTGCACGCAGGCCTTCACCGCCTCGCCCCACTTGTCGTCGGGCACGCCGATCACCGCGCAGTCCTGCACCGCGGGGTGCTGCATCAGCGCGCTCTCGACCTCGAAGGGAAAGATGTTGAAGCCGCCGGAGATGATCAGGTCGCGCTTGCGGTCGGTGATGTAGAAGTAGCCGTCCTCGTCGCGGCGGCCGATGTCGCCCGTGTGGTGCCAGCCGAACTTCTGGATCTCGGCGGTGGCCGCCTCGTCGTCGAGATAGCGGTCCATCATCGTCGGACCGCGCAGCACGACCTCGCCGGTCTCGCCCGCGTCCAGGATGCGCCCCTCCTCGTCCATGATCTCCATCGCCTCGACGATCACGGTCGGGCGGCCGCACGACACCAGGCGATGACGCAGGGCCGGGTCGCGCACGGCGGCCGCCATCTCGGCCGGCGACATGAAGGTCGTCGGAAAGCCCGACTCGGTCTGGCCGAACGCCTGGCACACGACGGGGCCGAGCCGCTCGACCGCTTCGACGATCTTCTCCGGCGCGAACGGCGACGCGGCGGCGATCAGGTAGCGCAGCGACGAGAAGTCGGCGGTGGCTGTCCTGGGGTGCGCGAGCAGCATGTAGATCAGCGTGGGCGGCAGGAACAGGCAGGTGACGCGATGCCGCTCGATCAGGTCGATCATCGTGCCCACGTCCGGCGTGGACATCATGATCGTGGTGCCCGCGAACTGCCCCATGCCCAGCGCCACGAAGCCGCCGGCGTGCGTGATCGGGGCGACGGCCAGGTTCACCGGCGGCGCGTCGAAGTGCAGGCAGGTGGCCCACGCCATCACGCCGGTGACCATGAACCGGTTGGAGGCCACCGTCAGCTTCGATCGGCCGGTGGTGCCGCCGGTGGCGCCCTGGAAGCCCTGGGTGGTCTCGGGCACCCGGAAGTCGAGCGGCGCGTCGGACACGTCGCCCAGCCAGTCCTCGAGGCTTGGGAACCGCGGGTCGCTGCCGCCGATGCAGACGACCGCGCGCAGCGTGGGCACGGCCGCGCGGATCTCGTCGAGCATGTGCGCCGCCGATTCGTGGAAGAACAGCAGGTTGCAGCGGCCGGCGGCCAGGATGTGCAGGATGTCCGGCACGGCCGCCTTCATGTTCAGGTTGCACCAGGCGACGCCCGCGCGCATGCCGCCCAGCATCGCGATGAACGCGCGCCCGGTGTTCGGGCTCAGGACCGCGAAGCGGTCGCCGGGGCCGAAGCCGTCGTCGCGCAGCCGCCGCCCGATGCGATTGGTCAGCGCAAACGTCTGCCGCCAGGTGAAGTCGCCGCCGTCGCCCGACAGGGCGAGCCGGTCCGGGTGCATGCGGTAGCCGCGGAAGAACAGGTCGGTGATGTGCATGCGGACTCCTCGGGAATGGAGGCGATTGTGCCCCGGCGGCGACGCGACGGCGACGTGCCGGCCGCGCGCCCGGCCGGCTCGATTCCGGGAACCGCGATCGGATCGTGCCGCGACGCCTGCGTCAGCGTCCCCAGCGCGTGAGCTTCACCGCAGCCACCGTGGCCAGCCCGTACACGACCATCGACGCCGCCACCAGCCCGAAGTAGCCGGCCGAGTCGGCCTGGTTCGCCGCGAGCCAGGTGCCGGCGCCGAACACCACCGCGAGCCG
>Ga0116180_1002153_pt1 | contig 15797 bp, 12 predicted proteins | sample AD_UKC073_MetaG_FD_89804 | JGI IMG/M metagenome (GOLD analysis project Ga0116180, IMG submission 89804) | Active sludge microbial communities of municipal wastewater-treating anaerobic digesters from USA - AD_UKC073_MetaG | ecosystem: Engineered > Bioreactor > Anaerobic > Digestate | place: USA...
ACGGCCTCGCCCCGCTCGCCGACGCGGTGCACGCGCGCGGGATGGAGTTCGGCCTCTGGTTCGAGCCGGAGATGATCAGCCCGGACTCCGACGCCGCCCGCGCGCATCCCGAGTGGATCCTGTCGCCCCGCTCGCACCGCCCGCAGGAGGCGCGCTTCCAGCACGTGATCGACCTGACGAATCCCGAGGCCTTCGCCCACGTGCTCGGCCAGATGCGGCGCGTGCTCGCCGACACGAGGGTCGACTTCATCAAGTGGGACTTCAACCGCGACCTCTACGAGGCCGTCTCGCCGCTGACCGGCCGACCCGCCTACCATGCCCAGACCCTGGCCACCTACCGGCTGATGGAGACCCTCCTCGCCGAGCACCCCGGGCTGGAGATCGAGTCGTGCGCAGGGGGCGGCGGCCGCATCGACCTCGGCATCATGGAGATGGCGGTACGCGTCTGGGCCTCGGACTGCATCGACCCGCTCGAGCGCCAGCAGATCGAGGCGGGGACCGCGCTCCTCCTTCCGCCCGAGCTGATGGGTTCCCACGTCGCCTCCACGACGTCGCACACCACGGGCCGCACCCTGGGGCTCACCGTCCGCGCGTCCACCGCGATGTTCGGCCACATGGGCGTCGAGTGGAACCTGCTGGAGGCGTCCGCCGAGGAGCGCGCCGACCTCGCCGCGTGGATCGCCCTCCACAAGGAGCTTCGCCACCTGCTGCACACCGGGCGCGTGGTCCACGTCGACCATCCCGACGCGGGTTGGAGCGTCCACGGCGTGGTCTCCGCGGACAAGGACGACGCCGTGTTCAGCCTCATGCGCGTGGCGACGTCGCCCGTGCGCCCCGGGCCGGCGATCGCGCTCCCCGGCCTCGACGCCGACGCCGACTACCGCCTCGAGGAGCTGCTCCCCGACGGGGTCCGATCCCCCGTCGAGTACGACCCGCGGTTCCCCGAGTCCTGGTCCTGGTGGCAGGAGGGGGTCACCCTCCCCGGGCGGATCCTGAGCGGCGTCGGCCTCCGGTTCCCGGATCTCATGCCCGAGCACGCGGTCCTCGTCCGCCTCACCCGAGCCTGACCCCCACCAGACTTTGAGCATGTTCCGGGGCCACAGCCGCTCGGCGGCGCCAGGGGGAGGTCAGTTGGTGGCGGCGCGGCGGGCGGTGAGAAGCGGCAGGACGACGTCGCGGGCCGCCTCCCGGGCGGCGGACGCGGCGCCGAGCGAGACGACGTCGCCGCCGAGGCCAGAGGCGACGATCTCCACGGGCAGCAGCCCGGGTTCCGCCCGGGTCCACCCGCGCGCGAGTTCGAGCACATCGCCGAGGGCTCCCGCCATCGCGCCGCAGACGATGATCCTCGTCGGGTCGTAGAACCGGGCGACGACGCCGCAGACGCGGCCGAGCGTCTCGCCGAGCTCGTCCAGCATCGGCTTGGTGACCGGGTCGTCGAGGGTGGCGGCGCCGAGCACGTCCTCTGCCTTCAGCTCGGCGCCGGCCAGCCGCGCCCAGGGGTGCCCGTCGGGGACCCGCCCCTCCTCGAGGGCGCGCTCCAGCCAGCGCTCCGCGCGCAGCCCGAAGCCCTGCGCGCCGCCGACCCCGGAGACGTAGACGAAGGCCTCGAGTTCGCCGACGGCGCCGTGGCCGCCCCGCACGAGCTGTCCGCCGAGGAAGACGCCGGCGCCGAGTCGGCGCCCGATCATCATCGCGACGAAGTCGTCGCATCCGCGCGCCTCGCCGAGGCTGCTCTCCGCGACGGCGGCCAGCGCGGCGTCATTCTCCACGCGCACGGCGGGGAACTCGCGCCCGAGGGCGTCCTGCAGGCCCGCGTTCATCTGCTGCCAGAAGCCGAGGGTGTGGGACGGGGACCTGCCGTCGCCGTCGACCGGGGCGGGGACGCCGACCGCGACGCCGATGACGTCGGCCCGCGAGCGCCCGGCAGACGCCAGCGCGGCGTCGATGACCCGGAACACGGCCCCCTGCCGATCCTCGTGCTGCCCGCCCGCGTAGAAGCCGAGCACGCCCAGGTGCTCCTCGGCGAGCACCTGACCGGCCAGGTCGGAGGCGATGGCGGTGATGCGGTAGTCGCCCGCGTCGACGCCGATCACGACGCCGGCCTCGGCGCGCAGCTGGAACCGGCGCGCGGGCCGCCCCATCCGGTATCCGTCCTCCGCGCCCGCGTTCGGAAGCTCCTGGATGAGGCCGATGTCGATCAGCGAGTCCAGGGCGGAGAGCGCCGTCGACCTGGTGAGCCCGACGGCCGAGATGACGTGGTCCGCGCGGAAGGCGCCCGCGTCCCAGGCGAACTCCAGCACCGCCGCCGTGCTCGCCCGGTGTCGCAGGTATCCGTCGGCGTAACTCGCCATCTCGACACCCCCTTGACTCCTATGCCGGCCCCAGGCACTATAGACCAGCCAGACTTCTTCTGGTCGCTCAATTTAGTGGGCATATTTAACAATGGAGGGACACCGGTGTCTTTCAATCCACAGAAGGTGGCGCGCGCCGTCGCGGGCTCCCTTGCGCTGACTCTCGTCAGCGTCGGCCTCGCGGGATGCTCCGTGGGCGATGGGCGCGAGCCCGTCCGGTTCACGTTCAGCAAGCGCGAGGCCATCGAGTTCATGACCGACGTGGTCGCGAAGTACAACGCCTCGCAGGACAAGGTCCAGGTCAACATCGACACCTCGGGTGTCGACGTCGTCTCCGCCAGCTTCGTTCGGGGGAACCCGCCCGACCTCATGCTGGCGAACTACAACATGGAGGTCGCCCGCTTCGTCGAGCGCTGCACGCTGAGCGACCTCAGCGACACGACCGCGGCGTCGCAGATGAAGGAGTCGTACCAGCCGCTCCTCGACCAGTACGGGGTCTGCGAGGGGCGCCAGAGCGCGCTTCCGTTCTCCGTCATGGCCGCGTCCGTGATCTACAACAAGGAGATCTTCGAGGCCAACAACCTCCAGGTCCCGACGACGTGGGACGAGCTGATCGACGTCTGCGAGAAGCTGGTGGCGGCGGGCGTCACCCCGTTCTACGCCACGCTCAAGGACGACTGGACGGTCGGCCAGGGCTGGTACGACTACACCGTCGGCGGCTCGATCGACGTGATCGACTTCTTCGACCGGCTCTCCGCCCAGGGCGCCGACGTCGGCCCGGACTCGGAGACGTCGTTCTCCAAGGACTTCGCCGAGCCCATGGACAAGATGCAGCAGTTGCTCGACGACTACATCAACAAGGACGCCCCCAGCCGCGGCTACAACGACGGCAACCTGGCCTTCGCCAAGGGCGAGGCGGCCATGTACCTGCAGGGCCCGTGGGCGTTCAGCGAGATCGCGAAGACGTCGCCCGACCTCGCGCTCGGCACGTTCCCGCTGCCGATGACCGACGATCCGGCCGACCGCTCCGTGCGCGTCAACCTCGACCTCGCCGCGATGATCCCCGAGGGCTCGAACCACAAGGAGGCCGCGCGCGACTTCCTCGAGTACCTGTTCCAGCCCGAGAACATCGAGGCGTACAACGCCTCTCAGCTCGGCTTCACCCCCACCAGCACCGCGGCCGCGCCCGACGACCCGCGCATCGAGGGGATGATCCCCTTCATCGACGCCGGCGAGATCTACCAGGGCCCGTCGGTGCTCGTCCCCAAGACGATCCCGGTGTTCAACTACGCGCAGGCCATCGCGCTCGGCGGCGACGCCGGCCAGTACCTCGCGACGATGGACGCCGACTGGGCCCGCCTCGCGTTCCGCGCCCCGGCGAAGAAGGAGTCCTGACATGAGCACGACCACTACCGAGGTCGTCGGCGGCCAGAAGGTGCGCCGCACCAAGCGCCGCGTCGAGCCGATCTACTACCTGTTCCTCCTGCCCAGCCTGATCCTGCTCACGCTCGCGATCACGATCCCCGGCATCATCGGCATCTTCTTCAGCTTCACCGACTCGATCGGCATCGGCGACTGGAGCTTCATCGGGCTGACCAACTACGTCGCCGCCTTCAGCGACCCGGCCATCCTGCAGAGCTACCTGTTCACGTTCGGGTTCTCGATCGCCACGGTCCTCGTCGTGAACGTCATCGCGTTCATGCTGGCGGTCGGCCTGGTGTCGCGCATCCGGTTCAAGACGGGCCTGCGGACGATCTTCGTGATCCCGATGGTCATCTCGGGCATCATCATCGCCTACGTCTTCAACTTCCTGTTCTCCAACTCGCTCCCCGCCCTGGGGACGGCGCTCGGGATCGAGGCGCTGGAGACCAGCCTGCTCGCCAACCCCGACCTGGCGTGGGTCGCCATCGTCGCCGTGACCGCCTGGCAGGCGATCCCCGGCACGCTGCTGATCTACATCGCCGGCCTGCTCTCGGTGCCCGGCGACGTGTACGAGGCGGCGGACATCGACGGCGCGACGAAGTTCCAGCAGCTCACCCGCATCACCGTCCCCCTGGTGGCCGGGTACGTGGTGATCAACATCATCCTGGGCTTCAAGGGCTTCCTGAACGCCTACGACATCATCGTCGGCCTCACCAACGGCGGCCCGGGTACCGCCACCCGCAGCGTCGCGATGACGATCATCGCGGGCTTCAACGGCGGCGACTACGCCTACCAGATGGCGAACGCGACGATCTTCTTCGTCGTGGCCATCCTCATCTCCATCCTCCAGCTGTCGCTGACGCGCGGAAGGAACGCATTCTGATGTCGACTCAGGCTCTTCCCACCACCAAGGCGCCCGCCCGTCCGCTCAAGGTCAAGATGGAGCGGGTCAACTGGTCCGGCACCATCATCCTGATCCTGTGCGCGGTCACGGTGCTGCTCCCGCTGTACGTGACCATCTCGATGGCGTTCAAGACGACCTCGCAGGCCGTCGACGGCAACGCCTTCTCGTTCCCGTCGCCGATCTCGGTCGACGGCTTCGTCGAGGCCTGGAACCTCACCAAGTTCCCGGTCGGCGCGGGTGTCTCGCTGTTCGTCACCGCCGGCACGGTGGTGCTCACGATCTTCCTCGCCGCGTTCGCGTCCTACGCGATCATCCGCAACTGGGATCGTCGGCTGTTCCGCTGGTCGTTCTTCTACCTGCTGGCCGCGATGTTCATCCCGTTCCCCGTCGTGGCGCTCCCGCAGATCCAGCTGACCGGCCGGTTCGGGCTCGACAACCCATTCGGGGTGGTCATCCTGGCGACGATGTTCCAGCTCAGCTTCAGCGTGCTGCTGTTCACCGCGTTCCTGCGCTCGATCCCGCTGGAGCTGGAGGAGTCGGCCCGCGTCGACGGGGCGACGACGTGGCAGACGTTCTGGAAGCTGATCTTCCCGCTGCTCGCGCCGATGAGCGCGACCGTGGGCATCTTCGCCTTCCTCTACGCGTGGAACGACTTCATGATGCCGTCGCTGATCATCTCGGACCCGGCCCTGCAGACCCTCCCGGTGCGGCAGAACCTGTTCCAGAACCAGTTCAGCAACAACTACAACGTCAGCTTCGCGTCGTACCTGATGGCGATGGCGCCGGCCATCGTCGCCTACCTCTTCACTCAGCGATGGGTGATGGAGGGCGTGACTCAGGGCGCCGTCAAGGGCTAACCCACAAGGAGAACAACGAAAGGAAAACTCATGACCGCAGACCGCACCCAGACGACGAACAATCGGCCCGACGGCTGGTGGCGGTCCGCGGTCGTGTACCAGGTCTACCCGCGCTCGTTCCAGGACTCGAACGGCGACGGGATCGGCGACATCCCGGGCATCACGTCGCGGCTCGACTACCTGGTCGAGCTCGGCGTCGACGTCCTGTGGTTGTCGCCGGTGTACCGATCCCCCCAGATCGACAACGGCTACGACATCTCCGACTACCAGGACATCGATCCCTTGTTCGGGACACTCGAGGACTTGGACGAGCTGATCGCCCAGGCGCACGCGCGGGGGATGAAGCTGGTGATGGACCTGGTGGTGAATCACACCTCGGACCAGCACGCGTGGTTCCAGGAGTCCCGCGACCCCGGTTCGCCCAGGCGTGACTGGTACTACTGGCGGCCCGCCCGGCCCGGTGCGGAGCCGGGCACCCCGGGTGCGGAGCCCGACGACAAGCCCGCGGCCTTCGCGCCGTCGGCCTGGACCTACGACCCGGCGAGCGGCCAGTACTACCTCGGCATCTTCAGCCCGGCTCAGCCGGACCTGAACTGGGAGAACGAGGACGTCCGGCAGGCCGTGTACGAGATGATGCGCTGGTGGGTGGACCGCGGCGTCGACGGTTCCGGATGGACGTGATCAACCTGATCTCCAAGCCCGCCGAGCTCGTCTCGGAGGACGTCATCGACCCCAACTCGGCCAGCTTCGGCGAGATCGCCAACGGCCCCCGGCTGGACGAGTTCCTCGCCGAGATGAACCGCGAGGTCGGCCTCGACGAGCGCAACCTGATCACCGTCGGCGAGACCCCGGGCGCGACGATCGAGGTCGCTCAGCGCATCACCGACCCCGCCCGGCGCGAGCTGAACATGGTGTTCACCTTCGAGCACATGGGCATCGACCAGGTCCCCGGGGCATCGAAGTGGGACCTCGCACCCCTCTCCCTCCCCGCGCTGAAGGGCAACCTCGCCGACTGGCAGTACGGCCTGGCCGAGGCCGGCTGGAACTCCCTGTACTGGGACAACCACGACCAGCCGCGCGCCGTCTCCCGGTTCGGCGACGACTCCGCCGAGCACCGGATCAACTCCGCGAAGACGCTGGCGACCGTCCTGCACCTGCACAAGGGGACCCCCTACGTGTACCAGGGCGAGGAGTTCGGCATGACGAACTCGCCGTTCACGCAGATCGGCCACTACCAGGACGTAGAGACCCTGAACTACCACCGGCTCGCCACCGCCCGCGGCATCCCGGAGGACGACATCCTGGCCTCGCTGGCCGCGAAGAGCCGCGACCACGCCCGCACCCCCGTCCACTGGGACGACACCGAGCACGCCGGGTTCACAACCGGCACGCCCTGGTTCGCCGCGAACCCGAACCGCGTCGAGATCAACGCCCGCGCCGCCGTCGCCGACCCCGGCTCGGTGTTCGCGCACTTCCAGAGGCTGATCCGGCTGCGCCACAACGACGAGACGGTCCGCGAGGGCCGCTTCGAGCTCCTCCTCCCGGACCACGAGCAGATCTGGGCGTTCACCCGGACGCTGGGAGACTCGCGCTTGCTGGTCCTTGCCAACTGCTCCTCGACCCCCGCGGAGATCCCCGGCGGGGGCCTCCCGGCCCATGCCGACGCCGAGCTGGTCCTCGGCACCCACGCCGACCCGGACCCGTCGACCCTCGCCCCCTGGGAGTCCCGCATCCTCCGCCTCAGCTAGACCACCCGTGCGGGGAGAGGCCGAGGCTCGCGCCCGAACGACCACACCATCCGCCCCAGAGGAGCAACGATGTTCGCCCTATCCGACGGACGCGCCGCGCCCGCCAATCCCGACGCCGTCGTCGTCGGCGACACCTACCGGTTCACCGTGCTCACCCCGCGGCTGATCCGGATGGAGTGGAACGAGAAGGGTGAGTTCGTCGACCGGCCCACCCAGCTCGTCGTGTCGCGCGACTTCCCCGTTCCGCCCTTCACCGTCGCGCCGCTTCCCGGCGGCGGGCTGGAGATCCTGACCGACGACCTCCAGCTCGTCTACGACGGCCAGGAGTTCAGCGAGGCGGGGCTCACCGTGCGGCTGCTGCGCGGCACCTCGGACGGGCACTACTCGACATGGCGGCACGGCGTCGCCTATCCGCAGCAGCCGCCGTTCCGGGGCAACCTGCTCGGCACGACGCGCACGCTGGACGAGGTCGACGGCGCGACCGGCCTCGAGTTCGGCCTGCTCTCGACCTATGGGTTCGCCCTCGTCGACGACTCCGGTTCGGCGCTGCTTTCCGAGGACGGCTGGATTGAGCCCCGGCCGGAAGCCGGCCCGCGCGGTAGCCGGGACCTCTACCTCTTCGCGCACGGCCGCGACTTCGCGGGCGCGCTGCGCGATTACCACCGGCTCACCGGCCCGACGCCGCTGGTGCCGCGCTACGTGCTCGGAAACTGGTGGAGCCGCTACTGGCCGTACACCGAGGACGAGTACCTGGCCCTGATGGGCCGCTTCGAGGCGGAGCGGGTCCCCCTGTCGGTGGCGGTGATCGACATGGACTGGCACCTCGTCGACGTCGACCCCGAGATCGGCACCGGCTGGACCGGCTATACGTGGAACCGGGAGCTCTTCCCCGATCCGGAACGGTTCCTCGCGGCCCTGCACGACCGCGGCCTCGCCGTCACCCTCAACGTGCATCCCGCCGACGGCGTGCGCCGCCACGAGGACGCCTACCCGCGGGTCGCCGAGGCGATGGGCATCGACCCGGCCAGCGGGCTCCCGGTCGCGTTCGACGTCACGTCGCGCGCGTTCGTCGACGCCTACCTGCGCTTCCTGCACCACCCGCTGGAGGAGCAGGGCGTCGACTTCTGGTGGATCGACTGGCAGTCCGGCGGCACGACGAGCATCCCGGGCCTCGACCCGCTCTGGATGCTGAACCACCTCCACTACCGGGACTCCGGCCGCGACGGCAGGCGTCCCCTCACGTTCTCGCGCTACGCGGGGCTCGGCAGCCACCGCTACCCCGTCGGCTTCTCCGGCGACACCATCATCACCTGGGACTCCCTCGACTTCCAGCCATACTTCACGGCCACCGCCGCGAACGTCGGCTACACCTGGTGGTCGCACGACATCGGCGGCCACATGTGGGGCGCGAAGGACACCGAGCTCACCGTGCGGTGGTGCCAACTCGGCGCGCTGTCGCCGGTGAACCGGCTGCACTCGTCGAACAGCCCGTTCACGACGAAGGAGCCGTGGACGTTCGGCCCCCGCGCGTTCGGCGTGATCTCCCGCTTCCTGCGGCTCCGGCACCGCCTGATCCCCGCGCTGTACACCGCCGCCTGGCGGGCCCACACCGACGCCGTCGCGGTCGTGCGCCCGATGTATCACGACCACCCGCTGGCCGACGACGCCTACTCGGTGCCGAACCAGTACCTGCTGGGCGAGCACCTCCTCGTCGCCCCGATCACGACCCCCGAGGACCGCCTCGCCAAGCTGGGCGCGGTGCGCGCCTGGCTGCCCGACGGCGCGTGGTTTGACGCGTTCACCGGCCAGCGGTACGGCGGCGGGCGCCACCTCACGCTGCACCGCTCCCTGGAGCGGGTCCCCGTGCTTGCCAGGGCCGGTTCGGTGCTGCCGCTGGCCGACGCGCTCGCGCCCGTCGTCGACGCCCCGGCCCGCCTGACGCTGCGGGTGTTCCCCGGCGACGGCGTCTCGCACCTGGCCGAGGACCACGGCGAGGGCGCGCCCGCGGAGCCCAACGTCACGCGCTTCGTCCAGGCCCTGAACCTCCGCGACGACGGCCTTGCCGACCTCCGCCTCACCATCGAGCCGACGACCGGGCCCGACCCGCTGGCCGGGCGCGAGATCGCGCTGGAGATCGTGGGCGCGGTCGGTGTCGAGGGGATCGACGCCGAGATCGTCACCGACGAGCTGCTGTCCCCCGCGCTGCGGGTCGAGCTGGGCCGGGTCTCATCCGACGGCGCCACCGTCGTCTTGACGGGCCTGCACCCCGCGACATCCGACCTGGTCGGCGACGCGTTCGCCCTCCTGGACGCGGCCGAGATCGCCTTCACGACCAAGGAGGCCGCCTGGTCCGCGGTCAAGCGCCTCGACGGCCTCCCCCTCGCCCAGGAGCTGACCACCCTCGACCTCCCGCCCGTCCTCCGCGACGCCCTCCTCGAGCGCGCCGCAGCTACGACGGCCTGGTAGGTCCTTAAGAGTCGGATGTTGGTTCAGTTCTGAACCAACATCCGACTCTTAAGGACGTATGCGGCCTTAGCCGGGGTGGTGGTGCGCCCAGGCGGGGCCGTCGGCGTGTGCGCGCGGCCGGTGCAGGATTCCGGACTCCACCGCGATCCGCAGCCGGTCGCCGTCGATGCGGCCCACGCCGTCGACGATCAGTGTCCAGCCGTGGCGCACGAGCGGCTGCCACACGAGGGTGACGTGAGGATCGGCGGCAAGATTGGCGCGCAGCGACTCGCGGACCGGCTCGACGACGAGATCCTCGCCCTCGACGACGGGGTCGACGGTGTGCACCTTCACGTGAGGAGCGGCGTGGGAGATCAGGGACGCGGAGCCGAAGCGGGCCAGGACCTCTGGCAGCTCGGCGGGGCTCACGGGGATGCTCATGCCTGCTCCCCGATGTCGACGACGAAGCGCGTGGTGGCGGGCCGCAACTGCGGCGACCGCGCGCCGATCGCGGCCAGCGAGCGGGCCGACTCGCCGTCGTGGACGTAGCTGCTGGCGAGGTGCTGGACGGATCCGGCGAACACCTCGGGGCAGCAGGGAACCGACGGCCCCGTCAGGATGACCCGGGCGTCGCTGGAGAGTTCCAGCAGTCGCGGCAGCGTCTTGTTCGCGACCGTCATCCCCGTGATGAACACGACGTCCATCCGAGGCAGCACGAACTCGCACGCGGAGTCCGGGAGATCACCGCCGCGGGGGACCCTTTCCAGCACCGTGAGCTCCGTGGAGTCGCCCAGCGCCCGGATCCCCTGGGAGAAGTGCCCGATGAGCGCCACCCTCAGGCCCGCCAGCTCCGACGCGCGGGCGGCGAAGACGTCCACGTCGCGACGATCCACGCGGACGCCGTCGAGGTTCCCGACGGCGTCCAGGCGCTCGGCGGAGTTCAGCCAGCTGTTCAGCGCCGCCACGCCGAGGCTCGCGAGCGCGAAGTCCCACGACCTGACGAGGGCCGCGACGTCGCGGAGCGGCCTCCCGACGACCGGGCGGTCGTCGGCCTCCTCCCGGCCGCCTCCGCCGTCGTTCGATGCGGTGCCTACTCCGCCGGCGGAGTTGCGCACCAGGGCGACGCGCGACAGCAGGGCGTCCGTCACGGTCAGTTCGGCCGGGATCAGGTCGATGAGATCGTCATACAGCTGCCACGCCGTTTCCACCACGCCATCCTCCCATGGTCCCTCACCCTGGATCTGGAGCCGGATCGACAACTCGCTCGTAGACTCGTCGCGTGTCAGATTCACCCGCTCCCCGTCCGCTGGTCGTTGCGAAGGGGCTCGCACTGCGCACCCCCCGCGGCCATGTCTTCAATCCGGTCACCGCGACCGTCCCTCGCGGCTCCGTCGCCGCAGTCGCCGGAGGCGACGGCACGGGCAAGTCCGCGCTGCTCCTCGCGCTCACCGGGCGGATGCGCGGCATCACCGGCGGGCTCACCGTCGACGGCGTCGACGCCGTCGCGCACCCCGGGCGGGTACGCGCGGCGACGTCCGTCGCCCGGATCTCCGACCTGGTCGCCACCGAGCCGATGCTCTCGCTGGAGGACTGCATCACCGAGCGCACGCTCGCCGACGCCGCGCCCGCCCGGGCGCGGCACGCGAACTACGTGCACGTCGCGCTGCTCCTCGGGCTCGACGCCCCGCGCGACACGCTGTTCGGGCAGCTGTCTCCCGCAGACCAGACGCGCGCCGCCGTCGCGCTGGCGTCGATCCGCCCCTCCCGGCTGATCGTGGTCGACGATCTCGACCGCGAGACCACCCTCGCCGACCAGGCCGCGCTCTGGGCCGGCCTCCTCGACCTCGCGGCCGAGGGCGTCACCGTCGTCGCCTCCACCTCCGAGCGCGCCGCCGTGCCGCCGGAGGTCCTCACGCTGGAGATGGATCCCCGCCATGGCTGACAGCTCCCGCAACCCGCTCACGCTCGCCCGGTTCGAGCTGCGCCGCTTCAAGGGCCCGCTTCCGCGGCTCGCGCTCGCGTTCATCCTCCTCATTCCCATGCTGTACGGCTGCATCTACCTGGCGGGCAACTGGGATCCGTACGGCCGCCTCGACCAGGTGCCGGTGGCGATCGTCAACCACGACGTGCCGACCACCGTCAAGGGGAAGGAGGTCGCCGCCGGGCGCGACTTCGTCGACAGCCTCCACCGGACGGCGACCTTCGACTTCGTCGACGCCTCGGCCGCCGACGCCGAGCGGGGCCTGGAACGCGGCGACTTCTACCTCGTCATCACCGTGCCGGAGACGTTCTCCCGCGACCTCGTCAGCGCCCAGGACCTCGACCCCCGCCGCGCAGGCATCGAGCTTCGCCGCAACGACGCCAACGGCTTCGTGATCGGCACCATCACCAACTCGGCGCAGAACTCCATCGCGCGGGCCATCGACGAGACGGCGGTGCGCAGCTACTTCGAGGCCGTGTTCGCCAACCTGGACACGATCCGCGACGGCATGCTGAAGGCCGCCGACGGCGCGGCCCGGCTCGACGAGGGCCTCGCCACCGCGCGCGAGGGCAGCTCGGCCCTGGCCGAGGGGCTCGGGACCCTCGACGACGGCGCGGCGAAGCTCTCCGACGGAGCAGGCCAGGTGGCCGACGGCACGCGGCAGCTGGCCGACACCGTCGACCCCCTCCTGACGACGGCCGCCGAGCGGCTCCCCGAGGCGCAGGAGAAGGTGCAGGGCGCGGCCGACCTCGCGGCCGGGCTCACCGCGGCCGTCGCCGACGACGCCGACCGGCTGAACGACGTGGCCGCGACGATGGCCGACGACCTCGACGACCTCGTCGCGGAGCACCCGGACCTGGCCGACGACCCCGCCTTCGCGAAGCTCACGGAGCACGCGACGACGCTCGCCGAGTTCACCTCATCCGCAGCCGACAAGGCCGGGAAGGTCGCCGACGACGTCGCGACGGCCGACGAACGCCTCCGCGGGCTGGGCGACCTCTCCGCGAAGGCGGAGGATGCCAAGGAGAAGGTCGACCGGCTGCGCGACGGCGCGGCGCAGGTGTCCGACGGAGCCGATGCCCTCCACGCGGGCACGACGGACGCCAAGAAGGGAGCCGAGAAGCTCGACGACGGCCTGGCCAGGATCGCCGACGGCGCCCATGAACTCGCCACCGAACTCGGCGACGGCGCGGCCCGCATCCCGGCCCTCACCGCCGACGAGCGCGACGACGCCGTCAGCGTGATGTCGGCTCCGGTCGACGTGACGATGGAGGTCGACAACCCCGCGCACGTCTACGGCCGCGGCCTCGCGCCGATGTTCTTCTCCATCGCGCTGTGGGTGTTCGGCATCTCCGCATTCTTCCTGCTGCGTCCCATCACCGGCCGCATGCTGGCCGCGCGCGGCTCCGACCTGCGCATCGCGGTCACTGCGTGGGCGACGCTGGCGGCGACATCGGTCGTCGCCAGCTGGATCATGCTGGCCGTGGCCTGGGTCGGCCTCGGCCTCGACCCCGCCCATCCGTGGCTGATCATCATGCTGACGACGCTGGTCGCGCTGGCGTTCTCGGCCGTCGCGCACCTGATGCGGACGTGGCTGGGGCTCGTCGCGACGGCGGCGATGCTCGTCCTCCTGATCATTCAGCTCACCGCGGCGGGCGGCACCTACCCGCCGGAACTGCTCCCGCCGGTCTTCGCGTCGCTCGGCCACTTCATGCCGATGCGCTACAGCATCGAGGCCTTCCGGATCGCCATCTCCGGCGGCCTGATGAGCCGGTTCTGGTTCGACGTCACGCTGCTCGCCCTGCTGCTGGTGTCGGCCATCGCGCTGCTGCTGATCGTCGTCCACAGGAGGCGCCGCTTCTCCATGAAGGACCTGCATCCGCCGTTCGGCTAAGAGGTTCCGCGGGTAGGTGGCACCTCTAGGCCTCGATCAGCGATTCTCCCAGGCGTCGGGGAGGTCGGCCAGGAGGCGGACGTCGTCGGGGAAGCCGCCGGTGAGGAGGTCCTCCAGGGACGTCCCGTCGAGGACGTGGCGCAGGCTCGCCCGCACGGCGACCCAGAGCACGGGCAGATGCTTGGCGACGCCGTCGTACGTCGTGTCCTGGGGGCGACGGCCCCTCACCTCCGCGAGCGGGCCGTCGACGGCGCGGATGATCGCCCCCACGGGGATCTCGCCGGGGGACCTGGCCAGCCGATAGCCGCCGCGCGCGCCCTGCACGCTCCGCACGAGACCCGCCCGGCGCAGGTCGGCGAGGATGTTCTCCAGGAACTTGCGCGGCAGGTCCTGCGCGTGGGCGAGGGCCTCCGCGGGGACCGGACGGCCGTCGTCGTCCGCGGCCTCGGCCAACTGGAGCATGGCGCGCACGGCGTACTCGGTCTTCGCGGAGATCTCCATCCGCTCATTGTGTCTCAACTTGCCAAGGGCTGCGCCACCGACGAGAGGGTGTGCGTGGGCAGCACCCAGACCCGGTCGCCCACCCGCAGGTCGAGGTCGGCGGCCTCGGTGCGGGTGAGCTGGGCGAAGAACCCCTCCCCCGACGCCGGCTCCTTCAGCTCGACGCGCACCTCGAACCCGAGCCGGACTAGGCGATCCACCTCCGCCTCGACGACCGGCTGCCCCGTCGTCTGCGCGATGTTGCGCGCCCGAACGGCGTCGCGCTCCACCCGCAGGTCGTGCGGGCGGGCCAGCGCCCCGCCGAGCCGGGACACCGACCCGAGGAACGACATCACGAAGGGGTTGTCCGGCCGCTCGTACAGCTCCTCAGGGCTTCCCACCTGCTCGATCCGGCCTGCGTTGAGCACCGCGATCCGGTCGGCGACGTCGAGCGCCTCCTCCTGGTCGTGGGTGACGAGGACCGTGGTGACCTGGACCTCCTCGTGCAGCCGGTGCAGCCAGCGCCTCAGGTCGCCGCGCACCTTGGCGTCGAGGGCTCCGAAGGGCTCGTCGAGCAGCAGCACCTGAGGGTCGACGGCGAGCGCGCGGGCGAGCGCCATGCGCTGGCGCTGGCCGCCAGACAGCTGAGCCGGGTAGCGGTGCTGGAAGCCCGCCAGCCCGACGACCTCGAGCAGCTCGTCGACGCGGCGCCGGATCTCCGCCTTCGGCCGCTTGCGGATGGTCAGGCCGAAGGCCACGTTGTCGCGCACGGTCATGTGCTTGAACGCGGCGTAGTGCTGGAACACGAAGCCGATCCCGCGTTTCTGAGGCGGCTGACCCGTCACGTCGGCCCCGGCGATGACGATCGAGCCGGAGTCGAGGCCCTCCAGGCCTGCGATGGCGCGCAGCAGCGTGGACTTGCCGGAACCGCTGGGGCCGAGCAGCGCGGTGAGGCTGCCCGCCGGGATGTCGAGGGAGACGTCGTCGAGGGCGGCGAAGCTCCCGTAGAACTTGGTTGCGTGGACGACGCGGATCATGACGTGCTCCTGACGGTGGTGGGTGAGTTGCGTTCGGGGCGTCGGCTGTCGACGATTGTCATCAGCAGCAGGATGACGAGCGCGATCATCATCAGCAGCGTGGCCGCCGCGTAGGCCCCATGGGTGTTGTGGTCGTCGATGTAGCGGGCGTGGACCAGCAGGGTCAGGGTCTGGGAGACGCCGGGGAAGCCGGAGCTGACCATGATCACCGCGCCGAACTCGCCGAGCGCGCGGGCGGCGGTGAGGACGATCCCGTAGGTGAGGCCCCAGCGGATGGCGGGCAGGGTGATCCTGGTGAAGGTCTGCCACGCGGACGCGCCGAGGGTGGCCGCCGCCTGTTCCTGCTCGGTGCCGATCTCGCGCAGCACCGGCTCCACCTCCCGGACCACGAACGGCAGGGTGACGAACAGCGTCGCGATCACCATCCCCGGCAGGCCGAAGATGACCTTGACGCCGAGGGCCTCGAGCCCGCCGAACCAGCCGTCCGCTCCCCACAGCATGATCAGGGCGACGCCGACGACGATCGGCGAGACGGCGAACGGCAGGTCGACGATGCCGGAGAGCAGCCGACGCCCGGGGAAGCGGCCGCGCGCGAGGACGAGCGCCGTGACCACGCCGAAGACCACGTTCAGCGGCACGACGATGGCGACGATCAGGACCGTCAGGTTCAGCGCGGAG
>Ga0116180_1002154_pt1 | contig 15797 bp, 16 predicted proteins | sample AD_UKC073_MetaG_FD_89804 | JGI IMG/M metagenome (GOLD analysis project Ga0116180, IMG submission 89804) | Active sludge microbial communities of municipal wastewater-treating anaerobic digesters from USA - AD_UKC073_MetaG | ecosystem: Engineered > Bioreactor > Anaerobic > Digestate | place: USA...
CTTGGGCGAACGCGAGTTGCGTGCGCTGCTCAGCCAACGGGCGGATCGGCTACCCGAAGTCGAATACCTTTTCGTCGAACGGGAAGACGGTAGTCTGGCGGCCCGCTCCGGCGATCCGCAGGCACCGGACGAGGCCCAATCGACCTCCGCCGTCCACCCCACCCTTCCCCAACACCTCAAAGAGGATTTCGAGATCGGAACGCCGACGCGCAGCTCCGTCAGTGGGCAATGGATCATCCCGATCACGCGGCAGGTATTCGATGCCTCCGGCAAATACCTGGGCACCGTCGGCGCAGCCATCAGCCACGCCTATTTCGACGGCGTCTATCGCGATCTGCAACTGGCCGCGAGCGACACGATCCTCATTCTCCACGCCGCCCACGCAATCACCCTGATCCATCATCCGCCGGTCGACGGGCAGATCGGTCGCAGCGTCGGCGACTCGCCTGCCATCAGCGCCACATCGGAATCCCACAGCAAGGTCGTGGTCGGCACGCTGAATGGCGAAGCGCCAGAGCGTATCGTCGCCTACCGGCGCCTCACCGATCGCCCGCTCATCGTCGGCACCAGCCGGTCAGTCGAGGATGCGCTGGCCGATTTCCACGAGCATCGCCTCCGCATTGCCGGCGGTGCCGCCGTTACGCTCACCCTGCTGGGCGCCCTGGCACTGCTGCTCCACCGAGATGCCCGTCGGCGCAACGAAGAGCGTCAAGCATTGGCTGAGCTCAACGCCACCCTCGAGGAACGGGTTCAAAGCCGCACCGCCGAACTCGAACAAAGCAATCGGGAATTGTTGAGCTTCAGCTATTCGGTATCCCACGACCTGCGTGCGCCGCTCCGGGCCATCAACGGCTTCGCCCACGCCCTCGACGAAGACTATGGCGAGCGCCTGGACGATACCGGCCGCAACTACCTGGCACGCATGCAAAAGGCCAGCCTGCGCATGGGCGACCTGATCGACGAATTGCTGAAACTGGCCAGCGTCTCCCACCACCCGCTGCGCATCGAACAAACCGACGTCTCGGCCATCGCCCGCGAAATCCTCGACGAACTTGCCAGCCATTCCCACGACCGCATCGTGCACAGCCACGTGGATTCCGGGCTGTACGCCGACGCCGATGCCACGTTGATCCGCAAGGCGCTCGAAAATCTGATCGGCAACGCCTGGAAGTTCACGCGCGACAGCCACCCTGGGCTCATCCAGGTGGGCGGCCGCGCGCATGGCGATGAAAACCTGTTCTACGTCACCGATAATGGCGTCGGTTTCGACATGGAACACGCCGCACGGCTATTCCAGCCTTTCCAGCAACTGCATAAACGGGAGGGCTTCGAAGGCTCGGGAATCGGTCTTGCCAGCGTCCGGCGCATCGTCGAACGTCACGGCGGCTCGGTGTGGGCAGAATCGGCACCGGGCGCCGGCACCACGATGTTCTTCACCCTGCCCCGCAGCCCGGCGGTGGTGCGCCGCCCTCGGGAGCGCCAAACCCGTTAGGCGGCCGTGCGGTTATTCGTAGCGAATTTCCAGCACTTCGATTTCGCGCAGCCCGGCCGGGCTGGCAAAACGCACCACATCGCCTTCCCGTGCTTTGAGCAAAGCGCGAGACAGCGGCGCGATCCAACTGATGCGCCCTTCGGAGGCATTGGCCTCGTCCACACCGACAATCTGGTACGTTGCCTCGGCCTCGCAACCCACATCGCAGACCGTGACAGTTGCGCCGAAAAAAACCTGTTCGGTGTTTTCCTGGTCGGCCGGTGTCACCACCGTCGCACTCTCCAGCCGCTTGATCAGGAAACGCACCCGGCGGTCGATCTCCCGCAGGCGCTTTTTGCCGTAAATGTAATCTCCGTTCTCGGAGCGGTCGCCGTTCGAGGCTGCCCAACGGATGGTTTCGACCAACGCCGGCCGCTCCTCGCGCACCAGCTTGTCGAGTTCATTGCGCAGTACCTCATAGCCGATGCGGGTCATGTAGTTACGGGTGCCCGGCGGAAGGCTCGGCACTCCCAGCATCGACTCTTCGTCGTCCTCGTCGTTCTCTTTGACGAAAGCCTTATTCACCCTGACACACTCCGGTAACGCAAAACGGGACGCCATGTTAGGAGTCGCCCACCGGACTGGCAAGCGACTCCTCCCAGCAGCAATGCCATCAGTGATAGATGGCGGGCTGCGTCATCAACGTGCCGTAATCGGCGATCCAGCTCTCGAAATCGTCCATCTCGGTGGCCGCGGCGGCCACATCGCGCAACTCCTGACGAAAACGCCGGGCCGCTTCGTCCCGGAACAAAACGCCGAGCCCACGCCGTTTATCGATCACTTCCACGGCATCGAGCATCGGGTAATCCACCACATAAAGCACCGGGTTGTTGAGTACCACGTTCATGACAAGTCTCCTGGACAGCGGGTTGAGCCTTCCGGACGCTGAAGCAACTTCTGGTGCTACATAAGATGGGAACATCTGACCCCACTTCAAGTTCCCCCACGCCGTTGTATTTCCTTCGACCCCGGCCTAAGATTCAACGGATACCATTGCAGGCTCGTCATCACGGATAGCAACCAGGCATGAACGACAGCAACGAACCCAACGCCGACGTCACCAGCCTTTCATCGCGGCTGGCGGTTCTCACCACCGAGCACCGGGATCTCGACGCCATCATCAACCAGATCGCCCTGGCCCCGCCGCCCGGAGACGATCTGCTGCTGCGCCGTCTCAAGAAACGCCGACTGTTGCTCAAAGACCGGATATCCATCATCCAGCACCTGATGGACCCGGACGTGCCTGCCTGACCCCCGACACACCCCCTGCCCACTCCTACAGCGCCACGAAACACGCATGCCCATTCACCGCAACGCCGGGGCCGATACGCTCGCCCTGCACGCCGGCCAGACGCCCGACCCCGTCCATCACTCCCGGGCCACGCCGATCCACTTCACCACCAGCTACGTCTTCGAAAACACCGATCAAGCCGCCGCCCTGTTCAATCAGGAACGCGCCGGCCACGTTTACTCGCGCATATCCAACCCCACCAATGCCGTCCTCGAAGAGCGCATTGCCGCCCTCGACGGTGGCGTCGGCGCCATCGCCTGCGCCAGTGGCCAAGCCGCACTGATGCTTGCCATCACCACACTGATGGGTAGCGGAGGACACATTGTGGCCTCACGCTCGCTATATGGCGGCTCGCACAACCTGCTGGCTTACACCCTGCCGCGCTTCGGCATCGAAACCACCTTCGTACCGCCCGGCGACCATCAAGCCTGGCGTGCCGCCATCCGTCCCGAAACCCGCCTGCTGTTCGGCGAAGCCATTGGCAATCCCGGCCTCGAAGTCCTCGACATCCCGACCATCGCCGAGCTCGCCCACGCCGCCCGTGTGCCGCTGTTGGTCGATGCCACTCTCGTCACCCCGGCCTTGCAATGCCCCATCGATCTCGGCGCCGATCTCGTCATGCACTCGGCCACCAAGTTTCTCGGCGGCCACGGCGTTGCGGTCGGCGGACTGCTGGTGGATGGCGGCAGCTTTGGCTGGGAAACCGCCGCAGATAGTTTCCCCACCCTCACCGAACCCTACGAAGGCTTCCACGGCATGGATTTCGCCGAGGAATCTCCCGTCGCCGCCTTCCTGCTGCGCGCCCGCCGCGAGGGTCTGCGCGATTTCGGCGCCTGCCTGTCGCCGATGAACGCCTTTCAGATTTTGCAAGGCATAGAAACCCTGGGCTTACGCATGCAGCGTCACGTGGAGAACGCCCGCGCACTGGTTGCCCACCTGGCAGCTCACCCGCTGGTCGAATCCATCGCCTGGCCCGAACTCGATGGGCATCCCGACAAGGCCCTGGCGGCCCGCTTGCTTCCGAAGGGCTGTGGCGGTGTATTCAGCTTCAGACTCAAAGGCGGCCGTGCGGCAGGCAGCACCTTCATCGAAGGCTTGCGCCTCTTCTCCCACCTGGCCAACGTCGGCGACGCCAAATCGCTGGCGATCCACCCGGCCAGCACCACCCATTTCCGCATGTCGCCGGCAGCCCTGCTCGTGGCAGGCATCACCGAAGGGACAATCCGCCTGTCGGTCGGACTCGAAAACGCCTCCGACCTGATCGAAGACCTCGAACGCGGCCTCTACGCTGTCCAGAAGGCCACCCAATAAGCGCTTGCCGATGAAACTGAACCTCGCCGACCCCATTGCCGGGCATCTCTCCAGCCATACCAGCTTCTGCTACACCGGGGGCCGACACATCGAACGCGGGCGCCGCACCGCCGTATTCATCCACGGCGCGGGCCACGACCACAGTGTCTGGACGCTGCAGACCCGCTACTTTGCCTCCCACGGCTGGAACGTCGTCGCACCCGACCTCCCCGGCCACGGCGGGTCCACCGGAGACGCCCTCGCCTCGATCGGCGAAATGGCCGACTGGATCATTACCCTCATCGCCACCCTCGGCGCCGGGCCAGCCACCCTGATCGGCCACAGCATGGGCTCGCTGATCGCCCTGGAAGCCGCCGCCCGGGCGCCCGGGCAGGTCGCCGGGCTCATCCTCGTCGGCTCCGTCGTCCCGATGCCAGTGGCCGCGCCACTGCTCGACGCCACCCTTACCGACCGGGACAAGGCTCACGTCATGATCAACCAGTGGTCCTACGCCCCCCGTGCCCAACTGGGTGCCAGCAGCATCCCCGGTATCAGCCTCACCGCCCTCAACGAGCGCCTGATGCAGCGCCAGGCTCCCGGCGTTCTGCACCGGGACATGGCCGCCTGCAACGCCTACGCCAACGGCTTCGATGCCGCCGCGCAAGTGCGCTGCCCGACGCTGCTGCTCAGTGCCGCCCAAGACCGCATGACACCGCCCAAGGCCATCGCCCCCCTTGCCAATGCCTTCACCGGCGGCGCCACCGTGACACGGATCGTCCTTCCCGACGCCGGCCATGCCATGATGTCCGAAGCCCCCGGCGCCGTCCTCGATGCCATCTGGACCTTCGCCAACGCGGGGGGCTCGCTCGCCCAGGAACGCCGATGATCTAAAACCGCAGTGCCAGCCATCCACCTAAAAAAGAGATAACGGAGACACCCATGGCTCAACCCACCCCCCAAACCAACGACGAACAAGCCGCTGCCGCCCTGCCCTTCCCGACGATTCGCAGCATCGGCATCGGCGCCCCCTTTCGCTGGATTGGCCTGGGCTGGTCCGATCTGATCGCCTGCCCCGTTGCCAGTCTGTTCTATGGCTTCTGCTTCACCGCGATGGGTTTGCTGGTCACTTTCGTTTTCGAACACGCCTACCAATACACCTCGGCGGTATCCACCGGCTTTCTGCTCCTGGCCCCGTTCTTTGCGATGGGCTTGTACGAACTCTCTCGCCGACGGCAACTCGGTCAGCCCTGTGCGCTGGTACCCACCCTCACGGTATGGCGGCGCAATGCCGGCAACATCGCCGTGTTCGCCGGCGTGCTGACGGTCATCTTCCTGATCTGGGCGCGGGCCTCACTGGTGATCTTCGCGATTTTCTACACCCGCGAAATGCCCAACCTCAGTGGTTTTCTGACCCAAGTGCTGTCCTTCGAAAACCTTGAATTCCTGATGGTCTATTTCGGGGTTGGCCTTGTGTTTGCGCTGCTTGTCTTTGCCGTCAGCGTCGTCTCGATTCCGCTGATGCTCGACCGCAACCAAGACGCCATCACCTCAATGCTCGCCAGCATCCGCGCCCTAGCCGAAAACACGCTGCCCTTGCTGGTCTGGGCTGCGCTGATCGTCTCGCTGACCATTCTCGGCTTTCTCAGTTTCCACCTGGGCCTCGTCGTGCTGATGCCGGTCGTCGGTCACGCCACCTGGCACGCCTACCGGGACGTGGTCGCACCCTTGCCAACCCCGCAAGCAAGCCGCTGATTGCGTCCTTCGTCACCGCAACCGTCCTGCCCCATCGTGCTCTCATCATTCGAAACAAGGCGAAGCCCGTTCGGCAAACAGTGCCAAATGACGAAACGCACCCGCGCCATCGAGCCGCAAACGTGCATTTCGGCCACACTTGCGCGGCACCGACGGGACATTTCCCGGCCGGCCTTTGCAATCCGGCCCAAGCTGTGGGAAAAATGCCATCTGTCATCGTTCTGCATCAACCCAAAGGCTCCCATGCAAACCCGCATCCTTCGCCCCTTGGCCATCGCCATGACCTGCGTCCTCGGACTGGCAGCCCCGGCATACGCTGCCGATACAACAGCCCCGACGCTGCCCACCGCCGACATCGCGGTTGAAAGCAGCCGTAGCGCCCCCAACGACCAGTTCCGCGCCCTAGTCTATTTCGAGGCGAGCGACATCAATCCCGGCGATCTTGCCCGCAAGGTCAACAACACGATCGGCCAGGCGCTGCAGACCGCCAAAGCTTACCCCGCGGTAAAGGTGCGCACCGCGGGCAACAGCACCTCCCCGATCTACGGCAAGAACAGCCGCAGTATCGAAACATGGCGCATGCGCTCCACGCTGGCGCTGGAAAGCAGGGACGCCGCGCCCATGTCGGAGCTCATCGGAAAACTGCAGCAGACCATGGTCATCGGCGGGATCAACGCAGCGCCCTCGCCCGAAACCTGGAAAAAGATCGAAGACGAAACCATCGCGGACGCCCTCGCCGCCTTTGAAGCACGGGCCAAACTGGTGGCCGGCAGCCTCAATAAAAAGTGGAAAATCAAGCACGTGTCGGTTAACACCGGCGGGTTCCAGCCCAAGCCCGTCGCGCCCTATGCCCGCGCTGCCATGATGTCGGCCGACGCGGCCCCCGCCCCCATCGAAGCGGGCGACAGCCCCGTTTCGGTGTCCGTCAATGGCCAGATAGAACTGATGGAATGATCGCCCTGATCCAGCGCGTCCTCGAAGCCCGGGTCACCGTCGCCGGGCAAACGGTCGGCGAAATCGGCCCTGGGCTTCTCGCGCTGGTCGCCATCGAAAGGGGCGACACCCAGGCCAACGCCCTGCGCATGGTCGAACGCCTGCTCGGCTACCGGGTCTTCGCCGACGAGGAAGGGCGAATGAATCGCTCCCTCACCGACACCGGCGGCGGCTTGCTACTGGTTTCCCAGTTCACGCTGGCTGCCGATACCGCCAAGGGCATGCGCCCGAGTTTTACCCCTGCCGCCGCCCCCGCCGAAGCCGAGCGCCTGTTCGACGAAATGCTCGCCCTTGCCCGCACTCGCCACCCAAAGGTGGAGACAGGCGCGTTCGGCGCTGAAATGTCCGTTTCACTGATCAATCATGGCCCCGTCACCTTCCGGCTCACGGCATAAATGCCGTTTCAGTCTGCCCGTGGTGCCTGGCGTATTCATCGCGCTGGCGCTCGTGGCCGGCTGCAGCCAGACACCGCAGCGGCCCACGCACCCACCAACCTCCCACAGCCCCTCGTCGCCGTCTCGGGGGTGGTTCGCACTGCCCAGCAACGATCATGCAGAGGAAATGGTGATGTATGCGCTGGGCCTGCTGGACACCGGCTACCGCTTCGGCGGCAAGAATCCGGAAGCCGGGCTCGACTGCAGCGGAATGGTCAGCTACATCGTCGAACAGGTGAGCGGCAAAAAGCTCCCTTACAACGCCGCCGGGATTGCGGAGCGGACCCGGCCGATCACCTCCGGCGCGATGCGTCCCGGCGATCTGGTGTTCTTCAACACACTCGGTCGCAGTTACTCGCACATGGGCATATACATGGGCAACGGCAAGTTCATCCACGCGCCCAACAGCCGAGGCAAGGTGCGCGTGGATCGACTCGACAATCGCTATTTCGCAGATCGCTTCGAGGGCGCACGCACCCTCTTGCCGGAGGGCTGACGCCCTTCCTCAGAAAGCCTAAGTGCTCTCCTTCAGCCAGCGTGCCGCCTCAAGTGCGTAGTAAGTCAGGATGCCGTCGGCGCCGGCGCGCTTGAACGCCAAAAGCGCCTCCATCGCACAAGCCTTGTCGTTAAGCCAACCGTTGGCGGCCGCCGCTTTCAGCATCGCGTACTCGCCGCTCACCTGATAGACGTAGGTCGGCACCTGAAGCTCGCTCTTCACACGACGAACGATGTCCAAGTAAGGCATTCCGGGCTTGACCATGAACATGTCGGCGCCTTCGGAAATGTCCAGCGCCACTTCACGCAGGGCCTCGTCGGAATTGGCCGGATCCATCTGATAGGTGGATTTGTTGCCCTTGCCCAGATTTGTGGCCGACCCCACCGCATCGCGGAACGGGCCATAAAAGCTCGATGCATACTTGGCCGAATAGGCCAGGATGCGAGTGTAGATCTGTCCGGCTCCGTCGAGCTCCGCACGAATACGGGCAATCCGCCCGTCCATCATGTCCGACGGAGCGACGACGTCGGCGCCGGCCTGGGAGTGACACAAGGCCTGCTTGGCCAGAACCTCGAGGGTTTCATCGTTGAGGACATAGCCCGAATCGTCGACCAGACCATCCTGACCGTGGCTGGTGTACGGATCCAGCGCCACATCGGTAATCACCCCGAGCTCCGGAAAATGCGCTTTAAGGGCGCTCACCACACGGGGCACCAAGCCATCAGGGTTGAACGCCTCCTCGGCGCCAAGAGATTTTTTGCCGTCTTCGATCACCGGAAACAGTGCCAAGGCGGGCACACCCAAGGCCACGGCTTCCTCTGCCACCCGCAACAGATGATCGAGAGAAACTCTGCTGACGCCAGGCATGGACGAGACCGGCTGGACAATGCCCTCACCTTCGAGCACGAATACCGGGTAGATCAGATCATCCGCCGACAGACGATGCTCGCGCATCAAACGGCGGGAAAAATCGTCGCGACGCATGCGGCGCATACGGATCGACGGAAAGGCAGACTGGATAGGCTTCATGAAGGGCTCACAGTGCTTACATCTCGAAACTAATTGAAGAGGGAACTTTTGCGACGCTGAACCTACTAATAAGCAGATGGTGATGAGCCGTCTCCCGCTACACCTCCCTGAGCGGGTGCCTTGAGCAAGCAAGGCATTTTTGGCCCCCGGCTTCCCCTCGCCGGGGGCTTTTTATTTTTATCTGCGCGACCTACATAAAATTTTCAAACAACCGAAAACACTATGAAAGTCATTCACTCGTGGGCGGCGACAAGTAAGTGACTGCGGCAGCACTGCCGCCTTGCCCCGCCTCATCCGGCCGCAGCGGCCGACCGTCTTTTATACGCCATGCTGCACCGGAGAATCCACCACGCCTTGCCTGCCAAGCCTGAGAGTTTCCTCTGACCAAAGTCCCTGCGCAAAGACCAATAAAGACCTCTCGCCATGCCCCGAAGAATCGCCGCGCGCAGTGGCGTCCCTCGATCGACCGCCAAGTCGGAAAAAAAAGTTGAGGCGAACAGATCGTGAATCTTCTTGGGGCTGAAGCCGTCGATCAGCGCCGTGATGCCATCCTGGAAGACGACAAGGCATCTGGAGTTTTCCGTTTTCCCGCGGAGACTGCAATATTCGTCCCGCACTATGTCCCACGAACAAACCCTGAACATTATCATCAACCGAAAAAGAGCGGGATCGTCGGGCAGGAAACCAACTCCGCCGGCAGGCAACCGAAAGGCAGCTAACGGGTAGCTGCGGTAGATGTTCTCATAGATGGCGCGCAGAAAAGTGATGTCCACATCCTCCCGCATGGAGTTCGAGAACCGCGCCCCCCCCGCACCTCGATCCCCATCGTGGACTCGAAGAAGATAGGTCACCTCTTCCACCGGCCTCCCCCGCCCGCCGTGTGTCAGCCGAAGGGCAAAATCCTCATCCTCAACGCGCCGCAAATCTTCACGCAACCCTCCCACTGCGCTAAAAATTTGACGGCGGATCAACACCGGTTGCAGATAAGGAATCCACCGCCCGGAAAACAGGCTGACCTCCAGATCTGCTGAAGACGGCAAACGGACCTTGTCAGGCAACATTTGCCGATATCCCCCCCCCACGTCTCCGATCAAATGCCCTAATCCGGTATAGACGAAATCCACGTCCTCCGGCCCTTCCAGTCCCTTGGCAAACACGCTGATAGCATTCGGCACGACTTCGTCGTCGTCATCGCAAATCCAGATCCAGTCGCCCGTCGCGATCGCCACACCGCGGTTGATCGCGCTGGACTTGCCACCGTTCGCGCGGCACTCAAATCGGACTCGTGAGGCAAATTCAGCCAATACCTCTGCCGTATGATCCGACGAACCATCGTCGATCACGATGACCTCCCAAGGCGGAGGCTCGAGCGCCAGAATCGAATTCAAGGCTTTGGGCAGCAGTTCAGCCCGGTTGAAGGTCGACATCACGACCGACACTCGCGGACAAGCCGGAAACATTGCGGCCTCTTCCATCATGGCCTCCCACGCATCGCAAAACGTTCCTGAATCCGGCTGACGACCGCGTCAGCATCCGCCGACAAGGGGTGCCGCAGCAGCTTCACGAGCAGAAACCAGCAGGCAATCAGTATTGGCGCCTCAATGGAGAGCCGGACGAGCCCCTGGGGAATCCACTCAGTGAGAAAGTGCCGCGCCAGCCACGCGAACACCCCGAACAAAGCGGCGATAACGAAAGCACCCAGCGACGAGCTGTAAATGTCGAACAAATTGATTCCATACAGGCGCTGGACGAAATACAGCATCAGGCCCGCTTCCACCACCACCTCGACCGCAAGGTTTCCAAGCAGAAATACACGGAGCGTCTCATACATGAGGCCCAAGACGACCAACAGCTTAAACGGCATCACCCACAACTGAACATGCATGAGTTCCCGCATTTTGCCGTCGGCGGCCAACAGCGTTCCGATCAGCGCCAGCAAGGGAAACGCCGGCAGGAACAAGGCTGGCACGATTTGCCCCACCTCGGCTGAAAGCCCCCATTTCGGCCCGTTGAGCAGAAGAATCAGGACATCGCCCTCGATGATCAGGAACATGAGAACCGGTAAGGCGAGGCCCATGACACGCTGGTTAACGCCGAGGAACATGGACTTGATGTCGGAACTCGAGCGGAAGCCCTGGGCAAAGTACGAGAACGAGAACGAGTAGACGCCCGGCATCACGCTGCGCCAAAACAGGCTCATCACCGACAGCGCCTTCGACTGAAAGGCAACCATCGCCATACCCTGGGTCTTGGCGAGGACGATCTCGTTAAGATAAGAGCGGACATCGCGCAGAATGTTGGTGGAGCTGCTCAGCGCGCCGAATGACAAAAGCTCCCGAACCACCGAGCGATCCATACGCATCTTGATGGCATTTTTCTTGCGGAGGACCAGCGCAAGTCCCACGATGTTCGACAGGAGAGCCGCATAGACCATGCTCATGTAACCGGCATCCAGAAACGCGAAGAGGATGACCCCCCCGTTCTGGGCCAGATTCATAAAGAAGCTGACGGCCACCACCCGGTCGAAACGGAGTTCCCGCCGAAGCAGTGCCAGAGTCACCGAAACGCGCGGCACCAAAAGTAGATTGCACGCCAAACCGAGCAGGGTTGGAATGAGACGTGGCTCGTCATAGAAAAGCGATACCGGATACGCAACCAGCGCGATCACCAGCCCAATCAGGGTGGCGATGCCCTGGGTGACGAACAGCGCGGTGTCGATTCGCAACTGGTCGCACTCCTTGACCTGCACCAGATAGTTGGAAACGCCAAAATCCCGCAGTAGCGTTGCCATCCCCACGAAAACTGCAGCGGTCGAGAAGACCCCGATTTCATCCGGCGTCAAAAGGCGCCCCACCACTGCGACCGAAATGATCGCCAGAATGGATGAGGCATAAGAATCGAAGGACGCCCAGGCGATCTGCTTCACTGCACGCCCCCTGACCCGGACGTCGCAGGGGTAAATTTCTTGACGATCTTTCCGAGGGTTCTCACGCACCAGGCGGTCATGCGCGGATTCAGGAAAAGCACCGCCCCAAGCAAATTGGGCCGGATCTCCTCACGAAAGCCGGTCTTGCGTGCCAGCGCCGCCAGGACTCCCTCGCGCACGGCCTTTCCACGCTCCGGATCGGCACGCCACTGATAGGCATTCATACAGCCCTCGGAAAGAATCTTCAGACTGCACCAGCGCCAGCAACTAGGCGCCAAATACCGCCCCCAAAAATAGAACTCGTTACGCTTCATGTAAAAATAATAGTGGGGCGGCGCATCTTCGCTCGACTTACCCGTGTGGGCAATGCGGAAGCCGGAAGCCACGACATTCCGGTAACCTGCTCTCAGGGAGCGCACGGACAAATCGTCATCTTCGTAATACATGAAGAAGGATTCGTCGAACAGCCCGACATTCCGAATGAAATCTACCCGGACGGCCACCGCCGCACCAACCACACGGGGCGAATCGATGAGACCGTCCGACTCCCTGAGCGCGGCAATTTCATCATCATAAAAAACCACCTCGGCCCGACTCCAGTCGTAGTCGGAGCCCTGAAAATGAGCGCGCTCCGGACACTCCTTGTGAAGAATCAACGGGGAAACCAGGCCCACGTCTTTTCTCGCCAGGGCCGCGCCAAGAGCCGCCATGCCGCCAACGATCAGGGCGTCGTTATTGACGAAGATGATGGCGTCGTCGTCAGCACATTTCTCAAGAATCAGCCTCGCGCCGAAATTCATCCCGGCAGCGAAGCCCAGATTCTTCGGCGAGACCACGAGAGACACCTCAGGGAGCTCCCGCCGCAGGCAGGCCGCCGATCCGTCGGTGGACGCGTTATCGACGATCAGGACATGCTCCGGAGCAACGCCATTGTCGAACAGGGACTTCACACAGAGGACCGTCGACGCCCAGTCATTCCAGTTCAGGACTATGCAATAGACATTCATGAGATTGGACCCAAAGACGATGCACGAGTGAAATTTGCGGATAACCGGCTGAATCTGCCCACAGCTACCTAGGAGAAACGTTTAGCTAGCTGCTAGCTAACGATCAAAGCAGACATCCAGGTAGCCCGACGCGGTGGCGCCAACCGAGAACTGGCTCCGCACTCGCTGAAGAAAGTTGTCAGCCCGTCGGGAAGCCTCTTCAGAGTCGTTGAGCACAGCCAGGAGAGCCTCAGTGAGGCCAGCCACATCCCCAGCCTCGCAGAGCCAGCCAAATTCCGGAGAGCAAATAATCTCTGGGATACCGCCGACACGGGTTGCCACAACGGGCAGACTGCAGGCTCCCGCTTCAATCACGACAAGCCCAAAGGGCTCGTCAAGTGCGGCGTGGGCAAGGCAGATCGCCTGACGCATGAGATCAGCCACCTGACTTTGAGGGATGCTCTCGAAAAAACACACACGGTCACCGATACCCAATTCCGACGCCAGCTCACGCAATCCGTTCAACCAACTGTCGTTTTCGGCAGTACCGCCGGCGAAGACCAGCTTTAAGTCCGGAATCGAATTGGCGACCTCGGCAAATGCTTTAATCAGCACATCCTGCGCTTTGCGTGGGACATAATTGCCGATATTCAGAATGAAGCGCGTTCCGGCAGCTATCCCGCTATTGGCCGATCCGGCTTGAAAGTGCTCAACGTCAATTCCGTTGTACACCACGCTAATCGGCATCTGGCCGAAGAGCCCAAGGGCTTTGACGCGTTCCGCCAACGAAGCGGAACAGGCGGTAATTGCGTCGGTCTGGCTCGCAATTAAGCGCCAAGCAGGACTTTTTTCGTCGATTGCCAGAACATCTGAACCATGAAAGGAGAGCACTATGCGCCCGCGCCATAAGCCGAGGCGTTTCAGGAGGGCGACAGGGTAAACATTCAACTGCGGAAAATGAAAATTAATCACCCGGAGGTCGTATCGGCGAAGCCGCTCCAGCATCACCGGCAGTCGGCGCATGGCCGTCAACATATAACGCGGCGACATCGCCCCCGCAGCTGGCGGGGCTGGGAAATTGACATGCAGGAAGGACCGGCCGGCCTGATCGCTTTTCTCACCCTCGAAGACCCAGTCCTGAATCCCTATCAGAGAGCGCCCCGGCATCGTGCGCTCAACCTCCCTCCACAGGCGATCGACAACGACGTCGACACCGCCGACCATGTCAAACATCCAAGGCAGAAAGAACATCAAGCGTCCCTCCTCAGCCCCTCCAGCCTTACCGATCATTGCGAGCCCCGCTCACCGGTCAGCCCGTAATTGCCACCATCTCTGTTCGCCATATCCATCATCAGCGCATCCGCGTAGAACTTGGTCGCCCAATTCGGATACTGCCAGGGATGATAGCCACCATCGATCGGATGGGAACCCTTGATACCACCAACGATGTCGCGGTCGTCACCGGAGAGCGCTTGTGTCGTCTTGACGAACCCAAGAATGCGCGTTGTGGCGTCGCGATAGCGCACGTCGCCGGATATCTGGAAAAGACGCCCCCAATTGATCCCGAGCTGGCAATCGCCGGTGAGGCACGACCACTTGACCGTGGGGCTCCACTGGTCGTTGAAACGCCCCGGCAGGCGACCGTCCGCCGGCAAGGCGGCCATCATGGCATCGCCGATCTTGCGCGCAGCAATGATGAAGTCCTCACGTCCGGCGTAGTTGCCGATTTCGAGCAGGCCGCGCATCGCGTAGGCGATGGTGTGGGTGAAGGGCTGGGCATTGTCCTGCAGGCAATTCGTATCGAGCCATCCGTTTGCATGGGCTTGCGTCAATGCCCATTCGCAGTTGCGTACCGCGGCATCGAGAAAACGTCTTTCACCGGTGATTTCATGGGCCCGTGCGAGACTCCAGGCCGAGCGGGTGTTATATGTGTTGATCGCCTTACCGGTCATCGGCGAACCGAATTGCCGCCAGCAACCGTCGTCATCCATGATGTCGCAAAGCCAATTCGACGCGCGCAAGGCGGCATTGCGATAGCGTTCGTCCAACTCTTCCTCGTAGGCGCGGACCCACCCAAAGATGACCTGCCCGGTATTGAAGACCGTCGGTTTGTCGGAATCGCCCAAGGCGCCGGCAAGCACGCCGCCACTGGGATGCTGGACTTCGATTTCCCAGTCGGCCATACGACGCGCGCGCGCACGCGAATCCATATCGCCAGCGATCTTCGCATAGCGATAAAGGGTGGGAATGATGTAGCCGGTCGTCTCGGGATAGGACGGAGCCCAGCGGCGAGAGCGTACAAGATAGGTTTGTGCCACGCCGCCGTTACCGGTTACGTCCTGAGCATGTTTCAACCAGGCGATTGCGGCGTCCAGATGTTCGCGATTGCCGACAGGCTGTCGTCCCGCGGTTGCCCGTTGATCTTTATACGACTGATACCAGCGTTGAAACTGTTCAAACGACATTATATTTCCTAAGAGTCGACGCAAAAGCGTCATCTACGAAAGCCTGCGACAGTTGCGAGAAAGCCAGGCAAAAAGCGCAAATGCCGCACCGGACTGCCCAGCTTTACAGTGCTATACCAATACTTGCTTGCGATCCCGTACTCGCCCATCTTCAAACCGCAGCAAGCATAGCCGAGCTTATCTACATACGCATGGAATTGGTCGTGAATAAGAATGTCACCGTGCTCGCCAAGCAACCAGAACAAGGAGAGATCCTCCCTGCCTAGCAGGGCAGCGCCGAAAAGATAGCGACGCACACTAGACACATCGATCATGCTGAGATGCACAGGGTCTAAATGACAAACTCCGGCGAGCAGGATCTTCGCCCTTATCGACAACGATCAACTCTCGCGGTGGGCGTCCTTGCCCAATAGCGGACGAAATCATGCGAGGCAGGACATCCGCACGACAATAAGTCGTAATAATAGCGGGCACGTCGCAGGAAACTTCGGGCACGTCTGTGCTAACCACTAATTACGCTCCTCGGGAAAATCAAAAAAATGTTCGCCCTTGGCAACCATCGACAAGGCACCGTCACTCAAATCGGCCGCGCGAATATAGACAA
>Ga0116180_1002155_pt1 | contig 15795 bp, 13 predicted proteins | sample AD_UKC073_MetaG_FD_89804 | JGI IMG/M metagenome (GOLD analysis project Ga0116180, IMG submission 89804) | Active sludge microbial communities of municipal wastewater-treating anaerobic digesters from USA - AD_UKC073_MetaG | ecosystem: Engineered > Bioreactor > Anaerobic > Digestate | place: USA...
TCAACACGACGATCATCGGCGTGCTGCCGGTGCTGGCGCTGTTCATCGCGGGCACCTGGTTGCAGTCGGGCCCGCTCGCCGACCTCGGCCTCGCGCTGCTCGTCGGCATGATCGCGGGCGCGTACTCGTCGCTGTTCGTCGCGGCCCCGCTGCTCGCGTGGCTGCGCGAGCGCGAGCCGGACATGGTGGAGCACCGCGAGCGCCTCGCACGCCGCGCCGCCCGGGCCGAGCACAAGCGCGCGGCCCACGAGGCGCAGCCGGCCGAGGCCGGGGTGTCGGCCACCGACGCCGCTGCCGACGTGGTCCCCGGCGCGAGGACGCAGCGGCGCACGGCGTCGAGCCGCGCGGAGCGCAAGGGCAAGAAGTGAGCAGGGAGTCGGCCGCGCGCCGCGAGCTCGTCGGCTCGCTGATCGTCGACGTCCCCGACTTCCCCAAGCCGGGCGTCGTGTTCAAGGACATCACCCCGCTGCTGGCCTCGCCGAGGGGCTTCCAGGCCGCGATCACCGAGTTGGTGACGACGGCGCCGGAGCGGATCGACGTCGTCGTCGGCATGGAGGCGCGGGGGTTCATCTTCGCCGCGCCCGTCGCGCTCGCGCTGGGCGCCGGGTTCGTGCCCGTGCGCAAGCCCGGCAAGCTGCCCGGGGAGACCATCAGCCACAGCTTCGAGCTGGAGTACGGCAACGAGACGCTCACCATGCACCGCGACGCCATCCGTCCCGGGGCGCGGGTGCTGGTGGTCGACGACGTGCTCGCCACGGGCGGCACCGTCGGGGCCACCGCCGAGCTGCTGCGGCAGATGGGGGCCGAGCTGGTGCACGTCAGCGTCGTGATGGAGCTGGGCTTCCTCGGCGGCCGCGGGCGGCTCGCCGAGTTGGGCATCGACAACTGCTCCGCACTGGTGACAGTCTGAGGCCATGGCCAAGCTCCAGCAAGGCGGCCGTGGGGGAGTCCTCTCCATGGTCAGCCTGCCCCGGATCGCGAGCTCCCCGTTCAAGGAGCTGGGACGCCGCGCGCTGCTCGCGCTGCTGCTCCTGTTCACCACGACGATGCTCGTGTGGCTGGACCGCGGCGCCTATGTCGACAACACGGCGGGCGACGGCGTGTCGTTCATCGACGCGATCTACTACGCGACCGTCACGGTGACGACCACGGGCTACGGCGACATCACGCCCGTGCTGCCGCACGCCCGGCTGCTGAACGCGCTGCTGATCACGCCGCTGCGGATCGGGTTCCTCGTCGTGCTGGTCGGCACCACCATCGAGGTGCTCGCCAACCAGGGCAGCCGCAGCATCCGCGACGCCATTTGGAGGAAGAAGATGCGCAACCACGTCGTCGTCATCGGCTACGGCACGAAGGGCCGCAGCGCGGTCAACACGCTGCGCAGGCAGGGCGAGCGGGCCGACCGGATCGTCGTGATCGACGGCAGCGCCGCGGCCGTCGCGGAGGCCAACTTCGACGGGCTCGCCGCCTTCCAGGGCGACGCCACGAGGCGCGAGATGCTGCGCAGGGCCGAGGTGAGCAAGGCGCGCCAGATCATCATCTCGCTCGACCGGGACGACGCGGCAGTCCTCGCGACGCTGACCGTCCGGCAGCTGAATCCCACCGCCGGCGTGATCGTCGCGGTGCGGGAGCAGGTGAACGTGCCGCTGGTGCGCCAGTCCGGCGCGTCGTCGGTGGTCACCAGCTCCGAGACCGTCGGCCGCCTCCTCGGGCTCTCGGCGATCGGCCCCGAGATGGGCACGATCATCCAGGACATGCTGACCGGCGGCGAGGGCCTGGAGGTGCACCAGCGGCTGGCCGAGCCCTCCGAGATCGGGCAGCCGCCGTCGGCGGTGCTGGGCGAGCGCGTGATCGGCATCATCCGAAACGGGACGCTGCGCCGGTTCTACGACAAGACCGCGACGCGGATCGAGGTAGGCGACGAGTTGATCGTCGTGCGCCGCGCCCACCCGACGGCCGTGAAGGCGCTGCTCCGCGACGACGACGAATAGCGGCGACCCGTCGGTAACACGCACTAGACTCACGCCATGGCGGAGGAGACACTGACAGGCTCGTCCCGGCTGGTGACCGGGCCGGAGCAGCCGCGCCTGCGGATGAGGCACCGGCTCGCGCGCCTGGGCGCCGTCCGCTCCAAGTCCGCGATGCTCGACCCGCTGTTCCGGATCGTCCGCTCCAACCATCCCAAGGCCGACACCGCGCTGCTCGAGCGCGCGTACCGCGTGGCGGAGAAGTATCACGCGGGGCAGACCCGCAAGTCGGGCGACCCGTACATCACGCACCCGCTCGCCGTCGCGACCATCCTGGCGGAGCTCGGCATGACGGAGCCGGTGATCGTCGCGGCGCTGCTGCACGACACCGTCGAGGACACCGACTACTCGCTCGACCAGCTGCGCGCCGAGTTCTCCGACGAGGTCGCCCGGATGGTCGACGGCGTGACGAAGCTCGACAAGCTGACCTACGGCGAGACCGCGAAGGCCGAGACCATCCGCAAGATGATCATGGCGACGTCGGAGGAGGTCCGCGTCCTCGTCATCAAGCTGGCCGACCGCCTGCACAACATGCGCACCCTCGGGTACCTCAGGCCGGACAAGCAGGTGCGGATCGCGACCGAGACGCTGAACATCTTCGCGCCGCTCGCCCATCGCCTCGGCATGAACACCATCAAGTGGGAGCTGGAGGACCTCTCGTTCGCGACGATCGAGCCGAAGGTCTACCAGGAGATCGTGGAGATGGTGGCCCAGCAGGCCCCGGGACGCGAGCGCTACCTGCGCGACCTGATCGGCCAGTTCCAGGGGATGCTCGCCGAGAACAAGATCCAGGCGACGGTGTACGGGCGCCCCAAGCACTACTACTCGATCTACCAGAAGATGATGGTGCGCGGCCGCGACTTCCGCGACATCTACGACCTGATCGGGCTGCGCGTCCTGGTGGGCGACATGAAGGACTGCTACGCGGTGCTCGGCGTCGTGCACGCCGGGTGGAAGCCGATCCCCGGCCGGTTCAAGGACTACATCGCGGTCCCGAAGTTCAACATGTACCAGTCGCTGCACACCACGGTGCTCGGCGAGAACAACGAGCCCGTCGAGTTCCAGATCCGCACCCACGAGATGCACCGCCGCGCCGAGTACGGCGTCGCGGCGCACTGGAAGTACAAGGCCGATCTCCGCGACGGCGTCACTCCAGAGGAGGCGGGCCTGCGGGCCATGCATCAGCTGGGCGTGATGAGCAAGGAGACCGAGGACCCCAGCGAGTTCCTCGACTCCGTGCTGTTCGAGATCAACGCCGACGAGATCTACGTCTTCACCCCGAAGGGCGAGGTGATGGCCCTCCCGGTGGGCGCCACCCCCGTCGATTTCGCGTTCGCCGTCCACACCGAGGTCGGCTACCGGACGATCGGCTCGCGCGTCAACGGCCGGCTCGTGGCGCTCAGCACCAAGCTGCAGCAGGGCGACAAGGTGGAGATCCTCACCACGAAGGCCCAAGGCGCGGGCCCCAGCCGCGACTGGCTGAGCTTCGTCGTCAGCAGCAGGGCGCGGCAGAAGATCCGCCAGTACTTCTCGCGCGAGCGCCGCGACGAGGCCATCGAGCTCGGCAAGGAGGCTCTCGCGAAGGACCTACGCCGCACCGGCGTCCCCATGCAGCGGCTCCTCACGCTGGAGAACCTCACCGCCGTCGCCAACGAGCTGGGCCACAAGGACGTGCCGGCCCTCTACGCCGCGATCGGCGAGGGTCACCTGAGCTCGCAGTCCGCCGTCGAGAAGCTCGTGCAGCTCCACGGCGGCGAGGAGGAGACCGTCGACACCGCCACCGAGGACGTGGTGGTGCGTCAGCGTCGTCGCCCGGTCCGCGACGGCGGCCATATCCTGGTAGACGGCGACGACTCGATGAGCGTCAAGCTTGCCAAGTGCTGTTACCCGCTGCCCGGGGAGGACATCATCGGCTTCGTCACCCGCGGCGACGGCGTCTCCGTGCACCGCGCGGACTGCCCGAACACCCCGGCCTTGATGAAGGAGCCGGACCGAATCGTCAACGTGAAGTGGGCGGGCATCGACCAGAACGCCGCGTTCCTGGTGACCATCCAGATCGAGGGCATCGACCGCGCCCGGCTCCTCTCCGACGTCTCCGCCGCGCTCTCGGAGCAGCACGTGGACATCCTGAGCGTGAACATCACCACGAACAAGCACCGCCAGTTCTCGGGCAAGTTCACCTTCGAATCGCAGGACCCGACGCACCTGCAGCACGTGCTGAATCAGGTCCGCCGGGTCCCGGGCGTCTACGACGTCTACCGCGTCGCCGGTTGAGGGTTACTTGGTGAACTCCGCGAGGGTGACGCGGGCCTGATCGAGCCAGCTGGTGTAGGTCTCGATCGACTTGGCCGCGTCCTTTGCCTTGCGGGCGTCGCCCTTGGCCTCGGCGGCCGTGAGGTCCGCCTGCAGCTTGGCGATCTGGGCCTCGAACATCGCGACGGTGTCCTCGGCGCGCCTGCGCGCCTCGGGGTCCGTGCGGCGCCATTCCTCCGCCTCGAGCTCCGCGACCTTGTCGTTCAGCGCGCGGACCTTGTTGTCGAGGTCGCGCATCGCCTGCCGCGGCACGTGGCCGAGGTCGTTGAACTTGGAGAGGAACTCGCGGTGGATCGCCTTGGCGGCGTCGACGTCGGTGACGCCCTCGAGGTCCGTGGTCACCTGCTCGAGGAGGGCCTGCTTGGCGGCGAGGTTCTCGGACTGCACGCCGTCGACGGCGCTCTGGGCGGCGGTGCGGGCGTCGAAGAACCGGTCCTGCAGCGCGCGGAACCGCGCCCACAAGGCGTCATCCTCGGCGCGGCGGGCCGAGCCCGCGGCCTTCCAACGCTGCATGAGATCGCGGAAAGCGCCGGAGGTGGCGCCCCAGTCGGTGGAGTCGGCGAGCGTCTCGGCCTCCGCGATGATCGCCTCCTTGAGCGACTTCGAGCTGTCGCGGCGCTCGTTCAACTCCGCGAAGTGCGCCTTGCGGCGGCGGGTGTAGTGCGTGCGCGCCGAGGAGAAGCGGTGCCACAGCTCGTTGTCCGTGGCGCGGTCGATCCGGGGGAGCGCCTTCCACTCGTCGAGGAGGGTGCGGAAGCGGTCGACGCCTCCGCGCCAGTCGGTGCCCTGCGCGAGCGCCTCGGCCTCGGCGACCATGGCCTCCTTCGCGGCCGCCGTGGCCGCGTGCTGCTCGGCCCTGGCCGCCTTGCGCGCCTCGATCTGCGCCGGAAGCTTCTCCGCCAGCGCGTCGAGCCGGGTCACGAGGGAGTCGAGGTCGCCGACGGCGTTCGCCGTCGCCGCGTTGGCCTTCGCCGTCGCGATCGCGGCCTTGGCCTCCTCGGGCGACATCGCCTGTGCGGCCACGCGCGACTCGAGCAGCGTGACCTCCGCCGCGAGGTTCTCGAACCGGCGGACGTAGAACGCCAACGCCTCTTCGGGGGTGGAATCGGGGATCTGCCCGACACTTCGTTCGGAGCCACCCTGGATCACGTAGACCGTGCCGTCTGCGTCGACGCGTCCGAAACCAGAGGGCGCTTGCTGTTCGCTCATGCGCACAATCTAGCCGGATAGGCTGGGCTTGTGCGTGTTCAGCCCATTCCGGTGTCGCCCTGGCAGGCGAATTGTTATCTAGTCTTTACCGACGAGGACGCGTCCGAGTGCCTCGTCGTCGACCCGGGCGTGATGGGCGCGGATCCCGTGCGCGCGGCGTTGACGCGGCTCGACGCGACCCCCGTTGCCCTGCTCGCCACGCACGGGCACTTCGATCACATCGGCGACGCGCACCTTCTCGCGGCCGAGCACGGCATCCCGTTGTACCTCGCCGCCGCGGATCAGCACCTCGTGACGCGGCCGGGCGACGGGCTGGGGCCGCAGGGCGCCGCGCTGATGCGCCAGCTGACGGGCACCGACGTCGCGCCGGGTATCGACGACGTGCGCGACTACGACGGCGCGGTCGAGCTAGCGGGGTTCCGGGTCGAGCCCTTCGCGGCGCCCGGGCACACGGAGGGCTCGACGCTGCTGACCGTCTCCGACGGCGACGCGACCGTGACCTTCACCGGGGACGTCCTGTTCGCCGGCACGATCGGGCGCACCGACCTGCCGGGCGGTAGCATGTCGGCGATGCGCGAGTCGCTGCGGCGCATCGCCCAGCTCTTTCCCGCGGACCGCGCCCTGTTGCCGGGCCACGGGGAGCCGACGACCCTGGCCGCCGAGCTGGCCACGAACCCGTTCCTGCAGCCCGAGAGCCTGTGAGGTCCCGCCTTGGCCCGCCCTAAGCCGCTCAGCGGTTTCCCCGAGTTCCTGCCCGCCGGCCGCATCATCGAGAACCGCGTCCTGGACGTCGTGCGGTCCACGTTCGAGCTGCACGGCTTCGCGCCCATCGAGACGCGCGCCGTCGAGCCGCTGGATCAGCTGGCGCGCAAGGGCGAGATCGACAAGGAGATCTACGTCGTGCGCCGGCTGCACGCCGACGCGGGCGACGCCGACGAACTGGGCCTTCACTTCGACCTGACCGTGCCGTTCGCGCGCTACGTGCTGGAGAACTCGGGCCACCTCGCGTTCCCGTTCCGGCGCTACCAGGTGCAGAAGGTGTGGCGCGGCGAGCGCCCGCAGGAGGGCCGGTACCGCGAGTTCACGCAGGCCGACATCGACATCGTCGGCCAGGGCGCGCTCGCGGCGCACCACGACGTCGAGATCCCGCTGGTGGCCCTGGACGTGTTCGAGAAGCTGCGCCGCGACCTCGGCCTTCCTCCCGTCAGCCTGCGGGTCAACAACCGAAAGCTGTCGGAGGGCTTCTACCGCGGCCTCGGCATCGAGGACACCGCTTCCGTGCTGCAGCGCGTCGACAAGTTCGACAAGATCGGGCCTGTCGCCGTCGCCGAGCTGTTGACGGGCGAGCTGGGGTTGAGCGCGGCGCAGGCCGACGCGTGCGTCCGCCTCGCCGGCATCGCGGGCTCCGACGAGTCGTTCGTCGACGACGTGCGCGCATTGGGCGTCGAGGACGAGCTGTTGGACACGGGCCTGGAGGAGCTGTCGTCGCTGATCCGCGTCGCGCGCCGCTCGGTGCCCGACCGGGTGGTCGTCGACCTGAAGATCGCCCGCGGCCTGGACTACTACACGGGAACGGTCTACGAGACGCTGCTTGTCGGCTCCGAGAAGCTGGGCTCGGTCGCCAGCGGCGGCCGCTACGACTCGCTGGCCTCCGACGGCAAGACCACGTTCCCGGGGGTCGGCTACTCGTTCGGCATCACCCGCATCCTGGCGCCCCTGATCGGCAAGGGTGGCCTGACGGCCTCCCGCTCGGTGCCGTCTGCGGTGCTGGTCGCCGTCGACAACGAGGAGGCCCGCGAGCAGGCGATCGACGTCGCGGCCCGGCTCCGGACCCGCGGCATCGCCGTCGAGGTGGCGCCGAAGGCGGACAAGTTCGGCAAGCAGATCCGCTTCGCCGAGCGCCGCGGCATCCCCTTCGTCTGGTTCGGGGCCGGCTACGACGACTCGGTCAAGGACATCCGCACCGGCGACCAGTCCCCGGCCTCGCCCGACGCCTGGACCCCACCCGCGGAGGACCTCCACCCGACGGTCGCCGCGGGCTGACCCGAGGGTTCCCGCGGGGACGGCTACCCTCGTAGCCATGCCTCATCACGTGATCGACGTCGCCCCGCTGCGCGCCGAGTATGGCGAGCTCGTCCTCGGCGAGGATTCGCAGACCACCGCGGAAGACCTCGTCGACTGGCTGCGTGAGCGACGCGTTCTCGCGGCCGTCGCGCCGGCTGGCGACGGCCGGATCGTCTTCTCCGTCGGGGGCAGCCCGGTGGGACGGGTCCAGGTGCTCGACGGCGACGGCCGGGCGGGCGACGGGGTGGAGCTGGGCGCGCTGCGCGACGATCTGCGTCGATCGGGCCTCGGCGTGGATGTCGGTCTGGGCGACTCCGGATACGTCGTCGACGAGTCCGACGACGTCGAGGCATCCCTGCCGGACCACCTGGCTGAGCCCGTCTACGAGGTGTCCGACGAGGGCCTGGTACCGGCAGACGAAGTCGAATGGCCCGAGGAGCAGGGCTACCAAGTCTGGGAGTTCTCCCATCGCGGCCCGGGCTGGGCGGACATCGATGTGCTGCTGAACCGGGGTCAGGTCACCGTCGCGGCCGACGGCGCTTGGTCCGCGATCGGCTACGAGGATCCGGGATCTGTACGGACTCGCATCGACCTGCCGCTGGACCTGGGCGAGCTCCCGCTGATCAAGCTGTACCTCGCCGAGCGACCGATGCTCGGCACGGTGCCGGGTTGGGTCGAGGTGACGAGCCGGGAACGTCGCCACTTCGGCGGGCATTTCCTGACCGTGGAGCCCCCGCGACTGGCCACCTTCGAGCCGAACGGGCTCGACGACCGCGCCGCTCGGCTGGTGTGCGTGCTCGTCAACCCCGAGCTGGAGCCCGACAGCGCGGCCAACCAACTGGTCGCAGACGAGTCGGTCTCCGTGGACGCCGCCGCGCTGCACGAGGCGATGCGTCCCTCCGACCAAGACCCACGCCGTCGACTCTGCGGAATCGCGCTGGCGCTCGGCGTCCCGGTGCCACTCGTCGGCCTGGTCATCGACGGCGCGTCGGCGCCGAACCAGCGGGTGATCGCTCCGAAGGGATGGCTCGCCCACCTCGCCGACATCGCGGATGGCGGCACGGCCGCGATAGCCCCGCTGTCGCGCGACCTGAACGCGATCGAGCGGTCGGAACAATGGCTGCGCCGTCGTCCTGCGGCGGCGATGGGATTGGCGGGCGCCGAGGTGGCCCTCGGCGCCTTGGCGCTGCGCCGAGGATTGAAGAGCCGTGGCGCCAAGCGATGGGTAGGCCTCGCCGCGGCGGTGGCCCTCCTCGGCGACGGTGCGATCGACTTCGCGCTCGCAGCGCGGCGCGCGCGCAGTACTTCCCTAGACGATCACTATGAACATGGCATTGGCCGCCGCCGAGCCGAACATCGTGATCAGTGATATGCCCGCAGAGCCCAGCGCCGCGATCGCGGTCCAGCGGCCCCTCGTGGCGCGCTTCTGCAGCAGTGCGCACAGCCCGAGCACGATCGTGAGCAGCAGCATCCCAATGCTGACGATCGCGAACATCGTCGACGCCGCGGCGATGTTGTCCGCCGTGCGGTAGAAGATCGGACTGACGGCCGTGAGCAGCGCAGACACCACCTGCACGCCGAGCGCGAGGATGCCTAGCACATTGAGCGTTCCCGGCTCCGCCTGTGGGGCGGACCATCCCTGTTGCAGGCGAGGCTGCGGAGGTTCCGACCGCGTCGGGTGCGGTTGGTGGAAGTCAGGCGGCTGCGTACTCACGCCGTCGACCCTAACAGGGAGGCGGTTATCCGAGGCGCTGCTGGCCCGGGGCGCGGCGGGGAGCTTCTGGCATACCCCGCAGCCCTGGCTCTGTCTGGCGCGGCAACCACCCCAGGACGCAACGACGCCCGCGACGGCACCCGGGGCGGCGCGGCTCGCGCTGCGAACGAGCGTTATCTAACCGTTATCATCAAACAACCCAAAAAGACGGAGTTGATGCTCCCATAAAGGATGGGATGTTCTATAATAGGGGGTATGGAACAAGCCTCGCTCAACACAGCTCGGGAAGCCGCTCACCGGCTCGTCGGTGCCGAGCATGGGCGTCGTCGGGCGGAGGCTGAGAAGGTCGAGGCGTTGTGTGACCTGGCCGCCGCGTATGACTTGGATGATGAGGAACTGTTCCTCGAAGTTCTGATCGATCAGCACATCCAGGTCGGCGGCACGGGAACACCCCTGGTGTCGGAGATGGTGTCGTTGGAGATCGCCGGGTTGTTGAAGATTCCCGTAGCGCATGCCGCGGCTGAGTTGTCTGCTGCTTTGGATTTGAAGTACCGCCACCCCCGCCTCTACGAGGCCGTGATCAACCTGGAAATTGAGGTTGATCGGGCGCAGATGATGACCACCCGGTGCCGCGACCTCCACCCGATGCTGTTGGACGAGATCACCGCCGTATGGCTCGCCCGCCAAGACAGGCTGTCCTGGGGTCAAGCGAAGAAGCTTGTTGACAAGTTGGTCGTTCAGGCCGATCCCGAGTTGGCGGCGAAGAAGGAGCGTGTCGCGCGGGAGGATCGTGGGGTGTGGTTGTGGGGTTTGAACGAGGGTGTGATGAACCTCACCGGCGCCCTGGGTGTCCTCGACGCGAAGTTCTTGGACGCCCGCTTGTCGGAGATGGCTGGTCTGATCGCTCCCCAGTTCCCGAGGCTGACGAAAGCGCAACGCCGCGCCAAAGCCATCGGAGTGCTCGCGAACCCGGCCTACGCGTTGGCGTTGTTGCAGGAGGCTGCGCAGCCGGAACTTCTCACCGACGACGCCATCGCGTTCATGGCGAAACTCCTCGACGGCGTACCCCGCGAGTTCTACCAACCCACCACAGCGCAAAACGTTGGGTCGACGGCCCCGTCCGAAGGGGACGAACCTGTCGGTGGGGCTTGTGTTCCCGTGGACCCTGACGGCGATCAATGGCAGCTCACCGAGCCTGATCTCCACCGTCGAGGTGTCGGGACACCTCCACCGGCGCATCACCACGGCCGAGCCGGTGACCTCCCGCGACGACTGGTCCACCCCGACGGCACGCCATGCTCCCGGTTGCTGAGCTGCTCACACGAACCCGTCGACGAAGCAGATGCCTCGGCTCCCGGGGAGGACTCTGCCCCGACACCTGGCGATTGCTGCATGGGCGAGGGATGCTCCGACCCGGACGTACCCCGCAGCCGCAGGTTTGACCCCCACGAGTGTGCCGGGCATCACTGCGGCACCATCCAGGTGCCGGTGACGAAGCTGCGCCCGACGTTGGGGATCGCGGTCCATATCCATGCTGACGCTCTCGGCCAGTTGGGCCCCGCGGCGCGGGTCGAGAAGGCCGGGACCATCACCACGGCCTTGCTTGCGGAGTTGTTGGGTGAGGGCAACGGCTACAACATCCGTGTGCAGCCGGTGATTGATCTGGCGAACCTGGAACCTGCCGACAACTACGTGCCCTCCAAGCGGCTGCGGTGTGGGATGGTGCTCGCGTTTCCGAACGAACCGTTCCCGTTCTCCCAGCGCGACAGCGTCGGTTTGGACCTGGACCACACCGTGCCGTACCAGCCCGGCAGGCCCGGGCAGACCAGGGTCGGGAACCTGGCGCCGTTGACGCGGCGGGTGCATCGGGCGAAGACTGCGGGGTATTGGGTGATGCATCAGCCTGAGCCGGGTCGGATCGAGTGGCGTTCTCCGCTTGGGTACCGCTACGACGTGACCCCGTTCGGGACCGAGCGCTGCCATCCGGTCCACTACAACCCCAACCACGACAACGGCGCTGGCTCGATGCCAGCCACGCCGCCGCCTCGTCTCGTCAGTGGTGCTGCGTAGATTCGCGAGCTTCGGGCGACCAAGCACGTCGGCTACCTCGTGCACCAGGTGCGGCGTCACGACTCGATAACCATGGCGAACGAGGCACGCCTATGACTAGTTTGCTAGGCATAACAGCTAGGTCCGGCTGCTAAGCTATTCATAGATCGAGGAGGTCGCGATGGCCGGATACAAGATCGACCGACAGCTCGCCGAGTTCGGCGAACACCTGCGCGGCTGGCGCATGGTGCTGGGCCTGACGGCGCAGCAGGTCTCCGAGCGCGCCGGGATCACCCGGGACACCCTGCGCAAGATCGAGGCGGGCAACCCGAGCGCGGGCTTCGGCAACGTCGCGCAGGTCCTGCGCGCCCTCGGCGTGCTCGACCAGGTCGTCGGTGCCGTGGACCCGCTCGGCAGCGACATCGGGCGCCTGCGCGCCGGCCACCTCGCGAAGAAGCGTGCGCGATGACCACCGTGGAAGTCTTCGCCGACCGGGCGGGAGCCCCCGCTCTTGTGGGCCAGGCGCACTTCACCAGGCAACGGGGCCAGATCTCCACCACGTTTCTCTACGATCCGGGATACCTGGCAAGCAACGGGACGAGCGTCGACCCGGCCCTGCCGCTGGTCTCGGGCGCGCAGCACCAAGCAGGTCTGGTGCGGGCCTTCGCCGACAGCGTTCCCGATCGCTGGGGCCGCAACCTCGTCGAGAAGGCGGAGCGGGTCCAGGCGCGCGACGAGGGCAGGACTCCGCGCCGAGTGGACGACCTCGACTTCCTCCTGAGCGTCAGCGACGATACGCGCCAGGGCGCGCTGCGGTACCGGCTCGCCGGAAGTACGGCGTTCCTCGGGAAGCCCGCGACCGTGCCTCGGCTCGTCTCCCTGCCGGAGCTGCTGCGCGCCTCAGACCAGCTCGCCTCCGACGAGGACCCGAGCCGGGCCGTCAAACAGCTGCTGGACACGGGCACGACCGGCCTGGGCGGCGCGCGCCCGAAAGCCTCCGTGCGGCTCGAGGATGGCTCCCTTGCGATCGCGAAGTTCCCGCACGGTAGCGACCAGTGGGACGTCATGGCCTGGGAGGCGACGGCGCTCGACGTGCTGGAAGCCGCGGGGATCAAGACGCCACAGCGCCGCCTCGCCCGCGTGGGCGAGCGTAGCGTGCTGATCCTGCGCAGATTCGACCGAGGGAAGGATGGGCGCAGGATCGGTTACATCAGCGCGATGACGGCGCTGGGTGCCGTCGACGGAGAGCACCGCGACTACGCCGAGATTGCCGAGGCGATGCGAGACCTGTCCTGGTCGCCCAAGGCTGACCATCACGAACTCTTCGATCGTGTCGTGGCATTCGTCGCTCTGGGCGACACGGACGACCATCTGCGCAACCACGGCTTCCTCGCCGATCGCGGCTCGTGGGCGCTGAGCCCGGTGTTCGACGTCAATCCGCAACCCGACCCGCATCGGTCCCGATCGACCTCGATCATGGGGGCAGACGCGCTGCCCGACGAGGGCGAGGCGCTGCTCGCCCTGGCGGAGGAGTGCAGCCTTTCGCCGGCCGAGGCTCGCGAGCGGACGGCGCGCGTGGTCGGAGCGGTCGCTGGGTGGCGCGACGCCGCTCGGAGAAACGGCATTCGCGAGCAGGAGATCACGATGATGGCCGACTCGATCGTGCCGCGCGTGGACGCGGTGATCGCCGCCGCGAGAAAGGCGTGAGCCTCGGTCGCCGACGTTCCTGCCGTCCCCAGAATTAGGGGAGTCTCGGCTCCGCTGAGCCACGCGGAACCGCGCGGCACTAGGGTGAGCGCAACGAACCGAAGGGATCACCGTGGACGACGTGCGGCTTCGCCGACTGGGCAGGAGCGCCTGGGCGCTCCTCGGGATCATCGCGGTCGTCGTGGTTGCCGCGACGGCGATCGGGGCGATCCGCGGGATCGTCGTCCCGCTCGTGATCGCCGTGATCCTCGGAACCGTGCTCGAACCCCTCGTCGAGTGGTTGGAACGGCGCGGGTTACCGCGGACGCTCGCCACCGTCGTCTCGCTCCTGACGGCGGTCGCGGCGGGCATCGGCATGGTCTTCATCGTGGTGTGGGGGTTCCTCAAGCAGTTGCCGGAGATCTCCGCGCAGCTGGCGCTGGGCTGGGACTCCTTCGTGCAGTGGGGCAGAAGCCTGGACATCGACGCGATCTGGCTCGAGCGCGCCCGGGAGACGGTCCAGGAGTACGCGCCGCGCGTCAGCCAGGGCATCCTCGGCGCGGTGTCCAGCACGTTCTCGGGTGCCGTCTCGTTCGGCATCGGCGCGTTCTTCGCGATCTTCTTCCTCTTCTTCGTGCTGCGCGACGCGCGCACGTTCCCCGAGTGGCTCGCGAACGTGACCAACCTCGACGCGCGCGCGGTTGCCGAGGTGGCGTCGGCGGCGAAGGAGTCGATCCGCGGCTACTTCAAGGGCATCGGCATTACCGCGCTGATCACCGCCCCGATCTTCATGATCCCGCTGCTCCTGCTGAAGGTGCCGCTGGCGGTGCCGATCTTCATCCTGTACTTCTTCCTCTCGTTCATCCCGTTCATCGGCGCGTGGTTGACCGGAGCGTTCGCCGTCCTGATCGCGTTCAGCACGGGAGGCGCATCGGCGGCGCTGATCGTCTCGCTGTCGCTGCTGGTGTCCAACGGCACCATCCAGAGTGCTGTCAGCTCGTGGGCGCTGGGCTCGTCGCTCAAGATCCACCCTGTCGCGGTGCTGCTTGCGACCCTGGTCGGCGGCATCATCGCCGGCATCCTCGGCATGATCCTCGGCGCCCCGCTCGTGGCGGCCGCCAAACGCTCGGTGGAGGCCCTTCGCGAGATTCGGGAGAGCCCTGAGTGAGGATGCACCACGGCTGAACCAAGTCACGACCCTTTTCAGCTACGTCCTGCAGGCCGATACGGGATTCGCGCGATTGGCCTAGCCGCGGCGCCCTACGCGCTCAGCGAAGGCGTCGAGCGCGTCGATGACATCCGACGCGATCCACACGCGGTTGCGTCGGTTGCCGCCCGTACGGGCGAGAATGTCAGCGTTCTCCAACTGCTCCACGGCGTGCTGGGCCGCTGAGAGTGCGACACCAGTCGCGGTCTCTACCGAGCTGACGGTGATTGCGGGCTGATTCAGCAGGTGGGGGAGCAGCCGGCGCGCCGCGGAGCCCCGCCGCGCGCTCAGCCGTTCGCCCCACTCGCCGTAGATCCGCTCCAGATCGTCGACCAGAGCTCGACCGTTGCCGATCGCCCGGAACGAGGCACCCACGAACTGATGGATGATCGGGTCGAGGTACCCCTCGCGGTAGTCGGACAGCGCCCGAAAGTAGCCGGAGGTGTCGGTCAGCAGACCCGCCGAGACCGGAATCGTCAGCGCGTGGGTGACCCCCGAACGCCGCAGCATCGCGTGCACGAGCGTCCGCCCCACGCGGCCGTTGCCGTCGTTGAACGGGTGGATTGTCTCGAACTGCGCGTGCGCGATCGCGACCTGCGTCAACACGGGAAGGTCGGCCCGATGCACGAAGCCGAACAGGTCGTTCAGGGCTTCCGGGACGCGGGTGTGGTGCGGTGGCACGAACGACGCCGTATGCGGGCTGAGCGCGTTCCTTCCGATCCAGACCTGTTGGTCGCGCAGCCTGCCCGGCGCAGCGTATTCGTGGCGGTCGAGCAGAGCGTGGTGGACGGCCAGGATTGTGCCGATATCGATGTCGTCGGCTAGGTCCATCGCCCGCCGCATTGCGGTGACATTCGCCGTCACCAGCTCCGCATTGGGGCCCGCCTTCGCCTCGACGGCCGCCATTGCCAAGGCGCGGGCGCCCGCAGTAACGCCCTCGATCTCCGACGACGAGGCCGACTCGGTGCGTAGCAGGACCGACGCCAGCGGCGCCAGTTCCGTGGGCGAACCCTCACCTTGGTGCGCGGTCCGACGCACTGCAGCCGCCGTGACCTCGGCGTCGAACCGAGCGATCTCGCGAATGGCGTCCTCGGCCTCGGCTTGGAGACCCGCATCGATCTCTACCGTCGCGTTGGCGATGTCGGCGGGTATCGCGGCCCGATACGGGCCCCTCGCTGCGAGCTGCGCGCGGCGGGACGCACCGCGATCTGGCTCGCGGTCCCAGGGATGGGCCTCCCAAGCGACCGCGAACCCGGGATGCCGCCGCCCGCGTTCCTGGTCCACGAAGCCACGGTACACCACCTTATTGCCATAAAGTGGTGTAAGGAGTTCTAGGACATACCTGAAAGCAGCATCGGCGGCGCGCGAGCGGTGATTCGGCAGGCGCGGCGCCTCCCCGATACCATGGCCGTCGCGAGCTGCACCGTCTATGCAGCCGACGACGAAAGGAATATGCCGTGATCCGCACCCATGACGCCGGAACGCTCCGCTCAGCCAACGTTGGCCAGGAGGTCGTCCTCGCCGGA
>Ga0116180_1002173_pt1 | contig 15678 bp, 13 predicted proteins | sample AD_UKC073_MetaG_FD_89804 | JGI IMG/M metagenome (GOLD analysis project Ga0116180, IMG submission 89804) | Active sludge microbial communities of municipal wastewater-treating anaerobic digesters from USA - AD_UKC073_MetaG | ecosystem: Engineered > Bioreactor > Anaerobic > Digestate | place: USA...
AGATCGTGCTGGCCCGGGAGATGACCCTCACCGAGATCAAGAAGGTGGCCGCCGCCACCGACTGCACCCTGGAGTTCTTCATCCACGGCGCCCTGTGCGTGGCCTTCTCCGGCCAGTGCTACATCAGCCACGCCCACACCGGCCGCAGCGCCAACCGCGGCGAGTGCTCCCAGGCCTGCCGCCTGCCCTACGACCTGTCGGACAAGGACGGCAACCTGGTCGCCAGCAACCAGCACCTGCTGTCCATGAAGGACAACAACCAGAGCGCCAACCTGCGCGCCCTGGCCGACGCCGGCATCAGCAGCTTCAAGATCGAAGGCCGCTACAAGGACATGGCCTACGTCAAGAACATCACCGCCCACTACCGCCAGATCCTCGACGGCATCATGGAAGACGCGCCCGAGTACTCGCGCACCTCCGCCGGGCGCAGCACCTTCCTGTTCACGCCCCTGGCCGACAAGACCTTCAACCGCGGTGCCACCGACTACTTCGTGAACGGCCGGACCGCCGACATCGGCGCCTTCGACTCACCCAAGTTCGTCGGCGAGCCGGTGGGCAGCGTGATCCGCCTGGATGGCAAGCAGCGCCGCCACTTCGACACCACCAGCGCCGTCGAGCTGCACAACGGCGACGGCCTCAGCTTCTATGACCGCAAGGGCGAGCTGGTGGGCCTGCGGGTCAATCGGGCGGAGAAGATCGGCGACGATTTCCGCGTCCACACCGCCGAGCCCCTGCCGGCCGACCTCTACCCCGGCACCGGCCTGTCCCGCAACCGGGACCACGAGTTCGAGAAGATGCTCGAGAAGAAGTCCGCCGAGCGGCGCATCGACGTGGACGCCCTGCTCACCGAAACGGCCGACGGCTTCCGCCTGACCCTCACCGACGAGACCGGCATCTCCGCCTCCGCCGACCTTCCCCACGCCCGGGAAGCCGCCAAGGACGCCGAGCGGGCGCTCACCGGCCTGCGTGACAACCTGGCCAAGCTGGGCGCCACCATTTTCAATGCCCGCAAGGTCGAGCTGCAGCTCAGCCAGGCCTGGTTCCTGCCCGCCGGCGCCGTCAACGCCCTGCGTCGCGACGCCGCCGAACGCCTTGAAGCCGCCCGGGTGGCCGCCCTGCCGCCGCTGCTGCCGCGCCCCGCCGTCGAGCCCCCCGTGCCCTACCCCGAAACCGAGCTCAGCTACCTCGCCAACGTGCTCAACCAGAAGGCCCGGGATTTCTATCACCGCCATGGTGTTGACCTGATCGAGGCCGCCTACGAGGCCAACGAGCACACCGACGACGCCTCGCTGATGATCACCAAGCACTGCCTGCGCTACAGCTTCAACCTGTGTCCGAAGGAAGTGAAGGGCATCAAGCCCGACCCCATGACCCTGATCAACGGCAAGGAAAAGCTCACCCTGCGCTTCGACTGCAAGCGCTGCGAGATGCACGTGGTGGGGCGCATCCGCCAGTCGGTGCTGGACATGCCCGCCCAGCCGGTGACCTTCCACGCCAAGGTTCCCGACCACTTCCACGCCCCCCACTGAGCACCGCTGCCTCAATGAAAAAAGCCATCGCCATCACCCTGCTGGGCCTCGCCGTGCTGGTCGGCCCGGTTGTCTGGCAGTTCCTCAACTTCGATCCCAAGGCGGTGCCCACATCCGGCCTGCCCTGGCAGATCGAGACCCTGCCGGGGGGCGAGTCGCGGGTCTTCGACCTGACCCTGGGCAAGAGCACCCTCAGCGATGCAAGGGCGCGCTTCGGCCGCGAGATGGAGCTGGCCATCGTGGCCACCCCCACCGAAGCCGGCAATGTCGAGGGCTACTACGAGACCCTCACCCTGGGCTTCGTCGCCGGCAAGATGATCATCACCGCCGATCTGCCCCAGGACGTCATCGAGGGCATGCGCGAACGCGCCCCCAAGACCGAGTACATGCAGAGCACCACCCGCAAGGCCACCCTGGCCGAGGCCGACCGGGCCCTGGCCCTGGCGGCGCCGATCCGCGGCATTGCCTTCATCCCCAGCGCCCAGCTCGACGAGGCGGTGATTCTGGAGCGCTTCGGCCAGCCCGCCGAACGCATCCGCGTCGGCGAAAACCTGGAACACTTCCTCTACCCCGCCAAGGGTCTGGACGTGGTTCTCGACAGCAAGGGGCGCGAGCTCTTCCAGTATGACGCCCCGGCACGCTTCGACGCCTTGCGCGCGCCCCTGCGCAACTGACACCTGCACCGCCCCGCGAAAGGCCTGCCCATGTCGGTCATCCTCGAGATCGAGCACACCACGCTCTACCGCTACCGCAACCCGGTCAGCTTCGGCGAGCATCGCATGATGTTCCGGCCCCGCAGCAGCCACGACATCCGGGTGATCGACTGCACGCTCGACGTGAGCCCCGACGCCGAAATCCACTGGGTTCATGACGTCTTCTCCAACTCGGTCACCCATGTCCGCATCCCCGGCCAGGCCACCGAGCTGAAGTTCGTCGCCCGAGTCACCGTGGAACACCTGGGCCTGCGCAACGTCGAGCTCCCCCTGGCCGCGTCGGCCGAGGTCTATCCCTTCGAGTACGCAGCGTCCGAGCGCCACGACCTGCGCAACTTCATCGAGCCCGGCTACCCCGACCCGGAAGGCCGGCTGCGCCTGTGGGCCGACCCCTTCCTCACCCCCGGCCAGCACTCCCCGACCCGCGAGCTGCTGATCCGCATCGCCCAGGGCATCCGTGAACAGTTCAGCTACACCTCGCGCCATACCGAAGGCACCCAGCCGCCCCTCGAGACCCTGGCGCTGAAGAGCGGCACCTGCCGGGACTACGCCCTGTTCATGATGGAGGTGGTGCGGCGCCTGGGTTTTGCCGCGCGCTTCGTCTCCGGCTATCTGTACGACCCGGCCCTCGACGGCGGCAGCGAGAGCATGACCGGCTCCGGGGCCACCCACGCCTGGCTGCACATCTACCTGCCCGGCGCCGGCTGGCTCCCCTTCGACCCCACCAACAGCCTGTTTGGCGGCGACCACCTGATCCGCGTGGCCTATGTCCGCGACCCGGCCCAGGCCTCCCCCCTGAGCGGCAGCTATACCGGCCAGGACGACGACTTCATCGGCATGGAAGTGGACGTGAAGGTACGCCGCCTTGCCGTGCTGCCCACCCAGTTGCAGGAAAGCGCCTGAAGCATGGCCAGCCAGTCGGTCGAGCGGCGCCGCTGCCTGAGCTGCAACCGCTGGGGCGGCGAACGCAGCCCCGGCCAGGAGGCCGACACCGTGGACTACGACGAGAACAATGACCGCGGCCTGTGCCAGGACGGCCCCTGGCACAACACCCTGCGCCGCGGCCCCCGCAACGCCTGCGGCCAGTGGATCATCTGGGCGGCCCTGGTCCGCCCCGCCCCCGCAGCCGATCTCCCCGCGCCACCTGCCGCTTCCGCACCATGAACCCCGACACCTCCGAGTTCCTCGTCGCCTGCCTGTGCGCCGCCTGGTGCGGCACCTGCCGGGACTACCGGGCCGGCTTCGACGCCATGGCCGCCCGGTTTCCCCAGGCCCGCTTCCTGTGGCTGGACATCGAGGACGACGCCGACCTGCTGGATGACTACGACGTGGAGAACTTCCCCACCCTGCTCATCCAGCGCCACGACAGCGTGCTGTTCTTCGGCCCCCTGCTGCCCCACCACGACATCCTGCGTCGGACCCTGGAAAACTTTCATGCCCAGACGCCGGACGAGAGCCGCTACCATGCCGGGTCCGACCCCGAACGGCAGCGCTGGCAGACCGAACGCAACCTGCGGCGCGCCCTGGCCGCTCGCCACATCTGACAACAATACGGAGACACACACCCATGGATGACTGCGTTTTCTGCCGCATCGTGCGCGGCGAACTGCCCGCCTCGAAGATCCACGAGGACGAACACACCCTGTCCTTCCTCAACATCGTCGCCGCCCACCCCGGCCACGCCCTGGTCATCGTCAAGGCCCACGTCGCCAACATCTACGACCTGGACGACACCCAGTCCGCCGCGGTCTTCCAGGCCACCACCCGGGTCGCCCGGGCCGTCAAGGCTGCCACCGGCTGCGACGGCGTCACCCTGTTCCAGGCCAACGAAGTCGCTGGTGGCCAGACCGTCTTCCATTTCCACATCCACGTGCTGCCGCGCTTCACCGACGACAAGCTGCTGCCCTTCTGGCCCGCCAGCTCTCCGGGCCGGGAAGCCCTCGACGCCATGGCCGAGCGCCTGCGCGCCGTCCTCTGAGCCCCGCCCGCCCCGCTTCGCAGCCCGCCCCTTCACCCGGGCGGGCGTCGTCCGTTAAGGGTAATACCCTCACCTGCCGGCAGTCCGCCCGCCTGCCCGATCCGTCATGAGCCTGCTCAGCCCCGAAGCGCCCTTCGCCCTCCTGTTGATGGTCGTGGGCGGCGCCCTCATCCTTCGCCCCCTGCAGGCCTGGCGGCGCTCGCTGGTCAACACCGGCGTTTTCTTCGGCGCCTGCCTGCTGGGCGACCTGCTCGCCGGGGTGCTGGCCGGCGAGCTCCAGCCTGCCGCCCTGCGCTGGCTGCGCGAGATGGCGGTGTTCGGTGAGGGCCTGGCCGTCATCCGCTACCTGGGCCTGGCGCTCTTCAACGTGGTGCTGCCGCGCATGCGGGTGCACATCTCGGGCATCCTCGCCGACATCCTGGTGATCATCGGCTACATCGCCTGGGCCTTCCTGCGCCTCAACCTCGCCGGGGTGGAGTTCTCGCACCTCTTTGCCACCTCGGCCGTGCTCACCGCCGTGGTGGCCATCTCCATGCAGGACACCCTGGGCAACCTGCTGGGCGGCCTTGCGCTGCAGATGGACAACTCCCTGGAGATCGGCGACTGGATCCAGATGGGCGATGTCGGCGGGCGGGTCAGCGACATCCAGTGGCGCTACACCGCCATCGTCACCCGCAGCGGCGAGCGGGTGGTGATCCCCAACAGCCACCTGATGAAGAACCGCTACGCCGTCATCTGCAACAGCCGCCAGGCCGTGCCCAACCAGCGCCGCACCATCGCCTTCAACGTGGACCTGTCGGTGCCGCCGGCCCGGGTCAGCGCGGCCGTGCTTCAGGATATCCAGACCGCACAGATCCCCAACGTCAGCCTCGCAGCCCCGCCCCAGTGCCTGCTGGTGGACTTCGGCCCGGGCTTTGCCCGTTACCAGCTGCGCTACTGGCTGCTCGACCCGGGCCCGGACGAAGCCACCGACTCCGACGTGCGCCACCACGTGCTGGCGGCCCTGCAGCGCGAAGGCATCCGCCTGGCCGTCAGCGACCAGACCATCCATCTGGTGCAGGAGGGTGAAGCCCACCGGGGCGAAGTGCGCGCCCGGGAGCTCAACCGCCGCCTGCAGGCCATCGCCCAGATCGACCTGTTCTGCCGCCTGTCCGAGGCCGAGCAGCTCGAGCTGGCCGGCCGCCTGGTCAACGCCCCCTTTGCGCGGGGCGACATCGTCACCCGCCAGGGCGCCATCGCCCACTGGCTCTACATCATCGTCAGCGGCGAGGCCGAAGCCTGGTGGCAGCCCCCCGACGGCAGCCCCCAGCGCCTGCTCGAAAAACGCGGCCCCGGCAGCGTCTTTGGCGAGCTCGGCCTGATGACCGGCGCCCCGCGCCGCGCCACCGTGATCGCCGTCACCGACGTGGAGGCCTACCGCCTCGACAAGACCGGCTTCGAACACATCATCCGCGCCCGCCCGGAGCTGGCCGAGGGCATCTCGGCCATCCTGGAGCAGCGCCTCGCCCACTTCCAGGATCTGGAACGGGGCCACGCCGAGGGCCGCGCCACCTCATCCATCAGCCAGGGCTCCGAAGTGGCCGCCCTGGGCAAGAAGATCCGCGAATTCTTCGGGCTGTAAGCCCGCCCCCCTTCACGAAAGCCAACCTGCACATGTCCGACACCCCCACCCTGATCTCCGCCCTGGGCCGCGCCCTTGAAGCCCGCCAGGGCCTGATCGCCAGGCTCCACGCCGAAGGCACCGATGCCTACCGGCTGTTCCACGGCACCGTCGAAGGCCGCTCCGGCCTGACCGTAGACCGCTACGGCAGCCTGATCCTGGTGCAGAGCTTCCACGGCCCCCTGGCCGCGGATGACGAAACCGCCGTGGCGGCCTTCTACCAGAGCGCCTTTGCGGGGACCGACGTGATCTACAACGACCGCAGCCACGCCAACTCCCGGGTCAGCAATCCACTGCCGCCCGAGCAGCTGGCCAGGGCCGAGGCGCTGCGGGAATTCTCCGAGCTGGGTGTGAAGTTCAATGTCCAGGCCCGCCACGCCGGGCAGGACCCGTGGCTGTTCCTCGATCTGCGCGCCGCGCGCCGGCGCATCATGGCCGAGGCCCCGGGCAAATCCCTGCTGAATGTCTTTGCGTATACCTGCGGCGTGGGCATCGCCGCCGCCCATGCCGGCGCCCGGCACGTGGTGAACGTGGACTTTGCCGAGTCCAGCCTGTCGGTGGGCAAGGCCAACGCCCGCCTCAACACCCTGGCCACCCGGCCGCGCTTCGTGAAGAGCGATGCCTTTGCCGCCATGCGCCAGCTGTCCGGCATCGGCCAGCCGAAGATGGTGCGGGGCAAGCATCTGCCGCCCTTCCCCACCCTCGAGAAGCACAGCTTCGACCTGGTCTTTCTCGACCCGCCGCGCTACGCCAAGAGCGCCTTCGGCGTGGTGGATCTGGTCAATGACTACCCGGCACTGTTCAAGCCCGCCCTGCTGTGCACCAGCGAGGGCGGCACCCTGGTGGCCTGCAACAACGTGGCGCAGGTGGCCCGCGAGGCCTGGGCCGACCAGCTGGTGCGCAGCACCAGGAAGGCCGGTCGGGAGGTGCGGGCGATGGAATGGATCACCCCGGAAGAGGATTTCCCGAGCAACGACGGCAACCCGCCGCTCAAAACGCTGCTGCTGCGCGTCTGAGCGCAGAGGGTCGGCGGCCCTGCCCCGTGCAGGCAGGGCCGGGGTTCATTCTTCCCGCTCTGCGTCGCTCTCCCGGTCGGCTTCGAGCCCGGCCTCCTTCGCTGCCAGCTTCGCGGCCTCGGCTTCGGCGTGGGCCTGCAGCATGGCGGCGCGGCTGTCCGGGCTCTCCAGGCTGACCCGGCCGATGGCGCCATCCCGGTATTCCTGGAGCAGGATCAGGGAGGCTTTCTCGATGTCGAGCCCGCCGCCCTTGAGCAGGCAGCCCCGGCGCCGCGCGATGGCCTCCACCAGGGCCGGTCCGTCCAGCCCGTCGACGGCGAGCTTGTAACGGGCCGCCACCAGCGCCGGGTAGCGGGCCAGCAGCACGTCGCCGAGAAAGTTGGCCACCGCCTCGTCGATCACCGCATTGCGGCCGATGGCGTGGCTCGCGGCCAGCATGTAGCCGTCGGAATCGTAGGCGATCTTGGGCCACATCATGCCCGGGGTGTCGATGAGCGTGGCCGTGGGCGACAGATCCAGCACCTGCTGGGTCTTGGTCACCGCCGGCTCGTCCCCCACCTTGGCCACGCGCTTTTTCAGCAGGGCGTTCATCAGCGTGGATTTGCCCACGTTGGGGATGCCCATGATCATCATGCGCAGGGGCTTGAGGCGATCATTGCGGTGGGGCGCCAGGGGCCGGCACAGGCCCACCACCTTGGCCACATCGCTGGGTTTCTTGCACGACAGGGCCACCGCATGCACGCCCTTCTGGGCATTGAAGTGGGCCAGCCACTGGGCCGTGACCGCCGGATCGGCCAGATCGGCCTTGTTGAGGATCTTCAGGCAGGGGCGCTGGCGGTGCACCCGCAGCTCCCGGATCATCGGGTTGCAGCTGGCCTCGGGCAGGCGGGCATCGAGCACCTCGATGACGACGTCGATCCGCTCCATGCTCTCCGCCGCCTTCTTGCGGGCGGAAGTCATGTGACCGGGAAACCACTGGATGGACATGGGCGTGCGCTGAATCAATGTAAGCCCGCCATTATCAGGGCAAAATGTCGCCCTCTTGAAGGAAACTCTGCCGGAAACCCCGCACCATGGATCACGAAGAAGTCATCGCCGCCACCCGCGAATGGGTCGAAAAGGCCGTCATCGGCCTCAACCTGTGCCCCTTTGCCAAATCGGTCTACGTCAAGAACCAGGTCCGCATCGTGGTCAGCGACGCCCGCCACCTGGACGGCTTCCTGGAAGACCTGGACCGGGAACTCGACCACCTGGCAGAGGTCGATCCCGAAGTCACCGACACTACCCTGCTGGTGCACCCCACGCTCTTCCCCGACTTCCTGCTCTTCAACGACGTGCTCGAGATCGCCGACGAGGCCATCACCGAGCATGAACTGGAGGGCGTGCTGCAGCTCGCCAGCTTCCACCCCGACTTCCAGTTCGAGGGCACCGAGCCGGACGACATCACCAACTACACCAACCGCTCCCCCTACCCCACCCTGCACCTGATCCGCGAAGCGAGCATCGACCGGGCCGTGGAGGCCTTCCCCGAGGCCGAAGAGATCTACGAGCGCAACATGGAGACCCTGCAGAAGCTCGGCATTGCCGGCTGGAAGGCCCTGGGCCTGACGGTGTCCGGTGCCGCCAAGAAGCATGGCGAAGAATAAGCCCGCCGCCGGGGCCGCCGACAAGCCCGCCGTCCACCCCGACATCCGCCCCGGCCAGTCCATCGCGCTCCTCAAGGAGCTGCACATCCTCACCCGCGACGGCCAGCTCAACCAGGACAGCCGGCGCAAGCTCAAGCAGGTCTATCACCTCTACCAGTTCATCGAGCCGCTGCTCGCCGAGGTGCTGGCCGACACCGGCGATCTGTCCCTGGCCGACCACGGCGCCGGCAAGTCCTACCTGGGCTTCATCCTGTATGACCTGTTCCTGAAGGACAAACAGGCTGGCACCCTCTACGGCATCGAGACCCGGGCCGAGCTGGTTCAGCGCTCCCGCGAACTGGCCGAGCGGCTGGCGTTTCCGCGCATGCGCTTTCTCGACGTGAGCGTCGAAGAATCCACCCGCTCCGACGTGCTCCCCGAACGCTTCGACGTGGTCACGGCCCTGCATGCCTGCAACACCGCCACCGACGACGCCATCCAGTTTGCCTTTGCCAAGGACGCCCGCTTCGTGGTGCTGGTGCCCTGCTGCCAGGCCGAGGTGGCCGGCGTGATGCGTCAGAACAAGAACGCCAGCTTCGGCAAGACGCCCCTGTCAGAGATCTGGCGCCACCCCCTCCACACCCGGGAGTTCGGCAGCCAGCTCACCAATGCCCTGCGCTGTCTGCAGCTCGAGGCCCACGGCTACCAGGTGACGGTGACCGAGCTGGTGGGCTGGGAGCACTCCATGAAGAACGAGCTGATCATCGCCCGGCGCACCGGCCAGCCGCGCAAGAACGCCATGGAGCGCATCGAGGCCATCCTGGATGAGCTCAACCTTGCCGAGCTGCGGAGCCGCTTCGCATGCTGAGCGCCGCGCTGGCAGGGCTGGCCGGGCTGCTCGTCGTGGCCCTGTGGCCGCGCCTGTCGCGGTTGCGCCGGCGCTATGACGACGCAGCCCTAAGCCCCCTACGCCTGCAGCCGGGCGACGCCCCCGATCCGGCCCTGACACCGCGCCTCCATGGCTGGGTGCACGACGGAGCCGGCAACGGCGCCAGCTTCCTGCCCTGGCAGCTCGCGCGCCCACCCAAGCCCCTCACCACGCTTCACCTGCCCGCCAGCCAGGCGCCCGCCGTGCGCCACTTCGGCTATCGGCTGGCCGGCTACCACCAGCTGGACGCGCGCAGCCGCCTGGGCGGGCTGGCCTATCGCATCGGCGTGCAGTTCGGGCCGGTGCTGTGGTTTGTGCCCAGCAATGCCAGCGCCGACAGCAACACACCCTGGGACGACGCCTGGCTGGAGGAGGTGGACGATGCCCGGCTCGCCGCCCTGCGGGCCTGGAACCCGCGGCGCCCCACCCTGATCGTGCTCGATGGCCTCCCCATGGCGCGGGTCAGCGACGTCCTGCATGCCCTGACCCACGCCGCCGGGCTGGCCGAACAGGCGGTCCGCGTGATCGTGCTGGAAGAAACCCCGCCGGCCTGACTGAAAGGGCTAGCGGAAGGGATAGGGTCGCGCCAGCGCGGGTGCCGGCGCCGGTGGCCTGGCCGGCGCCGGCGCGACCACCGGCGGCCGGTAACGGGGGTAGGCCGGATAGATCGGCGCCGCGTACAGCGGCACCGTCGCCATCCTGGCCTGACGTTCGCTCTCCTCCCGCTCCGCCTGACGCTGGCGCAGCTGCTCGATCTGCCGCAGCTCCTCATCCACGCGCCGTCGCTCGGCGGCCTCCTGCGCCCGGCGCGTCTCCAGCGCCCGGGCTTCCCGCACCAGGCTGTCGCTTCGCGACAGCGCATCCATCTGCATCTCCCGGCTCGGGGGAGGAGGCGTTTCAACCCGCGTCCCGCGGCTGCCGCTGCTGCAGGGCCCATCCGTGTAGGTCACCCGATTGTCCGCGTCGATGCACTTGTTGACTGCCCGGGCTGGCCCAATGCCCCCCATCACAGCCAGCAAGGCCGCGACCACGCCCAGCCGGCAAAGTGCAAAGCCCGTTTCCCTTACATCCATTTCATTCGACTCCAGGACTGACGACCCACTGGAAGACTAGGCCGGCAAACAAGCCGACGCCAGCCTGCTGCGTCACGGCCCGGACGCTCGGCCGGATTTCCGCATCGCCACGAGATGCGCCAGGGCCGGCTCAGCGCCCGCAGAGGCCCGGTGACGAGGTGCATGGAGATTGAGCGAGGGGAAGGCTGAAAAGCAGAAAGCCCCGATCTCTCGGGGCTTTCTGCTGTAGTGCTTGGGGCGACATACCGGGTTCGAACCGGTGACCACTGGAATCACAATCCAGTGCTCTACCAACTGAGCTAATGCCGCCACTGCAGGTCATCGATTTTCATCGCCAACCTATAAACCAAATTTTTCAGAGCCTGCCCGACAGGAATCGAACCTGTAACCCCCGGCTTAGAAGGCCGGTGCTCTATCCAGTTGAGCTACGGGCAGATTGCCGCGGGCACCGGGGTCAAGCTTTGGTCGGGGTGGAGAGATTCGAACTCCCGACATCTTGCTCCCAAAGCAAGCGCGCTACCGGACTGCGCTACACCCCGAGAGGCGCGAATAATACATAGCCCTTTCGATCTCGTCAAACAGGATCGCAACAATTTTTGCTTGCCCTCGAAAAAACGGGCACGGGAACATATTCTTGTTGTCTCCGTGTCATGGCACATGGTCGGCACCGTTGACCCTGCACCAAATCCATCGGCTCAAACGATAATAGGATTCGATGCTTCCTCGCCCTACTCCCTCGCGGCCTCGCCGGACTGTTCTCGCATGCGCGCTTTTCGCGGGCGGTATCTGCGCGCCCCTTGGCGCGCTGGCAGGCCCCGACCTGGGCGGGCTGATCGAAGCCGCGCTCGCCCCCTATCTGCTGGGCGGGGTGAGTGGGCTGGCTGCAGGGCTGGTGTTCCGTCGCCTGCTCCGCCCCCCTCAGACACGCAGCGCCACCCGCCCGGCCGCCGAGCCCCTGTGGCGGGACTTCATCGAGATCTCCGGCGACTGGCTCTGGGAGACGGATTCCGAACTGCGCTTCGTCGCCATTCCCGACGCCCCCCCGGCGCCCAGCATCGCGCCGCAGGACGTGATCGGCCGCCACTGGAAGGATGTGGTCCTGCCGGACCTGCCCGCCGACTTTGCCGTGGCCCTGGAAGAAACCATGGCCCGCCACGGCCCCCTGGCCGCCACGCTGCCACGCCGCACTCCGGGTGGCGAGACGCGCCACCTGGAGCTGAAGGGGCGGCCGATGTTCGACGCGGAGGGTCACTTTTCCGGCTACCGGGGGATTGGCCGGGAGGTCACCGAACGGGCGCGCCTGGCCGCCGACCTCGAACGAAGCGAGGAGCGCATCGTCGCGCTGATCGCCTACGGTCACGACGGCTACTGGGAGCAGGACGCCGACCTGCGCTACACCACCCTCACGGCCAGCTCCGGACATCTCGCCGACCTGGCCGCCGAGGACGCCATCGGCAGCCGGCGTTGGGAGCTGCCCGGCGTCTCCCCGACTGCCGCCCCCTGGGCTGCCCACATCGAGCGCCTGCGCCAGATCGAGCCGTTCTCGGATTTCCTGTTCTGCCGCCCCGGCCCCCAGGGCCGCCCGGTGTGGCTGAAGGAGTCCGGCATCCCGGTGTTCGACCGACGAGGCGTGTTTGCGGGCTACTGCGGCACCACCCGCAACGTGACCGAGGAGATCGAATCCCGGCGGCAGCTGAGTCGGGACGAAGCCCTCTTCCGCAGCCTGTTTGCCGACGCACCGGTCGGCATCGGCCGGATCTCCGCCGACGGCTATCTGGTGCAGGCCAACCCGGCCCTGGCGGCGATGCTCGGGCGACCGGCCACCGAGCTGATCATGCAGCCTGTCGCCACCGCCCTGGCCGAGGAAGACGCGGCGGCCAGCCAGGCCCTGCGCCAGCGCTGCCTGGCTGGAGAGATGGCTGAATTCACCCGTGAAACGCCCTTCCGGCATGCGGACGGCCACCAGGGCTGGTGCCTCGACACGCTGCGGCGCATCGACGACCCGGAAGGCGGCCCGCCGAGCCTGCTGCTGGCGCGCCAGGACATCACCGCCCTGCGCGCAGCCCTTGCCGATCGGGAAGCCACCGGAAAGCGTCATCAGGCGCTCTTCGAGCACTCCCCCGAGGCCACCCTGGTGGTCGTCGGCGGGCAGATCCGGCTGGTCAATGCCGCCTGCCGGCAGCTCTTCGGCGGCGACAGGCCGGCCGAGCTGGAGGGCGTCGAACTCCTCAGCCTGATCCACCCGGACGATCGGGCCATGGAGGCGGCCCGCCTGGCCGATTTCGACGCAGCGCCCCGGCAGCAGCGCCTGGCGCCGCTGCCGCTGCGTTACCGCCGGCTGGACGGCGAGACCATCAATGCCGAGGCCACCGGGGTGCGCCTCGACTTCGAAGGCCGCCCGGCCATGCTTTACGTGCTCCGCGACGTGGCCCGCTGGCTGCTGGCCGAGCAGGTGCTGCGCGAGAGCCAGGCCATGTACCGGGACGTGGTCGAGTCGGTCAATGAGATCCTCTTCCAAACCGACGCCGAGGGCCGCCTCACCTTCCTCAACCGGGCCTGGCGCAACACCACCGGCTTCGACACCCGCCTGAGCATCGGCCAGAACCTGCTCGATTTCGTGGCGGAGGATGACCGGGGCCGGGTGGGTCATTGCCTGGGGGCGATCCGCGAGGGGTACGAGGAGATCGGCCAGTTCGAGTTCCGGCTGCGCACCCAGGCCAGCGGCCCGCGCTGGGTCGAGGCCACCATCCGCCCCCTGCGGGACACCTACGAGCGCATCGTGGGCAGCTCCGGCACCCTCGACGACATCACCGCCCGCAAGGAAGCCGAGCAGACCCAGCGCAACCTCAACCGGGAGCTGGAGTCCCGGGTGCGGGTGCGCACTGCCGAGCTGGAGGCCTCCAACCGCGAACTCGAGGCCTTTTCTTACTCCGTCTCCCACGACCTGCGCGCGCCCCTCCGCGCCATCGACGGCTTTGCCCAGATCGTTGCCGAAGACTACGCGCCACGCCTGGATGACATCGGCCGTGAATACCTGCAACGCATCCGGGTGGCCACCCAGCGCATGGCGCGCCTGATCGACGATCTGATCGACCTGGCCCGCCTGACCCGTCAGAGCATGCGGCGGGAGTCGGTGAACCTCAGCCAGCTGGTGGAGCAGATCCTCGGCGAGCTGCGCCAGGAAGACCCGCAGCGCCACGTGGAGACCAGCATCGAGCCCGGGCTCGTCGTGGCGGCCGACCGGGCCCTGATGCGGGTTGCCCTGGACAACCTGCTGCGCAATGCCTGGAAGTTCACCAACCGCCGGGAGGTGGCCCAGATCCGCTTCCACGCCGAGATGCGCGACCGGCAGATCGTCTATTGCGTGTCCGACAACGGGGCCGGCTTCGACATGAGCTTCGCCTCGAAACTGTTCCTGCCCTTCCACCGTCTCCACGGCATCAGCGAGTTCGATGGCACCGGCATCGGGCTGGCCACGGTCCAGCGTGTCATCCAGCGCCATGAAGGCAAGGTCTGGGCAGAGTCCACTCCGGATGAAGGCGCCAGCTTTTTCTTCACACTCAGCCACTGATCCGCTGCGCTCGCCCCGAACCGTTGCTGCCATGCAACACTTTGAAATAAAAAGCCTTGACATATGTCACAGTGGGGATTGTGCGGCGCAATATTTCAGTACTTTTCCCAATACGCAGGCAAGGCCCGCAGGGTAAAATCCGCCCCGACCCCAAATCGATCGACGTCCCCGTGACAACGGCAGAAAAATAGCCGCACGAATGCACTCAGCCGAGTACCCATCATGAACGAACAGCATTACCTCACGCCCCTCTTCGAGCCCCGCTCCGTGGCCATCATCGGCGCCAGCGAAAGGGAAATGTCCCTGGGCAACATCCTCGTCCGCAACATGCTGGAAGCAGGATTCAAGGGCAAGCTGTTCGCCGTGAATCCCAAGTACGAACAAGTGCTGGGCGTGCCCTGTTACAAGAGCGTCGAAGAAATCCCCCAGCGGCTCGATCTGGCCGTCATCACCACCAAGGCCGACCGGGTCCCGGCCATCGTCGATGCCTGTGGTCGCGCCGGCACCAAGTCGGTGGTGGTGCTGCCCTCCGGCTTCTCCGACGCCGGCCCGCGGGGCCGCATGCTCGAGAAGAACACCTTCGAGAACGCCCGTCGCCACCGCATCCGCCTGCTCGGCCCCAACTGTCTGGGCGTGCTGCGCCCCGAGCTCGGCCTCAATGCCAGCTTTGCCGACGGTGGCGCCATCAAGGGCTCCATCGGCCTGATCTCCCAGTCCGGCGCCCTCTGTTCGGCCATCCTCGACTGGGCCCGCCCCAACAACGTGGGCTTCTCGTCGGTGGTGTCCCTGGGCACGTCGGTGGATATCGACTTCGGCGAAGTGCTCGAATACATGGTGTCGGACTCCCGCACCGAGAGCATCTTCCTGTACGTGGAAGGCATCAAGGACGCCCGCCGCTTCGTCAGCGCCCTGCGCGCGGCGGCCCGGGTCAAGCCGGTGCTACTGATCAAGGTGGGCCGTCACCCGGCCGGCTCCCAGGCGGCCCTGCTCCACTCCGGCGCCATGGTGGGCGAGGACGCGGTGTTCGACGCCGCCCTGCGCCGTGCCGGCGTGATCCGCCTGTACAACATGGGCCAGCTGTTTGCCGCCGCCAACGCCCTGTTCTCCCATTTCCGCCCCCGCGGCAACCGCCTGGCCGTGATCACCAACGGTGGCGGCCCCGGCGTGATGGCCGCCGACCGGGCCGCCGACCTGCGCATCCCCATGGCGCAGCTCACCGACGGCACCGTCGCCAAGCTCAACGAGATCCTCCCGCCCAACTGGTCCCACTGCAACCCGATCGACATCATCGGCGACGCCGACCCGGAGCGCTATGGCAAGGCCCTCGAGATCGTGCTTGCCGACGAGAACGTGGAGGGCGTGCTCACCGTGCTGACGCCCCAGGCCATGACCCGACCGACCGAGGTAGCCCAGAAGGTCATCGACATCGAGCGCGCCGCCGACAAGCCCGTATTCACCTGCTGGATGGGTGAGGAGCAGGTCCGTGAGGGGCGCAAGCTCTTCGAGGCGGCCGGCATTCCCACCTTCCGCACCACCGAACCGGCGGTCGAGCTCTTCGGTCACATCTCGGCCTACTACCGCAACC
>Ga0116180_1002176_pt1 | contig 15666 bp, 12 predicted proteins | sample AD_UKC073_MetaG_FD_89804 | JGI IMG/M metagenome (GOLD analysis project Ga0116180, IMG submission 89804) | Active sludge microbial communities of municipal wastewater-treating anaerobic digesters from USA - AD_UKC073_MetaG | ecosystem: Engineered > Bioreactor > Anaerobic > Digestate | place: USA...
CGTCACGGCGACCGAGGCTCCATCCGAGAACCAGCAGCGACCCTCCACGTCGACCCGGAAGCCGTCGATCGGCCCCGTCCGGCCGGTGTAGAACACCCGTCCCTCGCCACACTCACCGTCCTGCACGGGGTAGGCCCAGACCTGCCACGGCTCATCGGACGTGTCCGACACATAGAGCACCGACTCGTCAGGCGAGAACGCAAGCCCGTTGGGGCGGCTGAGATTCGTCACGACCGTCGTCAGCTCACCGGTCGCCGACAGCCGAAAGACGTGGCACTCGCCGTACTCCAGCTCGCCTGGATGCCCCTCCTCGGGCTTGAGGATGCCGTACGGCGGGTCAGTGAACCAGATCGCGCCGTCGCGGGCCACGACCAGGTCGTTGGGTGAGTTGAAGCGGGTCCCGTACGGGCTTCGGTCGGTGACGACCCGGGTAGAGAGGTCGGGCCGGAGCTCCTCGACCGCGCGCCGCCCGTGAGAGCACTGGTAGACCCGGCCGCCGCGGAACACCGTACGGCCGTTGCTGAACCCCGCATCGGCGATGGCTACATCGAAGGTCTCTGCGCCCTCCGACCAGCTCAGGACCCGGTTCCCCGGGATGTCGCTGACGAGGATCCGGCCGTCCACCCAGGCCGGACCTTCCAGCCACGTGCCACCATTCGCCAGCCGTTGAAGTCCGACTGCGCTGTCCCAGAGTTCGGTCACCGGGCTAGCCTGTCAGGTCGCGGCTGAGGTCAGGGCAGCTGCTCGAGAATCGTCTTGCCAAGGAACTCGACTCCCGCGCCGGACTGGTCGGCGAGCACCGCCACGCCGCGACCATGCTCGGGGTCCACCGCCAGGTAGGCGGCGTACCCGGGTGTGCCGCCCGGATGGGCAGCGACGCGACCGCCCTCGTACGGCTGGATGTCCCACAGCAGCCCCTCATGCCCAGCACCGGAGGGAACCAGGGGGTTGAGAGCCGACTGGCCGGGTGAGCGCTTCTCCACGAGGGCCTGGAGCAGGCGGGTGAGGTCGGCAGTCGTCGACACCAGAGCGCCCATCGGGGCATACCCGTCGGCCACGAGCTGCGGTACGGGCTGACCATCCCCGGCGTGACCCCGAGGTGCCAGCGGGCCGGCGAACTGGGCGGCACTGCTGGTCATGCCCAATGGCTGGAACACACGCGCGGCCATGAGGTCGGGATAGGTGGTCCCCGCCGCGTGTGCCGCCGCCCAGCCCGCCAGCGATGCGCCGAGGTTGCTGTACGAGAAGGTCGGCTTGCCCAGCGTCGTCACGGCCCGCGCGTCAGCGCAGAGGGTGGCCACACCCACCCGCAGGTACGGCGTCGACCACGACGCCCCACGGCGCCGCGTCACCCCGCGCGGCAGGCCCGAGGTGTGAGTCGCGGCAGCACGGACCGTCACCGCCGCCGCCGGCGACGACCCAAGGTCGAGGTACCGCCCGAGCGGATCATCGAGTGACAGGCCGACTCGCTCGGCAAGATCGGCGATCGCCAGCCCCGTCAGCGCCTTGGACACCGAGCCCACCTCGAAGACCGTCTCCGGCCCACACCGCCAGTGGGCGGTTCGTACGGCCCCCTCGGCGACCGTGACCAGCCCCAACGCGTGGGTACGGATGCCCGTGGACGCTCCGAGCTTGACCAGCCACGGGTCACCCACCGCCTCATCAGGCAGGACCCAACCGCGGGTGGTCAACGGCAACGCCACGGCTGCGGCGAATCCCGCTGCTACGAGGGCGCGCCGAGGAAAGCTCATCGAACGAGCTTCTCGCGAAGCGACCCCAGCGGACCGCGGCGAACAGGAAGCGAAGCACCGATCAGCACCGGCACCTGGCTGTCTCGCCGGTCAAGGGCGCCCCCATCCCCCTGCAGCCGCAGGGGCGGCCCATGGGTCAAGGGCACAAGGTGCTCCCCGGCCTCCAGCGCCGTCGCCACCGCGACCTCTGCGATGTCACGCCACGAGGTCACGTCACCCACGACTCGGCCCTTCCACCTCGCGTCTCCTGCCCTCATCCTGGCAGGCCGAGCTCAGACGTTGTAGCCGATGGCCCGCAGCTGCTCGATGCCGTCGGGGGTGATCGAGTCGAGGGTCCACGGTGGCAGCCAGACCCAGTTGATCGTGGCGGACTTCACGAGCCCTTCGAGCGCCATCTGTGTGTCGTACTCGATCCGGTCCGTGAGCGGGCAGGTCGGCGACGTCAGCGTCATGTCGAGGGTGGCGTTCAGCTCGTCGTCGAGGTGGATCCCGTACACGAGACCAAGGTCGACCACATTCACCATCAGCTCGGGGTCGACGACGTCCTTCATCGCCTCCTCGACATCCTCGACGGTCGTGCGCTGCTCGACCACCTCGGGGTCGCCGGGCAGCGTGTCCTTCACCAGGTCGGACGGGCGCGGCTCTTCGGTCGCGTTGCTCATCTCAGCTCTTTCCTTCCATCGCCGTGGCCTGCAGGAGCGCATCGCGTACGGCTGCCCAGCCGAGCATCGCGCACTTCACCCTGCCAACGAACTTCGCGACACCCTCAAACGCGACCGCGTCCTCGTAGGTGTCCTCATCCAGGGAGATTTCACCCTTGCCCTGGATCATCTGCTGGAACCCGTCATGGAGCTCCAGCGCACGCGCCGGGCTGCCGCCGATGACGAGGTCACTCATCACCGACGTCGACGCCTGTGAGATCGAACAGCCGACGCCGTCGTACGACACGTCGGCCACCTCACCGCCGACGACCGACACCCGCAGGGTCAGCTCGTCGCCGCACGACGGGTTCACGTGGTGCACCTCGACGTCGTACGGCTCCCGCAGCCCACTGTGATGCTTGGCGCGGTAGTGGTCGAGGATGATCTCCTGATACAGCGACTCGACGCTCACGATCCCCCCTGCCCCAGCTTGACCTCGTCGCGAGCGGGCCGCGAGGCGAGGCGCCCGGTGAAGAACGCATGGGTGTGGTCGAGCGCATCGGCAAGCCCGTCGATCTCGTCGGTGGTCGTGTAGAGGTACGACGAGGCGCGGATGCTCGACTGGATCCCGAGCCGCTCATGCAGCGGCCGCGCGCAGTGATGACCACCCCGGACGGCGACACCGGCCGCGTCGAGCAGCTGCATCACGTCGTGTGGGTGGATGTCGCCGAGGGTGAACGAGATCGCGCCGCCCCGGTCGACCGCCTTCGTCGGGCCGAGAATCTGGACGCCGGGAACGTCAGCCAGCCTGGTCAGGGCATAGGCGGTCAGCTCATGCTCGTGGGCGGCGATCCGGTCCATGCCGATCCCGGTCAGGTAGTCGACGGCAGCGCCCAGGCCCACCGCCTCGGCGATCGGCGGAGTGCCAGCCTCGAACCGGTGCGGCGGCGCGGCGTACGTCGACCCGGTCATCTTGACCACCTCGATCATCTCGCCGCCACCGAGGAACGGAGGCAGAGCAGCGAGCAGGTCGTACCGGCCCCAGAGCACGCCGATCCCGGTCGGGCCGACCATCTTGTGACCGGTGAAGGCCACCAGGTCAGCACCGAGGGCAGCCACGTCGGTCGGCAGGTGCGGAACCCCCTGCGACGCGTCGACCACCACCACAGCCCCAACCGAGTGCGCCCACGCCGCCACCTCGGCCACCGGGTTGATGGTGCCGAGCATGTTGCTCACCCAGGTCAGGGAGACGACCTTCGTCCGCTCGTTGACCAGTCCCTCCCGGCGAGCTGCCTCGAGGTCGAGCCGCCCATCGTCGGTGATGTCGAACCAGCGCAGGGTCGCTCCCGTCCGTTGGCACGCCAGCTGCCACGGCACGATGTTGGAGTGGTGCTCCATCACGCTCACCACGACCTCGTCACCAGGCTTGAGCCGGGCAGCGAGGGTGTACGCCGCGAGGTTCAACGCCTCGGACGCGTTCTTGGTGAAGATGATCTCCTCGGGCCGAGCAGCCCCCACGAACGTGGCGACCTTCGACCGCGCCCCCTCGAACGACTCCGTCGCCTCAGCGCCGAGCTGGTGCATGGCGCGAGCAACGTTGGCGTTGTGCTGCAGGAGGTGGTCGGCGATCGTGTCGACCACCACCTGCGGCTTCTGCGACGTGTTGGCGCTGTCGAGATAGGTCAACGGCTGCGACCCGACCCTGCGCTGCAGGATCGGGAAGTCACGCCGAACAGCCTCGACGTCGTACGGGACGCTCTGGCTCACGCGCCCTGTGCTGCCTTCACGTACGACTCGTAGCCCGACTCCTCCAGCTTGTCGGCGAGCTCCTTGCCACCCTCCTCGGCGATCCGGCCGTCAACGAAGACGTGCACGAAGTCGGGCTGGATGTAGCGCAGGATGCGGGTGTAGTGCGTGATCAGCAGCACACCACGGTCACCCTGGGCCGCGAATCGGTTCACGCCCTCGGACACGATCCGCAGCGCGTCGATGTCGAGGCCGGAGTCGGTCTCGTCGAGCACCGCGAACTTCGGGTTGAGCAGCTCAAGCTGCACGATCTCGTGGCGCTTCTTCTCGCCACCGGAGAACCCCTCGTTGACTGAGCGCGACGAGAAGGAGTGATCGAGCTGCAGCCGGTTGAGCGCGGCGTCGACCTCCTTCACCCAGGTGCGCACCTTTGGGGCCTCGCCAGTGATCGCCGTCTTGGCCGTACGGAGGAAGTTGGCGACCGAGACACCCGGCACCTCGACCGGGTACTGCATCGCCAGGAACATGCCAGCGCGGGCTCGCTCGTCGGGGGTCATCTCCGTGAGGTCGACGCCATCCAGCACAACGGTGCCGTCGGTGATCGTGTACTTCGGGTGACCGGCGATCGCGTACGCCAGGGTCGACTTGCCCGAGCCGTTGGGGCCCATGATGGCGTGGATCTCGCCGGGGCGGATCGTCAGGTCGACGCCCTTCAGGATCGGCTTGGGACCGGACTCGGTCTCCACGTCGACGTGCAGGTTCGTGATCACCAGGCCAGTGGTGTCGTTGCTCATTGGGGTCAGCTCTCCTTGAGTTCGGGCGTCAGTGGTGGATCGGGTTGTCAGGGTCGACTTCGACGTTGCCGTCGACGACCCGTACGGGATAGATCGGGACGGCGCGCGTCGCGGGGGGCACGTCCGGCGTACCGGTGCGCAGGTCGAAGCACGACCCGTGGGCCCAGCACTCGATCTCGGTGCCGGTGACCTCGCCCTCGGAGAGCGAGTAGTCCTGATGGCTGCAGATGTCGTAGATCGCGAACCACTCCCCGTCAGCGGTCTGCACGACCGCTACCGGCTTGTCGTCGGCGACGACTCCCTTCGCAGTGCCTGGCGCCACATCGGCCGCCTGGCACACGGCGACGTAGGTCACTGCTGCACGCTCTTCTCCAGCTCGGCCTCGACAGCCTCGAGCAGCCGCTCCTCGATGGCCGGGACACCGATCTTGCCGATGATCGACGCGAAGAAGCCCCGTACGACGAGGCGGCGCGCCTCCTCCTCGGAGATGCCGCGCGAGCGCAGGTAGAACAGCTGCTGGTCGTCGAAGCGGCCCGTGGTCGATGAGTGGCCGGCACCGGCGATCTCGCCGGTCTCGATCTCGAGGTTCGGCACCGAGTCGGCACGGCAGCCATCGGTCAGCACGAGGTTCTTGTTGGCCTCGTAGGTGGAGATGTCCTCAGCCACCTTGCGGATCAGCACGTCGCCGATCCAGACCGAGTGTGCACCCTCACCCTGCAGAGCGCCCCGGTAGTCGACGTTCGAGTGCGTACGAGGCTCGTTGTGGTCGACGAAGAGCCGGTGCTCAATGTGCTGGCCAGCGTCGACGAAGTACAGCCCGAACTGGTCGAGCGAACCGCCCGGACCGGCGAACCGGGAGTCCTCCTGCAGGCGGATATCGCCACCCAGGGAGACGGTCACCGCCCGTACGGTCGCGTCGCGACCCACCCGAATCGACCGCTGCCCGCCATGCACCGAGCCGTCGGCCCACTCCTGCAGGGTGACGATGTTGGCATTGGCGCCGTCACCCACGACGATGTCGACCTTCTCGGCGTAGCTCGCCTGGCCCTGGTAGCGCAGCACGATGGTGGCGCGGGCGTTGGCACCGACGGTGATGACGAAGCGGTCACGCGCCTCGCCGCCCTTGCCCGTACCGGTGAAGACCGCCGCCTCGCTCAGCTCGACGCCAGCGGGGACGTCGATGTGCACGGGGGCATCGTCGCTCACCGCTGCCAGGGCTGCGATCCGGTCGACCGGTGCCTCCACGGCAAGCTCACGCGCCTGGTCGGGCGCGATCCGCGAGATCGAGACGTCGGGGTGCTCCCCCGACCACTCGAGGTTGCTCGTCGCCGCCTGCTCGCTGAGCAGGGTCTGGAAACGCTTGAGCGGTGTGAACCGCCAGATCTCCTCGCGACCATTCGGCATCGGGTGGTCATCAACACGCCACGACGGGGTCGGGTGCAGGTGAGACTCAACGGTCTCGACCGCTCCCCGTACGGCAGCACTATTGTCCGTGGCCCCAGCGGTGATCGCCGGGCCAGTGGTGGTGGCCGTCATCAGCCAACCGCTCCTTCCATCTGCAGCTCGATGAGCCGGTTCAGCTCGAGGGCGTACTCCATGGGCAGCTCCCGCGCGATTGGCTCGATGAACCCGCGCACGATCATGGCCATGGCCTCGTCCTCACCCATGCCGCGGCTCATCAGGTAGAAGAGCTGGTCGTCGGAGACCTTCGACACGGTGGCCTCGTGGGCCAGGGACACGTCGTCCTCACGGACGTCGACGTACGGGTACGTGTCGGAGCGCGAGATCTTGTCGACCAGGAGTGCGTCGCACTTGACCGAGGAGGCTGAGTGGTGCGCACCCTCGTCCACCTGCAGCAGACCGCGGTACGAGGCGCGACCGCCACCACGGGCGACCGACTTCGAGATGATCGAGCTCGAGGTGTGCGGGGCGCAGTGCACCATCTTGGACCCGGCGTCCTGGTGCTGGCCCTCGCCGGCGAACGCGACCGAGAGGGTCTCGCCGCGGGAGTGCTCACCCATCAGGTAAACGGCCGGGTACTTCATGGTGACCTTGGAGCCGATGTTGCCGTCGACCCACTCCATCACGCCGCCCTCGGCGCAGGTGGTGCGCTTCGTGACGAGGTTGTACACGTTGGTCGACCAGTTCTGGATCGTGGTGTAGCGAACGCGGGCGTTCTTGCCCACCACAATCTCGACCACCGCAGAGTGCAGCGAGTCGGACGAGTAGATCGGCGCCGTACAGCCCTCAACGTAGTGAACGTACGAGCCCTCGTCGGCGATGATCAGCGTGCGCTCGAACTGGCCCATGTTCTCGGTGTTGATCCGGAAGTACGCCTGCAGCGGGATCGACACGTGGACGCCCGGCGGCACGTAGACGAACGAGCCACCCGACCAGACGGCCGTGTTGAGGGCGGCGAACTTGTTGTCGCCGACCGGGATCACCGTGGCGAAGTACTTCTCGAAGATCTCCGGGTGCTCCTTCAGAGCCGTGTCGGTGTCGAGGAAGATCACCCCCTGGCGCTCAAGCTCCTCGTTGATCTTGTGGTAAACGACCTCAGACTCGTACTGGGCAGCAACACCCGCAACGAGGCGCTGCTTCTCGGCCTCGGGGATGCCCAGCCGGTCGTAGGTGTTCTTGATGTCCTCAGGCAGGTCCTCCCACGACTGGGCCTGCTTCTCGGTCGACCGAACGAAGTACTTGATGTTGTCGAAGTCGATCTCCGACAGGTCCGCACCCCAGGTCGGCATCGGCTTGCGCTCGAACATCCTGAGCCCCTTGAGGCGCAGGTCGAGCATCCACTGCGGCTCGTTCTTGAGCCGCGAGATGTTGCGGACAACGTCCTCGCTGAGACCGCGCTGGGCGATCAGGCCGGCCTCGTCAGAGTCATGCCAGCCGAACCGGTAACTACCGAGGGCGGCGAGATGCTCGTCCTGGGTGCTGCCGAGTCCTGGTGCGAGAGACGCGATGGGCTGCTCGGTCTGGGTCATGCCGACTCCTTCTCGTGGTCGTGCTTCTCAGGTCGTACGGGATGCGGGACGTGAAGCGTACACACACCGTCACCGTGGGCGATCGTGGCGAGCCGCTGTACGTGTGAACCGAGGAGGCGGCCGAAAACTTCCGCCTCAGCCTCACAGATCTGGGGAAACCTTGCGGCGACGTTGGCCACCGGGCAGTGATGCTGGCACAGCTGCTCGCCCGACCGGACCGGCTGGACCGCCGCCATGAAGCCGTCGTCGCCAAGCACCTCGGTGAGCGCTTCGAGCGCTGTGACAGACCCCTCGTTCTCGGAGGACTGCCGAGCGCGCATCTCCTCGCGGTAGCGCTCCTCGACGGCCGCGAACCTGGTCCGGGCGAAGTCGCCGACGGCGTCGACCCCGACGGTCTCGGCCAGGTACTCGAGCACCTCGACCGCCAGGTCGTCATAGGCATGGGCGAAGTCGGCGCGCCCAGCATCGGTCGGGACAAACACCTTCGCCGGTCGGCCGCGCTCACGGACACCGTACGAACGACGCTCACGGGTCGTGACCAAGCCCCGCTCGGTCAGGACGGCCAGGTGGCGTCGTACGGCGGCTGGCGTCAGCTCAAGCACGCTCGCGATCTCGGCAGCGGTCGTCGCGCCCCGCTTCATGATCAGGGTCATGACCCGCTCCCGAGTGCCGGCGTCGTCCGGCATCGCCGGACCTGACACCCCTTGCTGCACCTCGGTTTTCACAACGCCATCCTTCCCTAATCAAACAGATGAATCAAACGCGCCGGTGACGGGAGCGCTTCTGGGATGGGTCCACGATTGCCCGCTCGGCCACGTTGATGGAGCCTGAACATGATTTCCCCTAGGGTGACGTGGTCCGTCCACCGTTTTGGAACGCTCATCGCCGAGCAGCAAGGGGATCCCCGTGTCCGTCGCACGTGCAGCCCGTCGCAGGCTTCTGCTGACCGCCCTGCCACTCCTCGCGCTGGCTGGCTGCGCTGGGGCACCCGGAGGTGCCCCCACCGGTGGCGGCGACGCGAACCTCACCCTGCCCCCGCTCAACGGCAGCGTGCCGGTCGCGGGCATGGACCCGCGGCTGCTGCTGGCCGCGGGCGTCGTGGTGTGCCTGCTCGGTCTGCTGTTCAGCAACGTCAGCCTCGTCGACCTGAAGAAGCGACCGGCCCACGCCTCGATGCTCGAGGTCGCCCAGCTGATCTACGAGACCTGCAAGACGTACGTGATCCAGCAGGGCCGGTTCCTGCTCACGCTGTGGATCTTCATCGCGAGCGTGATCTTCGTGTACTTCCTCTTCTTCGCCGGACTCGGTTGGTTCAAGACGCTGGTCGTGCTGGCGTTCAGCGTGATCGGCATGCTCGGCTCCGTCGGCATCGCCATGTTCGGCATCCGGGTCAACACGATCGCCAACAGCCGTGCCGCCTTCGCCTCGCTGAAGGGCAAGCCGTACGAGGTCTACTACATCCCGCTGCGCTCGGGCATGAGTATCGGGATGATGCTGATCTCGATGGAGCTGCTGATGCTCCTGGCGATCCTCCTGGTCATCCCGCCTGACATCGCCGGCGCGTGCTTCGTGGGCTTCGCCGTGGGCGAGTCACTCGGCGCCTCCGCGCTGCGCATCGCGGGTGGCATCTTCACCAAGATCGCCGACATCGGCGCCGACCTGATGAAGATCGTGTTCAAGATCAAGGAGGACGACGCCCGCAACCCCGGCGTGATCGCCGACTGCGCCGGCGACAACGCTGGCGACTCGGTCGGCCCGTCCGCAGACGGTTTCGAGACCTACGGCGTGACGAGCGTCGCCATGGTGACATTCATCGTGCTCGCTGTGAAGGAGCCGACGATGCAGGTGCAGCTGCTGGTCTGGCTGTTCTTCCTGCAGGCCATGATGGTCGTCTCGTCGTTCGTCGCCTACCAACTCGACGGCGCGATCAACCGGGCCAAGTACGCCAACGCCGACGAGATGGACTTCGAGGCCCCACTGACCAACCTGGTCTGGATCACCTCGGCGGTCTCAGTGATCGTGACGTACGTGACGACCTGGGCGCTCCTGGGCGGGCTCGCCGACGGGATGTGGTGGAAGCTCGCCACGATCATGAGTTGTGGCACCGCCGCCGGCGCGCTGATCCCAGCCTTGGTGAAGGTCTTCACCTCGGTCTCCAGCAAGCACACCCATGAGGTCGTCAAGTCGTCGGCCCAGGGTGGCGCGTCGCTCAACATCCTGTCTGGCCTGGTGGCGGGCAACTTCTCCGTCTTCTGGCTCGGCATGGCGATCATGGGCCTGATGGCGATCGGCTTCGGCATCTCGACACTGATCCCGGCCACCGTGATGCTCGCACCAGCGGTGTTCGCGTTCGGTCTGGTCGCGGTCGGCTTCCTCGCGATGGGTCCGGTCACCATCGCTGTCGACTCGTACGGACCCGTGACCGACAACGCCCAGTCCGTGTACGAGTTGTCGGTCATCGAGACGCTGCCCGACATCAGCAACGAGATCAAGCGTGACTACGGCTTCACTCCCGACTGGGAGGGCGCCAAGCGCATGCTCGAACTCAACGACGGCGCAGGCAACACGTTCAAGGCCACCGCCAAGCCGGTGCTGATCGGTACGGCCGTGGTCGGCTCCACGACCATGATCTTCTCGATCATCATGAGCCTGACCCACGGCCTGGAGATCAACGTCGAGAAACTCTCCCTCCTCCACGCCCCGTTCCTGCTCGGCCTGATCACCGGCGGCACGGTCATCTACTGGTTCACCGGAGCGTCGATCCAGGCGGTCACCGCGGGTGCTTTCCGGGCCGTCGAGTTCATCAAGGAGAACATCCGACTCGACGACTCGATCACCAAGGCCTCCGTCGAGGACAGTAAGCGCGTCGTGGAGATCTGCACGCAGTACGCGCAGAAGGGCATGTTCACCATCTTCCTCGGCGTCTTCTTCGCCACCCTCGCCTTCGCGTTCGCTGACCCGTTCTTCTTCATCGGCTACCTCGTCTCGATCGCCCTCGTCGGCCTCTACCAGGCGATCTTCATGGCCAATGCAGGCGGAGCCTGGGACAACGCTAAGAAGCTCGTGGAGGTCGACCTCCGCGCGAAGGGCACTCCCATGCATGACGCCTCGATCGTCGGCGACACCGTCGGCGACCCGTTCAAGGACACCTCGTCGGTCGCCCTCAACCCGGTGATCAAGTTCACGACCCTGTTCGGCCTGTTGGCCGTCGAGCTTGCCGTCAGTCTCAACGAGCGTGGCCTTCGGCCACTCGTCTGGGCCTTGGGCGTCGCGATGCTGCTGGCCTTCGTGTTCTTCGTGTGGCGCTCGTTCTACAGCATGCGGATCCCCGGGAACCTCTCCGACCTCGAGTACCCGATCCTGCGCCCCTCAGTGGCTCACCCCCACATGACCGGCGAGGCTCATCCGCGGCCCGGCACGCTGGGGGCACAGCGGCCTGCCGCGGCCCACGCTCCAGCAGTCGTCGAGCGTTCCGACGAGACACATCCGCAGGCCTGACCACAGAACTGTTCCCGAACGGGTACCCCCCTTCGAGTCGGAACTACGGCACGTCGTAGTGTGACGTCAATGGCTACGCGTCGATGCGCGGCAGGCCTGAAAGCCGTTACCGGAACGAAGGAAGAACTGTGTTCAGTCAGCCCAGGTCAACCGCCCCTCGGACCCTTCGGCGCGGTGCCGCCGTCGGGCTGGGAGCGCTCCTGCTCGCCCTGTCGGGCTGCTCGGGAACTCCGACAGATTGCTCGCAGCAACACGCTGGCGGTGAGGCCAACCTGTGCCTGCCTGACCTCGGCATGGCAACGTTCGGCGGGATCAACGGTAAGGCGCTGCTGGCGTTCGGCCTGGTCATCTGCCTGGGTGGACTCCTGTTTGGTCTGATCAGCTACAAGGGCCTGCGCGACCTGCCCGTCCACGCGTCGATGAAGGAGATGAGCGAGCTCATCTACGAGACCTGCAAGGCCTACCTCGTGCAGCAGGGCAAGTTCCTGCTGATGCTGTGGCTGTTCATCGGCGCGGTCATCTTCATCTACTTCCAGTTCCTCGCTGGCCTCGGCATCGGCCGTACGTTGATCGTGCTCCTCTTCAGCATCATTGGCATGGCTGGCTCGTACGGCATCGCCTGGTACGGGATCCGCGTCAACACCTACGCCAACAGCCGGACCGCCTTCGCCTCGCTGCGCGGCAAGCCGTACCAGATGTTCCAGATCCCGCTCAGATCCGGGATGAGCGTCGGCATGATGCTGATCTCGGTCGAGCTGTTGATGATGCTCGTCATCATGCTCTTCCTGCCGGGCGACATTGCCGGGTCCTGCTTCATCGGCTTCGCCGTGGGCGAGTCGCTCGGCGCGTCGGTGCTGCGGATCGCCGGTGGCATCTTCACCAAGATCGCCGACATCGGCTCCGACCTGATGAAGATCGTCTTCAAGATCAAGGAGGACGACGCCCGCAACCCCGGCGTGATCGCCGACTGCACCGGCGACAACGCTGGCGACTCGGTCGGCCCGTCAGCCGACGGTTTCGAGACCTACGGCGTCACCGGTGTCGCCCTGATCACCTTCGTGCTGCTCGCCGTCAACGAGCCCATGGTGCAGGTCCAGCTGCTGGTGTGGCTGTTCTTCATCCGCGCGATCATGGTCGTCGCGTCGTTCCTCTCGTACGTGCTGAACAACGTGATGTCGAAGGCGCGCTACGAGAACGCGACCGAGATGGACTTCGAGAAGCCACTCACGAGCCTGGTCTGGATCACGTCGATCGTCTCGATCGTGATGACCTTCGTCACCTCGGCCTTCATGATCGGCAACCTCGCCGACGGGATGTGGTGGAAGCTGTCGATCATCATCTCCTGCGGCACCCTGGCTGGCGCCCTGATCCCCGAGCTGGTCAAGGTGTTCACCTCAACCGGTAGCCGCCATGTGCAGGAGGTCGTCAAGTCGGCCGCCCAGGGTGGCGCGTCGCTCGACATCCTGTCCGGCCTGGTCGCTGGCAACTTCTCCGGCTACTGGCTTGGCATCTCGATCATCGGTCTGATGGGTGGCGCCTACCTGATCTCGACGCTGGGCCTGTCGGCGTTGATGGTCGCCCCGGCGGTGTTCGCGTTCGGCCTGGTCGCCTTCGGCTTCCTCGGCATGGGTCCGGTCACGATCGCTGTCGACTCGTACGGCCCCGTCACCGACAACGCACAGTCGGTGTACGAGCTCTCGGTGATCGAGACCCTGCCCGGCATCACCGCCGAGATCGAGAAGGACTACGGCTTCTCCCCCGACTGGGACAACGCCAAGGACATGCTCGAGATGAACGACGGGGCTGGCAACACCTTCAAGGCGACGGCCAAGCCGGTGCTGATCGGCACGGCCGTCGTGGGCGCCACGACGATGATCTTCTCGATCATCATGGGTCTGACCGACAAGCTCGACCCGGCCAAGGTGGCGAACCTCTCGCTACTGCACGCTCCGTTCCTGCTCGGCCTGGTGATGGGCGGTGCGGTCATCTACTGGTTCACCGGCGCCTCGATCCAGGCCGTGACGACCGGCTCCTTCCGTGCCGTGGAGTTCATCAAGGACAACATCCGACTCGACGACTCGGTCACCAAGGCCTCAGTCGAGGACTCGCGCCGGGTCGTGGAGATCTGCACGCAGTACGCCCAGAAGGGCATGTTCAACATCTTCATGGGCATCTTCTTCTCCACGCTGGCCTTCGCGTTCGTCGAGCCGTACTTCTTCATCGGCTACCTGATCTCGATCGCGCTGTTCGGCCTGTACCAGGCGATCTTCATGGCCAACGCCGGCGGCGCTTGGGACAACGCCAAGAAGATCGTCGAGGTCGACCTGAGGGCGAAGGGTACGGACCTGCACGACGCCTCGATCGTCGGCGACACCGTCGGTGACCCGTTCAAGGACACCTCGTCGGTCGCCCTCAACCCGGTGATCAAGTTCACGACCCTGTTCGGCCTGCTGGCGGTCGAGCTGGCCGTCTCGACGGCCCGGACCAACCCGACCCTGGTCCACGTGATCGCCGCCGTGCTGTTCGCGGTGTCGGTGTACTTCGTCTACCAGTCGTTCTTCGGCATGCGGATCCCTGGCGACCTCAGCTCCGCCAAGCCCCTCGCCCCAGCTCTGCCGACGCCGACCGAGCGCCTGTCGGTCGTCACCGATGAGGCGACGGAGAACGTCCGGGTCTGAGACTGGCAAGCACGCTCAGCGGCCGGCCCCAGCGCGGGGTCGGCCGTTGTGCGTGCGGACGTCTTTCGTACACGACCCACGCGTCAGATTCGTGAATCACAGGATCGCGACGGATACTGGGCTGGCCACGACCACCCTGCAGGAGTCAGTCTCATGTCTTCCCACCCTCGCATGACCCGCACTCTCGCTTTCGTCATGGGCAGCCTGCTGCTCGTCGGCTGTGCGACCTCGAACGCGTCGACGCAGGTCTCCTCGGCGCCCACCGCCGCACCGACCGCGCCGCAGACCACCGTGGCGACGCCCAGCCCGACGCCGACCACACCGAAGCCCGACCCAGTCACCCTCACCACGAGTGCTGCCGAGGGTGAGGTCGTGGCCGTGGATCACCGCTTCACCGTGACGGCAGCGGGAGGCACCGTCGAGTCGGTCGCCCTCACGTCGAACGACAAGCGCCCGGAGAAGCAGCAGGTCGCAGGCAAGCTCGCCGAGGACAAGCTGTCGTGGACCGCTGGGACCCTGCTCGAGCCAGGCGACACGTACACCGCCACGATCACCGCCGCCAACAAGGCCGGAGACCTGGTGACCCAGACCCGTACGTTCACCACCCAGGCCCTGACGCTCAAGCAGCAGGTGTACGTCAACCCGATCCCCGGTACGGGCTCCACCGTTGGTGTGGCCATGCCAGTGGTGGTCACCTTCGACACCCCGGTGGTCGACAAGGCATCGTTCGAGAAGAACATGACCGTCACCTCGACACCGGCCCAGAAGGGCTCCTGGCGCTGGCTGTCGAGCACCCAGGCGCGGTGGCGGCCCGAGGTGTACTGGCAGGCAGGCACGAAGGTCGACATCAACATCGATGTGAACGGTGTCTCCGCTGGCAACGGCCTTTACGGGCAGGAGTCGAGGACGGCCTCCTTCACCATCGGGCGGGCAGCCCAGATCTCGGTCAACCTGACCACCCACCAGCTCACCCAGACGGTGAGCGGGGCGGTGACGAAGACGATCCCGATCACGGGCGGCAAGCCGGGCTTCGAGACCCGGTCCGGCACCAAGGTGATCATGGAGCGGCTCGAGTCGGTCGACATGGACGCCGCCACCACCGGCGTGGGCCAGGACTCCCCCGAGTACTACAACCTCAAGGACGTCAAGTACGCCATGCGGGTGACCAACTCCGGCGAGTTCTTCCACGCCGCGCCCTGGTCGGTCGGCAGCCAGGGCAAGGCCAACGTGAGCCATGCCTGCGTCGGCATGACCACCGCCAATGCCCAGTGGCTGATGGCCAACTCCATCGTTGGTGACCCGGCCGTCTACACCGGCAGTGGTCGCAGCATGACCCTCGATAATGGCTGGGGCGACTGGAACCTGTCGTTCGCTGAGTACGCCAAAGGATCCGCACTGAAGTAGTGCACCCAGGACGGAGAACCATGCCGGACCAGACCGAGAACCAGGGCTCCCAGACGGGCGGCGTCTACAGCCTTCTTGGCCAGGAGTTCACCCGCGACTCGCGCTACATCCCGACGCGGATCCTGAAGAGCGTGCCCGAGGGCGCTGACGCCGTCCCGGTCGAG
>Ga0116180_1002180_pt1 | contig 15654 bp, 13 predicted proteins | sample AD_UKC073_MetaG_FD_89804 | JGI IMG/M metagenome (GOLD analysis project Ga0116180, IMG submission 89804) | Active sludge microbial communities of municipal wastewater-treating anaerobic digesters from USA - AD_UKC073_MetaG | ecosystem: Engineered > Bioreactor > Anaerobic > Digestate | place: USA...
ACCACGAGGCTCATGAAGACGCCCCAGTAGTTCATCACCAGGTTGAGCGGCTCAGTGATGATGCCGGTGGACATCAGGAACCGGTTCAGCCAGCCCTGCCGGCCGAGGAAGATCAGCAGGCCCTGGGCGGTCAGCACCGTACCAAGCGTGATCGGCAGCACCAGCAGCGTCATCATGGTGCGCTTGCCCCGGAACTTGCGGCGGGTCTTGAACGCCACCGGGACGGCGGCGATCACGTTGAACAGCGCCACAGGCAGGCCGAGCCGCATCGTCAGCCAGATCGAGTCGAAGAAGAACTTGTCGGTGAAGAAGGCGACGTAGTTGGCGAAGATGCCCCCGCCGTACTGCCGTTGCGTCGCTTGGTACGGCTGGAAGGTCAGCCCGATGCCGTAGATGAACGGGTAAAAGAACAGTCCCAAGGTGATCACCAGGGCGGGCACCAGCAGCCACAGCGACCGGTCGACGCCGCGCTCAGCCCAGATCTGCTTGCGGCTCGCGGTACTGACGCGCTTGCCAGCCTTGGGTGGCGCTCCGCCCGTGGCGGAAGCGGTGGCGCTCATGCCGTCGCCTCCGCAGCCGCGGTCGGCACCTCGGTGGTCTCGTGGTCCGTACCCCGGTCGAGGACGGCTGGGTAGACCAGCACGCGGGCAGGGTCGGCGTACAGGTGGACGGTGGTGCCCGGCTCATGGTCGACGCGCGAGCGAGCGTGCAGGATGTGGCTGCCAGCGTCGGCGTTGACCGAGAACTCCCGGCCGACGTACTCCGTCGTGCTCACCACGGCCTCGGTGTCGCCCGGCATCGCAGCCCCATCGCGGATCAGCAGGTCCTCGGGGCGGATCGCCACCTTGACGGCTTCGCCCTTGGCGAGTGAGTTGACCGCCTCCCCGGTGAGCGACAGGCCACCACCCGAGGCCGTGACCCGCTCCCCCGCCTTGACCGCAGCGTCGACCGTCATGTCGAGCAGGTTGCGGCAGCCCATGAAGTCGGCGACGAACCAGTTGGCTGGCTTGCCGTGCAGCTCGAGCGGCGTGCCGACCTGCTGCACGCGACCCGAGCGCAACACGACCAGCCGGTCGGCCATCGAGAGAGCCTCCTCCTGGTCGTGGGTGACGTAGATGGTGGTCAGCCCCAGCGACTGGTGGATGCGCTTGATCTCCCCGCGCATCTCGAGGCGGAGCTTGGCGTCGAGGTTGGACAGCGGCTCGTCCATCAGTACCAGCCGGGGCTCCAGCACGATGGCGCGGGCGATCGCCACGCGCTGCTGCTGGCCACCGGAGAGCTGGCCGGGGAGCTTGTCGGTGTGCTCTTCGAGCCGGACGAGCCCGATCGCGTCGTTGACCCGCTTCGCGATCTCAGCCTTGGCCACCTTGCGCATCTCGAGGCCGAACGCGATGTTCTTCCGTACGGTCATGTGCGGGAACAGCGCGTAGTTCTGGAAGACCATCCCAAAGCCGCGGCGCTCGGCGGGCACATCGTCGAACCGGTCGGCGTCGATCCACATCGACCCGTCCGTGAGTGGCAGCAGGCCCGCGATGCAGTTGAGTGCCGTTGACTTGCCGCAGCCGGACGGCCCCAGCAGGGCGATGAACTCGCCGGACCGGATGGTGAGGTCGAGCCCTTGGAGGGCGTCGCGGTCACCGAATCGACGACCAACGTCCTTGAGCTCGAGCTTGTCGAACTTCCCTGCCTGGATTGCCACGTGGGTCGGCCTTTCGTACGGTCTTCGCGGCTCAGCACACGCCCAGCCGCGCTGCTCATGGGTGCAGACATGACCCAGTGCCCGCCAGCGGCGGCGGGCACTGGGTGCGCGTCATGCGTGGGACCTACTTGGTCTTGCCGGAGCCGATCTCGCGGTCCCAGCGGTCGAAAGCCTTGACGAGCTTCTCGGCGGGCAGCGGGGTCTTGACCGGGGTGTCGGCGATCGCCTTGTCGAACCAGTCGCGGTTGAACTTCTTGATCGCGTCCTGCGACGCCTGCGGCGCCTTGTCGATCGTGGCGTTCTTGACGGCAGGGCCAGGGTAGAAGTAGCCGTTGTCGTAGGCGGCGGCGTTCTGAGCCGGGTCGAGCATGTAGTCGATCAGGGCAAGGACCGCCGACAGCTTGTCAGCCGAGAGACCACGCGGCACGAGCGCGAACTGGGAGTCCGACACGTACGTCGTGCTCGCCAGCGGCGCGGTCATGATGTTGGGCGGGGTCTTGCCGGTGGCGCGCGGCTCGATGTCCCAGCCGAACGTCATGGGTGCCATCGACCAGGTGCCGTCGGCCATGTTGGTGACAGCCTGGCCCGTACCCGTCGGGTAGCTTGCGATGTACTGGCCCAGCTCCTTGAGGTAGGCCCAGGTCTTCTCCCAGCCCTTCTCGGGATCCTGCGGGTCGGAGTCGCCGAGCATGTACGGCAGGCCCTGCAGCCAGGTGCGGCCCACACCGGAGTTGGCGGGACGGGCGTAGCCCATCTTGTTCGGGTTGGCCTTCGCCCAGGTGAGCACGTCCTGAGCCGTCTTTGGCGGGTTGGTCACCTTGGCGGGGTCGTACTGGATGAACGGGCCCGAGGGGGTCCAGACCAGCAGTACGCCGTAGTCGGTCCCGAGCTTCACCGAGTCGACGGCCTTGTCAAGGTAGTTGGCCGTGTTGGGCAGCTTCGCCTTGTGCTCCTTGAGGACTGCGGTCCACAGATTGGCGACGATGCCTGACGACATGCCGTCGGTGCCTGTGAGCACAAGATCGATCTTGAGGTTGCCCGAGTCGACCTGCGGCTTCAGCGTGCCGACGAGGTCGGGCGCGCCACCGGTCTCGGTGGTGATGTCAGAGACGAACTCCGGCTTGTTCTTCTTGAAGTTGTCGATCATCGGCTTGGTCAGCTTCAGGTTGCCGGCCACGTCGAGAACGTTGAGCTTGACAGGAGCGCTCGGCTTGGCCGGAACGCCACCTGAGGCGGCCGCGCTCGCGCTGCCTGCGGGCCAGGCGGTCGGATCCTTGGGTGCGCTGCAGGCGGCAGCCGCCGACAGTGCAGCAGCGGCGCCGGCCCCTGCCATCACGGACCCACGTGGAATCATCATTGACTCTTTCATCGAGTGCGGGCTCGTCCCCGTTCCCACGAGCAAGCATCGTCGGTGTGCACTGCGAAAATGCACCGACTTGCCGTTGTTGCCTGACTGTGACGTGGCTCCCCTGACGGCATCGTCGCTAGTCGGACGCGAGAGGGTCCCGGATCTGGTCATCGACGAGCGGACCTTGTGAGATGCGCAGCAGCAGGGGTGGCTGGTCCGACGCCAACCGGGAATCGACCTCCCGAAGCGCGCTGACGATGTCGTCTGGGCGGACGAGCGGCGTACCGTGCACCGTCACCATCTCCAGCTCGTGCTCGCCGACCACTTCGAGCGACCGGACGGCAGCCCGGGCATCAAAGGTGCGCAACCCCGTCTTGGTCATGCGCGCCACGGACACCTCGGGGCTGGCCAGGAAGGTGGCGACGGCTTCGGCCAACACACCCGCAGGGGTGGTGACCAGGTCGACGTGCCACCGCGACGCCTCCAACAGGTCGGTCAGGCTGGCTGCACCGGGCGATCCGGCTGCGACCACCTCGATCACATCGAGGCCAGGCGGGAGGGCGGCGTCGAGCGCTTCCCGTACCCGCTCTGGCTGGCAGACCTCGGCAAGTCCGATCTCGAGGTACTCCGCCTCGGTCGACGCTCCCGTGGGGGACGCGTTGGCGTACGAGATCCGCGGGTGCGGGTTGAAGCCGGACGAGTAGGCCATCGGGATCTGGGCACGGCGCAACGCCCGCTCGAAGGCGCGGCAGAAGTCACGGTGCGAGGTGAACCGGGCGCGCCCACGTTTGGCGTACCGGACACGGAGACGCTGGACGGGCGGGGCTTGCTGCTCTGGCTGCTGGCGAGGCACGAGGGACAGGGTAGTGGGGAGCCACCACGGCTGCTCGAGCGCCGGGGCAGACGGTGGACGACACCTCTACCATCAGCCCATGACCCTCACCAGCCCTTTCCGTACGGACCAGCTCTCCGGCCAGCACGCTGTCGTGACCGGCGGCGGGTCAGGGATTGGGCTCGGCATCAGCCGTACGCTCGCTGCTCACGGGGCAGCCGTGACGATCATCGGCCGGAACCTCGAGAAGGCCCAGGCTGCAGCTGCGTCACTCGGCGAGCTCGGGTTCGCCGCGTCGGCCGACGTGCGTGACTCCGCAGCCCTCGATGCCGCGGTCAGCGCGGGGGTCGAGCGCCACGGACCTGTCAGCATCACGATCGCCGGCGCTGCCGGGAACTTCCCCGTCCCCGTCGAGGCGATGAGCCCCAACGGGTTCCGTACGGTCGTCGACATCGACCTGAACGGCACGTTCAACACCGTGAAGGCGGTCGGGCCGCACCTGAGCCCGACGGCGTCGATCGTGGCCATCTCGGCGTACGGCATGCCCGTCCCGATGCAGGCCCACGTGGTGGCGGCCAAGGCTGGGGTCGACGCGCTTGTCCAGACGCTCGCCGTTGAGTGGGGCCACAAGGGCGTACGGGTGAACGCCGTCATTCCCGGACCGATCGACGGTACGGAGGGAATGGCGCGACTGGCACCCGATGAGCGGACCCGGGCGATGGTGGTGGCAGGAGTCCCGCTGGGTCGGTTGGGCACCGTCGACGACATCGGCTTGGCCGTGGTGTGGCTCTCCAGCGAGGCGAGCGCGTACGTGACCGGCGCGGTGATTCCCGTGGACGGCGGCTCGGGACTGCTGGGCTCAGGCGCGATGTACCAGCGGTACCGGGCGCTCAGCTGACCAAAGCCGCGGGGTCCTCGACCGTCGTCCAGTGTGGGTGTATCAGCCGGGCCGCCACCGACTCTGTACGGGGTGAGTCAGCCGCAATACGCTGACCCCACGAGCCGAGGAGACGATGGTGGTAGTTCCGATCAGATTCCTGGACCCTACGACCGCGGTGATCGCCGCTGGCCAGTCCCCCATCGCACCCACGGCCTATGTGGCTGACCGGTTGTTGGTCGCGCCCGATGTCCCTGCGGGATACCTGGCGGACACCCTCGGGTCAGTGCTGGCCGATCTGGGCTGGTCGATGACGACAGTGACAACAGGCCGCAAGCGCGACCGAGGCAAGTTCGCCGGTCGGGAGTACACAGGCGTCACGGTGGTGGAGCTGGCGAGCGAGCCTGGCCGGCTCACCACCGCCCCTGACGCCTGGGTGGCGTTGCAACACCTGGCAGTCAAGGACGCTGCTCTGGCCAGCCGGATCCAGCTCGACCATGTGCTGGCAGCCTGCCCCGGATCCTGGGGCGGCGTGGGTGGTTACTGGGACGGGATCGGCGGGTATTGGGACGGCATCGGCGGCTACTGGGACGGGATCGGCGGCTACTGGGACGGCATCGCCACCGCGTCACCGGCAGTCGCGGAGTTCGGCCGGCCAGGCAGCGGTGGCCGGGCCCCGGTCAGCCTCCTGATTGCCGACCCCGCCCTCTCGGCACCACCCTGCGACTGGGCCCCGACCGTGGTGATGCTCGACACCGGCATCGGCGAGCATCCCTGGTTCCCGCGCGCCGATGCCCAGGGAAAGCTCCTTGTGGGGGTGGACCCGCGCAGCGTCGTCCGTACGCACGGGACGGGGGCCGATGACGGGCCTGGCGTGAGCGACAACCTGACCGGGCGCCTCGACCGGCTGGCCGGCCACGGCACGTTCATCGCCGGCATCCTGCGGCAGATCTGCCCTTCGGCCAGGTTGGTGTCGTACGCGGTGCTCGGCTCCACCGGGACCCTGTGCGAGAGCGAGCTGCTCGCGCGCCTGGAGGGGCTTGTCGACCAGCAGGAGGCCGCCCTGACAAGGGGCGATGCCGAAGGCCTGGTCGACATCATCACCCTCTCGATCGGCTACTACCACGAGAAGCCGGAGGACGACCTCAGCGACGCCCTGCTCGCCAAGGTCCTCCGCGATCTCGGCCGGGCCGGGGTGCTGGTGATCGCCGCGGCGGGGAACGACGCGACGACCCGACCGTTGCTGCCCGCTGGCTTTGCCCGTACCCCTGTTCCCGACACGGCCCCGCTGCTCAGCGTCGGCTCGCTGAACCCCAACTTCGCTGACGTCTCGCTGTTCAGCAACGCGGGCGACTGGGTCACCCACCTCCGCCGCGGCGCCGCCATCGTGTCCACGCTGCCCGTACGACAGAACGCCTCCGGGCAGGAGTCGACGTGGACGCTCGGATCCGGCACACGACCACGAGCCACGATCGACCGTGACGACTACCGCGGTGGCTTCGGCACCTGGAGTGGCACCTCGTTCGCTGCACCCGTCCTGGCTGGTCAAGCTGCGGCACGCCTGCTGGAGTTTGGCCGCCCTGACCTGGACGCGACGGCGCTGGTCAAGCGCGCCGGCGCCGTGGTGGACCAGCTGCCGCCCATCGAGGAGGGTTGGCTGTGACCACCCAGACCTTGGGCGACCGAGCCGCCGCCGCCTTCCGGGACTATCTGGCTGGCGACCGATCGCGGATGGGTGACCTGGTGGACATCCTCACTCCCCTGCTCTGGCACACCGCGAGGTCGCAGCGCGCGCCCACGGCCATCGCCGAGGACGCCATCCAGACCGCCTGGGTGCGCCTGGTCGAGGCTGCCGACCGGATCCAGGAGCCCCGGGCCGTGGTCTCGTGGCTGGTGGTCACGGTGAAGCGCGAGACCTGGCGGTTGATGCGCGCATCGACGCGGATCGACGATTCGGTCGACGACCTGTCCACCCGAGCCGCCCCGGATGACCCCGCCGCCGACGCCATCCTCTCGGATCGCCAGCGACGCCTCTGGGCTCACATTGCAGCCCTGCCAGACCGGTGCCAGTCGCTCCTGCGAGTGATCGCCTTCGCGTCGATCCCGGACTACTCAGAGATCGCGACAGCGCTGGGGATGCCGGTGGGCAGCATCGGTCCCACGCGAGGTCGGTGTCTGGCGAAGCTCCGTACGGCCTTGGCCAACGACCCGTCGTGGGAGGTGTGACGTGGACGAGAACGACCTCTTGGACGAGGTGGACGTGGCCCTGTTGGCGGAGCTCGCTGAGGTGTACGGCCGCCTGGACCCGATCCCCTCCGGCCTCGTGGAGAAGGCACAGTTCGCCATCAACGTGGCCCACCTGGAATCAGAGCTGGCCGAGATCACCCGCGACGCTGTCGTGGGAGTACGAGCCGACGAGGACGCCACCGACTCCATCACCTTCACCCACCCGTCGGTCAGCCTCATGGTGTCGTCGGCGGTGACTGGCCGCGTCACGAGGCTGGACGGCTGGGTCACGTACGGCGGCGCTGAGGTCGAGGTCATCTCGGGAAGCTGGTCGCGTACGGTGACCGCGGACGCCTCCGGCAGGTTCTCCCTGGAGGACGTGCCTCGCGGATCGGTGCATTTCGTGATCCGGCGCGGCCCCGGTCAGCGCCGGGTAGTCACGCCCACCGTCGAGCTGTGAGGTCATGGCGTCCCCGGCTGACGAGGCAGCGCGGCTGCGCCGCAGCGCCGTCGCTGACATCGCCGGCGGCCGCGCGCGACGAGCAGTCCAGTCGCTGACCCAAGCCATCAACCTGGTCAGCGTCCGCTGCGACCTCCCGCCCGACGAGGCCCAGCAGCGGCAGCGCGTCCACCACGCCTGCCTGCTGACCTTGGCGGTCGCTCGACTGACGCTGGACGGGGTGGCCGCAGCCCACAAGGAGCTCGAGGCGGCGCACCTGCTCACCGGAGACGATCCAGAGCTGGCCGCCCGATGGCATGCCCAGCATGGTCTGATCCTCGGTCGCTCCGGCGATCTCGTGGCTGCTGCTGCTGAGCTTGAGGAGGCGACCCGTTCCCTGGACGTCTTCACCCCACAGGAGCAGTGCTCGATCCTGATCAACCGCGGCATGGTGGCCTTCGAACGAGCCCGCCCGACCGAGGCAGTTTCCCTCTTCACCACGGCCGCCGAGGTCGCCACCGAGGCGGGGCTCGATCGCCAGCGCTTCATGGCCCTGCACAACGCGGGGTACGCCGCCTACCTCACCGGTGATCTACCAGGCGCATTGGCCAGGCTGGCGGCTGCCGACGCCATCGATGCCGACGTCGTCCGCGCACCGGCCCTGTTCGACCGCGGCCGCATCCTGCATGAGGCCGGGCTGCTCGACGAAGCGCTCGAGGTGCTCACCGGTGCGGCCATCGCATGTGGTCGTCGAGGCAACGACCTGCTGCGCGGCGAGATCCTGCTGGAGACGGCTCGAGTTCTGCTCCTCGTGGGCGATCCCGCCGCTGCAGGCCGTACGGCTCGGGCAGCTCATCGACGCTTCTTGCGTGCCGGAGCGCCGGGCTGGGTGGCCCGTACGGCAGCAACCACCTTGACCACCGACCTGGTCCGGCGCCGCCGACTGGTCAGCCTGCTCACCGATGCCGAGGCGCTCGAGTCGACGGCCAGCCAACTGGGCGACACCGAGCTGCTTGCTCGCGCGATCTGCCTGACCGCCGAGGCCACGGCCTTGCTCCGCGACATCCCCCGGGGTCGGGCAGCGTTGGCCCGCTATCCCGCCTCAGACCTTGGCCTGGCTGCCAGCCTCACCCGGTCGCACGCGGTGGCTGCGTTGGCCACGGCGGCTGGCGAGACTGCTGAGGCCCGGGCCGAGCTGACGCGCGCTGCCGTCCTGCTGGCCGACAACCAGGCGAGCAGCGCCGGTTTGGAGTCGCGGGCTGCCCGGGCAGTTCTCGGTGCGTCGCTGGCACAACAGGATCTCGACCTCGCCGTCGACACGGGCAGGGTGTCAGAGGTGATCAGCAGCCTGGAGCGCTGGAGCGCAGCAGGCCGGTCGTTGCCGTGGGTCGCCCGGTCACACGACCTCACGATGGCCGACGACGTTCAAGCCCTTCGCAGCGTCATGCGAAAGCTCCACGGGGAGCCGGGGGCGGCAGAGACAGCAACCTGGCAGCACGAGGCCGAGATCCTGCGGCGGCGCCTGCGTGACGCGGCCCACACCGCCGCCCGGACCGACGTCAGCCACCTGCGTTCGGCGCCCGCAGACGACGTCCTCGACCAGGTTGCGGCCGCCGGGCGGGAGCTCTGGTGGCTGTTCGCCCGCGACGGCCGGCTGTGGGTGGCGGGAGTGACCGGTGGGCGCCCCCTCCTGCGCCCGGTGTCCGACGTGTCGGCGGTTCGAGAGCTCGTACGGCGGGTGCAGGCCGACCTCCGTACTCTTCCGCGACAGCAGCAGGGCCCCCTGCGCGCGTCGATCCAGGCCTCACTCAGGGCCTCCCTGGACTCGTTGGCGGCGCTCGTGCCCACCCCGCAGCAGCCCGTGGTGGTCGTCGAGTGCGCCGAGACTGCGGGCGTGCCGTGGGCCATGCTGCCGCCACTGCGGGACGTCCCGGTGACCGTGTCGCGGGCAGGGTCCGAGTGGCTCGACCGGCGTCGTACGGCGCACGCCGAGGTGACGATACTCGCCGGTCCCGGCCTCACCCACCACCTGGCTGAGCTGGACGGGGTCACGGCCGCGTGGGGGGGCATGGCTCGCACTGAGCAGGTTCCGGAGGCCGAGACAGCCGCAGCCGTGGCGGCACTGCAGGGCCAAGAGCTCGTCCATCTGGCTGCCCACGGTCGGCACCGCCACGACAGCCCCCTGTTCTCCTCGCTCCAGCTGACTGACGGTGAACTGTTCGCCCACGAGCTGCAGCAGGGCCGAGTGACGGCTGGCCATGTGGTGCTGTCGGCCTGCGATGTGGGTTCGGTGACCGTCCGCCCCGGCGGCGGCACACTGGGGTTCGCCGGCGCACTGGTCTCGCTTGGGGCCGCGAGTGTGGTGGCCGCTGTGGCGCCCGTACCGGATGAGGCGGCAGCGGCGTTGATGGTCAAACATCACCAGGGGCTGGCCAGCGGGCTGGAGTCTGATGACGCCCTGGCACGAGCCTCCGCGGCAGTGCCGGAGGCGGCCATGTTCATCCTCACCGGGTCAACGTGGCGGGTACGAACGACACCGGTCACCTGACCGCCGTACAGCAGCCGGCCACCCCTTCCGATCGTGTTGCTTCAGAAGGGACGGCCGGCTCGTGTGATGGCGACTACTTGAGCGTGCCCGCGCTCACGGAACCCTGCAGCTGACGCTGGAAGATCACGTAGACGATCAGCACGGGGAACACGGTGATCACGAAGGCGGCGAACTGAGCACCAAAGTTCACGTCATAGCCGGCTGAGACAGTGAAGGCGGCAAGGCCCTGGCTCAGCACGTAGTTGTCGCGGTTGGTGTTCAGGGCGACCGGGAGCAGGAACTGGTTCCACAAGCCCAGGAAGTTCATGATCGCGACCGTCGCCAGACCTGGCTTGGCCATGGGCAGGTAGATGCGGAAGAACGTCACCCAGGCATTAGCCCCATCAATCTGGGCCGCCTCACCGATCTCATCGGGCAGCGCCCGGAAGAAGGCGTACAGGAAGAACACGGTGAACGGCAGCGCGAACCCGATGTAGGTGATCGTGAGGCCAAACAGGGTGTTCAGGATCCCCATGATCTGCAGTTGCTTGAACAAGGGGACGATGGCCAGGAACACCGGGATCATCAGCCCGCCCAGCATCAGGTAGTAGATCCCGCGCATGACGGCGTGGCCGACACGGCTGTCCGGCATGTCGAACCGGGCGAGCACATAGGCACACATGGCTCCCAGCAGCATCACGAAGAACAGCGCGAAGCCGACCACGATGACGGTGTTGAAGAAGAACATGCCGATGCCGGCTTCGTTCCACGCATACACGTAGTTCTCTAGCGCCGGCGTGCTCGGCAGCGAGAACGGCGAGGAGAAGATCTCGCTGTTGGTCTTGAACGACGTCATCAGCGTCCACAGCAGCGGGAAGATGACGAGGATCGCCCACACGACCAGGACCGCGTGCGCCGTGATCGTGACAGTGCGGTCGCCTGAGCTCAACTGAGTGCGACGAGATGTCCGGAGGGTGTCAGTGGAGGTACTCATCCCATCGTCACCCGCTCCCGACCACCCGTGAGTCAGTTGACCAGGAAGACGACGGCTGCGAACGCCGCTGTGAGCAGGCCCATGATCACGCCCATGGCGCACGCCATGCCGAACTGGCCCTTGGTGAATGCGGTGGCCAGCAGCTGCTGGCTCATCACCAGCGTCGTGTTCTCCGGACCGCCGAACGGGAAGAGCATCTGGGCATAGACGTACATGTCGATGGCCATGATCCCGAGGTAGATGTAGGCCGTCTGGACGTTCTCCCGTACCAGCGGCAGCGTGATCGACACCGCCGTGCGGAGCCTGCCCGCGCCGTCGATGCGAGCCGCCTCAAAGATCTCGGAGGGGATGCCCTTGATGGCTGCAATGAAGAGGACCATGTAGAAACCGACCAGGCTCCACACCACGACGAACATCATCGTGGGCATCGCCGTCGTGGCATTGCCAAGCCACGGGAACGCCTTGAAGGACGAGAAGCCGAGCTTCGTCAGCACGCCGTTGAGGATGCCTGAGTTCGGATCCATCGCCAGGGTAAACATGAGGCCGGCGGCGACCGCAGGGATCGTGTACGGGAAGAACGAGATGACCCGGTAGAAGCCAGCTCCCTTGAGGCCCTTGGTCTGACCGTGCGAGGAGCCGCCCACGGTCACCAGCGTCGCCAGTGCCAGAGCCAGCACGATGATGGTGATGGGCAGCCAGATCGCCAACCAGATGTTGTTGCGCATCGCCTGCATGAACAGGGGGTCGGTGAGGATCTGGACGTAGTTGCGCAACCCGACAACGTTGCTGGTCGGCGAGAAGCCGCCCCAGTCGGTGAACGAGTACCAGACCGCCTGGATCATCGGCCACACCACGATCGTGACGTAGAGGGCTAGGGGAAGGACGAGGAAGACCAAGAACAGTGTGACGACATCAAAGCCGGGCATGCGTGCGGACTTTCGCCGCGAGACCTCCAGGCGCGGTGGCGCCATTGCCGGGGCAGTCATAGAGAGGTACCAGTTCCTTCCTGACCGATCATCCTTGATCGAGCCATCTTGTCTCATGGTGGCGTGTCACAAACAAGTGCGGAGCCGGGACCAGAAGAGGTACCCGGCTCCGCACCGACAAGCGGGGCTGTGCGACTACGAGACCTCAAGCTTCTTGACGTTCGGGTCGTTGGCCACCTTGTCGACGATCGCCTGGAGCTCCTTGCGAGCATCGTCAGCGCTCTTCTGGCCCTCGAGGAACGAGTTGAAGACGACCAGGTTCTCCTTGTTCAGGCCGTAGAAGCTGATGAACCGCCACGTGAACGTGTTGGTGTCAGCGGCCTTGAGCAGGGTGGCCTGCGACTTCAGGGCGGTCGAGCCGTAGCCGTCGTCGGGAACGATGTCCTTGGCGACGGTGAGCGCGAGACGGGTCTTCGAGAAGTTGGCCGCAGCCTCCTTGCTCAGCATGGCACGAAGGGTCTCCTTGCCACCGGCCATGTTCTTGCCCTTGCTCGGCACGATGAACGGCTCGCCAGCCTCGGCGTGCAGCGCGGCGGCAGGCAGCTTCGGCGAAGCGGTGAGCGTGAGCTCGCCCATGCCGGTCAACTCGAAGCCGCTCTTGGTCTGCGACTTCATCTCGTTCTCGATCCAGCCACCCGACGGGTAGAGGAGCGCCTCCTGCGCGTTCGACCACTGGGCCTGCGCGGCGGTGAACTGGGTGCCCGAGCCGCCCGGCTTCATGTAGCCGGCCTTGATCAGGTCCTCCCATGCCTTGAAGACGTCAACGACGACCTTCTGCGAGTAGCAGTCCTTGGTCAGCTTCTCGAAGTTGAGCCGTACCTCGTCGCCACCCTCCTTGATGCACGACGCGATGATCGTGGTCAGGTAGTAGGTCGCGGCCTCCTTGCCGAACAGGAAGAGGAACTTGCCCTTCTCCTTGGCCTTCTTGCCGAGCTCCATGGCCTCGGCGTAGGTCTTCGGCGGGGTCCAGCCGTTCTCCTTGAACAGCGAGGCCGAGTACCAGATCGCGTACACGGTCATCGCGTAGTTGATCGCAGCGAGCTTGCCGTTGTAGACGCCAGCCTTCTTGATGGCCTCGGCGAACACCGAGTCGCCGAGCTTCTTGCCCTCGTAGTTGTTGGCGTTGAGCACGGGGTTGAGGTCCTCGAGCTGGTCGAGGATCGACACCATGCCGATGGCGCCAGCGCCGGAGTTGTCAACCAGGTCGGGCGGGTTGCCACCGACGAAGCGCGGCTGGAGCTCCTGGGCGATCTGCGTCGACGGCGACACCTTGACGGTGATGTCCATCTTCTTCTTGGCGACCTCGCCGGCGAAGTCGACGTAGTCGGTCTTGTAGCCACCGTTGAAGATCACGGCGTCAACCGTGCTGCCCTTGGCGACGTTGAACGGGTTGTCGGCGTTCGCTGCGGCGCTCGAGGCACCGCCGGCGGGGGCGGCGCTGGACGTGGTGGCACCCGGGGTGCCGCCGGCGCAGCCAGCGGTGATCAGGGCGCCGGTGGCCAGCGAACCGCCGAGCAACAGGCGACGGTTGAGGCTCTGGGTCATGTTGTCTCACTTCCTTGTGTCCGAGCCCACACCAAGCCTGTGCGGACTACTGGAGCGAAATCTAGTTGTGGAATGCGTGAAACGGAAAGCAGAACACGGTGTCGCTACCGAAACGTGATCTTTCGGTGTCACAAGGAGTTTTGTTCATCCGAGTCACAAGCGGTTTGTTCATCCATCCAACCGAAGCCGGCCGTCATAGGCCTTCTTCAAAGCGTCGTTGTGCTCGTCGCCACCGGGGATGTTGGCGGAGATGTAGACCGGCACGTCCAGGCCGCGGCTGGCCAGCTGCTCAGCGATGCCGAGGGTCATCAGCTGGGCGATCACCGCACCAGTGATCGACGAGACCGCGCCCATCACGTGGCCCGACTCGAGGGTCAGGGTCGAGTCACCGTACGGAGCGAGGTTGTCGATCACGACGTCGGCGACCTCGGAGAGTCTCTTGCCCGAGGGGTGCTTCGGGGTCACGCCCGCGGTGTGCTCAAGGCTTGTGACGGCGATCACCGTGTGCCCAGCCTGCTTGGCAGCCAGGGCAACGCCGACGATGGACCCGTTCACGCCAGAGTTCGACACGACGACGAAGATGTCGCGGGGGTCGCGGGGGTACAGGGCGAAGAGGTCGTCAGCGAACGAGGGGTCACGTTCCAGCTCGGGGGTGAGGTCAGCGGCGGTCTTGTCGCCGTAGATGACCATGTCGCGCAGCGACATGCGGCTGGTGGGGATCAGTCCGCCGGCGCGGCCCGCGAGCTCCATGCAGAACGCCTCGGAGTGCCCCGTTCCAAAGGCCCGGATGACGCCGCCTTCGGCCACGGCATCGGTCATCAGGTCGATCGACTGCTTGATCGTCCCGCTCTCGGCCTCCTTGAGCAGCGCCGGCATCCGGCTGGTGATCTGCTCGACGAACGCCTCGTACGTCCCCATGTGGGTTCCTCTCATCGCTGTGCGGGCTCGTCATCGCGCGGGCCCCGGTTCAGTCAAGCATCACCCGCGGGGCCTTGTCAGCCGAGCGGACCTGACACAATCGCCACCATGCGAACCGCTGTGGCGATCGACGCTGGTGGAACCTCGACCCGTGCCGTGCTCGTCGACGAGAGGGGCACGTGTCTGGGGCTCGGTCGCGCAGGCGCTGGCAACCCAACCTCGTCGGGGGCCGAGCATGCGATCGGGAACCTGGTCGCGGCCACCCGCCACGCCATCGACGATGCGGGAGCCACCGAACCGCCTGACCTGGTGCTGATCAGCGCTGCCGGCCTGATGTCGAGCGCCACTCCCCTGGCGACCGACGCGTTCGCCAAGCTTGACAGCGCGTCGGTGGAGACGACAGGGGATGTGCAGAGCGCCTACTTCACCGGGACCGCGGACCCCCAGGGGTACGTGATCATCGTCGGCACCGGCGCGATCGTCGGACGGATGGTTGACGGCGAGCTCGTCGACGTCCGGGACGGGATCGGCTACCTGCTCGGCGACGAGGGCTCAGGGTTCTGGATCGGGCAGGCGGTGGCGCGCGCTGTCGCCGCGGATCTGGACGGCGGCCGCGGGCCAGCCACGGCCCTGACCCCGCTGGTGACCGCAACCCTGCCCTCGACGCTGGATGGGGTCTGGCTCCGGGAACAGCGGCTGGCAGCTCTGGTTGCCCACACGTACGCCCGTCGAGCCGTCGAGTTGGCCGAGTACGCCCGCCTTGCCCTCTCCGTGCCCGATGACCCGGTGGCTGCCGAGATCATCGCCGTGGCTGCCGCCAAGGTGGAGACGTTGGCGGCCTCGTTGGTCGCCGATGACGGTCAACCCTTCGTGCTCGCGGGTGGGCTGCTGTTCGAAGGCAGCCCCTTGGCCCAGCCGCTGCGGGACCGCTGGGGCGGCAGGTGTCTGCGCGCGGAGGACGGGACCGCTGGCGCGGCCCTGATCGCCCTGCAGCACCTGGGCGCTTCAGCCGACGCTGACGCCCTGGCTCGGATCCACGAGACTCTGGCGGCCCTGCGTCGTTGACGATGAGGGTCGGTCGTCGGAGGGAGGGCCGGGATCAGGGCTGGTCGCAGGCGATCACCGCCACGCCCGCCGGGCCCAAGGTCAGTCCGTCGCCAATCCCGTAGTCGGTGGCGGTCAGTGTGCAAGATCTGTACGGCGCCGACGCAACTGTCGGACCACGGTGCGGCGCAGGTTGTCGTTCCACGCCAGTACGCCGCC
>Ga0116180_1002182_pt1 | contig 15639 bp, 12 predicted proteins | sample AD_UKC073_MetaG_FD_89804 | JGI IMG/M metagenome (GOLD analysis project Ga0116180, IMG submission 89804) | Active sludge microbial communities of municipal wastewater-treating anaerobic digesters from USA - AD_UKC073_MetaG | ecosystem: Engineered > Bioreactor > Anaerobic > Digestate | place: USA...
CCAGGCTGAGGTCGAGCAGGACGACGTCGAAGGAGGTCTGCCGGGAGAGGAGTTGCGCGACGGTGGCGCCGGATGCCACGACGACCAGCCCGGGCTGCGCGCCCAGCAGCGTGGCGACGCCGAGAACGACCGCAGGATGATCGTCGACGATCCCCACCACAGCCCTCATCGGCGTGCCCCATTCATCGGTCCCCAGCTTGCAGCTGAGCCTACCCGGGTTCGAGGCCGTCACCGAGCAGGGATACAGTTTCGCGCGGGAAACATGGGCGAGGAGGATCACCATGCATCAACGTTCTACCGGGCCACGGGAGGACCACGGGCGGCTCGAGCGGGGGCTGGGCAACCGGCATCTCCAGCTGATCGCGATCGGCGGCGCGATCGGCACGGGCCTGTTCATGGGGTCCGGCAAGACGATCTCGCTGGCAGGCCCCTCGGTGCTGCTCGTCTACGCGACGGTCGGCTTCATGCTCTTCTTCGTCATGCGCGCGATGGGCGAGTTGCTGCTGTCGAACCTCGGCTACAAGTCGTTCCGCGACGCCGTCTCCGACCTCATCGGCCCCGCCGCGGGCTTCGCGATCGGCTGGACCTATTGGTTCTGCTGGATCGTCACGGGCATCGCCGACGTCGTCGTCATCGCCGGCTACGTCCGGTTCTGGTGGGCGGATCTGCCGGCGTGGATCCCCGCGCTGCTCACCGTCGGGCTACTGCTCGGCCTGAACCTGCTCGCCGTGAAGGCTTTCGGCGAGACGGAGTTCTGGTTCGCGATCGTCAAGATCGTGGCGATCGTCGCGCTGATCGTGGTCGGCGTCGTCATGGTGGCCGTCTCCTTCCGGGAGCCGACCGGCGCGCACGCCGCCGTCGCCAACCTCTGGAACGACGGCGGGATCTTCCCGAACGGCTTCATGGGCTTCCTCGCGGGCTTCCAGATCGCGCTGTTCGCTTTCGTCGGCATCGAGCTCGCGGGCACCGCCGCGGCGGAGACCAAGGACCCGATGACGACGCTGCCGCGCGCCATCAACACCATCCCGGTGCGCATCGTCGTGTTCTACGTCGCCTCGCTGGCGGTCATCATGATGGTCACCCCGTGGCGGCTGGTCTCCCCCGAGGAGAGCCCGTTCGTGTCGATGTTCGCGCTCGCCGGGCTCCCCGCGGCGGCGAGCATCATCAACTTCGTGGTGCTGACGTCGGCCGCGTCGTCGGCCAACTCCGGGATCTACTCGACGTCGCGGATGATGTACGGCCTGGCTCTGGAGGGCTCCGCGCCGAAGGCCTGGGCGCGGCTGTCGAGGAACTCCGTGCCCGCCCGGGGCCTGGTGTTCTCCGTGCTCTGCCTGCTGCCGGGCATCGTTCTGCTCTACGCCGGGTCGTCGGTGATGGAGGCGTTCACGCTCGTCACCACGGTGTCGGCGGTGATGTTCATGGTCGTGTGGGCCATGATCCTGATCGCCTACCTCGTCTACCGCCGTCGCCGGCCCCAGCTGCACGCCGCGTCGTCGTTCAAGATGCCCGCGGGCGTCGCGATGAGCTGGGTCGTGCTGGGCTTCTTCGCCGCGATGGTCGTGGTCCTGCTGCTCGAGGCCGACACCCGTGCCGCGCTGCTGGTCACGCCGGTCTGGTTCGTGGCCCTCGGCGCCGTCTGGCACCTCCGCGTCGGCCGCTCCCGCACGCAACCAGACGAGCTGGTCGACGCTATGTGATTATGAGAACCATTCTCATTAAGCTAGCCTGAGGGCGCCGGGACGTTCCCGGCCACACCCGAAGGAGGAAGGACCATGCTCACAACGCGTACGAGACGGGGAGCGATCCTCGTCTCGGTGCTCGCGCTGGGGATCGGCAGCGCGCTCGCCGCGCCCCCAGCCAGCGCCGCAGGACCCTACGACGACAAGGTCGTCATCAGCAGCGGACACGTCGACGTGCTCTACACGACACCCACCGAGGACGGTGGCGCGCTCCTGCAGCTCCACGACGACACGTCGAGCCCTCACGCCTACCGGGCGCCGGAGGACGTGGTGTTCCACGTCAAGCCCTCGGTGGCCCAGCGCACGGCCAACGCCTACATCGCGCAGATCCCGGGCTTCGTCACCGCGGGCGACACGGTCTACGTGCTCCCCCAGACCAGCGTTCCGGGCACGATCTTCGCCGGCTTCGGCCACGGCTTCCCGTCGGGCACCTCCGTGACGCACACCGTCACGGCCATCGAGGCCCCGGGGAACTTCGCCACATGGCAGTCCGGCGAGGACGGCCCCTCGGTGAACTGGAACACGGCGGCCGGCCTGCCGACGTCGTTCTCCAGCTTCGCCAACCACGAGCACCTCTCGTGGGGCTTCGCCGCCGAGGGTGAGTACATGCTCGACGTCGAGACCGTGGTGACCACGAACGGGCAGCAGTTGCCGGCCACCGGCGCGACCTACACGTTCTGGGTCGGCGAGGAGCTCCCGCAGAACGCGCCGGATCCCGACCCTGAGCCGGAGCCGGATCCGACGACAACGCTCTCCATCAGCGGCCGTCCGCCGACCGGTCCCCTTCGTCGTCACCGTCACGGGCCGGCATTCGACGCGGGCCGCGCTCGGGCTGGCCGACGGCGTGATGCCCGCACCGGCCGACGGCGTCGCCGACGGGGTGGGCCTCCGCGAGGCGGGCGGAGTCGGCTTCGTGGTGGGCCTCACCGTGGGAGAGGTGGTCGGCTGCGGGGACGCGGGGGGCTCGGTGGTCGGCGTGGGCTCGGGCGTCGGCTCCTCGGTGGGCTCGGAGGTCGGCTCCTCGGTGGGTTCCTCCGTGGCTGTCGGGGTGGGCGTCGGCTCGGCGGGATCCCCGACCTCCCAGGTGTAGGTGCGCGTCGGGGAGCTCAGCACGCCGTCGCCGACGTGGCCGTCCGCCCGCACGGTGAAGGTGTAGGTGCCGGGTTGGGTGAACGCCCAGTTGGCGTGCGTGTGCGCGGGGAACGGCGCGACGATGGTGCCGGGGAGCCCGGTGCCGCCGTCGGCGAGCAGGGAGACGACGTCGCCCAGGGAGCCGGTGCTCCAGAGGTGCACCTCTCCGGGGCCGTCGACGCCGATCTCGAACTCCACCTTGCCGACGCCCGCGTCCCGGGCCGGGGTGGTCTCCCAGCCCGGCCAGAGCAGGTCGGGGTTCTGGGTGAGCGGCAGGTAGTAGGCGCGCGGCGAGCCGGGGAAGCCCTCCGGGATATCGATCAGCGCCTCCTGCTTCACGCGGAGGACGACGTCCTCGGGCTCGTGCACGACCCCGCTGCCGGTGACGTCCTCCCTGAGCCTCAGATCGATCCCGCCCTCGCCGTCCGACGTCACGTAGAACGCGTCCACGTGCCCCTGATCCAGCGCGGTGACGGACGGAGCACCCCGGGCGGGCAGCACCGAAAGAGAGAGTCCCAGAGCGAGGACGACGGCCAACAGCAGTGTGGCAAGGCGTTTCATGACCAGCTTCCCAGTAATTGATAATGATTATCAATTACTGTAGCCGTCTCCTCCCCTCCATCCAAACCCGCCCCCCTTTACCGACACCAGCACTTCTCACTCGGGCACGGCGACAAACGCCCGGCCCGGAACCTTGCGGTTCCGGGCCGGGCGCGGTCGTTTCGATACGCCGGTTCACTAGCGCTCACGCGGCGGCTCAACCGGCGGCGAGTCAGCTCTGCTCGACGTCCTCGTCAACCCAGTCGAAGGTCCGGGTCACGGCCTTCTTCCAGTTGCGGTAGAGGCGAGCGCGCTCGTCCTCGTTGCCCGCGGGCTTCCAGCGCTTGGCCTCGGCCCAGTTGTCGATGACGTCCTGCTCGCCCGCCCAGTAGCCGGTGGCGATGCCCGCGGCGTAGGCGGCGCCGAGCGCCGTGGTCTCGGCGACGACGGGGCGGACCACGTCGACGTCGAGCTGGTCGGCCTGGAACTGCATCAGCAGCTCGTTGGCGGTCATGCCGCCGTCGACCTTGAGCTCGGCCAGCTTCACGCCGGAGTCGGCTTCCATCGCGTCCAGGACCTCGCGGGTCTGGTACGCCGTCGACTCCAGGACCGCGCGCGCGATGTGCGCGCGGTTGACGTAGCGCGTCAGGCCGACGATCGCGCCGCGGGCGTCGGCGCGCCAGTACGGGGCGAACAGGCCCGAGAACGCCGGGACGAAGTACGCGCCGCCGTTGTCCTCGACGGAGGCCGCGAGCTCCTCGATCTCGGGGGCGGAGTCGATCAGCTTCAGGTTGTCGCGCAGCCACTGCACGAGCGAGCCGGTGACGGCGATCGAACCCTCGAGCGCGTAGATCGGGGCGTTGTCGCCGATCTTGTAGCAGACCGTGGTCAGCAGGCCGTTCTTGGAGGGAACGATCTCGGTGCCGGTGTTCATGATCATGAAGTTGCCGGTGCCGTAGGTGTTCTTCGCCATGCCGGGCTCGAAGCAGGCCTGGCCGAACGTGGCGGCCTGCTGGTCGCCGAGGATGCCGGCGATCGGCACGCCCACGAGCATGCCCTGCGGGCGTCCGACGCCGTAGACCTCGGCCGAGCTCTTGATGGCGGGCAGCATCGACAGCGGGATCGTCATGTCGGCGGCGATCTCCGCGTCCCAGTCGAGCGTCTTGAGGTCCATCAGCATGGTGCGCGAGGCGTTGGTGACGTCGGTGACGTGCACGCCGCCGTTGACGCCGCCGGTCATGTTCCACAGCACCCAGGTGTCCATGGTGCCCATGACCAGGTCGCCGGCCTCCGCGCGCTCGCGGGCGCCGTCGACGTTGTCGAGGATCCACTTGACCTTCGGGCCACAGAAGTAGGTGGCCAGCGGCAGGCCGACGCGGTCCTTGTAGCGGTCCTGGCCGATCTCGCCGCCGAGCTCCTCGACGATCTTGCCGGTGCGGGTGTCCTGCCACACGATGGCGTTGTAGACGGGCTCGCCCGTGGTCTTGTCCCAGACGACGGTGGTCTCGCGCTGGTTGGTGATGCCGACGGCGTGGATGTCGCTGGCGTTCAGCGACGCCGTGCTCAGCGCCTCCGCGACGACCGCGCGGACGTTGTCCCACACCTCGATGGGGTTGTGCTCAACCCAACCGGCGCGCGGGAAGATCTGCTCGTGCTCCTTCTGCCCGACGGACACGATGGTGCCCGCGTGGTCGAAGACGATCGCGCGCGAGCTCGTCGTGCCCTGATCGATTGCCAGTACGTATTTGTCAGCCATGAATGCTCACTTCCTTGTGAATGGGGTTTTCGGGGTGGATCGGGGATGGATCAGGCGGGCAGGAGCACGCCGGAGAGGACGCCGGCGAGGACGCCGCCGATGATGGGGCCGACAACCGGAACCCACGAGTAACCCCAGTCGGAGCCGCCCTTGCCCTTGATGGGCAGGATGGCGTGCATGATGCGGGGGCCGAGGTCGCGGGCGGGGTTGATGGCGTAGCCGGTCGGGCCACCGAGGGAGGCGCCGATGCCGACGATCAGGAGGGCGACGCCGAGGGCGCCGAGCCAGCCGAGGCCCGCGGGGGTCTTGGTGGCCGAGTCGCCCCAGTGGCCGGCCGCGAGGACGACGAACACGAGGACGAAGGTGCCGATGGCCTCAGTGACGACGTTCATCAGCGGGTTGCGGATGGCGGGGCCGGTGGAGAACACGCCCAGCTTGGTGGCCGCGTCCTGCTCCTTGTCGAAGTGGTCCTTGTAGGCCAGCCAGCAGAGCGTCGCGCCGATGAAGGCGCCCACGAACTGCGCGGCGATGTAGGTGAGGATCGAGGTGACGCCGACGGCGATGCCCGGGACGAAGTTCTCGGCACCCGAGGACGCGACGCCGAGGGTGACGGCGGGGTTCAGGTGCCCGCCCGACTTGTAGGAGACGAGGACGCCGGCGAAGACCGCGAGGCCCCAGCCCCAGTTCACGAAGAGGAAGCCGGTGCCGTTGCCCTTCGTCTTCGCGAGCGCGGTGTTGGCAACGACGCCGCAACCCAAAAGGATCAGCATGGCCGTGCCCACGACCTCAGAGAGGAAGATGACTCCCAATGACATAGTTAAGCTCCGTTCCTGACGGCTGTGTCAGCTACTGCGTCCGATGTGGACGCGCCTACTCACGGCAGATCGCCGTTGTAGCCACTAGCCAATCGCTCATTGCACGTCCTTGCAAGTCATTTGCACGATTGTGCAAGGTGACCGCGCGGCGCTGCACTTTCCGCGGCGGTACGTACACGATCCGCTCAGGAAAGGATACGGAACTGCTGCGCCGTCAGCTTCCTGCGCCCCGCGATGGCAGCCAGCGAGGCGATCCCGGCGATCGCGGCCATCAGGAGCGCGACGGTGGCCAAGCCGATCTCGCCGGTCCCGCCGGACAGCCACGTCCGCACCAGGACGAACGCGTTGTGCAGCGGCGACACGGCGCCCACCGGCGACAACCAGCCGACCGACGACGACATCCCCAGCGCCACCGTTGCCGCGGCCAGCAGCCCGGAGACCGCCCGGCCGACGTTGCCGAGCCACGCGGCCAACGCGTGGTTGGCAAGCCCGAAGGACACGCCGACGGCGGCCAGCAGCAGCGCCAAGCCCGCGGTCCGCCCGGCGCCCGCGTCGAGGACGGCCCCTCCGATCACGCCGAGGACGAGGCCCTGCGCCGCGAGGATGGCGACGGGCAGCCAGACCGCGCGCGCCCACAGCGCGACGCTGCTCGCCCGCGACGCCACCACGTTTCGCGGCACCGGGCGCGCGACGACGAAGCCGGCGAGCGCGCCCAGCCACAGCCCGAGGGTGAGCAGCAGCGAGACCAGCGGGACGGCGTCGGAGGTGATCACGCCGTCGGCCCGGGCGATGGGCGAGGCCACGACGGTGGACAGCCGCTCGCGGTCGGCCTGCGAGTAGCTGGGCACCTGGTCGGCGCCCTTGGCGAGCTCGGTGGCGAACGTGCCGACGCCCTTGTCGAGCTCGGCGGCGCCGTCGGATAGCTGGACCATGCCGTCGGCGGCGAGCTTCGCGCCGTCGGCCGCCTGGGCCGCGCCGTCGGCGTACGTGGCGACCCCGTCGGCATAGGTGCCCACGCCGTCGGTGTAGGTGCCCACGCCGTCGACGAACGTGCCCGCGCCCTTCTCGAGGTCCCCGACGCCGTCGGCCAACTGCCGCGCGCCGTCGGCGAGCTGGGTCACGCCGTCGGGCAGCGCGCCCACCTGGCCGTCCAGCTGGGTGATGCCGTCGAGGAGCTGGGTGGCTCCGTCGCCGAGCGCGGGTGCGGCGTCGACGAGCGGCTTGGCCTTCTCCTCGAGGGTCGCCGCGCCGTCGCGCAGCTGCGTGAGCCCACCCGCGAGCAGGCCGAGCTGCTGCTCGGTCTGCTTCGGGAGCTCCTCGACCAGCGTGTCGATGCCGCCCGAGAGCTGGGTGGCGCCGTCGGCGAGCCCGGCGGCGCCGCTCCTCAGCGACTGCCCGGTCTGCGGGTCCTTCGTCGTGAGCATCGCCGTACCCATGCCTGCGCCCGCCTGGAACCCGCCCGCGGCGCCGGCCGCGAAGGTCTGCTCCAGCAGGTCGCACATGCCGGGCATCTCGGCGACCTCCGCGGGGCACCGGAACTGGCTCGTCACGGCGCCGATCGCCGCCTGGGAGTTCTGGTCCTGATGCCCCTTCGCGTACGCCCCGAGGCCTTCGGCCACGGCGCCCAGACCCGAGTCGAGCCCCTTCGCGCCGCCGGCGAGCTGCTGCGCGCCGGTCGCGAGCTGGTCGAGCCCGCTGGTGTCGGCCTCGGCCGAGCCCAGCCCCTCGAGCATCGCGTCGAGGCCCTCGCGGAGGCCCGTGACGCCGCCGATGGCCTGCGCGGCCCCGTCGGCGTAGTCCGGAATCTGGCTGAGCAGCGTGTCCGCGCCGTCGGCGAGCCGGCTCACGCCGTCGACCAGCTTCGGGGTCTGGGCGGCGAACTGGTCGACGCCGTCGGCGAGCTTGTCGGCGCCCGTCCCGAGCTGGCCGATGCCGTCCACCAGCTGGTTGCCCCCGTCGACGAGCTTTCCCCCGCCGTCGACGAGTTGCGTACCGCCGTCGACGAGCTTCGAGCCGTTGTCGGCGAGCAGTTTCATGCCCGCGGAGAGCTGGTTGATGCCCTGCGAGGCCTCCTTCGCGCCGTCGGCGAGCTGGGTCGTGCCGTCGTGGAGTTGGTCCGCGCCGTCGACGATGGTGGTGAACTGCTCGCCGACGGTGTTGAAGCCGACGTAGATGCCGTCCAGGTAGCCCTCGGTGAGCGTCGCGTTGATGGTGCCGACGGCGAGCCGCGAGACCTGCTCGGCGACCTGCGCGTCGGTGACGGGCGCGTTGGCGCCCACCTTCACGTCGATGGTGGCCTGCTCGGCCGCGGCGGCGTCGTTCGCGGAGAAGGACGTTGCCGCGGCGGAGAAGCCCTGGGGGATGGTGACGACGGCGGAGTACGCGCCGGAGCGGAGCCCCGCGGCCGCCGACGGGGCGTCGGCGAGGGTCCAGTCGACCTTCTCGTCCTTCTCGATCATCGCCGCGGCCAGCTGGCGCCCCATCGGGACGAGCTGGTCGCCGACGGTCACGGCCTCGTCGAGGTTCACGACGGCGGCGCTGACGGACTTGTTCTCGGGCCTGCTCAGCCCGAGCAGCAGCCCGACGACGAGCAGCGGCCCGAGCGCGAGCGCGACGACGGCCGGCCAGGAGACGCGGCCGGTGGTGCGGGGCTTCATGCGAGGCTCCTCGCGATAGACATGGAGGCTCACGCAAAGCTCCCCTCGTAGTGGGCGGCGGGCGGGGCGTAGACCCCGTCGATGGCGAAGTCCGCGAGCTGCTCCTCGTGCGCGGCGCACAGCACCACGGCGCCGTCCTGGCGCACGCGGGAGACGAGGTCGGCGACGAGCGCCTTGGCCTCGGGGGTCGCGGCGAGCTCGACGGAGTCGACGAAGACCACCGACCCGGCGCTGGGCGAGCCGCCCACCGCTGGTTGAACCGGGCCGCGAGGAACGAGCGCCCGTGTCGAAACCAATAGACCGGCACCTTCCTCGGAAGCCAGGTCGATATACGTCACCCGGCGGCGGACGCGGCTCGCGCCCTCGGGGAGCAGCGCGCCGGCGACCCGGGCGCGTCCCGAAGACGTCTCGAGCCGGCCGCTCAGCGCGAGCGCGGCACCCGTCCGGGTCCGCACCGGGCCGACGAGCCCGATCACGTTGCCGGGCACCAACCGGAGATCGATGGGGCCGACGACGCCGTCGACGGTGAGCCCCTCGGCCAGCGCGAGCGAGCCGTCGCCCGGCCAGTCCTTCAGAGCCATCTCCTTGGTGAGCACCTCGCCCTCGACGTCGAACGTCGGGAGCAGGCGGTCGAGCCAGCGCGGCAGCCACCAGGCGCGCTCGCCGAGCAGCGTCATGACGGCGGGGACCAGCGTCATGCGGACGAGGAAGGCGTCGATCGCCACGCCGACAGACAGCGCGAAGGCGATGGCCTTGATCGACGACATGCCTTGTGGGACGAAGAACGCGAACACCGCGAACATGATCACGGCGGCGCCGGCGACGACGGGGCCGGAGGCGACGAAGCCGCTGCGGATGGCCTCGACGGGCGGCTTGCCGTGCACGTACTCCTCGCGGATGCGGCTCACGAGGAACACCTCGTAGTCCATCGCGAGGCCGAACAGGATGCCCATCAGGAGGATGGGGAGGAACGAGATCACCGGCATCGGCTTCTCGAGGTTGATCACCTGGCGGAACACGCCCTGGTTGAACACCAGCGCGGTGGCGCCGAAGGCCGCGCCTACGCTGAGCAGGTACCCCACCGTCGCCTTGACCGGCACCCACACGGAGCGGAAGACGGCGGCGAGCAGGACGAGCGAGAGCCCGACGACCAGCACGCCGAACGGCAGCAGCGCCGCGGTGAGCTGCTCGCTGATGTCGATCTGGACGGCCGTGATGCCGGTCACGTAGGTGTCGACGCCGAACTCCTCGCGCCACTGGTCCGCGTGGTCGTTGAGTGCTTCGACGAGGTCCGAGGTGGCCGCGTCGTCGGGCCCGGTGGTCGGCACGATCTGGATCAGGGCCGTGTCGGCGTTCTGGTTGGGCGTGGCGAGCGGCACCGACGCGACGCCGGGGATCTGCTCGATGTCCTCCTTGATGCCCGCGACGACGCCCAGCGGGTCTGTGCTGCCGATGATGTCGGCGGTCACGATCAGCGGCCCGTTGACGCCGGGGCCGAAGTGCTCGGCGATGAGGTCGTACGCGACGCGCGCCGGAGACCCCGCCGCCTGCTGCCCCGCGTTCGGCAGCGAGACCTGGAGCCCCACCGTCGGGATGGCGAGCGCGCCCAGCGCCGCGACGACGGCGACGATGGTCACGACCGGGTGCCGCGTCGTCACCCCGACCCACCACGCGAACATCCCGCTCCTTGAGCCGGTCCCCCGCGCGAAGCGCCGGGACCGCGTCGAAAGGTTCGTGGACTTGACCCGTGGCGTCATCCGCGCGCCGAGCAGGCCCATGAGCGCGGGCAGCAGCGTCAGCGCGATGACGACGGCGAACGCGACGGTGATCGCCGCGAAGATGCCCATCACGGTCAGGAACGGGATGTTGGCGACGCTCAGGCCGAGCAGCGCGATGAACACCGTCAACCCGGCGAACACGACCGCGGACCCTGACGTGCCGACGGCGCGGCCGGCGGACTCCTCGGGGTCGAGGCCGTCGCGGAGCTGGTCGCGGTGGCGGGAGAGGATGAACAGCGCGTAGTCGATGCCGACGGCGAGCCCGAGCATGATCGACAGCAGCGGCGTCGTCGAGTTGATGTCGAACACGCTGGTGAGCAGCAGCATGAGCGCCATGGCCACGCCGACGCCCGCGATGGCGGTGATCAGCGGCAGGCCCGCGGCGACGAGCGAGCCGAGCACGACGGTGAGCACGACCAGCGCGACGATCAACCCGATCCCCTCGATGATGCTGAGGTGCGGCAACTCGATGTTGTACGCCTCGCCGCCCATGCTGACCTGGCTGCCCGCGGGCATCGCCTCTCCGAGGGCTTCGGCGACGTCGGTGACGGGCTGCAACTCGGCCTCGGACGGTGCCATTCCGAAGTCGAGGGTCATCTGGACGATGGCGGCGCGGCCGTCGTCGGAAATCATCCCGTCGACGTACTCGTTCCACGGAGAGGTGACCGACTCGGTCTCGGCAAGCGCGTCGAGCTGCTCGACGGCGCGCTCGATCTCGGCGCGGTAGTCCTCGACGGTGTGGCCCTCGGGCGCGACGACGATGGTCATCGCGGACAGCGCCGCCCCTTGCGGGAACGTCATCCGGAGCCTGTCGAGCGCCTCCTGCGACGTCGACGACGGGATGGAGAACGAGTTCTGGAACGATCCGGACCACGCCGCGGCGGCGCCGCCGAGCACGGCCAGGAGCGCGAACCAGATGGCGATCACGGTGAAGCGGCGGCGGTAGCACCACCGGCCGAGCGCGTAGAGCGTGGCTGACATCTGTCCCCTTGGTTTCGATACAGAAGTGAATCCAAGTGGAGCATACAACCTTGTATCCGACCCGCCGAATCGGACTCAGTCGACCTTTTGCATAGATCCCAGTCGACCTTTTGCATAACTTCCAGTCGAGCTTTTGCAGAGATCCGCCGGGCCGCATACAGTCCTGTATCGCTCGCGATAGGGTGGGGGCATGTCAGAGACCACGCCGCGCAGGGAGGCGACGCGCCAGCGCCTCCTCCAGGCCGCGATGGGCGAGTTCGCGCGCCACGGGATCGACGCCACCAGCGTCGAGCAGATCTCGGAGGCCGCCGGGTTCACCCGCGGGGCGTTCTACTCGAACTTCGAGGACAAGGACGCGCTCATCCTCGCGCTCCTCGAGGAGACGCACCGGGCGACGATGGGCCGGTTCCAGGTCGACGTCGCCAACCTGCCCGAGAGGATCGGCCTCGACGACGCCATCCGCCGCCTGCTCGCCGTGAAGATGGTCTCCCCGGAGGCCTACACGACGACGCTCGAGATCCGGCTGCGCGGCCGCCGCGACCCCGCGCTGCAGCGGCGCCTCGCCACTCTCCGCCAGGAGCTGCGCCCGCAGTTCGCCGCCGTCCTCGAGGCCGCCGCCGCCCGCCTGGGCCTCGAGCCCCTCGCGAGCGTCGACGACCTGATCGACGTCTTCGACGCGCTGCACGACGCCAGCTTCCTCTGGGGCGACGACCTCGCCCAGCCCGACAGCGCCCGCCTCACCCAGCTGATCGGCCTCGTCGCCCGCCAGTTCACGGTCCCGAAGGCTTGACCACGCGCGACGCGACCCACACGGCCGCGGCGGTGACGGCGGCGGCGCCGACGGTGATCAGGATCCGCTGCACGTCGCCGAGGATCAGCGTGCTGCGGTCGAAGGTGAGCAGGATCACCGAGACCGTCACCACCGTCGTGTACTTCCAGTAGGCCGCGCCGCCGAGGAGGAGCGGCACGGAGAGCAGCGTCGCCGCGAGGCCGAGCAGTGCCGTCGCGAGCTCCCCGGGGATGAGCACGGCGAGGACGGCGGCGGCGGTGCCGCCGAGGATGGTGCCGATCATCCTTCCGTTGATCTTCGCGGCGGTGTCGGCATGAGTGGGCTGCAGGATCATCGCGATGGTCATGACGGCCCACCACGAGTTCGTGCCGCGGAACCAGACGAGGCAGATCAGCGTGAACGCGCCGCAGAGGGCTGCGAGGATCAGGCCGTAGGGCAGCGTCGTCGGCCCCGCCGTCGACGGGAGCTTGACGCCGCGCAGCACGATCAGCACGACGGCGCAGACCCATCCCGCGGCGACGAGGACGAGTCCCGCGAGCACCGCGCTCGTGAGCAGCGGCGACAGGTGCGCCCCGACTGCCTGAAGCACGCGAGAAGGGTCGACGAGCACGTGGGCGGCGAACGCGATCGTCGCCGCGCCGACGGGGTGGAGCCCCTTCGGCGACAACGCGCCGGTGGCGAACGCCAGGGCGACGACGAGCGCGGTGCCGAGGACCGGACGCGGCCGCCGACAGCGCGGGCAGCATCCCCAGCACCATCAGCCCGGTGATGGCGGACGCCGGAGTCGTCGACAACACAACGATGGGGGCTAGCGCCAGCGCGACGGCGCAGAGCACCCGCGCGAGGAGGTTCTGCCGTCGTTCCATGGGGAGAGGCTAATGCTCGGTGGACCGGGAACCCGGGAGCCGGGCACGACTACAGCCGCTTGGCGCGACAGACCACTAGTCTCGACGGCATGAGCGCGCGAATCGAGAAGGTGCTGACCGCCGGCAACGCGGACCCGGCGGGGCCGCCTGTCCACGAGAACAACACGTGGCTGGTCGGTGACGACGCGGAGGTCGTCGTGATCGATCCCGCGCACGGGGCCGACGCCGTCGACGCCGCGGTGGGCGGCCGTCGGGTCGTCGCTGTGCTGATCACGCACGGGCACTGGGACCACGTCCGCGAGGCGGCACTGTTCGCCGCGCGCCACGGCGGCGTCGCGCGGATGCACCCCGCGGACCACTTCCTCTGGGAGGCCGAGCTGGGCGACGCGCCGTTCGACGCCCTGAGCGACGGCGACCGGTTCCCCGTCGCCGGGGTCGAGCTCGTCGCGATGCACACCCCGGGGCACACGCCGGGCTCGACCTCTTTCGTCACCACGCTCCTTGAGCCGATCCCCGGCCCGAAGGGCCCGGATCGTGTCGAAAGCGCGGTCTTCACCGGCGACACGCTGTTCCCCGGTGGCCCGGGCGCGACGCGCTGGCCGTACTCGAGCTTCGGCGGCATCCTCGCCTCGATCGAGACCCGCCTGTTCGTGTTGCCCGACGACACCGTCGTCCACCCCGGTCATGGCGGCTCGACGACGATCGGCGCCGAGCGCCCGCACCTGGAGGAGTGGCGCGCCCGCGGCTGGTGACCACCGCTGGTTGAGCCAAGGAAGGCGTTGCCGTGCGAAGCACGATCACGGAGTCGACGTGACTCGTGTCGAAACCAATGAACCCTTCTAGGATGGACAACGACCTCGAGAGAAGGAAGCAGATGCTCGTCCTCATCACCGGCGGAGCCGGGTACATCGGAAGCACCGTCGCGTCGGCCTGCGAGGATGCGGGCCACCAGGTCGTCATTCTCGACGACTTCTCCACCGGCCGGAGGGAGTTCGTCGGCGACCGCGTCCTGTACGACGGCGACATCGCCGACGACGCGCTCCTCGACCGCATCTTCGCCGAGCACCGGATCGACGCCGTCGTGCACTGCGCGGCGAAGATCGTCGTGCCCGAGTCCGTCTCCGACCCGCTCGGCTATTACGAGAACAACGTCTCGAAGACCGTCACGCTGCTGAAGGCCCTCGAGCGCAACAACGTGCCGCGCTTCCTGTTCAGCTCGTCGGCGTCGATCTACGCGCCCGACGAGAACTTCGTCGTGACGGAGGAGTCCCCGCTGCAGCCGGGGTCCCCGTACGCGCGCACGAAGTTCATGGTCGAGCTGATCCTCGAGGACTACACGTTGGCGAGCGCGGTCAAGGTGCTGTCGCTGCGCTACTTCAACCCCATCGGCACGGACCCGCAGCTGCGCTCGGGGCAGCAGTTGGAGAAGCCGTCGCACGTGCTCGCCAAGCTGCTGGAGGCGTGGGAGAAGGGCGAGACGTTCACCGTCACCGGAGTCGACTGGCCCACCCGCGACGGCTCCGGCATCCGCGACTTCATCCACGTCTGGGACCTGGCCAAGGCGCACGTCGCGGCCATCGAGGGCTTCGACACCGCGACGGCGGACGTCCCCTACCAGGTGTTCAACATCGGCACGGGCAATGGCGTGACGGTCAAGGAGCTGGCCGCGTCGTTCGAGGCGATCTCCGGCGACCCGCTGAAGGTGACCTTCGGCCCGCCCCGCCCCGGCGATGTCGCCGGCGTCTACACCGTGTCGTCGAAGGCCCACGACGTCCTCGGGTGGGAGGCCGGGCTGAGCGAGCAGGAGGCCGTCCGCGACGCCATCGCCTGGCTCCCCGTCCGCAAGCAGATGCTGGGTTACTGACGCCGGTTTATTGGTTTCGACACGCCGGTTCGCTAGCGCTCACGCGGCGGCTCAACCAGCGGACGTCAGTCAGTGGCTTCCGACCACAGCTCGCGGCGGCGCCTCGCCGCGGCGCTGTCGACGACGCCGGTCACGGTGCACGCGATGGCGACGAGCGCCAGCGCCCAGAAAAGCTTGCGAATCATGCTGCCAGCCTAAGCCGACTCGCGCGGCCCGCGATACCTGAAAAGCCCGGAATCAGACCAGGGTTGACCCTGGTTTGGGAAGCGCGGACGGCGGTCTGACCCGCCGCCCGACCGCGGCCACATAGGCTAAGCGCATCATGAACGACTTCCGTTGGTCGAGGGACGGCCGCATGCTGTTGCGCGACGTCGCGCTCGCCGCCGCGCTCGCCGTCGGCAGCCTCGTCCCGGTCTTCTCGGTCCCGAACGAGCCGCTGATGTGGCGCGCCATCGGGTGGTCGCTGCTGATGTGCGCATCGGTCGCGCTGCGGCGGGTCACGCCGCTGGGAGCGCTGGCGGTGATCGCCGTCGCCGGGATGGGCATGATCTTCACCCTGAACATCCCCGTGCCCGCGCTCGTGGCCGTGCCCATCGTCGCTTACAGCGTCGGCCGGTATCACCGCTTGTCGGCGGCCATCGCGGTGGGCGCCGTCGGGCTGGTCGGCTCCGTGGCCGGGCCTATCACGTGGACGCGGAAGCTGGAGGCGGGGTACCAGTTCG
>Ga0116180_1002183_pt1 | contig 15638 bp, 21 predicted proteins | sample AD_UKC073_MetaG_FD_89804 | JGI IMG/M metagenome (GOLD analysis project Ga0116180, IMG submission 89804) | Active sludge microbial communities of municipal wastewater-treating anaerobic digesters from USA - AD_UKC073_MetaG | ecosystem: Engineered > Bioreactor > Anaerobic > Digestate | place: USA...
AACGGCGCCGGGATCGGCTGGACCGCCTATGCTCCGCTTTCCACCACCGGCGCCAAGGGGCCGGCGGCCGATTTCGCGATCTTCTCGCTGCACCTCGCCGGTGCGGCCTCGATCATGGGCGCGATCAACTTCATCACCACCATCTTCAACATGCGCGCGCCGGGCATGACCCTGCACAAGATGCCGCTGTTCGTGTGGTCGGTGCTGGTGACCGCGTTCCTGCTGCTGCTGGCGCTGCCGGTTCTGGCCGCCGCCATCACCATGCTCATCACCGATCGCAATTTCGGCCCCACGTTCTTCGATCCGGCGGGCGGTGGCGATCCGATTCTCTATCAGCACCTGTTCTGGTTCTTCGGCCACCCCGAAGTGTACATCATGATCCTGCCGGCCTTCGGCATCATCAGCCAGATCGTATCGACCTTCAGCCGCAAGCCGGTGTTCGGTTATCTCGGCATGGCCTATGCCATGGTCGCGATCGGTGTGGTCGGGTTCGTCGTCTGGGCGCACCACATGTACACCACCGGGTTCAGCCTCAACACCAAGCTCTACTTCACCCTGGCGACTATGGTGATCGCGGTGCCGACCGGCATCAAGATCTTCAGCTGGATCGCAACGATGTGGGGCGGCTCGATCGAGTTCAAGAGCCCGATGGTCTGGGCGATCGGCTTCATCTTCCTGTTCGTGGTTGGCGGCGTGACCGGCGTCTATCTGGCCAACGGCGGGATCGACGATGTGGTCCACGATACCTACTTCGTGGTCGCCCACTTCCACTACGTGCTGTCGCTGGGTGCGGTTACCGCGCTGTTCGCCGGGTTCTATTACTGGTTCCCCAAGATGAGCGGCCGGATGCACAGCGAGTTCCTTGCCCACGTGCACTTCTGGGTGTTCTTCGTCGGCGTGAACCTGATCTTCTTTCCGCAGCACTTCCTGGGTTATGATGGTATGCCGCGCCGTATTCCGGACTATGCCCCGGCGTTCGAATACTGGAACTCGGTTTCGACCCTGGGTTACAAGATCATGGCTGCTTCGCTGGTGATCTGGTTCATCAACATCATCTATGCCTACACCAAGGGTGCGAAGGCTCCGGCCAATTACTGGGGCGAAGGTGCAACGACGCTGGAATGGACCCTGTCCAGCCCGCCGCCGTTCCACCAGTTCGAAACCCTGCCGGTGATCGACGACAAGGATCATCACTGATCCAACCGGTCTTCGGACTGGACACGAAGCGCCCCGGACCGCAAGGTCCGGGGCGTTTGCGTTGGGAGAGAATGACGTGCAGGAATTCCGGACGATCGATTGCGGCGCTGTGCGTCTGCGCTGCGTTATCAAAGGCAGCGGCCCACTGGCGGTCATGGTCCACGGATTTCCCGAAAGCTGGTATTCGTGGCGGCACCAGATCGGTCCCGTGGCGGACGCCGGGTTTACCGCCTGCGCGATCGACGTGCGCGGCTATGGCGGGTCGGACAAGCCGCCGCGGGTTGAGGACTATACCCTTGAGGCTATCGCCGGCGATCTGATCGCGCTGGCCGATGCACTGTCTCCCGATGATCCAATCGTGCTGATCGGGCATGACTGGGGCGCGCCGATCGTCTGGAACACCGCCTTTACCAACCCTGATCGCATTCGCGCCGTGGCCGGGCTTTCGGTGCCCTTTTCCGGCGCCCCGATGCGCCCCTTTACCGATGTGTTCCGCGAACACTTCACCGCGAAGGGGCGGTTCTTCTATCAGGACTATTTCCAGCAACCCGGCGTGGCCGAGGCCGAGGCCGAAGCCGATCCGCGCCGCTTCATCGAAACCATGATGTATTCGATTTCGGGCGATGTTCCGCCGGGCGACTATTGGGACAAGGACCTGGGCGCGACCTTCCTGCAGGGATTGCCGGAACCGCAGGCGGTGCCGTGGCTGGGCGCGGCGGACCTCGATTACTATGCCGCAGAGTTCACCGCTTCCGGCTTTCGCGGGCCGCTGAACCGCTATCGCAACCATGAACGTGACTACGAATGGCTGAAACCGATGCAGGGCAAACGGCTTGAGCAGCCGTGTCTGTTCATCGGCGGCGATCGCGATCCCGCGACCACGCTGTTCGGCGCGGTGGCCGATCCGGTGGCGATGATGCGGATGTTCGCACCCAAGGTCGAAGGCCATGTGCTGAAGGGTGTCGGCCACTGGACCCAGCAGGAGCGCCCCGAAGAAGTGAATGCGCTGCTGATCGACTGGTTGAAGCGGCTGTAGCACCCGCCTATAGCGCCCGCAGTCATGTCAACCGCACCTGCCCAGCCGATTCCCTTGCCCGCCGACTGGCGCGACTTTCTGTCGCTGACCAAGCCGCGGGTGATGAGCCTGGTGATCTTCACCGGGCTGTGCGGGATGCTGGCCGCGCCGGTGGCGGTCGATCCGGTGGTCGGGTTCATTGCGATCCTGTGCATCGCGGTCGGTGCCGGCGGTTCGGCGGCGCTCAACCAGTGGTGTGAAGCCGATCTTGATGCCAGGATGAAGCGCACCGCCAAGCGACCGCTGCCCGACGGGCGGATGGAGCGCGGATCGGCGCGCGATTTCGGGCTGGTGCTGTCGGCCGGATCGGTGCTGGTCATGGGGCTGGCCGCGGGCTGGCTGGCGGCCGGAATCCTGGCCTTCTCGATCTTCTATTACGCGGTGATCTATACCATCTGGCTGAAACCGCGCACCCCGCAGAACATCGTGATCGGCGGCGGGGCAGGGGCCTTTCCGCCGATGATCGGGTGGATCGCGGCGACCGGCGAAATCACGCTGATGCCGGTGCTGCTGTTCGCGATCATCTTCTTCTGGACCCCGCCGCATTTCTGGGCGCTCGCGCTGTTCGTCGAGACGGACTACGCCGCCGCGGGCATTCCGATGATGCCGGTGGTCGCCGGGCACAAATCGACCCGGCGGCAGATCCTGATCTATACCGTGCTGATGCTGCCGATCAGCCTGGCACCGTTCTGGCTGGGGCTAACCGGCTGGCTTTATGGCGCGTCGGCCCTGCTGCTGTCTTCGGCCTTCCTGCTGCTGGCCTTGCGGGTCGCGGTGTTTCGCGGTGCGGCGGGAGACATGGATATGCGCCCCGAAAAGCGCCTGTTCGGGTTTTCGGTGCTGTACCTTTTTGCCCTGTTCGCCGCGCTGGTGGCGGACCGGTTTCTGATAGGATGACGATCATGGACATCGATCCGCAGCAAGAACGCAAGCGCATCATCGCCGGGCGCAATCGGGCGCTGGCGCTGCTGCTGCTTGGCCTGGTGGTATTGTTCTTCGCGCTGACCGTGGTGAAGATGAAGTAGGCCATGGCCGCTGCGAACAATAAGCGGACCGCGCTGATCGCGGGCAGTGTCGCGTTGGCGATGCTGGGGCTCGGCTTCGCCTCGGTGCCGCTGTACCGGATTTTCTGCGCGGTAACCGGGTTCGGCGGCACGACCCAGCGTGCGGGTGAGGAAGAGGCAGCGGCGGTCAAAACCGGCACCCGGCAGATTTCGGTCCGCTTCGATGGCAATGTCGATCCCGATATGCCCTGGAAGTTCGAGCCCGGGCAGGTGGTTCAGGATATGCCGATCGGGACCCGCAAGGTCGCGTTCTACACGGCGACCAATCTTTCGGACAAGCCGGTGACCGGGGTGGCCAGCTTCAACGTCTCGCCGCAGGCAGCCGGACTTTATTTCAAGAAAATCCATTGCTTCTGCTTCGATCTGCAGACGCTGAAGCCCGGTGAGACGGTGGAGATGCCGGTCCAGTACTTCGTTGATCCGGCGATCCTGAACGATCCTGATGCGGCGAATATCCAGCAGATCACGCTCAGCTACACATTCCATGTTTCGGCCGACCAGTCGGCAGCGGGGAAAGTGGCATCAAAGACACTGGACCCGGTGCCAGCGGCGCGATAAGGGCGACAGGGAATCCATGTGGGCACAACGATGCCCGCGCAGAGGCAAACGGGGACAAGAAGCACCATGGCCGGTAGCACGAACCACGATTATCACATCCTCGCGCCCGATTACCTGCCGTTCCTCGGCTCGGTTTCGGCGCTGACCATGACCACCGGCGGCGTGATGGCGATGCACCCCGATGTGCTCGGCGGTGCGGGCAAATATGTCCTGCTGCTGGGCTTTGCCGGTGTGCTGCTGACCATGTTCCTGTGGTGGTCCAAGGTCATCCGTGAAGCGCATGAAGGGCACCATACTCCGGTGGTCCAGCTGCATCTTCGCTATGGCATGATCACCTTCATCGCTTCGGAAGTGATGTTCTTTGTCGGCTGGTTCTGGGCCTTTTTCGATTTCTCGCTGTTCCCTTCGACGATGAGCGACGTGGTCGGCGGGCAGTGGCCGCCCAAGGCGATCGAACACGTGATGGACGCGTTTGACCTGCCGCTGCTCAACACCCTGATCCTGCTGTGCTCGGGCTGCACCGTCACCTGGGCGCACCACAGCCTGATCCACGGCGATCGCGATGGCCTGAAGAAGGGCCTGTTGGCGACGATCCTGCTCGGCATCCTGTTCAGCGCGATCCAGGCCTATGAATATGCCCACGCGCCGTTCGCATTCGGCCAGAACACCTATGGTTCGGCCTTCTACATGGCGACGGGTTTTCACGGCTTTCACGTGATCGTCGGCACGATCTTCCTGATCGTCTGCCTGATCCGCGCCTACAAGGGCGATTTCACCCCCAAGCAGCACTTCGGTTTCGAAGCGGCGGCATGGTACTGGCACTTCGTTGACGTCGTCTGGCTGTTCCTGTTCATCTGGATCTACGTCTGGGGCGGCTGGGGCTATCCGGTCCACTGATGAGCGGCGATACGCCTGAAACGAAAGGGCAGCCCGGGATCGCCGAGGCTGCCCTTTTCGGTCTCTGCCCGCGTTGCGGAACCAAGGGCCTGTTCGACGGGGCCGCGCGTTTTGCGCCATCCTGCAAGAGCTGCGGTCTGGATTTCGATCAGTTCAACGTCGGCGATGGTCCGGCGGCCTTCCTGACCATGATCATCGGCGCGCTGGTGGTAGGGCTGGCGCTGTGGGTGGAATTCACCTTTTCACCGCCGCTATGGGTCCATCTGGTGCTGTGGGTTCCGTTCATCGGCCTTTCGACCCTGTGGGGTCTGCGCGTCAGCAAGGCCGCGCTGCTGGCCTCGGAATTTCAGCGCCGCGCCAGCCAGGCGACGGGTGAGGACGTGCGGAAGGACTGATGCTGAGGCGGCTGCCCGTGATCCCGACGCTGCTGGTTCTGGCGGCCGTGGCGGTGATGGTGCGATTGGGGTTCTGGCAGATCGACCGGATGCACCAGAAGGAGGCCATGCTGGACCAGTTCAGGCTGGCTGCCAGCAGCACCGAGATATCACAGTGGCCCAGCGCCGGCGATCGCGGCCAGGCCCGGCAGGCGCTGCAATACCGCAAGGTTCAGGCAACTTGCGCAAGAGTGATTGGCCAGAGCGCAACCGCAGGCTTCAACGCCGCGGGTGAGAGCGGCTGGCGGCACCTGGCCTTTTGCGAAATGGCGCAGGGCTACAATCGAGGCGAAGTGGTTCTGGGCTGGTCACGCAATCCACAAAGTCCGGTCTGGCAGGGCGGCGCGGTTCAGGGCACTTTCGTGATGGCCGGACAGTCGAACGCCCGGGTCTTTGCCGATCCGCCGCTGGCCGGCCTTGAGCCGAATGCCCGGCCAGATCCCAACGACCTGCCCAACAACCACCTGGCCTATGCCGTGCAGTGGTTCCTGTTCGCGCTGACCGCGCTGGCGATCTATGCTCTCGCGCTGCGCAAGCGACTGAGCGGGAACTGAGTCAGATATATCTCACGCGAAGGCGCAAAGGCGCGAAGAGGTAGCGTTTTTTGCGGAAGGCAATGCAACCTTCCAGAAGGCTGGGCACACCCACAGGTGACAGATTTCGAGCGGCTTCGCCGCCTTGACCCGCCCGCTTTGCGTCTTCGCGCCTTTGCGTGGGTATCGAAATACTGACCATGCCGAAATTGCGGTCCGCTTGCGCCGAGCGCTGCCCCCGGCTAACGGCGCTGACAATGGAATACGTCAGCACCCGTGGCAGCGCTCCGGCGCTCGATTTCGAAGGCGCGACGCTGGCCGGGCTGGCCAGCGACGGCGGGCTCTATGTGCCGCGCGAATGGCCGAAGTTCTCGAAAGAGGAAATCGCGGCGATGGCGGGGCTGCCCTATGCCGAACTGGCTGCGCGGATCATGGCGCCTTTCGTCGGCGACAGCCTGACGCCGGAACGGCTGCTGGAACTGACCACGCAGGCCTATGGCCGTTTCGCCCACAAGGCGGTGACCCCGCTCAAGCAACTGGATGAGCAGCACTGGCTGCTCGAACTGTTTCATGGCCCGACCCTGGCCTTCAAGGACGTGGCGTTGCAGATGCTCGGCCTGCTTTTCGAGGAGTTTCTGGGACGCGGCGGCGATCCGTTGACGATTGTCGGGGCGACCAGCGGCGATACCGGATCGGCGGCGATCGATGCCGTGGCCGGCCGGGCGCGGGTGGATATCTTCATGCTCCACCCCAAGGGGCGCGTATCAGACGTTCAGCGCCGCCAGATGACCACGGTGCTGGCCCCCAACGTCCACAACATCGCGATCGACGGCACCTTTGATGATGCCCAGGCGATGGTGAAGCGGATGTTCGCCGACCGGGCGATGACCGACCGGTTCGCGATCGGTGCGGTCAATTCGATCAACTGGGCGCGGCTGATGGCGCAGGTGGTCTATTACTTCGCCGCCGGACTGCAATTGGGCGCTCCGCACCGCGAAGTGGCCTTTGCCGTGCCGACCGGCAATTTCGGCGATGTCTTTGCGGGATATGTCGCGGCGCAGATGGGTCTGCCGGTGGCGCGACTGATCGTTGCGACCAACGTAAATGACATCCTCCATCGCGCGCTTTCGACCGGGGACTATTCGGCCGGAACGGTCACCCCCACGGCTGCGCCTTCGATGGACATCCAGGTTTCGTCCAATTTCGAACGGCTGCTGTTCGACCTGGGCGGGCGCGATGGCGCGGCTCTGGCAGCGCAGATGGCGGGGTTCGAAGCCAGCAAGGCGATGCAGCTCACCAATGCCCAGCGCGAAGGTGCGGCCAGACTGTTCTCTTCGGCCCGGGCTGATGCCAACGATATGGCTCAGGCGATCCGCTGGGCGCATGAGGCCAGCGGTGAGCTGCTCGATCCGCATACCGCGATCGGGCTGCACGCCGCGCGCGCCGCCGATCTGCCGCGAGAGGTTCCGGTGGTAACGCTGGCCACCGCGCACCCGGCCAAGTTCCGCGACGCGGTGGAGCGCGCCACCGGGCAGCGTCCGGCGCTTCCGGCGCGGATTGGCGATCTGTTCGAACGCGAGGAGCGGCTGGTAGAACTGTCCGGAGATTACGATGCGATCGCAGACTATGTCGCGGCCCACGCGGTGGCGCGTGGCTAGGCTGATCGAGCAGCCGGTCGTGATGACCGGCACGGGCTGGCCGGACTATGGCCTGCTGGACAGCGGCCATGGCCGCAAGCTCGAAAGCTATGGCTCTTACCGCTTCATCCGTCCCGAACCCCAGGCGATGTGGGCGCCGCGCACCGCGGAGTGGGATGCCCACGGCGAATTCGTCCCCGGATCGGACGAGGATGGCGGCGGCCGCTGGCACTTCGATAAGCCGGTGCCGCGCGATGGCTGGCCTTTGGCGCGGGGCGACGTGAAATTCACCGCCAGCTGCACGCCGTTCCGCCACCTTGGCTTCTTCCCCGATATGGCCCCCGTGTGGGACTGGATGGGGCAGCGGCTGGCGGGGCGCGATGATGCCCAGACGATGAACCTGTTCGGCTATACCGGGGTCGGCACCCTGGCGCTTTCTGACTACGGCCCCGTCACCCACGTCGATGCCAGCAAGAAATCGGTCGCCCAGGCCCGCGCCAATGCCGCGCTTTCCGGCATGGAAGATCGCCCGGTGCGCTGGATCATCGACGATGCCGCAAAGTTCACCGCCCGCGAAGTGCGGCGGGGCAAACGTTATGACGGGATCATCCTCGATCCGCCGAAATTCGGTCGTGGGCCGGAAGGGGAGGTCTGGCGGCTTGAAGAGGGGCTGCCAGGCCTGCTGGCGAATTGCCGGCACCTGCTCGACGCCGAAAGCCGGTTCCTGTTCCTGACCGTCTATGCCGTGCGGATGAGCTCGCTCGCGCTGGCCGGTCTGATGGACGAGATTTTCGCCGACCTGCCGGGCCGGATCGAGCACGGCGATCTGGCCGTGCGCGAAATGGGCGATGATGGCCGGTTGCTGCCGACCGCGATCTTCGCCCGCTGGAGCAATGACTGACCATGGCTGATGCACTCACCCTCGAAGTTGCCCATTTCGAACACGATGTGCTGACCGGGATCTATTCGGAGGAAACCGGCCGCCCGCAGCCCTTGCGCTTTACCATTACCGCCAGCCTCAAACCGGCGCCGCGCTATGATCCGGAAACTCCGCTTGAGGCGAGCAAGAATTACATGGACCTCAAGTTCGCGGCGTCGGAGGCGCTGCCGCAGGGGGTGCATTTCAAACTGATCGAAGCCGTGGCCGATCACATCTGCGATACCCTGTTCGTGCAAGACCAGCGGGTGCTGGCGGTGACGGTGAAGATCGTCAAACTGGCGATCGCCGAAAACGGCGAGGAAATCGGCATCACCCTGCACCGTGAGCGGCGCTGATGGCGCTGTTCGGGATCGAACGGCTTGACGATCGTCCCAGCCTGGCAGTAGCACAGTTCCATGCCCAATACCTTCCGCAGATTGCCGTCATCCTTGGGCAGGGTGATGGCGCATTGACCCTGACATTTCCCCCGGCCGACCACACCCACCGGGCCTGGCGGCTGGCCGCCGTGCAGAGCCTGGCGCGCGAATATGCGCCGATCCGGGTCAATGCCATTTGCGGCGGCAGCGATGCGGCCCGCGCGGCGGCGATTGCTTATCTGGACCGGGCCGACGGCCTTACCGGACAATATCTGCCCCTTGATGACGCCGGGGCCGGAGTTGTGATAGCCTGATCGGATGAATGCCGCCGCGCCCTTGATCGATCAGTTCCAGCGCCGGATCAGCTATCTGCGCCTGTCGGTTACCGATCGCTGCGATCTGCGCTGTTCCTACTGTATGCCCGAAGCCCAGCAGTTCCTGCCGCGCAAGGACGTGCTGAGCCTTGAGGAACTGCACCGCTTGGCGCTGGGTTTCATCGATCGCGGGGTTACCCGGCTGCGCCTGACCGGAGGGGAGCCGCTGGTCCGGCGCGATATGATCGAACTGGTCAAGGCGCTGGGCGCGCGGCTGGGGCAGGGGCTGGAAGAACTGACCCTGACCACCAACGGCACCCGGCTGGGAGAATTTGCCGATCGGCTGCGCGAAGCCGGGGTGCGGCGCATCAACGTTTCGCTCGATACGCTGGATCGGGAACGGTTCGCGGCCCTTTCGCGGCGGGACAGCCTGTCGCAGGTGCTTGACGGGATTGCCGCGGCCCGCGCCGCCGGACTGAAGATCAAGATCAACACCGTCGCGCTCAAGGGGACGAACGAGGAAGAAATCCCGGCGCTGATCGAATGGGCGCACGGACAGGGCATGGATCTGACCCTGATCGAGGTCATGCCGCTGGGCGAGATCGAGCAGGACCGGTTCGATCAGTATCTGCCGCTCACCCGGGTACGCGAAACACTGGAACGGCGCTTTACGCTGACCGCCAGCAATCACCGCACCGGCGGCCCGGCGCGTTATGCCGATATTGCCGAAACCGGCGGGCGGATCGGGTTCATCACCCCACTCACCGGCAACTTCTGCGATGGCTGCAACCGGGTGCGGGTAACCGCGACCGGGCAGCTCTATGCCTGCCTCGGTGGCAGCGAGCAGGTCGATCTGCGGGCTGCGCTGCGCAGCGCCGATCCCAACCAGGAGCTGGACCGCGCGCTGGATCAGGCGATGCGAATCAAGCCGGAACGCCATCACTTCGCGATCGACCGGGCGGGAGCGGCCCCGGCGCTGGCGCGGCATATGTCAACCACGGGGGGCTGAGATGAGCGCGCGGCTGGTGTTCTTGGGCCGTCTGGCCGACTTTGCCGGGGTGCCGGAGCGCGTTGTCGATCCGGGGGCGCTCGAAACGATTCTGGCTGCCGTGCCGAGTGATCTTGCGGTAGCCTTGCTTGATGACCGGGTACGGATCGCGCTGAACGGAGAGCTGATCGCCGAACGCGGCGGGATCGTCCTGGCCGCGGGGGACGAGCTGGCCTTCCTGCCGCCGGTCAGCGGAGGGTAACCGGGTGATCGACGTTCGCCTGTTGACCGACCCATTCAATCCCGGCCTGTTTGTCGGTCCGTTTACAGCCGCCCATCCCGGGCTGGGCGGGGTCTGCACTTTCGTAGGCGAGGTGCGGGGCGAGGGCGGGGTAGAGGCGCTTGAGCTGAGCCATTACGAACCGCTGACCTTGCCCGGAATGCAGGCGCTGGGGCAGGGTACGGTCGATCGTTTTGGCCTGCTGGGCATCCTGATCCTGCATCGGACTGGCGTGTTGCTGCCGGGCGAACCGATCGTCTGCGTTTCGGCTGCCGCGCACCATCGCCGCGCGGCGATCGACGCGGTGGACTATGCGATGGATCACCTAAAAAGCCGCAGCTGGTTCTGGAAGCGCGAAAAGCGCGGCGGGCAGTGGCGCTGGATCGAACCGCGCGCCGATGACTATACGGCTGCCAGCCGCTGGGATTGAAGCAGCCTTAGCGGTCAAGCCTGCCCTTCAGCGATTGCAGGACCTGATCCTCTCCGGCGATGATCGCCATCACCTGTTCGCGCGCCGCGTCGATTGCGGTCACATCGCGGCCCTGGGTGCGCGCCTCGGCATAGAGCGAATCGAGTTCGGCCATGGCCAGCATGGCCTCGGCCCGGGCCGCTTCCAGTTCGCTGACGGCCACCGTCGCGACCGCCCAGCTTTCGCTGCCCATCGCGGCATTGCCTGCTGCGGCAACCAGGCGGCGGGCCTGGGCTTCCTTACCGTGGAAACGGGCGTCTGCGCGGCGGGCCTGGGCTACCAGCGAATCAAGCCGTCCGGCGGTTTGCGGATCAAGCGGGGCGGGCGGCGGCGGAGCGGGGGGCGCGGGCGGAGGCCAGGTCGCGGTAATCCGCTCGGCCGGGCGCTTCGCCAGCGAGGGGTAGGTGCCTTCTTTGCCGGCACAGGCGCTCAGCGTCAGGCTGGCTCCGGCCAGCGCGATCAGGGGGAAACGGCGATCCATCGCTGCGTCCCTTAGCATGGATGGAAAACCATGCCAGAGCGACTCTTCTTGCGTTGACAGCATAGCCACCTTCGACTAGGGGCAGCCCTTCTTTCGGGACCCTTGCCGTAAGGCCGGGGCCGGAGCGCTGCCCGAATCCTTGGGTAGTCAGGTGAAATGAACGGATAGAAGCACCATGTTCGCAGTTGTGCGCACGGGCGGCAAGCAATACCGGGTTGCCGCCGGAGACAAGATCGCGGTTGAAAAGCTGGCTGGTGAAGCCGGTGAGACCATTACCCTTTCCGACGTCCTGCTGGCGGGTGACGGCGGCGAAGTGAAGGACGCGAAGGGCGTCGTCGTTTCGGCCGAAATCATCGCTCAGGCGAAGTCGGAAAAGGTGATCGTTTTCAAGAAGCGTCGCCGCCACAACTATCGCCGCCGCAACGGCCATCGCCAGCAGATGACCCTGCTGCGGATCGTTGCCGTCGGCGCCGAAGCCAAGAAGGCCGCTCCCAAGAAGGAAGCCGCGCCCAAGGCTGAAGACACTGCCGCCGCGGAAAAGCCCGCGAAGAAGGCCCCGGCCAAGAAGGCCAAGGCCGCTGACGCCGAATAAGATTCTGGAGTAGTTCGACATGGCACACAAAAAAGCAGGCGGCTCCTCGCGTAACGGTCGCGATTCGGTCGGTCGTCGCCTTGGCGTGAAGAAGTTCGGCGGCCAGGAAGTCGTCGGCGGCAATATCATTATCCGTCAGCGCGGGACCAAGGTGTACCCGGGCGCCAACGTCGGCATCGGCAAGGATCACACCCTGTTTGCGCTGACCGCTGGCCGCGTCCGCTTCCACGCAGGGAAGCTTGGCCGCAAGTACGTATCGGTCGATATGGCGCAAGCCGCCGAATAACGGACAGCCAATGACGGGCTGTCCCTGATGGGACGGCCCCGCCGGAGCGAAACCGGCAAAACGAGGGAGAGGGGCCAACCCGTCTCCCTCTTTTCGTCTCTCCCTCAGCACGCCGCGCACAGGGCGCCCCGATCCGGGCCCGCCCCGACGCAAGGCGTAATGGCAATGTCACACGTTCGGCCTAGAGGGCCGCCGTGGGGCGGATGACGGGAGTGAGATGATGTTCATTCGCAGTGAAAGGTTGTTCCTGCGGCCCGGGTGGCCCGAGGACTGGCAGGAACTGCTTGGCAAGATCGCCGATGAAGGCGTGGTCCGGAACCTGTCCAAGGCGCCCTGGCCCTATACGGCCGAGGATGCCCGCTGGTTCGCCAATCAGCCGCAGGACAAGCGCCTGCCGCATTTCTTCGTGACCCTGCCCAGCAGCAGCGCGCCGGCCGAACTGATCGGCTGCGTCGGCCTGGGAGAGATCGATGGCGAGGTTGAGCTGGGTTACTGGTTCGCGCGTCAGCACTGGGGCCGGGGCTATGCCACCGAGGCCGCGCGCGCCGTGCTGCGGCTGGCGAAGGTGCTGGGCCACAGCCAGCTGGTGGCGGGCCACTTCATCGACAACCCGGCTTCGGGCGCGGTGCTGCGCAAGGTTGGTTTCAGGCCGACCGGGCGGCTGCGTCAGCGCTTCAGCCTGGCGCGCGGCTATGAAACGCAATCGGTCGAACACCGGATCGAGCTTGGCTGCCCCAGCGATTGCGACGGATCAGACGACAGCCCGGGCGCGATGCGCGCGGCCTGACCGGAGACCGCTCTAAAAGGGCCCCGATCAGCCGACCGGGGCCCTCCTCGCATGGCGCGGGTGGTGATCAGGCCGGAACGGCCATCACCGCATCGGGAAATTCGCTCTCCGCCTTGCCGATCAGCGCGCGGTCATCGTGCTTCCAGGGGTGGAAGCCGGGCATGAAGTAGGCGAACCAGGCGGGCACGATCTTGCGCAGGACGCCGGGCGTGCCGAACAGATACCAGGCCAGCCGGGCCTTGACCCGCAAGCCGGTCAGCCCGTCCTGGGCCAGCAGGTCCAGCGTATCGTTCCAGCGGTTGCGGACGAAGTTGTAGGTGATCAGCAGCATCATCACGCTTTTCAATTTCCAGCGCTTCCACCGGCTCCAGTCACGGGTGGCGTGGAGATAGGTGTCGAAGGCGACGCCCTTGTGCTCGATCTCCTCCATCGCGTGCCACCGCCACATCGCCGCCGTCTCCGGTTCGGCATCCTTGAAGTGGCGCGGATTGGCGAGGAATTCGTGCGCCATCATCGCGGTATAGTGTTCCAGCGCGATCGTCGCGGCCAGATTCACGATCGCCGGACGCTGCTTGATCATTGCCATCAGCTCTTCCAGCCGCGCGTCGATCCGGTCCATGTCGTAACCGGCCTCGGCGGCGGCCTTGTTGAACACCACGTGTTCGCGGGTGTGGTTGATTTCCTGTTTCACGAAAGCCCGGATTTCAGCCTCAAGCTTTGGCGGAACGCCATCACGGTGGGCCTTCACCGCCTCGATGAACATTGCTTCGCCGCGCGGGAAGGTGGCCGACAGGGCGTTGTGCCAGGCAGTCGCGATCGGATCTCCACCCAGCCACCAGCGGCCGGGCTTTTGCGTGCGGCCAAAGCGCTGGTCACGCACGACGATCTCCAGATCGGCGGGGGTTGGGCCAGAACTGTCAAGGTCCAGCTTGCCGATGGGCGCAGCCGGTTCTACGTCGAGGGGGAATTTGGTGGGAGCGTTCATGCCCCCTCATATAAGGTAACTTACATCAATGTCAATAAGAAAGCGCCTGACCCAGGAGGAGAGCCGCACCGTCGCGCTGGAGGCGGCGCGCGCACTGCTGATCGAACTCGGCCCGCAAGCGGTGACGCTGAAGGCCGTGGCGGCGCGAATCGGGCGGACCCATGCCAATCTTCTGCACCATTTTGGCTCGGCCGCGGGGCTGCAAAAAGCTCTGGCTGAGCATCTCGCGGTAACGATTTGCGCAACGATCGAGGATGCCGTGCTGGCCAGCCGTGCCGGCGAAGGCTCCCCGCGCGAGGTGGTGGACCTGACCTTCGATGCCTTTGACAAGGAAGGCGGCGGGGCGCTGGCGACCTGGATGCTGATGAACGACAATGAGGATGCGCTCGACCCGCTGCTCGAAGCGATTCACGAGCTGGTTGACGATCTGGGTGATCATGAAAGCGGCAAGATGCACGATGTGACCCACGCCTTGTGCCTGATGGCGCTGGGCGATGCACTGATGGGCGGGCCGCTTTCGCAGTCACTCGGCCTGCCGCGCACCTCTGCGCGTGACATGGCCGAGAAGATGCTGATCGACGGGGCGATAGCTGCGGGGATCGTGGTGCCCGGTCAGGCTTGCTGAAGCCAGTCAGGCAGCCATTCGGGGCGGATGTCCTCAACCCGGCGGTGATCGACCGCCAACCCCAGATCGGGGTAGGCCGCGCGCTGGCGGGCGGGATCGCTTGTCGCCAGCGGCAGCACAACCAGCCGCCGGTTCACCTTCTGCCGCCAGTTCATCCGCGCGGTGTTTTCCTGTCCGACATAGCAGCCCTTGGTGAAGGAGACGCCGTTCAGCTCCGCGGCGTTGCATTCCAGCCAGAGCAGATCGGCCAGCTCGGCCCGGCCTTCGCAGACGCCGTGCGAAAGACGGTGGGCAAGCCATTGGTCTTCGGCATTTTCGCCATCAGGCGTGCCCAGCCAGCGCTGGCCCAGAGCGGAAAGGCGCGGGTCGGGCGAGGGGCCTTCACCCACCTGCCAGTGGACCCCTAGCTCTGGATCGGGCGCAATCCCGATCTTGCGGCGCAGCCGGTAGAGCGAGAGCCGCCGGACCAGCGCATCGGCCTGATCCGCCTCGCAATCGATCAGCAGGTCCGCGCCATCGGCCCAGATCAGGAAATCGAACAGCACCTTGCCCTGCGGACTGAGCAGCGCGGCCCAGCATGGCAACGCGCCCGCAACATCGTTGGTCACCAGCCCTTGCAGGAAAGCGCGGACATCTTCCGCCTCATCCTGCGGAGAAAGGCGGATCACGGCGCGGCTGGTCAGGCGGGTAGCGGTCATGGGTGACAGATAGGGTGCGCGCCGCCTAAGGAAAAGGGATGACCGACACCCCGAATCGCCTGACCATCCGCCGCCCTGATGATTGGCACGTGCACTTGCGTGACGGCACGGTGATGGCGGGGGTCCTGCCCTATACCGCGCGGCAGTTCGCGCGGGCGATCGTGATGCCCAACCTGTCTCCGCCGATGACCGACGTGGCAGGGGTTGCTGCCTATCGCGAACGGATCATGGCGGCGCTGCCGACCGGGCTCGATTTCACCCCGCTGATGACGTTGTACCTGACCGACGCGACCGATCCCGATGAGGTGGAGCGCGGCTTTACGGGCGGGGTCTTTGTCGCGGCCAAGCTCTATCCCGCGCACGCCACCACCGGATCGGCGCATGGGGTGACCGACATCGCCAATATCCGCGCCGTGCTGGAGCGGATGGAGCGGATCGGGAT
>Ga0116180_1002193_pt1 | contig 15599 bp, 21 predicted proteins | sample AD_UKC073_MetaG_FD_89804 | JGI IMG/M metagenome (GOLD analysis project Ga0116180, IMG submission 89804) | Active sludge microbial communities of municipal wastewater-treating anaerobic digesters from USA - AD_UKC073_MetaG | ecosystem: Engineered > Bioreactor > Anaerobic > Digestate | place: USA...
ATTTCGTTACTCCTCCTTGTTATACTTGGCTCTGCTCCTGCCTGCCGACTTGCCACGGCATAATGTAGCATTACAGCCGGGTTACCCGGCTTAGAGGACTAATCAGGTCTGGCTGATTAGTCCTCTAACTCCTTATTACCTAACTACCCAGCAGTTAGTGGCAACCAGATTGCTATCGTTGCCACAATGCCACATGGCAACGGCCTTGTTGTCGCTGGTCAACTCCACAGTCAACCTTGCATCCTCGTACGCGCTATCAGTGATGATAGTACGAGGATCAAATTCGACTGGCTCATATATCAGCTTGGCGGCCAATGCGCCGTTGTCGTCTATCTCGGCATCAGTGTCGATGCGAAAGTACATGTCCTTATCGGGATCGCTATAGCATCGCCATTTACCCATGTGGTCTACTGACATCTTGATGATTGCCAGTAGCACGGCCTTGTCGGTGTCTGTCTCCGGGATAAGTGTTCTTGTTTCTGATAGTTTCATTTGATTTACTCCTCTCTAATCTCAATCCGCGGTTAATGCGTTATCTATAGTGATTATACCCTATTCTGAACGTATGTCAATGACGAAATAAATAAATGTTTGTGAAATAAAAGTCACAATGTAATATTTTGGGGTGTCTCATGGAGGATGTATTAGATGCGCAGATTGATCCAGGCGCGAGCGTGACGCGCCATTAGTATCACGCTCAGTTACTCTCCTATCCGCAGCAGGAGGCGGCGTAGTTAGCCAATTAAGCTGCGCCGCCTACGAAATTAACGCCTACGGGTGTTCAGATATGGTGATGAGCGATCCGCCAGCGAGACAATGGCGAGGTTGCGACGACTTACCAGTAGCCAGTTATCTGGCTGAGTTGCCATCCTTTAGCAAGGGGGCGGCGCGTGTATAGCACGACGAAGCAGATGCTGGGCCAGGCCGCCTACCATTTGATTAGGGCTTGTGCCGGATCATAGCCGGCGCATATATATATAGGATATATATAGCCTGCATGACAGGGCAGGATGCGCGGATACCCTCATGTCAGGCAAGGACAAAGCAGTAGACAGCATCGGGTGCGTTGGATAATACGGGGGGATGCTGGCCTAAGAGGTTATGGCGGCTTAGGTGGGGGCGCGGATACTCGGCCATGGCGTCTAGCGGGAGGCGACAAACTGCCGCTTTATGTGTATGAGTTGACCGGCCCTAACGCGCAAGAAAGGGCGTCTACTGCTGCATATAGGGGATATGGTGGTCGCATATAGGGGATATGGCGATATAGCCCCCCTGTTGTACCTGGAAATTTAGGTAGTACTAAAAAAATAAGGTAGTACTAAATATGAGACAATGTAAGGCCAAGAGCAAGAGCACGGGCGAGAGATGCAAGCAGACTGTCGAATTCCGGAGATCGGTCAACCATAAGGGTATCTGAACCAAGCCTTATGCGTCGGCAGGACTCGTCAAAGTTCCATAGTGCCGGCCGCAAGGGGCAGAATTCGACGGCCCTAACGCGCAAGATACTACTGCAGCCTATAGAGGAGAATGCCAAATAGTCCCCGTAGATGTAAAAATACCCACGGGGGTATATGTCCAATTGTAGTGAACAAGATACGGGGCACGGTTAACTGCCCCCCACGATGTAATAGGCCCCCGGAGCCGTGGGGCTTCTGCGTGAAAGAATTCGGCGGTTGAGATGTGGGGCACGGTTAGCTGTCTGCGAGAGCACACGGTTAACTGTCTCCCACAATGTGAGGTATGGACTAATGCCACAATGTCAAGCTAGGAGCAAGAGGACGGGTGAGCGATGCCAGCGGCCGGCAACCGTGCACGACGGGCGATACTGCTATTATCACGGCGGGGCCAAAGGATCAGGGGTTAATCCAGATAAGCCAGTGCAGATAACGCATGGTCGCTACTCTAAGTCGCTACCTACCAACTTGCGCGAGAAGTACGAGTACTTTAAGACTGATCCAGAGGTTTTTTCTCTCGTGCCTGACATTGCACTGCTTAGAGCGTTCCTCGACAAGTTCCTTGAGCCTTTGCGCCGCGCAGACGAGGATGGCAGCAAGATACCTGTAGACAGCAAGATGCGCGAGGAGATACGCGAATTCTCGGAGGCAATCGGGCGACTTGCGGAGAGGGCGCATAAGATACAGCATGGCGAGACCTATACAATTACAGTCCAGGGCTTTCAGGCATTGCTGGCACGTGTAGCCGACGTTATCAACAAGGCCATCGACGAGCACGGCGGTAGCGAGGAGCTACGGGCGGCAATAGCCGACGGGCTGGCACGGGTAGGCAGTAAGGATTAGCACTCTGGGCGTAAGACTGCTAACGAAGCGTCAGAATCGGCCGCTAGTGGCCTTAAAACGGATTTTAGACAATTTGAGCGTGATGCGATTAGATAGGCGGATTTGATGCCAGAGGCCAGTAAAAAACGACGCTGGCAGGCAAAAAAGGCAAGCTGGACAGTATGGCAGGCAAGGGTAGCAGTACATTAGATATACCGGTAATGGAGTATGCCGGCAAGTTCTTGTCCGAGCGGATAGCGCCACGGGCCAAGGCGACTCACCCGTTCGCCGACGCGTGGGATTACCTATCCCGTGCCGTATGGACTAAGGATGAGGCAAGCGGCCAGGTGAGGCAGTTCCCGGCAAGCGTGATGCACGATGGCGAACTACGGTTTGATTACCTGCGATACTTGACGGCAGAGCGACCAAAACACAGAGTCCGCGCTTATGAGAAGTCCAGGCGTATGCTTATAACATGGTGGCTGCTGGCTTTATACCTCTATGACATTATGACAGAGCACAACCATCTCAACGCGGTAGCAAGCGACAAGCTCGAAAAATCGGCATACCTGCTAGGCTCTGACAGGATGGAGTTTATATACAATCACATCCCGGAGACTGTATGGCCTGATAAGCCCGTTGTTAAGTTTGAACACAGAGCCGGTATGTCCGGCTGGCGTACTGTAAGGTGCGAGACTACTGACTCCGCTATTATGGCGGTAGCCTCCGGTGAGTCGCAGATGCAGCAGTATACCTTTAGTAACGTCCTAATGGATGAGTTTCCAAGGTGGCAGTGGCAAGAGGAGTCTTGGCGTAACATCCAGCCGACAACGCAGGGCGGCGGGTGTGTGGATATAGTCTGCACGGCTGAGTTAGGCAGCTATGCGTACGACTTGCTTTATGACAGGGTGCAGCGATGATAGGCATTGAGGAGCGTGACACACAGTCCGGCATACACGTCTTTCGAATTCACTACACAGCAGACCCGATGAAGCGATCGGTGGAGTGGCAGGACGAAGCAGCGCGCGGTATGGTAGGCGGCAGGACTGGTAAAGCGTGGCGTCGTGAGATGGAGATCGACTGGACGGTGGCAAGCGGTCTGCCTGTCTATGCAGAGGAGTATGTGCGGGATATACACGTTGCCAAGCAGCCTATTGAGTATGATCCTAGCTTAGTCGTATACCGTGGCTGGGATTTCGGGAACACTCCTGCCTGTGTGTGGGCGCAGATGGATTCACTATCCCGGCTGTTATTTATCCGTGAGCTTGTAACCTGGGATGGGAGGGGGCCGCAGCGGTCTAGCAATATCGAGGCTATGATGCCGCTTGTTACTGCTATATCGAGCGCAGAGTTTCCAGGCGCACACTTTATTGACTATGCCGACCCTGCCGGATGGTCTAGGAGCCAGACAGACGGTAAGAGTTGCGTTGACATAATGACGGCTTATCTGTCTGCAACGCAGGGATACGCGGATATACGACCGGGGCCAATGTCGTGGAGTGCTCGCAACAACGCTATGACAAGGGCACTGACCAGGATGGTATCAGGCGCGGCAGCGTTACAGATAAGCCCGACGTGTTCTATGCTGGTTGAGGGGTTTGAAGGAGCCTACAAGTTCAAGGAGAAGGGGCAGTCAGGGCTGTATACCGGTGACCCTGAAAAGAACGCTTGGAGTCATCCTATGGATGGGGCGCATTATGTGGTAGGAGCCTTGTTCACTCCGCATTCAGACGACCCGGTGGACGACGCGCCGCATTACGAGTACTACGAGCGTTCACCCAACCGGAGCGGGGCGTATTATTAGGAGGCCGAGAAGTGACAGGCGAGCAGATGGCAAGTAGTTTCGCCGATGCGTGCATCAAGCGCATAGAGGCACTGGAGTGTCAACTACCCCACGGCCAAAGCCGGGGGTATCCAGCCGACAATATTTGATGATGGCAAAAAAGAATAATTCGGACATGGAGAAGAAGCACTGATACGAAGTATATTAACGCTTGACAAGTAGACAAATGTATGCTATAATGGCCCCAAATTCAGCGGGGTGTTTTATTAATTCAACAAAACCTCCGTTGGATATACTACACTTCTCTTACACGGTGAGTCCTGCACACAAGTCCGTGCTTGCGGTTGTAGTCAACCAACCCAATGTACCTCCGTCCCTCTCTGAGGCGGGGTGCAGGCCCGAAAACTGGAAGGACAAGCTTCCCCCTTTAGGGGGAGTAGTTGACAGACCCTGACACCCCCTACTAGTAGGCATCAGGGTCTTAAATCCCAAAGACTTACGGGTGGCCGCCCGCTGAATTTGGGGCCAGCTTCTATATACGAGGGACTTATGGGACTTAAACTACAAGATTGGGAGAATTCAGTCGAATTAATGCCCGGATTCTGTGTTATTGAGCCTCACAGACCACCCGAACAGCAAGGCTCGATAATCCTGCCTGATAAAGCGCAGGATGACCAGAGTTGGGGCAGGGTTGTATTGATTGGTAAGCCGAAGGTTCCGGGGCATGATCCCGGATTTGAGGTTAACGACTGGGTTATCTACAGCCGATGGGCTGGTGCAGCGTTTGAGACTGACGACCGCAAGGACTTAACATTGATGCGCCAAGAGGATATACTGGCCGTCATTTTAGGAGACTAGAATGGCTGGAGCGGCGACACTGGCGAATGTAAGCCAAAAACAGATGCTTGACGAAGATACAAGGCTACTCCTTGGCCGTGAACTAGGGCAGGCGTTTGCCGACTCCTGGAATGCTACCAATGACCTACGCGCACAGGTAGAGGTCAGGCGTGACCAGTACGAGGGCTTGCTCGACGATAAGCCGCTTGAGTGGAGCGCAAACAACAACTACCCCGTAACCAAGCATCAGATACGCTCAGCCGCTATACAGATAGCACGCACAGCTTTAGGCACAGACCCGATATTCGAGGTTGAGGCAGACGACCCGCGTTATGATGAAGCGGCGCAGGACGAAGAAGCGTTCAACCAGTTCTGGCACGAGAGGACACGGCTTCGCTCTAAAGGCTACATTGCGATACTCGAAAGCCTCATCACCGGTCAGGCGTGGTTGAAGCCCGGTATACGTGCAACAGGCAAGCAGATACCGGATATAACTATGATGATGCCTGATGAGCCGATAACGGTAGATCAGCTTGATGTAGTGCCTACCTGTGATTATGTCGTTACCGAAGATATGATGCTTTTGCCGGCTACCGCGCCATCGTTCAGGAGAGCGAAGGGTGCGTTTGCACGGACTATCCTGCGCTGGAACGATATTATGCAGGCCAAGCGCAACAAGTCGTTCTACGAGGATGCCATCGAACGGTTGAAACTGACCTGGCAGGAGGAGTTGACTGTAAGCCAGACACACGAGCAGCAGGGCATAGCAGAGACTACACCGTCAGAGATATGGTCTGCTGAGTTCGAGTGCTGGGAAGGTATTTACAGATGGGCGATACCTGGTACGGACGAAGAGATTGAATGGCTCATACTCGCTGCATACAGTGTAGACCGTGAGGGCGACGCTATAATCCTGCGATGTGAGCCATACCGCCCATTGTTCGGAGATCAGTGGTTCTTCACTCCTATAATCACAGACCCTAAGCCTAACAGTCTTTGGGGTGGTTCACTTGTAGAGAGCATCCGGGGCTTGCAGAACTTCATCAACAGCATGTTCAACGCTTGCACTGATGCGGTTCAGATTACGCTACTACCGCCTTTGGCGATGTCGCCAGCCGCTTATGCACAGAGGCGAAACCTTGTATGGGGGCCGCTTGCCAAATGGCCGGTTATGCCGAACGACGTAGCGCCGATTATGTCTAGTGGCAACTCGCTTGCTGCTGTTCAGGCAGGACTCGGCATGGTTGATATGGCCAGACAGATGTCAGAGCGCGTTGTTGGAGTGTCAGACCCTACGACCGGCAGACCTTCGCAGGAGAAGCGCACGGCTTACGAGTTATCGCTTGTCGCGCAGTCAAGTTCTCAGATATTCGAGCATCAGGTAGTTATGGTTCAGATTGGGCCGGAGGAGGGTTGTGGGCTTGAGTCCTACGCGGAGATGATGATGCAGATAATCCGCAGGTTCTTACCCAAGCAGCCGTTACTCTACCGGTCAGGTGGACATGGGCAGAGTCCGTTTCATGTGATGAAGCCGGAGTATCACGAGGGCAACTACAGGTTTATAGCGCGTGGCAACTCAGCTACATCGAACCCGGAGGTAAGGGGCAACAGGGCACAGGCTGTTATGCAGAGCATTGGACAAAACCCGTTTGCAATACCAGGGATTATGGACTCGCCCGAAATGATTGTCGAGAAGGCCAAGCGTATCTACAAGGCTTACAACGAGTATTACCAGGCGATGGGTGTGAAGCATCCTGAGTCTTATTTAGGTGGTGAGCCTGAAACATTTGAGGAGGCTATCCGAGTTGTCGCAGTTATCAATCCGCAGGTTGCTATGCAACTTATGGAGCAGTATCAGATGCAGATGGCGCAGTATCAGATGCAGATGGCACAAGCCCAAGCCGCCGCTAATCCAATGGGAGTTGGAGCCGCGCCCGGAGCCGGAGCTTACCCCGGAGCAGCAGGAGCAGGAGGAGCGGGTGGCATACCTGGAGTACCTGGACTTGGTGCGCCAGCCAGGATGGGGGCGTTTGTGCCGCGACTTGGGCCAGCAGGCTATGGCAGCAGTTAATATGCTTGCCGATGGCAAATGGCAGCCGGGAGAGACCCCGGAGCGATTCGCTGTAAGAATGAGCCAATACCAGCAGGTGATAGCAGCTTGCAGACAGGTATTGAGCATACCTAGAGAGATAATCGAGGAAGGTAAAAAGCGAGAAAATCAAAATGGCACCAGATGAAATCATTGATGAAGTAGAATTAGAAATTGAGTCGCAGGACGAGCAGGATACACCGCCAGAAACTTCGCTTACTGAACAGGAGCGCAAGACCTGGGAGGGCAGACTGCGTAAGGAGCAGGAGCGGTTTGAGACTATAAAGGCCAACCTTGCTCAGTATAACGTAACGGTTGATGAATTCGGCAATATCGTGCCTATTCAGCAGCAGGGCGATTACTATCCGACAACCGGAGAGTATCAGCAGCTATACCAGCCGACATACAATCAGCTATACCAGCAGCCATACCAGCAGCCATACCAGCAGCAGTATACCCAACAGGTTGATGAGGAGTTTGACCCTTACGTGCCTGAGAACATCGACAAGCGTGTGACATCTACGGTTGCACCGGTTGTTAACGGTATGATGAGTGCTCAGGACTGGCTCATAGAGCAGGAGTTGAAGCGTCAGAACCCGGACTGGGGCGAGATAGGCAACGAAGTGAGGAACTACATACGTTCTTTGGGTGCAACTGGGTTCAGTCAGGTTATATCTATGAACAGGGCAGACCTGATTGATATGGCGATATTTGCGGCCAGGGGCAAGCGTGGACAGGCAAGGGCAGCAGGCGACCGTGAGAAGCAGGAGGCAGAGCGTCAGGCAGCTATATCAGCAGCAGCCGCGACAGGTGGAGCACCATCGGCAGGTGCGGCAGGCGATGGTTACGACTATACGCCAGAAGAACGAGAAGCTATAGCAGCAGCCGGTATGACCATTGCTGAGTATGAAGAGTTAACAAACGGCAGAGCGGAGTTGAAATAATGGCACACGCAAGGAAGAAGACACCGATAGACCCGCCCGAAGTAGTGGCGATTAGAGAACGGATGAAGCCGGTAGACAGGACTGTTGCCAAAGCTACCCCCGCATGGTTAGAGGAGTGGGAGTATGGTTGGTTCAACCAGAACGACTACCGGATGGCTGAGATACAGACCGATGAAGGCGGTGGCTGGGTGCCTATCTCTAAGAAGAAGGACAAGGACATCAGCTTCCCGTATGCAGTCGGTAACAACACGGATGATTACTGGCATAACGGCGATACGATAGCCTGCAAGCGTCCGAGGGCGATAGGCAGGCAGCGAGAGGCCGAAAAAGAATACTACAACAGGGTATTCATCGAGCAGAAGGTTGATGAGTTCAAGGAGACGGCAGGACGCGCAGGACTCCGAAACCCTGATAAGAACATCGAGTTCACTGTCACAGAAGGCACGGACTCAGCACAGATAACGACATCAACGATTGAGTAACCGCCCCCGGTATACGGGCCAAGCGGATTGATAACTTAATAAGCCTGCCGGATACCCCGATAAGGCCAAGTATCCGGCAGGCGCACCCCAGAAAACAGCTAAGGATTCGACACCTTCGGCAAGCCCCCAGTAGGGCGAGCGGCCAAGGCAGGCCGCCGAATCACCCTGTTGAATGCTTGGGGTGATGTGCGCATAAGCAGATCACTTACTAAGGAGGACACAGGGATGGCTAGAGTAGCCACTTTTAGTTATGACTTCAGCCCTGGCGGTGGGCAAGAAAACGCAAACGCCTGTCCGCTAAAACCATGCCGGTGGGGCCGCTCTAACTTCGGACTTAACGAACCGCCTGAGCTTATCAACAGGGCTACGGGATTACCGTACCTTGAGGGTAACAGCCAGGAGTTCAAGGCTGGAGATATGGTACAGCTTACAAACGGTGCCGTAACAGCGGTTCTTACTGGCGATGATGAGCCGATAATCGGTTTCGCGCTTACCGACGCTACAAACGTCACATCCGGCAACGCTCCAATACGCATTATGCCGGTCAACTCACACGACGAGTACATTATGCATGTTTACTCAGCAACCGCAGCGAATACTGATAAAAATTCGGTCGCGCTGTTGGTTGGAGGCATGTATAACCTGGCGCAAGCAACAATCGTCAACTACGACGGTTCTACCACTTACTGCACAGTCGTTAATATCGACTCACAGACCGACCAGCGTGTTCTTATCACCGGGATTGTTGAAGACCCTTCACTTACTTCTTCGAGTCAGTATATCCCGGTGTATGTCAAGTTCCTGCCGGTGTTCTATGAGTCCGGCGTACCGAGTCATCAGGGACTTCAGCTTGATACCTAAGCATCGAAAGGAGGCAACATAAATGGCAGCAGCAACCAGGATACAAAAAGCCAATCATGGCGATCTTTACGATGCTCGTATCAAGAAGCAATGGATGCAGGGCTACGGCGAACCCGAACACGAGTTCGAACAGTTCTACAACATTGAGAGCATCGAGACCGAAGACATGCGCTGGAGCTACATTACAGGTCTTGGCCTGTGGAAGCTCAAGCCGATAGGTACCAACGTAACCTACGATGGTATCTATCAGGGGTTCGACACTATAATCACTCCGAAGACCTACGCGCTTGCGTTCACCTTGGAGTATGAGACCTGGAAGGACGACCCGACCGGACTTCTTGGCGGCAAGCTCGCTAAGAGTCTTGCGCAGATGGGCCGTGAGACATTGGAGGTTATAGCGGCTGCGCCGTTCAATACGCCAACGTCCCCTACAGCGTTCTCTACCTGGATGTCAGGTGGCGACGGCAAGGCGCTGCTTGCTACGGATCACCCGATACCGTCCGGTGGCGTATGGGCTAACTGCCCGTCTGCACACGTTGACCTGTCTATTGCCGCGCTTCAGGCGGTAAGAAGCCGCTTCAAGAAGATGGTTGGTGCGAGAGGCCAGCAGTGGTCTTTGACCCCTAAGACTCTCGTTATCCCGGTAGACTCCTACTACCTGGCGCATGAGATTCTCGGTTCAGATAAGCTGCCGTATACCGCCGACAACACGAAGAACGTTCTTCGCGGTGGTTACGACATCGTTGAGTGGAGCCGCTTGACCGACCCTGACTGTTGGTTCGTTCATGCCGGTAAGCCGAGTGAGCTTGGCGGTAAGGGCATCGGCACTGTGGCTGTATGGCGCGAGAAGCCTTGGTTCGACCGTGACAACGTGTTCGATTCAGGCGACAGACGCTACAAGGGCCAGTTCAGAATCGGGTTCGGATACATCGACGGTAGAGGCTGGGATGGCTCGACCGGAGGTTAGTAGAAACAACCAGATATGGGGAGGGGTAACACCTTCCCCATAGAATAAGGAGCGAATACAAAATGGCACGACCAGCTAAAACAAAAACACATTTGGAGAATCTTGTAATAATTCCAAAGACGGCCCACGGTGATGCGGACGGTGATACCGTATTCGCTATCTACCCTATTGATTCAGATGCTAACTACGGCGCAGCAACCAGCAAGTTCAGCGTTGATGAGGACGGAGACACGCTGGTTGCTGGCACGCTTGGTGTCTCCGGTGCTGTTACACTGCGGTCAAGCCGCGTACCGATTATCAAGCGGACTGTAACAGATTATGACGCACAGGCGGCAACGCTTACAGTAGCAGGGCTGCTTGGCGGTATTGTCACACAGAACTCGAAGACAGGCCCAAGCACTGCAACTACTCCTACCGGCACTAAAATATCAGCCGGTATCACGGGTGTAGCCGTAGGCGACTCTTTTTCATGCCTCTACTACAACAGGGGCAACCAGACATCAACTATCACAGGCGCATCAGGCGTTACAGTCTACGGCACTGCTGCTGTACCTGCGAAGAAGACGGCAGAACTTATCTTCCACTGCACGGCTGCTAACACTTGGAGTTGTTATGTAGTGCTGAGTGCATAGGTGATGTATGAGAATCCGAAGGACACCGAAGATAGGTGAATTACTTGACGAATGTGTAGTATGTGGCTCGACCTGGGAGCGTAGAGAAATGCGCTCCCAAGCGGGCGGCCTTCGCTGCCCTATATGCTATGACGAGCAGACTAGGGTACGAAAGAAGCCCAAACGAAATATCTAGGAGGGCGATATGGCATCTCTTGTATATCTAGGCACTATAAACGAACGGCTTTACGGGGCATCCAGTGGGGTTATAGACCTTGGTGCTGGAGGGGCCATACCGCGCTCTATAGTCCCTATAGCCGACCTTCGGACAAATGCAGGCTACAAAGTCAGCTTATTGGTGAACAAGGCTCCATCGACTGTGATAGGCACTGACTTTGCTTCTGCCTGCACAGGTGCGGCTTTTACTAACCAGCCAAATAATGACGGTGTAGAAGTTATCTCAAACAACACTGGCGACGTGCAGAAATGCACTATCTACGGCACTACCTTCAACACAGAGGTAGTTGTTGCCGAGACTATCACACTGAACGGCACGACGCAGGTTGCAACTACCAAAACTGACTGGGGTTACATCCTTGGGGTTGAGTTGTCCAGTGCGGCAGTAGGCACTATCACTATCCGTGAAGCATCGGGCAACGCGACAATAAAGACGATTACCGCAACCAACACATCAACAGGTGTTACCGATGTAGCGACCGCGAGCCAGAAGTGTTACGGACTGCCAGTCCGTGCTGTAGGCTCCGACACAACTACAAAGGTGGTTGGGGTGGTAGGCACTGACGCAGCAGGCAGGACTATCTACGACTCGATAACGCTATCAGGCACTACGGCTGTGAACGGCAATGTCGGGTTCAAGAAAGTAACCAAGCTGCTTCACGGCGATGTAGAGGCCAACAGGACTGTCACGTTTGAAGTAGGCAACCTTGTGTTCGGCTGCGGTGCCCAGCTTGGCGATAGCGGCTCAGATGACGACGGTGACGGCAGGTATCTACCGACAGCAGGCCGTTACCTGCACTGGTGCTTGACCAACGCTGATACGGCAGCTACAGGCGGCATTGACGACTGGCTGCATGTGAAGCTATACGGATAATACTATGAATCTTGGCGACATCATTCAATTTGCAATGGATAGAACAAGCGAGCAGTCAAACCGTTCGACCGGCTCTTACTCGCTTGCGTGGTGGACTCGTCAGGTTAATCGCGCCAAGGATGTGCTCGCTCAAGAGACAGGCTACAAAACCAAACGGCATGCGGTAAGCCTGACGTCCTCCACGCAAATATCAACACTGCCATCAACGCTCTGCTGGGGGATAACAAGCGCATATCTTGGCACGAGAAGGCTTGAGAGCAGGACAGAATCGGAGATGGACGAGGACTTTCCCGGCTGGCGGTATCAGTCCAGCTTCCCGAACCAACCTGCAAACGACGGCATTGAGGTTATATCAGACAATGTGGCTGATACTACTCAGAAGTGTACTATCTACGGCACGACTTACGGCACGGGTGCTTACGCTTCTGAAGAAGTGACGATGAACGGCACGACACAGGTTGCAACTACTAAGACCGACTGGGATGAGATACATTATATCTCGCTCGACGCAGCCTGCACAGGCACGGTAACGGTTCGTGAGGCATCTGCCGGCGCAACGATAACTACTATCGCAGCCGGTGATACAATGAGCGGTACAGCAATATCGACCGCTGCGCCGCTTTACTACGTTGTCCGCAACCCGAACATCGAATGGTATCCGATACCGGATGCTAACTACACGGTTTGGATAGTTGGTGGAGAACTGCCGACAGATTTTTCGACTCCTGCATCTATCGCGGCTGCAACTGATACGCCAACCGGCTTGCCTGGTGCGTTTCATTATATCCTTGGCGAAGGCGCGGCGACCCTTGCTTGTTACGGCGATCTGTCCAAGGACAACGCGGAGGTAAGGGCAAGCGTATCAGGTCAAGCGTTCTGGAAGGGTGTGGATGCGCTTAACGCATACCTTGCCAATATAGCACGAGACAGGGTTGATACTGTGAGGGTTGATACCAGCTTATCAACTCAGCACTACAACAGGTAGGAGGCCGATATGGGGTCACATTATAACAGAGCACCAATGACTAAAGATAAGGTTCGGGCTATTGCTACTCCAGCACAGACAGTTATTGTGCAGGCCGGTGAGTCGATACAGGATGCTATTGATAGTATCACAGATGCAACCAGTGAGAAAACATACCTAGTATTGGTCTATCCGGGCGTAAGTCGGAGTTATACCCCGAAGGACAACGTCAACGTGGTGTTTTTGGAGGATATGGGCGGTGGAGGAACTCCTGACGACGGCAGTGTCACTGATGCTAAATTAGCGGATGCACTTGGTGCCCAATTATTTGGGGCTCCATCAATAACAGCGAACTCTCCCGTGCCTGGCGGCACAAATGCTGGTGTGACTATACAGTTTAGGGACATAAAAGGTACAAATGTCGCCAAACACTGTATAGCCAGGGTGTGGATATCCAATACAGCCGGAGGTGATCCTACTATGCAGTCGCCTTCGGGTAATGAGATGGTTGTTAAAGGGTTTAAGTTGCAAACAATAACAGCTAAAATTCACTGGATTTGGAAATCGAATTCCGATGGAATGATTCAGTTCGCAATCGTTAACAACACGTTCCCAAGGACTTATTACGTCAATGTGGAGATTGGCGGCCAAGTGTATAGTCGTGGCCCAATTCAGTTCATCGATATACTTCCACCGGACCCCTTCCAACAAGACCCTGGGCCCATAGTATAGGAGGTCTGTAAATGGCTACTTACTATTGTGATCTCGAAAAGCTAAAGGATTTTTATGTCAGCCTTGGGCTGCCAGTGGAAGCTTGCGTGCCTGGGCACTCAGGGTTCATGCTCGTTACCTCGCGCGACCTGGAGCAGGACGAACGTGAGCTACTTAGCAGGGTTGTTGTAGGGCCGTTCGGCGCATTCCTCGCGGAAGTGTCTACAACGACCTTGTTGAGCGAATAGGAGGCCTCTAATGGGCAAGTACGCAATCCCCTCTGACGTGGCCGAGTATCTGCACCAGGACGAATCCGCACTGCCCAGCTCGGTCGAGCGCTTAATTGACCGGGCCGAGGAGCTGGTGGACTTCGCCACTATGAACCGGGTGGACGTTACCGACACGACACGGCTGGCTTTGGTGCAGAAAGCCGTCTGCGCACAGGTGGAATACTGGATTGAGAACGGGGAATCTGCGAGCCTGGGGGGAGCCGTCAAAAGCAAGCAGGTCGGCAAGGTTTCCGTTACCTACGCCACTTCCGACAGGGGTGGCGACGGAAGCGGTCTCTGCGAGCGGGCTTGGCAGCTTTTGATGCAGTCCGGGTTGCTGTACCGTGGAGCGCTGTTGAAATGAGCCTGCTGGGAATCTTCAAAACTGAAGTTGCACAGCTTGAAACGTACTTGGGGGAGAGCGGAACAGGCATCCCGCAATACGGAGACCCAGTTTCGGTAACGGGTGTTTTCGAGCCGAAAGCCAGAACCGAGCGTGGCACTGGGTCGTACTCGGAGCTGAGGGGTGATGACACTCTGGCGGACCTGGAAGGGTTCCTCCCAGCTACCACGTGCATCCACCCGCAGGACCGTCTTACACTTGCCGGGAGGCGGTACCGCGTTCTAGAAGTCCGGGAGATGAAGCTGGAGGGTAAAGCCCACCACGTTGAGGCTCTCTTCCAGGAGGTGGCCTGACGTGCTGAAAACCAAGTTTGTGTGGCGTGGCAAGCTTGCATCCGAAACTGTTAGACAGGCAGCCTTGGAAGGCTGCTTCGAGGCAGGGGAGGAGCTTTTGAGGGTAGCTAACGCCATGTGTCCTCACGACACTGGCACGCTGATGAGGTCTGGAGAGGTGACCACCCACATAGGTAGAGCTGAAAGTTCCACCTCAGGTGGAGTGGTACGTACGGAAGACCCAAGGCTTCCGGCGGGCGAGACTGAGATCAAGGTGCACGTGGACTACGATACGCCGTATGCGGTTCGGCTTCACGAGCACCCTGAGTACAACTTTCGGAAGGGAAGACGAGGCAAGTGGCTTGAGGCTGGCCTGCGCAAGGTGCAGCCCAGGCTGCAGAGCCATATTCAAGCCAAAGTGCAATCAGTCCTTGGCTAAAACGAAAGGAGGACGTATGTCCAACGCATTTAACGGCACCGTCAGGGCCGTTGTTTCCAATAACTTCGACAACATACTGGACCTGGCTACCGTCCGTGACACGCTCGCAATTTCCTGGGAGCAGACGCTCACCAACGGTGACGCAGCTAACAAGGCCCAGGTTCAGTGGCACGACGAGCGCACACTTAGCGCTGGGGCTTCCGAATCCCTTGACCTTGCAGGCGCACTTTCGTGTGCCTTTGGGGTGGTGACCTTTACGAAAATCAAGGGAATCGCAATACGAGTTACTACAGCCACCGCGAACTACTCTATCCAGGTAGGCGGTGGAAGCGATGGAGAGGGCACCAACGCGGTCGCAACCCTTTTCGGTGCAGCAGACGATGTTCTGAAAATCCAGGCTTCCGGTATGCTACTTCTTACAGCTCCGGTAGACGGGTACGCCGTTACCGCCGGTTCAGGCGATATCCTACGGGTGCACAATCCCAGCGCCGGAGCCGTGACCTACCAGATTGCCATCTGGGGCACAGGATCTGTAGCGTAAGCCAGGAGGGTTGGCGATGCTTCTAAGGGAAATCGCGGC
>Ga0116180_1002198_pt1 | contig 15574 bp, 16 predicted proteins | sample AD_UKC073_MetaG_FD_89804 | JGI IMG/M metagenome (GOLD analysis project Ga0116180, IMG submission 89804) | Active sludge microbial communities of municipal wastewater-treating anaerobic digesters from USA - AD_UKC073_MetaG | ecosystem: Engineered > Bioreactor > Anaerobic > Digestate | place: USA...
AAAGTTGAAACACGTATACAAATCAACATAGAGGATGATCAGAGTAGGGCTCAAATTCAAACTTTTGTTCCTCCTCCTCCTCCAAAACCCAAAGAAGAGGCTACGGAAGAAATTTTTGTTGTGGTGGAAGATATGCCCGAATTTCCAGGTGGTCAATCCGCTCTGATGAAATACTTGAGCGAAAACATCAGATATCCGGTGATAGCCCAGGAAAATGGTATTCAAGGACGTGTGATTTGCTCCTTTGTGGTAGAACGAGATGGGAGCATTACCGATGTTCAGGTGGTACGTGGAGTGGATCCCTCGCTTGACAGAGAGGCAGTGCGCGTGATTCAGTCTATGCCGAAATGGAAACCCGGTAAGCAACGAGGCAAACCCGTGCGGGTACGTTTTACATTACCTATCGTATTCCGCTTGCAACAATAAAAAAAGAAATCGATTGAATCGATAAAAGCTGCTTTTATTCGCGAAAGCAGCTTTTATTGCAATTTTATCCCGTGAATAAAATGATCTATACGAGAAGCGACCTGGAAAAGAAAATCAATAATGCCATAGACGAAATACAATGGAATTTGTCACCTCAAAATTTATATGATCCCATTCGGTATGTTTTATCCGGTGGGGGGAAAAAATTGCGCCCTATCTTAACACTTATGGCGACAAATCTTTTTAGTGACGACATCGATTTATCTATTCCTCCTGCAATCGGCATAGAAATTTTTCACAATTTTACCTTATTGCATGATGATTTGATGGATAGGGCCGATATGCGTCGCGGAAATCCTACGGTACACAAGATTTGGGGGAATAATGCCGCTATTTTATCGGGCGACGCCATGTTGATACAAGCTTATATGTATATTACCAATGTTCCTATAAATGTATTGCCCGAAGTTTTGTCTGTTTTCTCCAAAACTGCCATGGAGGTTTGTCAAGGCCAACAGTATGATATGGATTTCGAAAAAAGAATGAATGTGACGGAAGCAGAATATATGGAAATGATTCGACTAAAAACTGCGGTTCTGATTGCATGTTCTTTAAAAATAGGCGCAATAATGGGAAAGGCCTCGGCAAACGATTCCGACCTTTTGTATCGGTTTGGGATTAATATAGGAATGGCTTTTCAACTTAAAGATGATTTGCTGGATGTATACGGTGATGCCAAAACATTTGGGAAAAAAATAGGAGGCGATATCGTTTGTAATAAAAAAACTTTTCTGTTGATAAAAGCGCTTGAGAATTCCGATGCAGCACAACGAAAAGAACTCGACAAATGGCTCAACGCAGTAGATTTTGATCCTTCATCTAAAATAAATGCCGTTAAAAATATTTACAATGAATTAAATTTGAAATCCCTTTCTGAAAATCTCATAGAAAAATATTATCTTTCGGCATTGGATTGCTTTTCAAAACTATCTATTGCGGATCAACGCAAAGAAGAATTGTTGCTTTTGACAGAAGATTTGATGCAGCGAAAAAAATAATATATAATTGTAAGGTGCATTTAACGAAAGAATATTTCAAAAATAGTCTATAATAATGAATTGATAGATGCCTTATCGCAGATTACCCAATACCGATACTGCACGCATACGTGCGTTAAAAACGGCTATCGAAAAATGTTTGAATACGGATTTCCGAGAAGTGGCGATCGAAATGAAAACGCTTCAGGAGGCCAAAAATGTGCTTTCGCGGTTTGAACGTATATACAATCAGTATCAGCAAGCCTTCGATACACAGGTAAAAGCAAATATATTGTTTCAACAAAAAGCGAAAAATGCGCGCATGTATCTTTCGCATTTCGTCCAAGTGTTATACATGTGTGTTATTCGTTCCGAAATAAAGACCGAATACTTGGAATTATACGGTTTGGAAAATCAGAATATGATTGTTCCCGATTTTTCTTCGAATGAACGTCTCCTCGAGTGGGGCGAAAAAATAATTAAAGGTGAAGAGTCTCGTATAGCAGAAGGGGGTGTCCCGATCTTTAACCCGACCATTGCGAAGGTCAAAGTAATGTTTTCGCTTTTCAAAGAAGGGTATCAAACTCAGAAAATTCATCAAAAGGCCACTCTGCGCCTGCAAAATCAGGTAACGGAAGCAAGAGAAAAAGTAGATAAGGTTATTTTCGATATTTGGGAACAAGTAGAAAGAAAAAATAAAGACTTGCCCTTGAACAAACGTCTTGAAAGAAATCGCGAATATGGAGTGGTGTATTACTATAGGAAAGGAGAAACCGTAGAAGAATGAATCTTATCGATACCCATGCACATCTTTACTTGCCGGAGTTTCATGCCGATTTCGAAGATGTTGTGAGCAGAGCGAAAAAAGCAGGTGTATATAAAATTTTGTTGCCCAATATCGATACCGCATCCATTGAATCCCTTAAACAAACCGTATTGTTCGATCCTTCGTTTTTCATTCCGATGATCGGACTGCATCCCACTTCCGTCAAAGAAGATTGGGAGCATCAATTGAATATCGTTTATCATGAACTGAAAACAAACAATTATATTGCTATTGGTGAAATAGGTCTCGATCTCTATTGGGATCAAACTTTTAAGACGCAACAAATAAAAGCTTTTGAAAAACAGTTGCAATGGAGCATCGAAAAACAATTGCCGGTTGCAATTCATTCCCGTAATGCAAATGAGGAAGTGATACGGAGTATCAAAAAAGTTGGGGTGGATTCTTTGCGAGGTGTTTTTCACAGTTTCGGGGGATCAAGAGAAGAACTGAAAAATATTCTCGAACTACCTTCTTTTTTCATCGGGATAAATGGTATAATTACTTTTAAAAATTCGGGTTTGTCCGATGTGTTGAGGTTTTGCGATATCGAACGAATCGTGTTGGAAACGGATGCCCCCTACTTGGCTCCCGTGCCTTATAGGGGAAAACGCAATGAACCTGCCTATTTGACGGAGATAGCAAAGGAGTTGGTGGCAATTTTTGGTATGACCGAAGAAGAGGTGGCCGAAATTACATCGCGAAATGCGAAAAAGGTATTCAATATAAGTAATTGGTAATGAGATTTTATTCGAGTTCAATTATGAGCTGAAACGGGATTTTGTAAAATTTAAATGAGATTTAATCGACATATATGGGATAAATTTTTTAATTTTGTGAATCAAATGGAAGGCGAATGAAATTTTTTTTGTAATTTGCGTCCGTTTTAGAAAATCTCCGTCGGGAGAGATGCTCGAGAGGCTGAAGAGGCACGCCTGGAAAGCGTGTATACGCCAAAAGTGTATCGCGGGTTCGAATCCCGCTCTCTCCGCAGAGAACATTTGAGGAAAGAGAGAGAATGTTAGAAACCCTTGATGAATTAGAATATTCAAAAAAACAATGAATATAATCAATCAAATAATTAATTTATAAACAATTTCAGATCATTAATCCTAAAAAAATTGAACACACAATGAAAAAGTTATTTGCAATTTTAGCAATTCTCGGCGTAATGTCGGTAGGATTGCCATCGGTGCTTTTAGCGCAAGATTCTCCTGCTGTTGAAGATTCTGTTGCTCAGAGTGAACAAGTGGCAGCAGAGCCGGTCGAAAGCGAAGCTGCACCCGCTGTTGAAGAAACATCTTCAGGCAGTTTTCATCAAGTACTTAAAATTAAGTTTATCGAGGGTGGTGCCGGTTTTATGAGCATTATCGCTTTGGTATTTATTCTAGGTTTGGCTTTTGCTCTTGAAAGAATCATCTATTTAAGTTTAGCAGACGTTGATTCTCAAGCGTTTCTCAAAAAAATAGGAGAAGCTCTCAGTAACGGCGATGTGGAAGGTGCGAAAGATATTGCTCGGGAGACGAGAGGCCCTATTGCTTCTATTATTTATCAAGGATTGCTTCGTCTCGAAGAAGGTCCGGATGTGGTTGAACGTTCTATCGTATCTTACGGTGGGGTTCAGAGTGGTTTGCTCGAAAGAAACTTATCGTGGATTACGTTGTTTATTGCCATTGCTCCTTCTTTGGGATTCTTGGGAACGGTTATCGGTATGGTACAGGCCTTCGATGATATTCAGCGTGCAGGCGATATCAGCCCGACAATTGTTGCTGCCGGTATGAAAGTTGCCCTGTTAACGACGGTATTTGGTCTTATCGTTGCTATTATTCTTCAGATATTCTATAATTATCTGTTGAGTAAATTGGAAGGTATTCTCAATAGAATGGAAGATGCTTCCATCACTTTCCTTGATCAAGTGATCAAATACAATGTTAAATATAAAAAATTGTAATTTATCATGGCTGTAACGAAAATACACAAAACCTCCAAAACAGTAATGTATATCACTATGGCTATTACCATAGTTGTAATAGCATTATTCTTTTTAGGAGGAGAAGTGCCGGTTGATCAGCGATTGGTGCCAGCTGCTCCAGAGCCTAAGTACATCGATTTGTTAATGTATTGGGTATACTTTTTGGTGGGTTGCACCGTACTGGTTTTGCTGGCATTTGCTATCGCCGACTTCATCTCATCCTTGAAGAATCAACCCAAAAAGGCTATCAATTCGCTTTTGGTCATAGTGGCATTTGTAGCAATGTTTGTTGTCACTTACATGTTGGGAAGTGGCAAACCGTTGGATATAGTGGGTTATACGGGGCCGGATAATGTTCCCGGAAGACTGAAAATGACCGACATGTTTATGTACTCTATGTATATCATGTTGGCGCTCGCAGTCTTGGCAATGATTTTTTCGCCCTTGTTGAAAAGAAAGTCTAATAACAAGTAAGATCCCTTCGATGGGAATGTAGAAAGGTAAAAGAAATTATGGCAGAGAAGAAAAAAAGAAAAGTTCCGAATCTTAATGCAAGTTCAATGGCGGACATCTCTTTCCTCTTGCTGATTTTCTTCCTTGTAACTTCTTCTATGGATACCGATAGTGGGTTGTCGCGTCGGTTGCCGCCACCTCCTCAAAGCGAGGAGCAACTCCAGAAAATGGATGTTCAGAGAAGAAACCTCATGGTTGTATTGGTAAATTACCAGGATCAGATTATGGTCAGAACCCAAGCCGGAGACGAATGGTATAACAATATAGCCGAAATGGAGGGAAAGGGAGGAAAAGTAAGATTAAAGGATATGGTAAAAGAGTTTGTGTTGAATCCAAACAATCGCCCCGACTTGCCGGAACTGATTGAGGAGGATTTCGGTCCTCCGATTGGGAAAGTCCCGGTTACTGCTGATCACGTAATATCCTTGCAAAATGATGCTACTACAAGTTACAAAGCATATATTGCTGTTCAAAACGAGTTGGTAAGAGCATATAACGAATTGCGTGATGAAGCAGCCAGAAAATATTTTGGGAAGGCATATAACGAATTGCTCCCCGAACAGCAAGAGCAGATCAACAAGACGTATCCGCAGCGAATTTCGGAGGCAGAACCTAAAGATTATAAGCTAGGAGGTGGAAGATAATGGGAAAATTTACTAAAGCCGGTGGTCGGGAAATGCCCGAACTGAACACTTCATCGTTGCCTGATATGATTTTCGCCATATTGTTCTTCTTTATGGTTACGGTATCTATGCGTACCGAAACGTTGATGGTAAGACATACGTTGCCTACAGCGTCTGAGGTTCAGAAACTTGAAAGGAAATCGCTCGTGACTTATATTAATATCGGTATTCCTTTGGATCCCCGCTTAGGTACGGGAACCCGGATGCAGCTAAACGATAAACTGGCAGAGATTAGCGATATTCAGGAATACATTGCTCAAGAAAGAGAAAGACTGAGTGAAGCCGACCGACAGTTTATGACCGTTTCAATCAAAGCTGATGAAAACACAAAGATGAAGTATATTAGCGATGTGAAGCAGGCATTAAGGAAAGCATATGCACTTAAAATTAGTTATTCTGCACGAAAAGGGGAAAACTAACAATTTTTAAGTGAATATATAAGGAAAAACCGGATTATTTTGCAAAATAATCCGGTTTTTTAAATTTAGGCAGGCTTTACGGATTGCCTTGTTGAATCCATTTCATTATATTTGCCGGTGGGCGTTGCATTAGTAGTTCGTCTTTCATGAAGTCCATATAAGGCATAACATGATGGAAAAATCGATAGTAACCTTCGCACAAATAATTTAGTCCTGCCTCACCGTATTTATCGGTTGAAAAACGATTTTTCGGGCATTCGCCATAGCAAGCAAAAAGCACGTCGCATTCTCTACATTGTCGCGGTAATTTATCGAATTTGTCGTTCCCGAATTTCAATTGTTTTTCAGAATACATCATGCCGGCCAATGGTTTTGTATAAATGTTTCCAAGTTTGTATTCCGGGAAAACGAAATGATCGCATGAGTAAACGTCGCCATTAAATTCCATTACGCCTGCATGCCCACAAGTTTTTGCCATCGTGCATACTCCGGGTTGTTCTCCTACCCAATTGGCAAGGGTTGAATCGAAGATCTGAACGAATATTTTTCCCACGTCTTTTTTAACCCATTCATCGAAAACTGCACATAAAAAATCTCCCCATTGTTGAGGACTGACGCTAAAAGGTGCCAATTCGGCATTTTTTTCCGCAACAGTGGCAAGAGTAGAGTGGGGTTGCCCGTTGGTCATTCGTTCGACGATAGGCGTAAACTGAAGAAATTGGCATCCGATTTCCTTAAAAAAACGATAAAATTCCAAGGGATAATCGGCGTTAAAATCATTCACAACCGCCATGCAGTTAAAATCGACTTCATGTTTTTGTAAAAGTTCGATACCTCGCATTACCTTTTGGAACGTTGGTCTGTTCATTTTGTCGCGACGATATTCGTCATGAAATTCCTGAGGTCCATCTATAGATATTCCAACCAAAAAATTATTCTCTTTGAAAAATGCACACCATTCATCTGTAAGCAGTGTCCCGTTGGTTTGTATCGAGTTGTCGATTTGTCTGCCTCTTCCATATTTTTTTTGTAATTCCAATGCTTTTTTGTAAAAGGAAAGCGGCCTCATTAGCGGTTCCCCGCCATGCCATGTAAAAAGCACCTGTGGCATGGTTTGCGATTCCAAATATTCTTGGGTAAACCGTTCAAGCAGTTCGTCGCTCATCACATGGTTTTTGTTCTGAGTGTAGAATTTCGATTTTTCCAAATAATAACAATAGTCGCACGATAAGTTGCAGAGTGAACCTACCGGTTTCAACATTACGTATAATGGTTTGGCAAATGGAGCATAAATAGACATATCGATAGCAATATTATAGTTGCAAAAATACGTATTTTGGATGAGTATACCTATGCGTTTTGCCTTCTATTCTTGGTTGGGGCTCGCAACCGTTATGAGCCGTATGTTTTACGAAGGTTATGACAAAAAGTATTAACTTTGCCGCAAGACTTGTTGAAGTTCACAATATGCGTAATTTTTTTAAACGACATACGATTAAAACGGTAATTGCTCCGGAATATGAAACGAATCGCGATATGTTGGAGTTCGTAGATAAAATACAGGAAAGATTTGATGGTGAAGGTGAACTTATTTTTCATGGACGCAATACATTAAAAAGATTTGAATTGAAGAATGATGATATTATTGTAAAAAAATTTGCAAAACCCAATTTCATTAATAGCATTGTTTATGCTGCATTTCGCAAATCGAAAGCCGAGCGTTCTTATATTAACAGTCGGGGAATAATCGAAAGGGGATTCCATTCACCTACGCCTATTGCTTATATAGAAGAATACAAGTATGGAAAATTAAGTGACAGCTATTACATTTGCGAGTATCTGAAAGAGTCTAACAGCATGCGCCCTTATTTGGACGGTATTGAAAAAAATGATGCATTGCTCATGGCATTTTCCCGGTATACTGCGGAACTTCATTGTGAAGGAATTTTACATAAAGATTATAGTCCCGGCAATATTTTGTGGGAATATGATGAGAATTCCAATGCATATGCATTTTATCTGGTGGATACCAACAGGATGAAGTTTGTCGAATATAATGATAAAAAGTATTTAAAAAATTTATCGCGATTGAGTTTTTCCTCGCAAGTGTCCACGTTTATTGCAAAGGAGTACGTTGCATACATGCGAACGGTAAAACATATGCCGATGACAAGCAAAACGGTTGAAACAATCAATGAATATGCCGATTGTTTTTTTCTTCGCAAGACTTACAAATATGCGTTGCGAAATATTTTGAAACAACCTTTTCTGTTGCGTATAAAAGGATTATGGGATGCCGGACGTTTTTTTATATGTAAAAATTTAAAATTGTGCAAGAAGTTGTCGAAAAGGATTGCCGATACTCTTTTTTCGGTAGAAAATAATATTTACATTCGCTATATATATCAATATGATACCAGAAAGGTTCTTATCAGGAGATGTAATTATGGAGAGATATCAAAAAAATAGGGTAAGCTTACTATATCGCGCCGCTACAACCAAATACCCTTGCTTCGATCAAGACCTGGGGGATTCTTCGGGAGCTGGCCGTATAGGACTTACCCTGATGCAAAGATACGTCTTTTTATCAAAATTCCAAAATGAAATACCTTTGATTAGCGATCATTAAAAATTTTCACAATGAATATAAATGTAGTAGACAGATTTATTAAATATGCCAAAATCGATACTCAGTCTGACGAGAACAGCGATCAAACTCCGAGTACGCTAAAACAGTTCAACTTAGCGAAAGAAATCGAAAGAGAACTGATTGAAATGGGGATGACTGACGTTTCATTGGACAACAATTGCTACTTAATGGCAACATTACCGGCAAATAGTGATACGAATATCCCAACAATCGGATTTATTGCCCATTTGGATACGAGTCCCGATATGAGTGGCGAAAATGTACGACCGCGTATTGTTGAACAATACGATGGAGAGGATATTTTGCTTAACGAGGAGCTGAACATTGTTCTTTCGCCTAACGATTTTCCGGAATTGTTGGATTATGTGGGTGAAGATTTAATTGTTTCCGATGGCACCACGTTGTTGGGTGCCGACGATAAGGCCGGCATTGCAGAGATCATTACTGCCATGCAGTATTTTCTCGATCATCCCGAAATTAAACACGGTAAAGTGCGTATTGCCTTTACGCCCGACGAGGAAATTGGTCGAGGAGCCGATAAATTTGATGTGCAAAAATTTGATGCCGACTGGGGGTATACGGTAGATGGAGGTGAGGTTGGCGAATTTGAATATGAGAATTTCAATGCCGCTTCAGCAAAAGTTATTATTCGGGGACGGAATGTACATCCCGGATACGCCAAGAACAAAATGATCAATGCATTGTGTGTGGGCAACGAATTGATAAATATGCTGCCTGCAAACGAACGTCCCGAATTTACGGAAGGGTATGAGGGGTTTTTCCATATAACTTCTTTAAATGGAACAGTAGAGGAGGCCGAGCTTTCGTTGATTATTCGTGATCATGATCGCCAAATGTTTGAAAGGCGTAAAAAAATCTTGCAAGAAGCCGTAAATTTCATGAACGAGCGTTATCCGAATCGTTTGCAACTCGAATTGCGCGATCAGTATTACAATATGCGCGAAAAAATAGAACCGGTGAATCATGTTATCGATTATGCTCTTCGTGCGATGCAGGAGGTTGGGGTGACGCCTAAAGTGAAACCTATTCGCGGAGGTACGGATGGGGCTCGCTTGTCGTTTATGGGATTGCCTTGTCCTAACATCTTTACGGGTGGACTTAATTTTCATAGCCGCTATGAATTTATTCCTGTTCGTTCGATGGAAAAAGCAACGCAAGTAATCGGAAAAATTGTGGAAATAGTAGCAAAAGAAGGATAATTAATATTATACAAGTATGAAAAAAACACCTTTCACGGATTTGCATATTGCGCTAGGCGCAAAAATGCACGAATTTGCGGGATACAACATGCCCATCGAGTATTCCGGAATTATTGATGAACATTTGACGGTGGTGAATGCCGTTGGCGTTTTTGATGTGTCGCATATGGGCGAGTTTTGGGTGAAAGGACCAAAAGCAGCCGAGTTTGTTCAGCGGATAACTACGAATGATATTTTTGTTGCAGGTGTAGGAAAAGCACAATATAACTGCATGTTGAATGAAAACGGGGGTATCATCGATGATTTTTTGTTGTATCACTACGAAGATCAAAAATACATGATGGTAGTCAATGCAGCCAATATCGAAAAAGATTGGTTGTGGTGTCGGAAGCAGAATACGATGGGAGCAGAACTCGAAAATGCATCCGATCATATGGCGCTATTGGCCGTACAAGGACCGAAAGCCAAAGACACCCTGCAGAAACTTACCGATATCGATCTTTCGACGATACCGTATTATTCTTTTGTTACCGGGAAAATGGCGGGGGTGGACAATGTGATTGTCTCCAACACGGGATATACCGGTGCGGGTGGTTTTGAGCTTTATTTCTATCCCGAGTTTGGGCTGCAGATATGGGATGCCGTTTTCGATGCAGGAAAAGAGTTCGGAATAAAACCTGTTGGATTGGGGGCTAGGGATACGTTGCGTTTGGAAATGGGATTTTGCCTTTATGGGAATGAGCTTGATGAAACAATTACTCCTCTGCAGGCAGGATTGGGATGGATTACCAAATTTGTTGACGGTAACGATTTTATTGGACGCAAAGCGCTCGAGGAGGAAAAAAAAGCCGGTGTGCCACGTAAATTGTGCGGTTTTACCATGATCGAAAAAGGAATTCCGCGCCAAGGTTATGAAATTCTAAATGAGAATCGTGAAGTAATAGGAAAGGTCACTTCGGGTACCATCTCGCCTGTATTGAAAGTTGGAATCGGTTTGGGATATGTGAAACCCGATTGTGCCAAACCGGGAACCCCTATTTATATCGATATTCGCAATAAACCCATTAAAGCGGAAGTTGTTAAGCTGCCTTTTAGAAAATAGTATTGCGGCATGATTTTTTAGAGTCGTTTTCATGCTATGTTTTTGTATTATTCCTTATTGCTTTCGCATGAAACAAAATGGCGGGAATAGCCGGGCATGTATATGAAAACAATAAACGCTACGGGTTTTAAAAGTAAAAAACCGTAGCGTTTATTGTTTGTGCCCAGAGCCGGGATCGAACCGGCATGGAGGTGAATCCACTGGTGTTTGAGACCAGCGCGTCTACCAATTCCGCCATCTGGGCATTCCTTGATAATATCGGATGCAAAAGTACATATATTTTTGATAAATAAAAAACCCTTTTCCCTATTTTTTTGATGAAGACGGCTTTGTAAATCTATTTTTATTCTCTACCTTTAAAGCATGAAGAAATACGAAAACAAAAGTAGTTTAAAAGTGTTAACATGTAAATTCTGTAATCTTTTTGGAACAAACAAAATCAATGTAGAATATTATTTTTTTAACATTAATGATGAGGAATAACAATTATTGTGTAATTATGAGCGGAGGTGTGGGAAGCCGCTTCTGGCCTTTTAGTAAAGAACAAAAGCCCAAACAGTTTTTGGACTTTTTCGGAACGGGAAGATCGTTGTTGCAAAGTACTTTCGACCGATTTAAAAAAATTGTTCCCATTGAAAACATTTTTATCGTAACTAACGATGCTTATGCCGAAATAACTCGACAACAGCTTCCCGAATTATCGGAGAATCAGATACTAAGGGAGCCGATGAGGCGGAATACGGCACCTTGTGTTGCTTTTGCGTGTTATCGGATACGAGCAATTGATCCCGATGCAAATATCGTGGTTGCACCTTCCGATCATTTGATATTGAAGGAGGATCAGTTTATTGCCGATGTTAAAAAAGGTTTTGAGTTTGTGGCAAAACGTCCCGTATTGCTGACATTGGGTATTAAGCCGAGCCGACCCGAAACGGGTTACGGCTATATTCAAGTTAGCGAGGAGAACATCGATGGTATTCACAAAGTAAAAACATTTACCGAAAAACCGGATCACGAATTGGCTCAAAAATTTTACGAGAGCGGTGAATTCGTATGGAATTCCGGAATTTTTCTTTGGAACGTGAATACTATTCTGGAGGCTTTTAAAAATTATTTACCCGATGTTTTCAACAAGTTTAATGAGGGGAAAGAGCTGTTTAATACTCCTAAAGAAAAAGAATTTATTGATGCCTGTTTCCCTGTTTGTCCCAATATTTCCATTGACTACGGCATTATGGAAAAAGCTGATAATGTGTATGTCATAACATCCGATTTCGGATGGAGCGATTTGGGAACATGGGGTTCGCTGCACGAAATGGCAGAAAAAGACGAAAACAACAATGCCTGTTTGAATTGTAAAGCCTTGTATTTTGAAAGTACTGGCAATATTGTTGCGATGAGCGACGGTAAAGTAGTTGTTGTTCAAGGATTGGAAGATTACATCGTGGCCGAATCGGATAATGCCTTGCTTATTTGCAAAAAAAGCGAAGAGCAACGAATCAAACACTTTGTAACCGAAGTAAAGTTTCGTTTTGGAGATGAGTATGTTTAAATAAATAAGAACGATAAAATTAATCGTGACGGTTAATTTTATCGTTCTGTATTGATTTCGATAAAGTGGCTTTGGATCAATTGGTAAACAAGAGTTCGCGGTATTTAGGCAGTGGCCACATTTGATCGTCAACGATAAGTTCAAGTTTATCGACATGATAACGAATAATATCGAAATAAGAAAGAACGTTATCATGATAAGCTATTGCTTTTTCTCTTGCATCTTCAATTTTGTTGGCCACTTTTCGTGCTTCTACCATATCGTCCACATTTTTTTTGATAGCCGCAATATGTGTTGCTATTTCCTCAATGATCGATAGATCTTCTTTGGATAATTCGGCGGCTTTTTTTTCATCGAAAACGGTTTTCATTTTACAAATATTGTCGAGCAAAACCGATTGATAGCGGGTAGCCACCGGAATGATATGATTAATGGAGAGATCGCCCAAAACGCGTGCTTCGATTTGAATTTTTTTGGTATACGTTTCCCATTTCACTTCATTTCGTGCTTCCAGTTCTTTTTTCGTCATAACTCCGGCACTTTCGAACATTTTTATTGAGTCTTCCGAGGTGTAAGCATCGTAAATCAGAGGTACGCTGGTTTTGCAATCGAGACCGCGTCTTTCGGCTTCTTTTTTCCATTCTTCACTGTAACTGTTTCCTTCGAAACGAATGGGTTTGCTTTCTTTAATATAGCGTCGAATAGTGTCATAAATGGCTTCTTCTTTTTCCATCCCTCTTTTCATTTTTTTGTCGATCTCTTTCTTAAAATCCATCAATTGAGCGGCAACAGCGGCATTTAAAACGATCATGGCCGTCGAGCAATTTGCAGATGCCCCCACAGCCCTGAATTCGAAGCGGTTGCCGGTAAATGCAAAGGGTGAAGTGCGGTTGCGGTCGGTGTTGTCGATCAATACTTCGGGAATATGAGATACTCCCAATTCCATTTTTTTTAATTCGTTTACTGTAATTTCATCATTCTTTGAGCTATGTTCAATTTTATCCAATACGCTTGAAATTTGTGTGCCGAGAAAGACTGAGATTATGGGAGGGGGAGCTTCGTTTTTCCCTAATCGGTGGGTATTTTGAGCAGACATGATGGATGCCTTAAGAAGTCCGTTGTATTTGTAAACAGCCATGAGAGTATTTACCAGGAACGTCACGAACTGAAGATTTTCATTGGTAGTTTTTCCGGGGGTGAATAATCCTATGCCTGTGTCTGTGCCAAGCGACCAGTTGTTGTGTTTGCCGGATCCGTTGATGCCGTCAAACGGTTTTTCATGAAGCAGGAGTTTGAAATGATGTTTAGTGGCAATTTTGTTCATCAGTGTCATTAACAGTAGGTTCTGATCTACTGCCAAATTGGTTTCACCAAAAATGGGAGCAACTTCAAACTGATTGGGTGCAACCTCATTGTGTCGGGTTTTTAATGGAATACCGTATTTGTAGGCTTCAATTTCTACTTCACGCATGAAAGCAGCCACACGGGGAGGAATTGCTCCGAAATAATGATCTTCGAGTTGTTGATTTTTTGCGCTTTCGTGCCCCATTAAGGTTCTGCCGGTGAGTACTAGATCGGGACGTGCTTCATATAATGCCTGATCTACAAGAAAATATTCTTGTTCCCATCCCAAATACGAATATACTCTTTTTACATTGGGATCGAAGAGTTTGCAAACTTCAACGGCCGCCTTGTCTATGGCTGCAAGCGCTTTCAGTAAAGGTGTTTTATAGTCGAGAGCTTCACCTGTATAAGAAATGAAAACGGTAGGGATACACAGCGTGTCGCCCATAATGAAAGCCGGAGAAGAAGGGTCCCATGCCGTATAACCTCGCGCTTCAAACGTATTGCGGATTCCGCCGCTGGGAAAGCTGGAAGCATCGGGTTCCTGTTGTGCAAGAAGTGTTCCCGAAAAAGTTTCGATGACATCCACATCAGATCCTTCCACATACTCGATAAACGAATCGTGTTTTTCCGCAGTTCTATCTGTTAGTGGCTGAAACCAATGTGTGTAATGCGTCGCACCCATTTCAAGGGCCCACATCTTCATGCCTACGGCTACATGATCGGCAATTTCTCGTTGAAGGGTTACTCCTTTGTCGATAGCTTGCAAGACTGTTTGCATCGTTTCCTTGGAAAGGAATCTGGCCATTTGTTTTTTATTGAAAACATATTTTCCGTAGTATTCGGATGGCAATTTGCCCGGAGGTGAAATTTCTACAGGCATGTGTTGCGATGCTTTTTCTATTGCTTTAAACCGTAATGTCGACATAGTTGGATATATAATTTATAATTTGAGATTTTTCAATCTCAGTAACTTAGTTGAAAGAATGACAATGCAAAAATAACGATATTTTTTCGAAACTCGGTTAGGTATCTTGATTCTCGAATTTGTATTATTTGTTTTTTGGATTTTTTTGAGGAAGACGGGCTAAAAAGGTTTTGTTTGCACGAACTTTTTGTTTCATGGTTACTAAAATTTCGCTATCGAGGGGAAGGAAGACGTCCATGCGAGAACCTAATTTTATAAATCCCAAAGGATCGGCAATATCATAACTTTCCCCTTCTTTTACATAAGTCACGATGCGTTTTGCTACAGCTCCGGCTATTTGTCGTGTTAGGATCCGATGACCATCGGGTGTTTCGAAAATGATGTTTGTTCGTTCGTTTTCTTTACTCGATTTGGGAAGAAATGCAGCATGAAATCGACCCATATCGTGTGATAAGTGGATTACTTTTCCGGTCACGGGTACCCAATTCGAATGGGCATTGAATAACGACATAAAAATGGATATCTGTATGCACTCTTGCTGCAGAAAATCTTTTTCAAATACTTTTTCTATGGTTACGATTTTCCCGTCGGCCGGCGCATTTACCCATCCGAGAAGTTGGCCTGTATATATTCTTTTTGGTTTTTTATAGAAGTTTACCATTGTTGCGTATAGGATTGCAGTCACGGCAAAGATAATAAAATTGAGAACCCTCACAGTGCAAAAGGCAAACAGAATACTGTTTAGCAAAATGAATGCTATTAACCATTTAATAAGTACGCGTTTGCCTTCTTTGTGTATTACCTTAAATCCGCAAGCTGATTGCATCTTTAAGTAAGCAAAGCGCTGATAAGAAATATTTTATCAAACGCTTTGCCATGTGTAAGATTTCACCTATTTTTATGAG
>Ga0116180_1002200_pt1 | contig 15564 bp, 15 predicted proteins | sample AD_UKC073_MetaG_FD_89804 | JGI IMG/M metagenome (GOLD analysis project Ga0116180, IMG submission 89804) | Active sludge microbial communities of municipal wastewater-treating anaerobic digesters from USA - AD_UKC073_MetaG | ecosystem: Engineered > Bioreactor > Anaerobic > Digestate | place: USA...
ATCTACGAGATGCCCTTCGCTGTGATGGAATTCGGTCCTAGACAAACCTCATTCTCTCACCGCGACAGGGCATTTCGTCATCACGACCCGCTTCAAACCCCACCCCATCGGTGGATTCAGGCTAAGCCCGATGTTGATGGTCTCGGCGTCAGATGACCGCAGTGCGAGCTTGCCCGTCATGCCCATCCGCCGGGTCAGCGCCACACCCTCGGCGAGTTGATCAGGGTCACGGGTCGGCCCGTCGATCGGACCCGGTATGTGCGCGGCACGCGAGGCTACGACAAGCTGGGATCGACTGTAGGCCAGAGCCAACGGATCCTGCTCCACGCCGATGTCCAAGGTGTAGTCGTTGACTCCGAACGCGATTCGAAAGCACGGTCGTGCCGCGGCGATGTCCTGTGCACGCGACAACCCGCGCGCGGTTTCAATCAGCGCGATGACTGGCGACTCGCCGCCAAGCCGGTTTGCAGTGTCCCACATGTGATTGCCGCCTTCAGTCTTGGCCAGCACCACACCTTTCATGCCGCGGCAGTCCGCCAAGGCCCGACAATCCGCGGACCAGAATTCGCTTGAAGCGTCGTTGATTCGGACCCATGCCCGGGCTCCGGAGTTGAGGAAGTCCACGACTCGGTCCCGGGCTGCCTCCTTCTCGTTGGGAGCTACGGCATCTTCCAGGTCCAGAATCACTTCGTCGGCCTTGGTGTTCATCAGCACCGCATCGAGGTCGGGCTCCCGGGAGGGGTTCACGAGGAGCCAGGAGCGCGATACCTGGGAGTTCACATCCATCGCGTCAGGTTAGACGTTTGAACGAACAACCCGTCAAACTTTGCATCACGCTTCCCAATGACTTGGCCGACGTCCTGCGCCAGAAGGTCCCCAGCGCGGCATACGCCAGCGAGAGCGAAGTGATCCGGGAAGTCCTGCGCGCATTGTCCGCCCGCGATCGCGCAGTTGACGGGTGACGTCGTCATCGCCCACGCGACTGCTGGTGAAGTCACCTTGATCATCGGAGACTTTTTCGGTGGCCGGAACTACGAGGTCGCTCTCGCCGAGCAGGACGAATAGCATCGTCGAGCCTTCATCGCTTGAGCAGTTCCCTTGCCTAGTACGGTCGTAACCTTGTGCCGGTCGATGTCGTCGGGGGCCAGCACCGATTCGGGTCGGATGATCCGCTTCATGTCCCCGGTAGTGGCTGCGGCACCGGCAGAGCCAGTTCCCGCGCCTCATGTACCTCGATGTTCGAATGTAGCCTCTGGCTCCGATCGGCGAGCTCGTAGTCGAAGCTCGCAAACCAGTTCAAACCCTGCCCGCCCAGCGGCTCGCCACTAACGTCGTCCATCAATCGCATCCCCCCGTCCGACGCAATCGCCGCATCCTCACTGCCGCCCGGAGTGCTCCAACGCCAACAAGTAGCTGGCCGAGAACCTACAAAAAGTGTCGCTTCCCGATTTCAACGTCACGCCGCGCTCTTCCTTAGCTGCGCTGATGGAGCGTGTCTCACGTCGTTTCCTACTCGGTTTGTCTCGAACTGCCTGTCATTCCCTAACCAGGGTGCGGCGAGTCCGTGGACCGAGGTCACCCGTGGGTGGTCTCCGTGTGTGCCGTCGTGGTCGGCCGGCGGGTCTCGTACATCCGGACCGTGACGACGAGTCCTGATGCCGCGGTGAGGGCCGCGATGGTGCAGATGGCGGCCCGGATGCCGAGTGCGTCAGCGACGACGCCGGCGAGCACCGCTCCCACCGCGAAGCCGCTGTCCCGCCACAGCCGGTAGGTGCCGACCGCTCGGGCCCGCCAAGCCGGGTGGGCGACATCCCCGATCGCGGCCAGCAGGGTGGGATAGACCATGGCCGTTCCCGCCCCGAGCAGCACCGCGGAAGGTGCCCAGACGGCGAAATGGTCGCCGAATCCGATCATGGCCAAAGCGATTGCCTGCAGCCACATTCCGCAGGCGATCATCCACTTGCGTCCCCACCGGTCCGACAGTGCTCCGGTGGCGAGTTGGCCGATTCCCCATACCGCGGGGTATAGAGCGGCCAGCATGCCGATGCGTCCGACCGACAGTCCGGCTCCGGCGAACAGGATCGGGAACAAGCCCCAGGCCAGCCCGTCGTTGAGATTGTTGACCAGGCCCGCCTTGGCTGGCCGAGGACAGTGCCGGCTCGCGGAAACGGTCTGCGCGAACACTTGCCGATTGCTCAGCGTGCCGTGCAGGTGGTCATGCCGGCCGTCGGCGCGGGCGCGGTGGGTGGCCGCCTCGAGTCGGGCGTGCCCGCGGGTCTCGCGGACCGCGGCAGTGGACAGCCCCAGGCCGAGCGCGGCGAACGCGATACCGAGCAGAAACGGCGCCGGCCGCAGTCCGTAGATCTGCGCGAGATAGCCGGTGGCAAGGGCGGTCACCGCCACTGCGGCGTAGCCGGCGGCTTCGTTGAGCCCCATCGCCAGACCGCGCCGGGACGGGCCGACCAGGTCGATTTTCATCACCACCGTGGTGGACCAGGTCAGGCCCTGACTGATGCCGAGGCCGACGTTGGCCACGATCGCCCACGACCAGGACGGTGCCCAGATCAGCAGCAGTGGCACAGGGACCGCGATGAGCCAGCCCGCCACCAGCACTGGTTTTGCGGCCGAAGCGATCCGACCAGGTGCCGGCGAAATAGTTGGTGGCGGCCTTAGCGACGCCGAACACCAGGATGAACGAGAGCCCGGCGGTGTGGGCCCGGATGCCGAAGACCTCCTCGCCGAGCAGGGGAAGTACCGTCCGCTCCTGGCCGAGCATCCCACCCACCAGAGCGTTGACCACAACCAGAAGCGTGAACTGGGCGGCGTTCTGCCGAAGTCCCAGCTCGATACGCCGCTCGGGTGCTGGGCCTGTCACGAGCGGGCCTCAAGCGCCCAGATTAGGCCGTCTGGCCAGTCCTGCGGACGTCTCTCATCCAGCGTTGGGGAGGCTGTGAAGATTACTGGCGCTGCTGTACTCGATCCCGATGGCGACGACGTGCGCCACCGGGCGCCGACACCGCTGTCGCCGGTGTGAGGAGCATTCGCCCGATTGCTTATCGCTGTCCGGCGGGCGGCATCGGCATCGGCATCGGCATCGGCATTGATGAAGTCGGCGCTGGCGGCCTCGTCTCGTTGCCCCCGGGTCCCATGCCACCCGGACTCATGCCGCCCGATCCCATACCTCCGGGACCCATGCCGCCGGGTCCCATGCCGCCGCCCTGCATCTGCATCATTGGGCAGCCGCCGCCCATGGGGCCGCCGGGGCGCATCTGGCTGTTCTGGTCGCCGCGGTGCCACCCGGACCCGTCGGCGACACGTGCGGCGAGGAATCCGGAGAAGAAGATGGCGGCGACGATGAACACGATGCCGGCGACGATGCCCACCCACGCCAGAACCTGGTAGACCCGAGAGCTGCGGTGGGGGATGCGTTCTGGGGTCTCCCCCGGGGGCAGCGTGGGTGTGGATTCGGTCATGGTGGTCCCTCCTTGTTGACGATCCGGGCCTGCTGACCCGGGAGTGCTGTACCCGTGTGGTTCTTCCGTGATGGTTCTACGGGTGGCCGATTCCTCCCATTCCGCCACCGGGGCCCATCGGTCCCATTCCGCCGTGGCCCATCGCTCCGGGCCCCATGCTCCCAGGCCCCATCCCTCCGGCTCCCATGCCGCCGGGGCCCATCGCGCCCATCATGGCGCTCATCCCTGCGGGCATGCCGTCGGCGACGAAGCCGCTGACCTCGCGCGCGTGATCGCGAATGACCTGGACAAGGGCGGGGTCGTCGGAGGTTTCCTCGATGGCGATGCCGGTGGGGGTCAGGGTGAGGCGGCGGCGGTAGTTGAACGCGTTGGCGACCAGGGTGGGCAGGGTCGCGCTGGTCGCAGCCCCCATGACCGCGATGCCGCGGTCGAGGCGGGTGTACACATCGGAAACGTGGGCTTGCAAGCGGGCTGCGAGGTCGGGCGAGTCCGATTCGGTGGTGGCTCGCACACCGCCGGGGATCTCGGTCACGGTGCGGCGGATCTCGGTGTGCCGGGCGAACAGCACCATGTACTGGGCCATGGTGGCACCGTCCATCATCGGGCTGTCGGCCAGTTCGATTCCGGTTCGGGAGCGCCGCGGTCCGACCGGCTGCGCTGGGGGGCGCCGCCAGCCGAACACCGCGGCCGCACTCAACAGGCCGAGGACACCCAGGGCACGTAGCGCCGAGCGGCGGTCAGTGCCGCCTGCATTCACGGGGCGACCCCGTTGTGCAGTGACCCAACGGGCAGGTCGTTTGCGGTTCACCGGTGTCTCCTGGCTGTTAGTGATGAGCTGCGCCGCGCAGGACCTCGAGTCGGTGGCGGTATTCCGTTTCGTCGATCTCCCCGCGGGCGAAGCGGCTGGCCAGCATCTCTTCGGGCGTGTGGTAGTCGCTGTAGAGCGGGGGCGCTGAGCTGACGCGGGTCTGCGTGGCGCCGGTGGTGTAGCGGATCAGGGCGATGATCCCGACGACGATCAGCGCCCAGAACAGCACCATTCCGATTGTCATGCCCGCGTATCCCCAGCCACTCATATCGTGGTCGGACCAGAACATCATGGAAGTGCTTCCTTTCGTATTGGGTCGGTTGACGGTGGTGTCATGCGGTGTAGTCGAGGGTGGTCATCATTCCGGCGTCCATGTGATAGCCGTTGTGGCAGTGCAGCATCCAGATTCCGGGGTTCTCGGCGACGAACCGGACCGCGACGGTTTGCAGGGGTTTGACGATCACGGTGTCCTTGCGCGGCCCGGGGGTGCCGTCGGCGTGGAGGACCTGGAAGGTGTGGCCGTGCAGGTGCATCGGGTGCCACATCGTCGTCTGGTTGGCGAAGGTCAGGGTGGTGTGCTGGCCTTGGGTGATGGTGAGCGGGATGGTCTGGTCGTAGGGACGGCCGTTGATGGCCCAGTTGTAGTTCATCATCGTGCCGGTGAGGCGAGCCTGCAGGGTGAGGTCGCTGCTGTTCGGCAACTGAACGTCGGGGGTGGCGGTGACGGTGTCGACGGAGCCGACGAGCCGGTCGAGTTCGGCGGGCCGGTAGGCGGGGTCGGGGGCGCTGCCGGTGGCGGTGGACAGCAGGGCGCGGGCGAGGGCGTTCTTGCCTTCCGCTGCGGCGACGAGCGGGAACACCCCGTCGCCGGCGGTGACCACGACGTCGTAGCGTTCCCCCATGCCCAGCAGCAGGGCGTCGACGTCGATGGGCACGACGGGGAACCCGTCGGTGTGGGTGACGGTCATCCGGTGCCCGGCCAGGGCGACCCGGAAGGCGGTGTCGGAGGCCGCGTTGATGATGCGCAGCCGGATGCGCTGGCCGGGCTTGGCGGTGAATGTGGTTGCCGCGCCGGGGATGCGGCCGTTGATGAGGTAGTAGGGGTAGGTCACGTCCCCGCCGTCGCCGCCGAGGAGTTCGCTGGCCGCGGCACCGCCCACGCCCGGCGTGCCGGGCGTCGCGCCCGCCGCTTGCTTCCCGGGCATGTGCCCCAGATCGCCCATCCCGGGCATGGGCCCCGCGCCGGGGCTGCCATCGCCCATGGAGCGCAGCCCGGCGTAGATCTGTTCGGGGCTGCTGCCGACCCCGGAGGTCCAGTCGTCGAGCATGACGATCCACTCGGCGTCGTAGCGGCCGGGCTCGGTGGGGTCGTCGATGATGACCGGCAGGTACAGGCCGTAGTCGGTGTCCAGTCCGGTGTGCGGGTGGGCCCAGTAGGTGCCCGGGTACGGGGAGCTGAAGCGGTAGGTGAAACCGCCGCCGGGGTCGATGTCGGGGGTGGCCGGGGCCGCGCCGTCGGCGTCGTTGCGCAGCGCGATGCCATGCCAATGCAGCGAGGTCGGATGGTCCAGGCCGTTGTCGACCGTGACGGCCAGATCATCGCCCACGTTGGCGCGGATGAGCGGTCCGGGAAGCTGGTCGTTGAAGGCCAGCGTCCGCGCGCGTTTGCCGCCGAGGTCGATGTCGGCGGTGCCCGGGCCGAGTCGGGCGGTCACGGTCCGTCCGGTGTGGGGCCGGGCCGCTTCGGCCGCGGCGATCGCGTCAGTGCCGACGGCGCTGTTCGGGGCGGTGGTCGGGCGGCCGCAGGCGACCAGCGCCGCACCCGCGAGCATGCTCCCGGCCAGAAATCCACGCCGGCTCAGCGATGGCGCGGCAAGGGGCTGACGGGTCACGGGATTCACGATGCACCGCATTCGGCCGGGGTTCGGTGTTGGTTGTGTGAAGATTCGCTCAAGATCGGGACCGGGCCGCAGCGCACGGCACGATGAAGGCATGGATGCGATCCCCGGCGGCGCTGCCGCCGCAGCCGACAAGGGCTACCGGGCGCTGGTGGTCGATGACGAGGCGGCGCTGGCCGATGTGGTCGCCAGCTACCTGATCCGCGAGAATTTCGAGGTGACGGTGCGTCACAGCGGCGCCGAAGCGTTGGCGGTGGCGCGCGAGGTCGATCCCGATGTGGTGGTGCTCGATCTCGGGCTGCCCGGGATCGACGGCCTGGAGGTGTGCCGGCAACTGCGAACCTTCTCAGACGCCTATGTGGTCATGCTGACCGCCCGCGACACCGAGATGGACACCATCGTCGGGCTGTCGGTTGGGGCGGATGACTACATCACCAAGCCCTTCAGCCCGCGCGAGCTGGTCGCCCGGATACGCGCCATGCTGCGCCGGCCCCGCGCAGTACCTGCGGTGGCGGTCGCCGCCACACCGACGGCGGCTCGGGAGTTCGGGCCGCTGTCGATCGACGTCGACAGCCGGCAGGTGTTCCTCGACGGCGACTCGATCTCGTTGACCCGCACCGAGTTCGACATTCTCGCCGCCCTGTCCTCGCGGCCCGGTGTGGTGTGGACCCGCCGTCAGTTGATCGACGCGGTGTGGGGTGAGCCGTGGGTCGGCAACGATCATCTCGTCGACGTCCACGTCGGACATCTCCGGCGCAAGCTGGGTGACGACGCCGCCGATCCGCGGTTCGTGTTCACCGTGCGTGGGGTCGGCTACCGGATGGGCGACGGGCGATGACCGCGCCGACCGCGCCCGCGACCCCGCATGGCACCGGCTTCGGGATCCGCCAGCGGCTGCTGCTGGCCCAGGCTCTGGTGCTGCTGGCCGGCGGGGTCACCACCTGGGCGGTGGCCTCGGTCGTCGGCCCGCCGCTGTTCCGTGAACACCTGCACCAGGCGGGGGTGTCGCACGACTCCAATGAACAGTTCCACGCCGAGCAGGCGTATCAGCACGCCACCGCCCTGTCGATCGGCGTCGCGATCACCGTCGCCGCCCTCACGGCGTTCGTGGCCACCGCCTACCTGAGCCGGCGCCTGCAACGCTCCATCACCGAGGTGTCCGCCGCCGCGGCGGCAGTCAGCGAGGGCCGCTACGACATCCGGATCGGCGCCCTGGAACTGGGTGGAGAGTTCGACGACCTGGCGTCGGCGTTCAACCGGATGGCGCACAGCCTGCAGGCGGTGGAGTCCACCCGTCGACGGCTCTTCGGCGATCTGGCCCACGAGATCCGCACCCCGGTCGCCGTGCTCGAGGCGTATCTGGAAGCCGTCGAGGACGGCGTGAAAACCCTCGACCCGCAGACCGTGGCCCTCCTGCGGGAGCAGACCGCAAGGCTGGTCCGGTTCTCCAACGACGCATCAGCCCTGGCCCAGGCCGAGGAGGCCGGCTCCGCGATCACCCCGGGATGGGTCGACGTCGGCGACCTCGTCGCCACCGTGCGGGCCGCCGCCGCCGACCGCTACGCGCAGAAGAACGTCTCCCTGCGCACCAGCGCCGACGGTGGCCGGCTGTGGGCGGATCGGCAGCGGCTGATCCAGGTGCTCGCCAACCTGCTCGACAACGCGCTGCGTCACACCCCGCCGGGCGGGCAGGTGCGGCTGACGGCCAGCCGGGCGGGCGCGGACATGGTGTTCACCGTGGCCGACGACGGCCAGGGGATCACCGCCGAGCACCTCCCGCACCTGTTCGAACGCTTCTACCGCGCCGACACCGCCCGCGACCGCGGACACGGCGGTTCCGGGATCGGCCTGGCGATCGTCAAAGCCCTGACCGAGGCCCACAACGGCCACGTCGCCGTAGCCAGCCGCGGACCCGGTCAGGGTGCCACCTTCACCGTGGCGGTGCCGCTCACCGATCAGCCCGCGACGGTGGCGACCGGTTCGTAGCCGGCGCGGGTGAGCGTGTCATCCCCACGCCGCGGGGTCCGTATCGGCGCCGTCCGCGATCGCCTACAGCGAGCCCAGGATCTGGTTCATGGTGTCGATCTCTTTCTGTTGGCTGTCCAGGATCGACTTGGCCATCGCCACCGCGTCGGGGAACTGGCCGTTCTTGATCTCCTGCTGCGCCATGGTCAACGCGCCCTGGTGATGCTTGATCATCCCGGTCAAGTACAGCTTGGCGGCCTCAACACCGTCGGCGTTCTTCAACGCATCCATGTCCGCGGGCGACATCATGCCGTCCATCCCGGACATGTCGCCCATCCCCGGCATCATCGAACCGCTGGGCATCATCGAACCGCCGGGCATCGTCATCGTCGTGGTGGGGGTGGAGCTCGCCGCGGGCATGTCACTCATGCCGGGCATCCCGCTCATGCCGCCGTGATCCATGCCCGGCATCCCGCTCATGCCGCCCATGCCCCACTGCTTCATCCAGCCCTGCAACGTCTCGATCTCCGGGCCCTGGGCGGCCTTGATCTGCTGGGCCAGCTCAACCACCCGCGGGTCGATGCCCTGCTTGGCCAGGATGATGTCGCTCATCTCGATCGCCTGCTGGTGGTGCGGGATCATCATGTGCGCGAAGTCCATGTCGGCCTGGTTGTGTGCCGCTGCCGGCGCCGTTGAGGAACTCGAGGCCGATGTCGGCGCAGCCGGGGAGGTGGCCTCCTTGGTCGCGGCGTTGCTACAGGCACTCATCGCCGCGACGGCGGCCAGCGCAGCCATCCCGGTCACCAGGGTCCTCGTCTTGTGCACAACACTTCCTTTCGTCATGAAGCCACGCGGCTTCCCCCCCAGCTTTCCCGGCCTTCGGTGGGGCTGCTCCAGTCGTTCTGTGTAGTTTCGGTAAAGAAATCCTCTCCCGATCTGTCGATACGGGTTGGTGATGCGAGATTCGGGATCAGAACAGGCCCGCGCATCAGGAGGGAACCACCGATGTCCATTGCCATCGCGACCGCATTGCAGACCTCGTTCGACGACGCCGTGGCCCGTACCCGCGAAGCGCTGGCCGCGAAGGGTTTCGGCGTGCTGACCGAGATCGACATGGCGGCCACACTCAAGGCCAAACTCGGCGAGGACATGGAGAACTATCTGATCCTCGGTGCCTGCAATCCGCCGCTGGCCCACCGGGCGGTCAGCGTGGATCGCCAGATCGGGCTGCTGCTGCCCTGCAACGTCGTCGTGCGCGCCGACCCCGCCGACGACACCCGGGTATTGGTGGAGGCCATGGATCCCCAGCTGCTGGTCCAGGTCACCGGTGAGCCCGCCCTGCAGGACGTCGCCGACGAGGTCGCCGCGAAACTGCGGGCGGCCATCGAGGCACTCGGCGAATCCGGCTAACGGGCCGGCCGCGGTTCTGCCGCGTCCTGGGCGGCGGCCGGTGGTGCGGGCAACCGGAGTCGTTTGAGCATCAGGGCGTTGACGGCGACGATCAGGCTCGACCCCGACATCGACAGTGCGGCGATCTCCGGGCGCAGCACCAGCCCGAAGGCCGGCTGGAACACCCCGGCGGCGATCGGCAGTGCGATCACGTTGTACCCGACTGCCCACCACAGGTTTTGGCGCATCTTGCGCAGGGTGCCGCGGCCGATCCGCAGCGCGATCGGCACGTCCAGGGGATCCGAGCGCATCAGCACCACATCAGCGGTTTCGATCGCCACATCGGTGCCCGCCCCGATCGCCACCCCCAGATCGGCCTGGGCCAGCGCGGGTGCGTCGTTGACGCCGTCACCAACCATGGCCGCCCTGCGGCCCCGGGTCTGCAGGTCGGCGATCCTGGCGGCCTTGTCGCCGGGCAGCACCTCGGCGATCACAGTGTCGATCCCGAGTTGGCCCGCGATCCGCGAAGCGGTGGCCTGGTTGTCGCCGCTGAGCATCACCACCTGGACACCCAGCTCGTGCAACTCGCCGACCGCCGCCGTCGAGGTCTCCCGGGCGGCGTCGGCCAGGGCGATCACCCCGACACCGCGGCCGTCGACGGCGATGAGGACCGCGGTGCGACCGTTATCGGCCAACACGTCGCGACGCGCCATCAACTCCACGGGCACGTCGATGTCCTCGTCGACCATGAGGGTTCTGTTGCCGACGGCCACCCGCCGCCCGGCCACCGAGGCGGTGGCCCCGTGCCCCGGCACGTTGCGGAATCCGGTCAACACCGGCGCGGTGACACCGCGTTCGGTGGCGTAGCGGACGATCGCCGCGGCCAGTGGATGCTCGGATTCCTTCTCCACCGCGGCCACCAAGCCCAGCAGTTCGTACTCGTCGATTCCGTCGGCGAGCACGTCGGTGACTTCCGGTTCCCCTTTGGTCAGGGTGCCGGTCTTGTCCATGACCACGGTGTCGATGCGGGCGGCGGTCTCCAAAGCGGTGGCGTTCTTGAACAGCACCCCGCGTTTGGCGCCCAGTCCGGTGCCGACCATGATCGCCGTCGGTGTGGCCAACCCGAGGGCGTCGGGGCAGGTGATGACCACCACGGTGATCGCGAACAGCAGCGCGGTCTGCACCCCCGCCCCGACCGCCCACCACACCAGGAACGTCACCGTCCCGCCGATCAGGGCGACGAGCACCAGCCAGAACGCGGCCCGATCAGCCAGCCGTTGGCCGGGGGCCTTGGAGTTCTGCGCCTGCTGCACCATCGCCACGATCTGGGCCAGCGCGGTGTCCGAGCCGACCTTGGTGGCGCGAACCCGCAGCGTGCTGGTGGTGTTGATCGACGCCCCGATGACCGCGTCGCCGGGCGCCTTGGACACCGGCAGGCTCTCCCCGGTGACCATCGACTCGTCGATCTCGGAGTTGCCCTCCTCCACCGCGCCGTCCACCGGAACCTTCGCACCCGGCCGTATCAGGAGCAGATCGCCCACGTTCACCTCGGCGGTGGGCACCTGCACCGGTTCACCGCCGCGCAACACCACCGCCCGCGGCGGCGCCAACTCCAGCAGTGTGCGGATCGCCTCGTTGGCCCCGCCGCGAGCCCGCATCTCAAACCAATGTCCCAGCAGCACAAAGGTTGTCAGCACCGCCGCGGCCTCGTAGAACACCTCACCGCCGCCGGTCAGCGTCACCCCGACGCTGTAGAGCCAGCCCGCACCCACGGCCACGGCGACCAGCACCATCATGTCCAGGGTGCGGGCCCGCAGCGCACGCCAGGCGCCGTCGAAAAAGATCCAGGCCGAGTAGAACACCACCGGCAGGCTCAGCAGGAGGCCGACCACGTCGTCGCGCAGCCCGAACGGCGCCGGCACCTGGAAGCCCAGCATGTCGCGGCCCATCGGGGAGAACAGCATGATCGGGATCGACAGGACCAGGGCCACCAGGAACCGGTTACGCATATCGCGGACCATGGCGTCCATCGACATCCCGGCGTGCCCACCATGGCCCATCATCTCGTGCGGCGAGCGCTCGGCGCCCCCGGCAGGTCGGTGATGCGCATGCTCGCCGCCGCGTACCGCCGGCGAACCGGCGGGCTCGGACATCGGCTCGCAGATATGGTCGGGAACCGATCGGCCGGCGCAGTGAAAACCGCAGTCACGCACCCACCCGGCCAGCTCGGCCACCGACGTCGTCGCCGAGTCATAGGTCACCGTGGCCGTGTTGTTGGCCGCGTTCGCCTCCACAGCGGTCACCCCCGGGCGGCGCAGCAGAGTCGATTCGATGACCGACGCCGAGGTGGCCCAGTGCAATCCCTGCACATCGAGGACCGCGGAGGCGATGGCCGTCACCGCGGCCGCCCGATCCGTTCCGGGGGGCGCTGGTCTGTTCTGTCCACGCGGGCATGGGTTTCCCCGCCGAATCCCTCCCTCACTCATGGTTGCCAGCCTTCAGTGGGCCGGTATGGCGGCGGTATGGGTTCTGTGAAGATTCGACAAAGTCTCGCCGGTCCGACAGCTCCGGTGGGTCGTCACCGCGCCGCGGCATGACTCGCATTGCGTCAGCCCGAGTGGGGTACGCGATCCGGGGGCCGATGAAGTCTGGCGGCAAGAACCCGCGTCATGGGGTGCGAGCAGGGTGGCGGTGCGCCGGCGCGCTGGCGGCGGGGTGCGCTGGGGCGCCGCGGGACTGGGCCGGAAGCGCCACCGCCACGTTGGACGGCTGCGCGCCCGCGGAGTGTCCGTGTCCTGCGGCCGCGCGGCAGCCCGGGGAATGCTTGGCCACCAATCCGGGCGAACAGCCCGAACCTCCCGGGCGACCCACCGCTGGGCCCTGCGGTGCGGGAGAGCCGATCCCGGACGCATGATGGCCTGGTCCCCCACTCCCGAGGGACGACGGCGCCCCACCGGAAGGTCCGGCGCCGGGGTCGGTGTGGCTGGCGGTCGCCGCGGGAGTACCGGCCATGAGCAGCGCCAGCGCCACCACGGGCACTGCGGCGACGCGGCCCGGCAAGGTTTCTGAAATGAGTGATCGCATCATGAGGTCTCCTGTTTCTGCTGAATCAACGGGATCGGGCCGGGGCATCGCCCGGTGTTCGGTTGCCGAGCCGGACATCGCACTCGCCCGGAATCCGCGCCACGTAGCCAAAAGCTGATCTACGTAGCTACTACGTACGTGGGAGAAACGTAAGTCACACTGGCCACAGAAGAAACGTCGGTCACGTCAAGAGATGGCCTCGGTCCGGTAACGACGCCAGGGGCGCGGCTTGTCCTGCCGCCTTCCTGGCCGTGGCGGTGTTTACGGTGATCACCACGGCCGAGTCGACCGCCGCCGGAACGCCTCGGCTCGGCGGCACCCGGTCGCAGCGAGTACGGGAGATGGGATGCAGCACAGGGGCTTCGGCGATCTCGAGGCGCTGATCATGGACCGGATTTGGGACCGCGCCGAGCCGGTCACGGTGCGGGAGATCTTCGACGACATGGTCGGCGATCGGGCGATCGCCTACACGACCGTGATGTCCACGATGGACAATCTGCATCGCAAGCACTGGCTTGAGCGGGAACGCGCCGGCAAGGCATACCGCTACTGGCCGAGCATGACCCGCGAAGAGCGGTCGGCCGGCTTGATGAGGGCGGCCTTCGCCGGCGGTGGCGACGCGGATCTCGTCCTCACGCACTTCCTGCAGCAGATCAGCGCCGACGAGTCGGCGCTGCTGACCCAGGCGTTGCAGAGACTGGCGACCACCGAGCGCGACCGGTGACCGCGGCGGCCGGTCTGGTGATCTACGCCGCGGCGCTGACGTGGTTGTGCCCGCCACTGCTGCGGCGCCTCACCGATCATGGCTCCGTCCCCCGCCTCTCGGTGCTCGCCTGGCTGGCCACCCTGGCCATGGCACTGACCGCCTGGGTGCTGGCGGTGGCGGCGGCGGCGATGGCTGTGGTGGGCGCCTTCCTGGATGCGACAGTGCTGACCCTGTGCCTCGACCTGCTCGGATTGGTCTACGAGACCTCGTTCCCGGCACCCGGAATCCCCGCGGTGCTCACCGCCCTGGCGGTCGGTATCACCGGTGTGACGACGGTACGGGTCGTTAACGCCTACCGCCGGCTGCACCACATCAGCGGCGAACATGCCCGCTCGGCACGCATCGTCGGAACACCCACCGACCGCTCCGATGTCGTGATCGTGCAGTCCGACCGCCCGGCGGCCTACTGCGTCGCCGGCCGTCCCCACGCCATCGTCGTCACCACCGCGGCCGTACACGCCCTCACCGCTCGACAATTCGCGGCCGTCCTGGCACACGAGTCCGCCCATCTACAGGAATGCCACCACCAGATCCTGATGGGTCTGCGCGCCTTGGCGCTCACCGTCCCCCGGCTGCCGTTGTTCACCTCCGCTGCCGCGGCGGCTCAGCAACTCCTGGAGATGTGCGCCGACGACACCGCCGCGCGGCATCACGGCGTACGACCGCTGGTCGAGGGACTCGCCGCCCTCGCCGGCTGCCCCGCACAACCCACGGCGCTCGGTGCCGCCGACACCGCCGTCACCACCCGGGTCAACCGGCTGATCAGCGGCAACGGCCACCACCACCGGCGCCGACATCAGATCCTGCTGTCGGTCAGCATCGGCGCCGCGGTGTTGGCTCCGGCGATCATCGCCATGCTCTGCCAGCACTGAGCGCACCACCCGCGGGGCGAACCCGTCGAAGCCCCAGCCCGGCGTCGGCGGCCGCGGTGGCTCCGACGGCCGCATCGGTCCGCTACCGGGTAACGACTGCGAGTCGATCCGGTCGCGTAATCCTCGCCCGGCCGAACCGCTGTTACATTCGAAAGCATCATGAGGGCCGTGGGAGTACCGCGCCGCACCAGGCTGTGGCTGGCGATCGGGCTGACGTTCATCGTCGCCCTGTTCGCCGCGCAGCCGGTGTGCCTGCCCCCGCCCGCAGCCGCTGCCGCCGATCACCACGTGTCAGCCGACGGCCACCACGACCACCTCTCCTCCGTAGGCCACGACCACATCGGCCCGGCGATGACGCACTGCGAGAACGACGTCTTCGGTGACCTGCTGGCTCCCCGGGTCCGCGACTCGCTGATCGCCCTCGGGGTGGTGTTCGCCCTGGGTCTGTTGTGGCGACTGTCGCCGCGGCACACCGCCGCCGTGGGCCGCGATCCACCGAGAGCCGCGGTCGCTGTTGTCACGGGCCGCGAGGTACTGGCCCGCCTCTGTATTTCGCGCCGCTGATCGGACACACGCAGACCGAATGACCCCAGGGGTTGCTCGGTCGGTGCCTGCTGTCCCCTTTGTCAGCGGCCGCGCTTCGGTACGCGGCCTCCCCAGGAAGCGACCACCCGATGACCTCCGTTCTGTCCTCGCACCTGCACAATCGACCCGCCCCCCACCGCCGGCGCCGCCTACCGCGCCCCGACCCCGCGGCCACCCTCGCCGCCACGGTCGGCCACACCCCGGTCCTGCGGATCGGTGAGCCCTTCACCGACGGCAGCCGAGGCTTCTGGGCCAAACTCGAGGGTTTCAACGCCGGCGGCATCAAGGACCGCCCGGCCATGCACATGGTGGCGCAGGCCCGCGCCCGCGGGGACCTTCGCCCCGGGGCACGGATCATCGAATCCAGCAGCGGCACCCTGGGTTTGGGGCTGGCACTGGCCGGGATGGCCTACGGCCACCCCGTCACCATCGTCACCGACACCGGGCTGGAACCGATCGTGGCCTCGATGCTGCGCGCCTACGGCGTGCAGGTCGACCAGGTGGGCGAACCCCACCCCGAGGGGGGCTGGCAGCAGGCCCGCTGCGAGCGGGTCGCCCAGTTGCTGGCCGAGGATCCCCACGCCTGGCACCCCGACCAGTACAACAACCCCGACAACGTCGCCGCCTACCGCGATCTTGCGCTGGAGCTGCAGGCCCAACTCGAGCGGGTGGACGTGCTGGTGTGCTCGGTGGGCACCGGTGGGCACTCCGCCGGCATCGCCGG
>Ga0116180_1002205_pt1 | contig 15542 bp, 18 predicted proteins | sample AD_UKC073_MetaG_FD_89804 | JGI IMG/M metagenome (GOLD analysis project Ga0116180, IMG submission 89804) | Active sludge microbial communities of municipal wastewater-treating anaerobic digesters from USA - AD_UKC073_MetaG | ecosystem: Engineered > Bioreactor > Anaerobic > Digestate | place: USA...
CTGGATGCACCCATCTCCGGCATCCCGGCGGCGGTGTGGTCGCACGCCCAACGCACGCTGACCGACCTCGGGCTTACCGGCCTCGGCGCCAACCCGGTAGTGGTGCATGTGCAGGACGACACCGGCGCGCCGCTCCTCGGGCAGACGGTGACGGTGCTCGACGCGGCAGGCACGCACGTGATCGCGGTGGCAATCACCGATGCCCAGGGCGCTGCCACACTCAACCTGCCCACGGGAGAGGTGCTACTGGCGGCGCTCTCCAGTATCTCGCACGTGGCGCCTGAGCCCGTATCCTACGAGGTAGTGCCAGGTGCGCAGGATGGGCCGACGATCACCCTCTTGGCGCGGTTCGCGGCGGTCATGCCGGAACCGGGGTATTGCCTGGTGTATGGCCGGCTTATTACCGGCGACGGCAAGCCGGTGGTGGGCGCTACGGCACGCGCCGAGCTGCGGGATACCGAGCCGGTGGTGGGAGGCAAGCTGCTCAGCCGAGCCAGCGTGATGAGCGAGCCATCGGATGCGGTGGGAGTGTTCCGCATGCTGCTGCCCTACAACAAGGCGTATCGGGTGTATTTTGACGACGACAGGCAGTGGCGCGACGTGACAGTACCGGCGGCGCCGACGCTGGATCTGGGCACGCTGCCCGCGCTGTAGAGTGTCACAGCGAAGGAGACGGGGCAGTGGGTGTTTCAGTGGTAGGATCCCAGACAGTTTTGATTGATGGTATCGAAGAACGCGTCGGTGCCGCAATTCAACTTTTACGTGACTTCGAGCCGCCGGATGGAGAATACTACCTGCTGTACAGTGGTGGAAAGGACAGCGATTGTATTCTGCAACTTGCAAAGGAAGCAGGTGTTCGTTTCAGAGCCTATCACAATTTGACGACCATCGACCCTCCGGAGGTAGTGCAGCATGTGAAGGCCCACCCGGAGGTAACGATCCTGCGGCCGGAACGTGGATTCTTTGCTGCCGCGTCGGGAAGCGGCTTCCCGACGCGAAAAACTCGGTGGTGTTGTGAGTACTACAAGGAACGAAGGAATCCTCCTGGAAGCGTCTTGATAATGGGGGTGCGGGCTGAGGAGTCTGCAAGGCGCGCGAAGTTGTGGAGTCCGGTGAAGGCGAACTGGAGAGATGGCTCTCGGGTGATCTGTCCTATTGTCTACTGGACTACAAACCAAGTATGGGAGTTCCTGCACGACCGACACGTTCCATACTGCTCGCTCTACGATGAAGGTTTCGAGCGCCTGGGATGTATCGGCTGTCCGATGGGGAGGCGTCAACAGAGGTTGGCACAGTTTAAACGTTGGCCTCGCTACGAGAAGGCGTGGAAACGACTCTTTAAAGTTCTGTGGGAGAAGAGGAGTGGAAATCTACAACGTGATGGTCGAGTATGGTTTGGGGATCGTTACTTTAATTCGTGGGAAGAGATGTGGGAGTGGTGGTTGAACGACGAGCCACTGCCTGGAGATGAATGTCAGGGATCCGTTGATATGTTTTCCTGAGTTGCGATAAACGAGCTATCATCTACGACGTAGAGATTATCCGTGTTTTAGGGATGTGTCCTCGCATGGTGTTTCTTTCGTAGTCTCAGGCAGATACACTTCTGATAGTTCTGAAAGGGAGGGATCCTCATGGTGCTGTGTTCTCGAAGGAAGCTGGCCGTAATGGCCGGCGTGCTTGTCTGCTCGTCAGTTGCGGCGCTTGGCGCGGTGCGCTTCACCACTGGCGAGTACGTATTCAAAGGTCCGGTAGCGGCGGGCGCTAGGCGGTGTCTCGTGCAGTTGGGAGCAACGGCGATCTCCGGCGGTTCGTCTAACGGAACTTACCTGGGCGCCAATGTTCCATCTACCTTCTCCGGCAACCTGGTTGACCTGCAGAAGAATGGAACCTCTCAGTTCAAGGTGACAGGTTCCGGGGTGGTCACGACCACAGGGGCCATTACGGCACCTACTCTCCACAGCACGACGGCGACACTGAACGGTGATGGAACGGTCGGAGCGCCCGCCTACTCGTTCTCCAAGGACACGAACACTGGGATCTACCGGATTGGGAACGATCAGGTAGGCATAGGTACGAACGGCGCGTTGATGTTGAAGGTAGACACTGGAGGGGTCACCTCAAGTGGGTGGGTGGCAGCGGGCGGCGACAAGGTAGTTTTGCAGGCTACGGGGATCACGATGGATCCCACGGCCTCGCTGAAGTTGCCGTCGAATCCCCCAGCCGCCGCGAACTCCGCGGGCTCGACTGGACAAATTGCCTGGGATGAGAACTCCATCTACATCTGCACTACCGGCGGAGTCGAAGGTGAGGCAGTCTGGAAGAAAGTTGCCATCGCAACCTGGCCGTAGTTTTATGAGGGGCGGGCGCGCCGCCCCGCCCCCTGGAGTTTCGATGGGCAGAATCTACATTGCTCTCGATCCGGCGCTGCGGACTGGAGTAGCGTACCGGACAGGAGAACTGAGTGCATTTGTTTGGGATTGTCGCGGGAAGAAGGGTGCGGAGTACGGGGTGCGTTACCAACTCTTCGCGCGCTACCTGCGTGGCCTCTTGAAAAGTGTCGATCCGGACGGGGTGGTTTACGAGCAGGCCCCTATCGCAAGGGGGTACGATGCCCAACGCAATTCGTATGGCTTCGAGGCGGTGCTGAACCTGGTCTGCCAGGAATACGGCGTTCCCTGTTTTCCGGTGCACGCACGTACCTTGAAGAAGTGGGCGACGGGCAACGGCAACGCTACGAAGGAGGAGATGATCCGTGCGGCGGTAGAGCGATTCGGCTACCGGCCGGCCTGCGAACCGGACGATAACGAGGCGGATGCGGTATGCCTGCTGGCTTATGCTGAGAATGAATGCGAGGTAACCGGTCGTGACTGACACTCCAAAGCGGGTTACGCAGAATTGTCCTCCGCGCAGCCCGGGGCGGGGGAACAATCCGGATTTAACCGATGCAATGATTCACATGCGGTTAGAGGGGAAGTCCTACAGAGAGATCGGGGAACATTTTGGGTGTTCGGTGCGAAACGTTTTTAAACGCATCTCCAAACGCCTCCAGACGATCCGAGTAGAGGAGGCAGAACAGCTTATAAGGATTGAGGAGAGTCGTCTTGACGAGATGTTCAACGCGGTTTACCCGGATGCTCTTTCAGGAAACCTCAGGGCCGTGAAGGCTTGCTTGTCGATCATGGAGCGTCGTGCCGCGTTGCGCGGGCTTGACGCGCCGAAGCGCGTAGAGACAAAGGAGGAGATCCGTCGCATTGCGACTGTAGAGATCAAGGTTCCTAAGGTTAGCGGGTCTTCTCCGGTTGCGCTCATCGATGGTGAAGAGGTGACGGAGGAAGCCGAGTTCGTGGAAGTGGATAACGATGAGTAGCCCTGAAGTCACATTCCAGGAACGAGCGGACGCCCAGCCGCAGTTGTGGCGTATTCGCGGTGACGGTGTGCTGGAGGTAAACTTCCACGAGGGCCAGGCGCGAGTCTGGGATAGTGACAAACGTTTCGTGATCATGTGCGCTGGAAGCCAGAGCGGCAAGACCTCATTCGGCCCGATCTGGCTATGGCGAGAGATGCAACGGTGCGGCCCGGGAGACTACATCTGCGCGACTCCTTCTTTCCCGCTCCTAGAAAAGAAGATGCTTCCATCGTTCAGGGAGTGGTTCGAGGACATCCTGGCTCTTGGGGATTGGATGGAAGGCCGCAAGGAGTTTGTTTTCAACGACTTCGGCACAAAGACCCTCTTCGGCGAAGGAGCAACCAAGCGAACGCGCGTGATGTTTGGGTCCGCGACGAATGCTTCCTCGTTGGAGTCTGCGACCGCGCTCGCCGCGTGGTTGGATGAGCTGGGCCAGCCGGAGTTCGGTGAAGATTCCTGGGATGCTATCCGGCGCCGCGTCTCGCTCTACCGCGGGCGTATTCTGGGCACAACGACCCCCTACAGCTCCACCGGATGGTTCGTGCGTCGTCTTTACGAGCCGTGGAAGCGTGGCAGCAAGGACATCGACTTCATCCAGTTTGCGTCAACCGCTAACCCGAACTTTACTCAGGAGGAGTTCGATTCGATCCGCCGAGAGATGCAGCCCTGGAAGTTCGATCTCTTCTTCCGGGGGCAGTTATCGAAGCCGGCGGCGCTCATCTATAACGACTACCTGCCGGTTCCGCGAGAAGAGGGAGGGCACTTAGTAGAACCGATGCATCCGCCGTGGACCTGGGGGGTGACCCTCGGGATCGACTTTGGCGCGGTGAACACCGCTGTTGTGTGGATTGCCGAGGATCCCCATTCGGGGGATCTGTATGTCTTCAAAGCAGCGATGCTGGGTCGTAAGTCAACCGTGGACTACGCCGCGGCGGTGCGTTCGGAAAGCAAGAATCTGAACGTGATTGGGGCCTACGGGGGCGCTCCCGGGGAATCGCAGCAGAGAGCGGACTGGGCGGACGCCCGACTCGACGTGATGAAGCCGGCAGTTTCCGATGTCGAGGGCGGGATTGACCGCGTGGTATCTCTGCTTCTTACCAAGAGAATATTCTTTTGTAGAGATCTGCCGGAGGACTTCTTTACCGAGTTGACTACCTACAGTCGCAAGGTGGATGATAGCGGGGTTCCGGTGGAGGAGATACACAACAAGAACGCATTCCACTACATGGATGCGTTGCGGTACGGAGTGATTGGCGCTCTCAATCCGACGAGCCTCGTGCCGGCGGAGGAGGAGTTAGCTCAGTACTTCGGGTTCGCGCAGCGGGGATGGCGGGGCTAATGGGGACCTGGTCGAGGATTCATGGGGCGCTGACAGCCGGCGTGAGGACCTTCTGGTCCGCGTACAACAATGTGCGCGACCAGCAGCCGATCAACTTCTCTGTCCGCCAGGACCTCTACGAGAAGCGTTGGCAGTGGTACAACAATACCGCTTTCAAAGACCTCGAAGCGTGGCGTGGAGAGAAGTCCGAGATCGGACTTTACCGCTTCCACCGTTCGATCTACAACCCGACCTACCGGTTGGTGGAGTTCTACGTTACTTCCATCTATCCCGGTGTCCTGACCACGGATGCGCGGCGGATTCCGGACGGCACGCCGGTAGCGATCCCGCTTGCTCTTGATACGCCACAAAGTATTCGTGATTCTCTCGGGGTGATTTGGGAGTGGAGTAACTGGCAGGACAACAAGAGCGTCTTTCTACGCTACGCGGCCGCGACAGGAGACGTGCTCGTCAAGATCGTGGACGATCTAGAGCACCGGAAGGTTTACGCGCAGGTGATCTGGCCTGGGCTCGTCAAGAGCCTGGAGCTGGACCACGCCGGCAACGTGAAGAGCTACGAGTTGGAGTACAACACGGTCCTGCCGGGCGACCCGGATCAGCGGTTGCACAAGTACAACGAGATCGTGACCGGAGACACCGTGCGGTATACGCTCGACGATAAGCCACACGATCCGTACGGATACGGAGCTGAGCACGAGAATCCCTACGGTTTCGTGCCGGCGGTGTGGTGGCGGTTTGTGAACCTCGGTGGCACCTACGGCGCCCCTGCGATCTGGGCAACACAAACAAAGATTGGCATATTGAACGATCTCGCTTCGCTCCTGGCCGATCACGTCAGCAAGGTTGTGGACTCGCCGATCCTCATCTCCGGGGCCAGTTCCATCAAGCCCCTCGTGGCCTCGCGGGCAAGTCGTCAGCCGACCGATGAGATGGATCAGCCTCACCAGAAGCGGTATGAACTAAACGTCCTGACGGGAGCCGAGGGCGCTAGGATGCAGACGTTGGAGTTGACCATCGGCGAGGCTCTCAACTACTTCGAGAAGCTGCTAGACGAGGTTGAGAAGGATCATCCGGTCCTTTCAATGTACCGCGACATGCGGAAGATGACTCAGACGACCGGCCCCGCCGCGGACGCTCTGATTGGCGACGTGAAGAACATCTATGCTGAGAAGGCTGGCGCAGCGGACGTGCAGACAAAGAAGCTCTTTCAGATGGCGACCGCCATCGCTGGGTTTCGCGCATCGCGGGGCGACTGGGGGTCGCGGAGCTTGCTCGACTACAAGAGAAAGAAGTTCCTGCAGTTCGACCTGGATAGTTACGAGGCCGGCAAGCTCGACTTCGACATCGACATGCGTCCGCCGGTGCCACTGGGGCGTGGCGAGTTCTACAAGATCCTGAACGAGCAGGGCCTCTCGATCCAGTCTCTCCTGGCGGCAGGGATCCCGCTTGCGACTATCCTGAAGGATCAGGGGTGGGATGAGGCTCGTTTTAAGGAAGTTGAAGCTGACTTTGACAGTCCTATCGAGAAGCGGCTGGCTGAGATGAACCAGCCGAAGCAAACCGCGGATACAGGAGAAGGGGGCCGTGGCGGATCCAACAACCAGCCGGAATGAGTATCTGGGATTCGGTGAGTGTGCTATTTGTTTTGGAGTGATCGGCAGGTACCGAGTGAATCGTGTTACGATAGACCGGTGCCTGTGTTGTGGCCGTGAGTGGCAGTGTCGTGACGGACAGCGGAAGTGGGAGCTGCTGGAACGAGGACGCAGGGTATTTGAGTGCGACTGATTTCGGAATATTATCTCGGAGGAGAGACTATGGACACGGACCAGAAGCCTTCAGTGGAAGAGCAGAAGACTGAGGATAAGCTGCCGGAGAAGACTGAGAAACCGCCGGAGAAGACTATTGATTCCACGGAGGAGCTGGAGGCAATCAAGGCTGAGTTGGAGCAGGCAAAGGGCGAGTTGAAGAAGATTGCCGCCGAGCGCAAGGCCGCGGAGGAAGCGGAGTTGGCAAAGCGCGGTGAGTTCGAGAAACTCGCAGCCGATAAGGCGAAGGAAGCGGAAGAGGCCAAAGCGGAGCTGGAAAAGCAGAAGAAGCTCACCGAGGAGCTGGCGAAGCAGTTCCGCAAAGGCATCGAGGAGATGAAGGCAAGGCTGCCGGATTCCCTGAAGGCGCTTTACCCGTTCGGTGAGCGGTTGTCTGAAGAGGAATTGACAAAAGCTTACGAATGGCTGACAAAGGCGGTTCGGGTGGATCCCAAAGGGGCACCGGCGGTAGGTCCGGGGCCGAAACCGAGTGGAGGACCGGGAGCCATCCCGGACGAGGTGATCCGGCGGGAGATGCGGCGATACGGGCGCAACTTCTGACGGAAGGTCACAGGAGGTTGTGGAATGGCGGATCTGACTCTTGTTGACAGCACTCTGCCCATCGACATCGTGAATGCCATCGATTCTCAGCAGTTCGACGGCCTTCCGGCAGAGGAGGCTCTGACCGCCGGGATGGTAGTTCGCGTGGTTCCCTCGGGAGCTACCGGCGGCTACATCACCAAGGCGAATGCGACGAACAACACCGAGGCTTCCGTTTTCGGCATTTGCCGGAAGACGGTATCCATCGGGCAGGCGCCAACGGTCATCCTGCGGGGGCTGCTGGACGGGTACAACTTGGACGACCTGGACTACTGGGCTCCGGTCTACCTGAGCGACACGGACGGTCTGCTGGCAGATGCCCCCGGCACGGTGCGCCGGATGATCGGGCGGGTTGTCCCGCGCATCACCGGCAAGATCGGCGTTGCGCCGGACAAGTTGCTCTACGTCAATTGCTTTTGGGCATGGGGCGTGGATCCGTATGTGGATGATCGTCTCGACGACGCGATCAACACTGGAGACGCGACTTCGGACGGCGTTGTTGATGCCCTGCGCGAAATGGTACAGGTTCTTGGCCTCGGCGCGGCGGCTTAGAAGGAGGTCCAGGAATGCCGAACGTGATTCCTTACGGTTTTGAAACCATCGCGCACGTCATCGACGACCGGCTGATTACCGAGGTCGGGATCGAAGAGGTCGCGACGGCTACCCGGATCAGCATGGAACTGCACAACCGGGTGATGAACAACTTGCTTGACATCTTCGTGATGGAGACGACCGACTACAAGCGTCGGTTCCTGACTCCGCACCACGCTTCGTTGCAGCCGATTGATCCCGAAACTGGGCGCGCGTTGCCCGGCCGGGTGGGTGGGCACTACGACGTAGGCTGGCCGATGAAGGCCGGCGCCTATGCCCTGGCGCGCACCTTCCGCGCCGTGCAGAAGATGACGATGCGGGAGCTGGTTCGCCGCGTGCTCACAATGCAGGAAGCCGACCGGCGCTGGGTGAGAACCCATCTTCTCGCTGCCCTGTTCACGAACGTTTCGTGGACATTCACTGACGAGGAGTACGGTGACGTTACGGTCTACCCACTCGCCAACAACGATACTGTAACCTACTTCAAGAAGGGTGACGCGGACACCCCTTCGACTGACAATCACTTCTTATCCCAGGCCAATAATCTGGGAGACGGCACCGACAACATGCTGAAGAAGTTGGCCGATACGCTTCGGGAACATCCGGAGAACGGTGACGGTGAGGTTGTGGCGTTCGTTCCGACCAACCTTGAAGATGAGGTTATGGGACTCGCCTTGTTCAACGACAAGATCGACCCCAACATCCGTTACGGCAGCGCCAGTGACATCCTCTCGGGCACGGCGCCCGCCCTTGGGATTGGCGAGTTGATTGGTTACGATGCTTACTCCCGCACCTGGGTCTACCGGTGGGATGTGATGCCGAGTAACTACATCATCGCCACCGTCCTGGGGGGCGAGAAGCCTTTGGCGATGCGGGTTCACCGAAACCCCTCGTGGCGAGGGTTCTTCGAGGACTACCAGCGCGAGGATGCGCCGTTCACTGAGGTCCAGTACAAGCGCGAGATGGGCCTTGGCGCCTGGAACCGCGTAGGGGCTGCGATTGGTCAGGTTTCGGACGCGAATGCAACCTACGACATTCCGTCCGGCTACAACTACTCGACGCTTCCCGGCTAGTTCGGAAGTGCTGTTACGAGAGGGGGCGCTTGGTTTTCCCCACCGGGCACCCCTTCTCGTAGAGGAGGATCATGGCATCAGCAGTCGTTATCGCCGCCCGCAAGCAGGCGGCTTTCGCGAAACTCATTGAAGGCAGCAGGACGTTGGCGGAACGTTTCGGGGTTAAGTTCAACCTGCCTGAACCCGGTGGAGGGGTCTACGGGGAAAACCTTTTCGTGGCACGGATGGACTACATCGCTGACTTGATAAATGCTATTGCCGAGGAGATTGGTCCACCCATTTTGGAGATTCCGGAACCCCCGCGACGCCCCCGCGGTCGTCCGCCAAAGAACCGGGAGGTGTAGGTTGGCCTTCACTCGCGCTGACATGGTTCTGTACTTGGACAGCCGATTCTCCGAACTGGCAAGCGAACTTTCTTTCTCGGCGCCGGATACCCTGCATGATAGCTACATGAGCGCCATTGACGACGCGCTTGCTGCCTACGGGGTTAGCTACGACAATCTGTCCTCCGGGTCAGTCAGGGTTGCGGACGTGCCTGGCTTCAAGGCGCTATTGCGCTACTATGGACTGCGCCTCTTACTGGAACGTGCCGCTGGTCGGGTAGACATCCGCACGGAGCATCCGGCGCCGCACAAGAGCTGGTCACAGATGAGCACCCAGATCCTCAAGTTGATGGAAGAAGCTCGCGCCGAGGCACAGGCTGCCGGTTACGACCTGCCGGATCCGAAGCAGGCATCCCTTCAGCTAGGGATGGTAACGATCCCGCTCGATACGGCGGAGCCGGCGAGTAACTACGATGGTTGACGAGATCGCGACACAGATTGCAGGCGGGTCCGGTTACTCGATAAAGATCGGGGGCCTGGACGATCTGAGGAACGGGCTGCAGGTGCTCAAGACTGCCCTGACAGACTGGGTGCCGTTCTGGCGCTACGTGGCGATACCGCACCTTGTATCGCAGACAGAGAAGCGTTTCGCGGAGCACGTTACCCCCTGGGGCGCTTCGTGGCAAGGTCTGAGTGAGCGCTACCTGAAGTCCGGGAAGAAGGTGGGTCGTCGTGACGACGGAGAGGTTCGTTTTCCGGGTGCAGATGACATCCTGAAGCGTACCGGATCACTTTACGAGGCGTTGACTGAGGTTACCGATCATACGATCCGGCGCGTCGAACGACGATGGATGGAATACGGAGTTGAGGACTGGCCCGATAGGCGCGCGGCGGCATCGATGTACGGCGGGGAGCAGGCGGGCAGTGGAGCTTTCGAGAATACCCCGGCACGTCCGTTCCTTGGCCTGAGCGATGATGACATAGAGTTTGTCGGAAGGCGAATGCTGGATCGTATCGAGGAGGCGTTGGGTGTCATACCTTAAGTCCACAACTGAAATCTGGGATCAGGTCTACAACATCCTGAAGAACGACGCGACACTCAATGCCAAGGTCGGCACCTGGAGTAAGCAACTCAAGGACGCGATCCCGGATAACTGCGACCTTTCGAGGTTGAACTTCCCGATTCTGTGCGTAGCTTATCCGTCTGACGGCACCGTGCGCGAGTTGCGGATCGTGAAGGTGGATTCCGTCGAGAAAGAGGTCACTTACCTGTGGGTTGTCCTCTGCGCCAGGGTTTCAGCCACGCAGGCGACAGCGCACGAGATGGCGACGAAAGAAGCTCTGGGGCTGGCCGAAAGAGTGGTTGCTATTGTGCGAGGGAATCGTAATCTTTCCTACGGAGGAAACGCGGCTGCGGAGTTGTGTCGCGTAGACCGCATTCTGGTCCGCACGGTACGCAGTGCCCTTGACGAGAAGGGGATCTACGGGGCCGCGGCCGTGCAGTTGTTGGTGATCAACGAGCAGTAGGAGTTTCCGTCAACTACTCCCCCCTAAAGGGAGAAGCTTGTCCTTCCAGTTTTCGGGCCTGCACCCCGCCTCAGAGAGGGACGGAGGTACATTGGGTTGGTTGGCTACAACCGCAAGCACGGACTTGTGTGCAGGACTCACCGTGTAAGAGAATTATAACGCATCCAACGGAAAGATGCATACCCGTCTTTTCCTCTCCCCCTTAAAAGGGGGAGTATCCAGACGGAGGTTTCCATGAAACTGATTCGACGGTTCGCGATTCGTATGGAAAGCGACAGGGACGAGTTGGAGATCCCGGACGGGCCGGTTCTGACAAAGGGCCGTCCGGTGGCAGTGTCGGACAGTGAGTTTCTAGCCGGTTTCGACGCGGGTGAGCTTCCGGACGTGCGGGAGTACCCCCCGTTGATCGATCCGGCCGGTTGATGTGGTTGAGGGGCCTGGCAGGCTCCTGGAGGTTGAAATGGCAAATACGATTGTCAGGCCCGCAAGTCCGGTTTACCGGCAACTAGAGTTCTCTCCGGTCTACGCGCCCGAGGTGTCATTTGGTGTTCCCGCCACGTTCGCATCCCCGCCGCTTGCCGTAGATTCGATCAATTCCGGGGAAATATACCTCGATCCGAATATTCAGGAAAAGAGGGTCGTAGGGCGGGAGGTGGATCGTCAGGGTGGCGTGCTCCGAGCGGGGATTGATCACCTTGGGTTTGACGTGCGTTCCTACCACTTCATCCGCTACGCAGTGCGTGACATTGTTGGTGGATTTTGGGGTTACACGAATGCTCTGCAGAGCTTGACGATGCAGGGCGGCGCGTACTCCGGCTATCCGGATACGCAAGACCAGATTAAGCTGTGGGGCTGTAAGATCGACAGCCTGGAGTTAATTCAGGAATGGAGCCCCGATGGATCAGCCCTAGAGGCCACCGCTACAATCATGGCAGTGGGGGGCTCACCATTGTCCAGCAGCATCCCCGCTGTCAACCCCGGCACGCCCGGGAACAAGGCGTGGGCGAGGAAGATGTCCTACCACGCCGCTGGCATGGTAATGCTTGCTCGGGGCGACGCGTCTCCGTTCGCTAACATCCCGCTGGGAATCCGAAGTTACACCCTGCGGATCAAAAACAACCTGCAGTACGTGACCTATGGCGACCTGACTGCCAATATGTTGGCTGGGCGCGGCGGCACGATCATTGCATCCAACTACGGACTCCGAGAGGCATACGCTCTCCGTGAAGGTGAAGAAGAGGTCGAGTTCGAGGCAACCACTGAGGTTCCACTAAAGTGGGGGGATGAACTCTATGACTTCGTGATGGGTGACTGCTACATCCCACCGACTCTTTCCGGGTCGATTGTCTATACGGATCCGTGCGCCCCCGCGCAGAGTGGCGCTCAGGTTCTTAGCTTAACCATCGGCAACCTAGTCATTGATACTAGTGATGGGATGCGATACACGTACAGTGCTGAAGATGCGAACGGGGAGCCGGTCCACATCTACACCATTCGTGCGAAGAAGTACGATGTTCGTTACCCGTCAGTGGTGATTGCCAATGTATAAGAGGAGGGTTCCATGTTGATTCATTCTCCGCTCAAGCGGAAGGTCAAGATTGGTGATGCCGAGTTCGTTTTGGACGTTACCTTCCAGGCGAAGCTGGCGTTCTTGCGGTGCACGAAGACCATTCCTGGAAGCGACGACGTTGAAGTTGACCTAGGAGCGATGATTGAGGCATTGGCTCAGCAACGCATCGTCATCGGATGGAGTAACGTCAAGATGGTCGGTGATGATGGAAACGAGATAGAGTTGCCGTTCAATTACGAGAATCTCGGCCTGCTTCCGATTGAGACGTTGACCGCGCTAGCAATGAAAGCGTCAGAGATTGCGGGATCGGGAAACGCGAGCGGCTCCGAGAGCAAGTAGAGACATTGTGGCGGGGCGGTTCGGTAACGGATCCAGAGCCGTCCATTGTGATTGACCAACTGATGCAACGGTATCACTACGGATCCGTTGCATCGTTGCTTTCGGAGCCTGCCGAGTTGATAAACGACTTCCTGGAGATCATGTCTACTGAGGGCAAACTGGAGGCGGAAGAGCGGCGCAAGGCGAGAGAGGCGCAGCGAAGGCGGGGATAAGATGCCCAACCCTCTAAATCTCACTATCAACATCAGTGTCGGCGGTAACGCGGCTGAGCAGATTCGCGAGATCGAGTCTTCCGTGCGCGGATTGGCCCGCGCCGCTGCGGAGGGCGTGCGGGCTACCAGGTCCAGCACGCAGAGTGAGGAAGGAATAATCCGCAAGCGACTTGCTTCCCAGGCAAGCCTCAACCGCCAACTAAATCGGGAGCGTGCGAATCAGATTGCGGCAGACCAGAAGACTATCCGGGCCCTTATAGTAGCAAATTATAAGCAAGAGGAGAAAGACAGGAGAGACGAAGCCAGGAAGAAGGAGCGAGAGAGTAAGGCTGAGATAGCAAGGATTCGGAAAGCTCACAGCGACATGATTGCCCGTCGTCGCGAGGAACGCTACGCGTTGATGGACACAGCGATGCTGCTGCGTTCCGTAGCGACGACTGCCGGGCTTGCGGGCGCCAGCCTTCTGGCGTTCTTCAGCATCCCCGCGAAGGCTGGGATCGAGCTGAACGATACGCTGCGGGCAGCGGAGTCTGCCCTGAAGCGCGTGATGAGCGCAACAGGAGACAGGTCGATGTCTCCGCGCGAACTCATAAAGCGGATCCAGTACCAGGCTGTCATCTCGCCTATCGAGACGGCCGCGTTGGTGGAGTTCGCGAAGCAGTACACGGGTGCAGGCGCGGGTAGGCTGAAGGCGGCGGATGTTCCTCGTGAGCTCGCTATCCTGTCAGATGCGGCCGCAGTGCTGGCGGAACAGACCGGAGGAGGGCACACACAACTCTTCAAGCGGCTCGGAAGGGCCTACATGGTGGCTCGTTCGCGTGAGGCGATCAACCAGCGTGTCCTGAACCAGCTCGCTAGAGCCGGCATTCCAGTTAACGAGTTGTGGCGCACGGAGACAGGGAAGTCCGCCGCGGACTTGTGGTATCGCGCCCAGAGGCCCGGAGGGGTTCCCGCGGAACAGGTAATGCCGATCCTGTCGCGTGGGATGGAGAGGATGTTTGGTGGGGCGACCCTGCAGGCATTAGGCAAGAGTTCCATCGCGTTGTGGGAGGCGCTCAAGGACACGTTAGTTCAGATTGCCGGCACGTTATATGGCCCCCTGCAGTACGGCTTGACTAGTGTCTTGAAACTCGCCTTGTCACTGTCACGTGCCTTCGAGATGCTCCCACCGCCCCTGCAGACGCTAGCGTCCATCATAGCCTCACTGACAGCATTGATTGGATCGCTAGCTGGAGTGATCACGTTGGCTGGCGCGGGTATCCTCGGCCTCGCGTCGATGGTAACGGTTGGCCTTGCCGGCCTGCCGGAGGCGATTGGGGTCCTCTCCACGTTGGCGCCAAAGAGCTTGCTGCTGAGGAGTCTTTCGGCTCGACTCGGCGGCGGAAAGCTCATCGAGACGCTGGCTGGAGTTAAGAGTAAAGTTCCCGGATTGGCCGCTGGTGGCATCCACCACGGAGTATCTCTTGTAGGCGAACAAGGTCCGGAACTCCTGATCGGCAACGTCGTGGTACCGCTCAATAAGGTGAAGGGGTACGCGACGGGCGGGGTGATTCCGCCTGCGTCCAGTGGGCCGAGGCCGACCGCAAAGGCAGTCGTGGACGCTATCGAGGCGAGTTTCAGCGAGGCAATAAAGAACAATCCAATCTCAGTCGGCAGCATTAAGCCAAAGGCTAGGAACTCTCTGAGAGAATTGTTCGGCACCCTCCTATCTTCACTCAAGACGCTTGGCACAACGGCCATAGGTCGTGGATTCACCCCGATTGCCGCGATTCCGACAGATCGGATTCTAGGGGGTTTGAGGTCAGCTGGAGCGTGGATTGCAGGAACGGCGTCTGGAATAATAGCGGCGAGGGTTCTGCGCGGAATCGGGCAAGCCATCTTGAGGGCACTGATCGTGCTCGTACGCGGAATGACGTGGATTTCCATGTTCGTGCGCCCCCTGGCTGTGATCCTTGGCGTCGGCCTCGGCCTGCTCATCATTCGTGCGATCCGTGGCGCTGGCGAGTTCATCCAAGCCCACGGCGGCGTTGTCGGCGCGGTGAAAGCACTTGGAGCAGGTATTGGGCGCACGCTCAAAGCATTGGGAAGAGGCTTAGTGAACGCCCTCCTTATCGAGCCATGGAACTGGTTCGTAGATGCGCTTGGGTGGGCTACCGGTAAAAAAAATCCCCGGTGGAAGATAAAGCCGCTTGGAAGCAATGCTCCTGCTCCCGAAGGGAGTGAAGCGGGCACCTCTCGGCAGCGTAATTGGTATCCCACTCGTGCTCCTGGAGTGTGGAGCCCTACGGGGGGTTACGGCGGCCGCATGGCGCCCCAGCACCGGGCCGGTGGAGGTCCGGTGAAGTACGGCCACCCCTACGTGGTGGGTGAGAAGGGGCCGGAGTTATTCGTGCCGTGGGCTTCCGGAATCATCCACGCGAACCCGAGACTTTACGACAAGATGGCAGGGCTTCTACGCCCGAACTCGCCAGCCGGCGAGTTGCTTAAAAAGCTTAAAAACGCCATTCAGGCATTCTCGTCTAGAATCGCGCGAAAGCTGAGGCCGAGGGCTGGCGGTTCCCGCGGCGGCGGGGGGTTTGGCGGCGGCAGCTTCGGCGGCGGCAGCTCCGGGGGGGGCGGCGCAGGCCGCGGATTCATCCACGAGTACCCGAAACCAAGCACGCCGTGGCCGAGGGCTCCACGCATCCACGAGTACCCGAAACCAAGCACGCCGTGGCCGAGGGCTCCACGCATCCACGAGTACCCGAAACCAAGCAC
>Ga0116180_1002206_pt1 | contig 15536 bp, 18 predicted proteins | sample AD_UKC073_MetaG_FD_89804 | JGI IMG/M metagenome (GOLD analysis project Ga0116180, IMG submission 89804) | Active sludge microbial communities of municipal wastewater-treating anaerobic digesters from USA - AD_UKC073_MetaG | ecosystem: Engineered > Bioreactor > Anaerobic > Digestate | place: USA...
CCAGCTTGCTATTCACGAAGATGAAGGCCTGCTTGATGCCGCGGGTCTTGAGCACCTGGTGGATGGCGCGGCGCTTGTCCTCGTCATTGGCGCTGTAAAACCGCTGCTCCACGGTGGAGGCGGTCTCGTTCGGCCGCGCCACCTCGATGGTGACCGGGTTCTGCAGGTAGCTGTTGGCCAGGCGCTTGATCTCGTGCGAGAAGGTCGCGGAGAACAACAGGGTGGTGCGCTGCTTGGGCAGGTAGGACAGGATGCGCTGCAGGTCGGGCAGGAAACCGATGTCGAGCATGCGGTCGGCCTCGTCGAGCACCACGTACTCCACCTGGTTCAGCACCGCGTTCTTGGCCTCGATGTGGTCCAGCAGCCGCCCCGGCGTGGCCACCAGCACCTCGACGCCGCGCTTGAGCTCCAGCGTCTGGGGCTTCATGTCCATGCCGCCGAACACCACGGCGCTGCGCAGGTTGGTGTACTTGGCATAGAGCTTGACCTGCTGGGCGACCTGGTCGGCCAGTTCGCGCGTGGGCAGCAGCACCAGGGCGCGCACCGGATGGCGCGCGGGTGATGTGGAGCTGTTTTCGTGCTTGAGCAACCGGTGGAGCAGGGGCAGCGAGAAGGCGGCGGTCTTTCCGGTTCCGGTCTGGGCGGCACCCATCACGTCCTGACCCGTCATGACAACGGGAATGGCCTCGGCCTGGATCGGCGTCATGGACTCGTAGCCCATTTCGGCCACGGCGCGCGCCAGCGGCTCGGCCAGCGAAAGATTGGAAAAGGAGGATGTCATTTAGCCCAGTATTGTCTCACTCAGGGCAAACCCTGCCAAACGCAAGCGTGGCGCTGGTCCGACAGTGCCGGCGCCACGCGGCCGTCGCTACGCTTTCAATAGCGTTAAATGGCTATCCGACGCTGGGATAGGGTCGTTTATTACAGATTCTTCGTGCTGAAGGTGTCGCAGGCCTTGACGCTGCCGTTCTGCAACCCGTTGTTGAACCAGCGGGTGCGCTGGGCACTGGTGCCGTGCGTGAAGCTTTCGGGCACCACATAGCCCTGGCTTTGCTTCTGCAGGGCATCGTCGCCGATGCGCGCAGCCGCGTTCATGGCCGACTCGACATCGCCGTTCTCCAGAATCTGCCGCGCGTTCTGCGCATGGTTGGCCCAGACGCCGGCAAAACAGTCGGCCTGCAGTTCCAGCCGAACGCTCAGCGCGTTGTACTGCGCCGGGCTGACCTTGGCGCGCATCTGCTCCATCCTGGCGCTGATGCCCATGAGGTTCTGCACGTGATGGCCCACCTCGTGGGCGATCACGTAGGCCTGGGCAAATTCGCCGGGCGCGCCCAGCTTGTTCTTCAGCGTTTCGTAGAAGCCCAGGTCGATATAGACCTTGCGGTCCGCCGGGCAGTAAAACGGACCCATCGCCGCCTGCCCGGTGCCGCAGGCGGTGGGTGTGGCGCCGCGAAACAGCACGAGACGCGGATCCTGGTATTTCGCGCCGCCCTTGGCAAAGATGTCGGTCCACACGTCCTCGGTGTCCGCCAGAACCGTGGAGACGAACTTGGCCATGCGGTCATCGGCCGGCGGTTTGTGCGCCGGCATCTGCTGCACCTGCGCAGGAGGCGCACCGCCCCCGCTGAGCAGGCCCAGAATCGTCAGCGGATTGATGCCGAAGGCCCAGCCGCCAATCAAGGCGATGACGATCGTTCCGATGCCAATCCCCCGCCCCCCGACCAGGCCGCCCAGGCCACCACCCCCACCGCCGCCACCGCCATCGCGGCGGTCTTCGACGTTGTCCGATTCCCGGTTGCCTTCCCATTTCATGCCCGCACTCCTCACGCAGCCGCGCTGCGATACATTTGCCCGATGGTAGTCTCACCGCCCCCGATCCGAGCGCGCACCCCCAGTGTGCTGATGACCGGCTTCGATGCGTTCGGTGGCCAGGCCTTGAACCCAAGCTGGCTGGCCGTTCAGGCTCTGCATGGGCGGCGCATCGCCGGCCACCGGGTGGTGGCAGCCCAGCTGCCGACGGCTTTTGACAAGGCAACGCAGCAGCTGCAGACGCTGATGACGGCCCACCGTCCGGCGCTGGTCATCTGCGTGGGCCAGGCCGGCGGGCGCGAGGCACTCTCGCTGGAGCGCGTGGCCATCAACCTCATCGACGCCCGCATCGCCGACAACGCCCTGGCCCAGCCCGTCGACGAGCCCGTGGTGGCCGGCGGCCCTGCGGCGTACTTCAGCACCCTGCCAGTGAAAGCGATGCGGGTGGCGCTCCAGCGCCAGGGGCTGGCTGCGGAGGTGTCACAGACGGCAGGCACTTTTGTCTGCAACCAGGTGTTCTACGGACTGATGCACTTCCTCGCCACGCAGCGCGGCTGGCGCCGGGTTCGCGGCGGTTTCATCCATGTGCCCTGGCTGCCGGAACAGGGCACGCCGTCGATGCCGCTGGAGGACATCGTCCACAGCCTGCGGCTGGCGGTGCGCGTGGCGCTGACCACGGTGCAGGACCTGCACATCGCGGCCGGCCAGACCCATTGATCTAGCGCACGCCCCTTCGCTACAGTCGGGCCATGGCCGATCTCTCACCCGAATCCCGCGTACTCGGACCCTCCGAGACCGCCGCCGCCCTGCCCTGGCCCGCGCTGCTCCAGGCATTGGTGCAGTTGCTGCTCGATGACCAGGTTCATGTGCCCGCGCGGCTGGTGCAGCCCTTGCCCGGTGGCGGCAGCCTGTTCGTCATGCCAGCGCACGACGCCCACATTGCCATCACCAAGCTGATCACGTTCACACCCGCCAACACAGGCAGTGCTCGCCCCACCATCCAAGGCGACGTGATCGTCACCCACGTGGCCACCGGCACGCGCGCGCTGTTGCTGGACGGTCCCACCGTCACCGCGCGCCGTACGGCGGCCGTCTCTGCGCTGGCGGCCCAACGGCTGGCTCCCCGGCCAGAAGGCCCCTTGCTGATCGTGGGCGCCGGCGTGCAGGGACGCGCCCATCTGGATGCGTTTGCCGATGTCCTGGACGTCAAAGCGGCGGTGATTGCCTCGCGCAGCGAGGCCAGCGCAGACGCGCTGGCCCTTCACGCGCAGGCGCGCGGCCTGCGCGCTGAAATCACGACCGACCCGGACGCCGCGCTGGCCGACTGCCCGCTGGTCGTGACCTGCACACCGGCCAGCGGCGTGGCCCTGCGCGCCCTGCCCGGCCACGGGCATTTCATTGCCGCCGTCGGCGCCTTCACACCGACGATGGTGGAGCTCGCGCCGGCCCTGTGCCGTCATGTCGCTCACACCGGGCGGGTGGTCGTGGACACGCCGCAGGCCTTGCACGAAGCCGGCGACCTGCTGCAGGCGGGACTGGACGTGAGCCGCCTTGAATCCCTGGCCGATGTGGTGCGCATCGAAGCCGCTTTTCACGACGCCGACGCGCAGGCCGGGCCGGTGCTGTTCAAGAGCTGCGGCTGGGCCGGCTGGGACCTGGCCGCCGCCCGCTGTGCCCTGCAGACTTTGGCCGGGTCGGCCAAGGGTCGCTGAGAGCGGACTGTTTCAGGCCTTGGGCAGCGTGACGCCGCGCTGGCCCTGGTACTTGCCGCCGCGGTCCTTGTACGACACCTCGCAGACATCGTCCTTGTCACTCTCGAAGAACAGCACCTGCGCGCAGCCTTCGCCGGCATAGATCTTCGCGGGCAGCGGCGTGGTGTTGGAGAATTCCAGCGTCACGTAGCCCTCCCACTCGGGCTCGAACGGCGTGACGTTGACGATGATGCCGCAGCGCGCGTAAGTGCTCTTGCCCAGGCAGATCGTCAGCACGTTGCGCGGGATGCGGAAATACTCCATCGTGCGCGCCAGCGCAAAACTGTTCGGCGGGATGATGCAGACGTCCTCGTTGAAATCGACGAAGCTCTTCTCGTCAAAATTCTTCGGGTCCACCACGGTGCTGTGGATGTTGGTGAACACCTTGAATTCCGGCGCGCAACGGATGTCGTAGCCATAGCTGCTGGTGCCGTAGCTGACGATCTTGTGCCCGGCGGCGTCCTGGCGGATCTGGCCGGGCTCGAAAGGCTCGATCATGCCGTGCTGTTCGGCCATGCGGCGGATCCATTTGTCGCTTTTGATGCTCATCGTTCACTCCTGCGGCGCCATTGTAGGCGGCGCCCAGCCCCATGCGGGTGCATACCGGAACGTCAACAGGTGCCATCTGCGCGGCACCACACGCGTGTCACGGGAATGATTCATGCTTGCCATCCAGACCCAAGGAAAGGTGCTTATGACGCGAAAGAACAGGATATTCGGCCTCGGCCTGCTGGTGGCGGCCTGGGGACCCCAGACCCTGGCACAGGGCAATTCGGCGGCGCTGACACCGAACATGACGGTGAACGACCCCTGCCGCGCCGAGGTTTCGAGGTTCGAGCAGACCATCGGTTTCATCCGCCAGACCCAGGGCAATCAGGCGGCAGCCGAACTCAAGGAGAAGCTGTTGCCGGCGAAGACCGAGAACGACATCCTGTTCAAGGACGGCTACTGCGGCCTGGCCGCCTACCTGCGCGAGAAAAAACTGACCCGGTGACGCTACGCTATTTGAAGCAAACAATGACCACCCTGCGCTGGGATAATGCCTTTTTCACCCTGAAATGATGGTTTTTTCCACCAGCCGGTCGTCGCCGAGCACGATCATCGCGAACAGCAGCTCGTCGAGCGTCTGCGCCTGCGCGGTGCGGCGCGCCAGCAGCGGCGTGGCGGCCGGGTTCAGCACGATGAAGTCGGCCTCATGGCCCGGCTGCAGGTTGCCGACCACGCCACCCAGGCCCAGTGCCTGCGCCGCTCCTGCGGTGTGCTGCCACCACAGGTGCTGCGGGCTCAGGCTCAGGCCGGCCTTGGTCTGGCCCTCGCGCCCGGCGGTATAGGCCGCGAGCATGGTGTGGAACGGGCTGAAGCTGGTGCCGCCGCCCACGTCGCTGGCCAGCCCGTAGCGGAAACCCACGCGCTCCGCACCCGCGTAGTCGAAGAATCCGCTGCCCAGGAACAGGTTGCTGGTGGGGCTGACGGCTGCCGCCGTGCCGGTGTCGCGCATCAACGCGCGGTCGTCGTCGTCGAAGTGGATGCAGTGCGCATAGACCGCGCGCTCGCGCATCAGCCCATGGTCGTCATACACCGCCAGATACGAGCGCGAGGCCGGAAACAGCTCACGCGCCCAGCGCACTTCATCGAGGTTCTCCGACACATGCGACTGGATCCACACGTCGGGGTAGCGCGCCGCCAGCTCGCCCGCGCCCGTCAGCTGCGCCTCGCTGCAGCTCGGCGCAAAGCGCGGCGTGATCGCGTAGCCCAGCCGGTCCACGCCGTGCCATTGCTTGATCAGCGCCTCGGTGTCGATCAGGCTCTGTTCGGTCTGGTCGCGCACGCCGTCGGGACTGTGGCGGTCCTGCAGCACCTTGCCGGTGATCAGGCGCAGGCCACGCTGGCGGGCCTCGGTGAACAAGGCATTCACCGAGGTCGGGTGCGAGGTGGCAAAGGTCAGCGCGGTCGTCACGCCGTTGCGCGCGAGTTCGTCCAGAAAGAAGGTCGCCACGTCGGTGGCGTAGGTCGCCTCGGAAAACCGCGCCTCGTGCGGAAAGGTGTAGTGCTCCAGCCAGGGCAGCAGGCCCTCGGCCGGCGAGCCGATCACGTCGGTCTGCGGGTAGTGGATGTGCAGGTCGAGAAAACCCGGCGCGAGGATGCGCCCGGGCAGATGTGTCACCGGCACGCCGGGGAAGCGGGCCACTAGCGCGTCATGGTCGCCCACCGCGATGACCACCCGCTGGCCCGCCGCGTCGGACCCGGTGACGAGCAGGCCGTCCGTGTCAAAAACGGCACGGCCGTCGTCGTCAAATCGCAGGAGGGAGGCGCGCCAGGCTTTCATGCGCCTATTTTGCGATGCGTCCCTGCACACCGGATACGAGAAAGTTCATAGTGAGTATCTGCTCGTCCGTCATCGCCTGGCCCTTGGGCACCACCTCGCGGCCCTCGTTGTCGACGATGGGGCCGGAAAAAGGCTTGAGGCGGCCGCTGGCGATGTCCTTCTGGCGCGCCAGCACCTCCGCCTGCACCGCCTTGGGCACCTTCGATCCAAAATCGCCGACCCGGATCATGCCCTCCTTCACGCCGCCCCAGACCTTGCCGCTGGTCCATGTGCCATCAACCACCGCCCGAATGCGCCGCGTGTAGTAGTCGCCCCACTGGTGCGTCACCGCCACGATCTGCGCGTCGGGCGCCACCTTGCGCATGTCGGAGTGGTAGGCCACGGCCAGCTTGCCGCGCTCCTGGGCGGCCGTCATCACCGCCGTGCTGCCGGTGTGAAAGGCGATCACGTCCACGTTCTGGTTGAACAGCGCCATGGCGGCGTCGCGCTCCTTCGGCGGGTCGAACCAGGCGTTGAGCCACACCACCTTGACTTGCGCCTTCGGGTTGACCGAGCGCATGCCCAGCGTAAAGGCATTGATGCCCTGCAGCACCTCCGGAATCGGAAAGCCCGCCACGTAGCCCGCCACGCCGGTCTGCGTCATGCGGCCGGCGGCGATGCCCGCCAGGTAGCGACCCTCGTAGTAGCGCGCGTTCGCGGCCGCGACGTTGTCCGCCGCCTTGTAGCCGGTGATCGACTCGAACTTCACGTCCGGAAATTCCTTCGCCACCTTCAGCGTGGGCTCCATGTAGCCGAAACTGGGTGTGAAGATGATCTGGTGGCCCTGGCGCGCCAGGTCGCGGATCACGCGCTCGGCGTCGGCCCCCTCGGGAACGTTTTCGACGAAGGTGGTCTTCACCCGGCTGCCCAGCGCGGCTTCGACGGCCTTGCGGCCCTCGTCGTGCTGCTTCGTCCAGCCCGCGTCGGTAATCGGCGAGACATAGACAAAGCCGGCCTTGACGGGTTCACCGGTGGGCTTTGGCTGCGAAAAAACGGGAAGGGAAAAACAGACGGCCGCGAGCGCCAAGGCGCCCGCCGGCACGAGGTTTTTGTACATGGTGTTCCTCTACATGGCCCCGGATGACTGAAAAAGCAAAAGGCTGCCGGGGCAGCAGCCTTTGAACTGGATTTTACCCGGGGCAGCCCACCGGGCATGGTCGCTCGCAGCTAACCCCCGTGCGCATGCTGGTGGTGCGCATCGGGCACATGGGCGTGCGCGTGCCGCATCGGATCGTGCTGGTGCCAATGGCTGTGCGGGCCCGCCGGCAGGGGGTCGTGATGATGCAGGTGGTGGCCGTCGTCGTGCGTGTGGGCGTGCTCGTGATCCATGGCCGGGTGCTCGTGGGTGTGGGCGTGGCGCTCCAGCAGGTGCAGCAACACGCCGGCCAGCATCAGCGCGGCGCCCGCCCACCACAGCGGCCCGGCGCCGCGCTCGCCCAGCGCCCATGCCGCCGCCGCGCCGAAGAACGGCGCCAGCGCAAAGACCGAGCCGGTACGCGCCGCACCAAAGCTGCGCTGCGCCAGCAGGTACAGGCGCAGGCTCAGGCCGTAGCCCGTGGCGCCCACCGCCATCAGCCCCGCGGCCTGCGCCCCGCCCGGCAGCGGCTCGCCGCTCAGGGCGGCCACCAGGCCCGCACAGGTGGCCCCCATCGCCGCCTTGGCCAGCACCACCTGGCCGGGGTCGCGTTCGGCCAGCGGGCGCGACCAGGCGTTGTCCAGCCCCCAGGCCGCCGTGGCCACCAGCACCGCCAGCAGGCCCCACATGCCCACCGCGCCGCTGGCGCGCTGGTCCAGCACCAGCGCCACGCCACCGCCCACCAGCAGGGCCATCGCCGCAGCCACGCGCCGGTCCAGCGTCTCGCCATAGAAGCGCCAGGCCAGCACGGCGGTGAACACGGCTTCGAGCGTCAGCATCAGCGACGCGCTGGTCCCGCTGGTGCGCTGCAGCCCCCAGGCCAATGCCACCGGCCCCACCAGCGCACCCGCGATCGCCATCCGCACCAGCCGCCCCAGGTCGCCCCGGCGCAGCCTCGCCTCGCGCGTGGCCGGCTGGCGCAGCAGCGCCCCAGCACCGGCTGCGCCCGCATACAGCAGCGCCGCGGTGGTGAACGCGCCCAGCCCCGCACCCAGGCGCTGGATCAGCGGCGTGCTCACGCCAAACAGCAGCGCCGCCAGCACGGCGAGCAGGCCGCCGCGCAAGGCGGGGGCGTGGGTGTGTTCGGGTTGCGCCGGCGACATGGCTTGTTCAGGCCCCGCTGTGAGGGCTTTCGCGTTCCGAGACAAGGGCAGCGACGCCTTCGGCGAGCCGGCCTGTCACGTCCTTGTGCAGCACGCTGGCAATGCGCGTCTGGTAAGGCATGCCTTGCTCCAGCTATCCCTACCGCTTTTCAGTGGTTGTGGAGCTTTTCCTGCAGCCAGACCTTGATCAGCGACTGGTACGGCACATCGCGGGCATTCGCAGCCGCCTTGATGGAGTCCAGCAAATGCTGCGGCAGGCGCAGCGAGATCGTCCGGGTGGTGGGTTTCAGGTTCGGCAGCGTGACGCTTTTAGCCTTGGTCCAGTCCAGGTGCTCCGTCGAGTCGTGCGATTCCCAGTACGCCCGCTCCTGCGCTTCGGTGTCGAATTTCGGGATGGCTTTAGCCGGCTTGTTCATAGATGGTTCGCTCCTTCCGGTGCATGTCTCGGGCAGAAATCACACGAATCAACTGGTCTGACTGGCGCAACGTGAATGTGATGTGCAGCGCCCGCCCATCGTCCGTCTTGCCCAGTGCGTGGTGCCTCGGCTCATCCTGACTGTGGGCGGCATCCTCAAGCAGAAGCAGAGGGACATTAAAGAAGACTTGTTCCGCTTCAGCCGTGGACACGCCATGTTTTTCGTTTTTCCGGGCATTGCCAGCGTCCCAGTTGAATCCTGAAATTCTCTGCAGGTCGATCATGTCCGTATATTACTATCATGTACAGCGTTTGACCCATACAGCATTTCAGAGGCCTGGAACAAACATCAAATTGCCCGGATTTTCAACAACGCACCCGTCCGGCCGAACCTTCGCTCGATTCACCCCCGCCACCCCGCCCCCTCGCGCCGGGCGCGGCCGAGGGCTTCCAGGGTGTCGAGGATGCGGGGCAGGCCTTTTTTCCAGGGGCCTTTGCCCTTGACGCCGGCTTCGATGGCCGGCAGGGGCAGCGGGGCCGGGCTGGCAGCGAGCAGCTGGGCGTCGGCGCGCACCGGCTCGCGCAGCGTGGACAGCCACGGCGAGGCGCTGGCGGGCGGCGCTGGAAGGGCGGACGGGGCCGCAGGCTCCGAATCCGGCATTTTTATAGCCAAATTGGCTTGCTCCCGGCGTGGATCGGTCTTTGTTTGCTCTTGATCAAGGAGCGATTTCACCCCGTCATGGGCATCGGTTTCGCCTGAGGCAGCGCAATGCTTCAGTAAAGCGCCGAGAACTTCTCGATCATGGGCGTCGGCCCGGCCAGGATGAGGTGGTCGCCGGGCTTGATCTCGGTCTCTGGCTTGGCGTAAATGAAATCCTGATGCCGACGCTTGATGCCGACGACCGTCACGCCGTGTTTCTTGCGCACATTCGAGACCGCCAGGGTCCTGTTGTGCGTTTCCATCGGTGCGCGGGTCTTCGCAATCGCAAAGCCGTCGTCGAACTCGATGAAATCCATCATCTTGCCGGTCACCAGGTGGGCCACCCGTTCGCCCATGTCGGCCTCGGGATAGATCACATGGTGCGCGCCCACCCGCTCCGCGATGCGCCCGTGCTGGGGGTTGTTGGCCTTGGCCCAGATATCCTTTACACCCAACTGTGCCAGGTTCAGCACGGTCAGCACGCTGGCCTCCAGGTTGGCGCCGATGCTCACCACCGCGTGCGAGAAGTCGGTCACCGACAGCTGCTGCAGCGCCACCAGATCGGTCGAATCGGCCTTGACCACATGGGGCAGCTCATGCGCCAGGTCCTGCACGATTTCCTCGCGGGCGTCCATGGCCAGCACCTCGTGGCCTGCCGCCACCAGCGAGCGCGCTACGGCGGCGCCAAAGCGCCCCAGGCCGATGACGACCACGCTGTCGCCCCGCGTCGAGTTCGATTTAGCCAACAATTGGTTTCTCCTCTGGGTAACGGTAGGCCCTGGGTACCTGGTTCATCGCCAGCGCCAACGCCAGCGTGACCACGCCCACACGGCCGGCATACATCAGCGCAATGATCACGCCCTGCGCACCGGGGGGCAGTTCGGCCGTGATACCGGTGGACAGACCCACCGTGGCGAAGGCCGACACCACTTCAAACAGCAGTTTGTCCAGCGGGAGACCGCCCGCCAGCGGAATGATGAGCAGCAGCCCCAGCGACACCGCCGAACCGCTGAGCACCAGGATCGACAGCGCCTGGCGCTGCACCGGGGTGCCGATGCGCCGCCCGCGCAGTTCCACGTCGGCCCGGCCGCGGATCTCGCTCCAGACGATCAGCAGCAACAGAAAAACCGTGGTCACTTTCACACCGCCCGCCGTGCCCGCGCTGCCGCCGCCAATGAACATCAGCACGTAGTGCAGCACCAGCGATTCGAGCTCCAGCGCGCCGATGTCCACCGCGTTGAAGCCGGCCGTGCGCGCCGCCACCGACGTGAACAGCGCCGCCAGCCACTGGTCCGCAACACCCAGCGGGCCCAGCGTCTTGGGGTTGTCGTGCTCCACCGCCCACAGCGCCAGCGTGCCCAGCACCACCAGCGCCGCCGAGCCCCAGACGGTCAGCGTGGTGTGGATCGACCAGCGCGCGTGCCGCTTGCGCCGGTTGGCCCACAGCTCGGTGATGACCGGAAACCCCAGCCCCCCCACCACGATGGCCAGCATCAGCGGCCCCAGCACCCAGGCGTCGGTCACGTGGCGCATCACGCTGTCGGGCCAGGTGGAAAACCCCGCGTTGTTGTAGGCCGAGACCGAATGGAACGCGCCCAGCCACAGCGCCTCGCCCCAGCCGATGTCCATCTTTTGGGCAAAACGAACCGCCAGCCACAGCGCCACCAGGCCCTCGACCAGCACGGTCACCACCAGCACCATGCGCGCCACCGAGCGCACGTCGCCCAGCGACAGCGCGTGGGTTTCAGACTGCAGCAGCAGCCGGGTGCGCAGCTTCAGGTGCCCGCCGATCAGCAGGCCCATCAGCGTGGCCGAGGTCATCATCCCGAACCCGCCCAGCTGGAACAGCGCCATCACCAGCCCCTGGCCCAGCGGGCTCCAGTAGGTGCCGGTGTCCACCACCACCAGCCCGGTCACACACACCGCCGACGTGGCGGTGAACAAGGCCGTGAGCCACGGCGCGCTCTGGCCGCTGGCGCTGGCCCAGGGCAGCATCAGCAGCGCGGTGCCCACCCCGATGGTGGCCAGAAAGGCCAGCGCCAGCACGGCGGCCGGGTGGGTGGGCAGGTGGCTCTTCATCAGCGGGGATTGATCGGTGAGACGGGGCAGTCTAAACGCTGGCGGGGGTGGGGCATGGTATCGGGCGGTGGTTTCCGCCCCGCAACGGCGCCCCGGTGGGTTTCTATGGTCTTTTTGGCCAATACCCATCGTCGAATGGTCATTGTCTGCTCTTGAAACAAGAGCAATCAGGCGCCCGCAGACGCATCCGCGGCCACACACACCGCCACCAGCAGCCGTCTCCAAGGTGGCGCCTCGCGGTCAAACGCCACGATCCGGGCGCTCAGGGCCTGGCCGCCGTCCAGCCGCGCCGCCAGCGCGGCGTTGTCGGCGCGGGGCACATAACCCAGCGTGGTGCCGGCGCCGTCGATCCGCACCGCCAGCGGGTCGTGCGGGTTGTCGGCTTCGCGCACCAGGCTCAGGGTGCCGCCGGGCAGCAGCCGGGCCGACACGCCGGCGCCGCCGTGGTGGGCAAGGCCCGCCACATGAATCCGCACGATTTCGCCGGGAAGCGGGCGGTTTTCCGGGCGGGCGCGGTGGCGGGCCAGCACCACGGCCAGCTCGCGCTCCTCCGCCAGGCCCAGCGGCCCGGCCGGGCGGCGCTCCCACCGCCCGACCGCCCGCCTGCGGCAGGTGGCGTGCTCCCAGGCGCGGGCCAGGGCGCCGTCCCGAAAGCTGTCATTGATGGACTCCAGCACCCGCACGGCCAGCGCCTGCATCGCGGCGCTGCTGGCGGTGTTGCCCCGGCCGCGCAACTTCCGCAGCGCATATTGCGGCGTGCGGCCCACCAGGTCCTGCACCACGTACAGCGCCGTGCCGCGCTCGCCGTCCTGCAGCGACAGCGCCATCACCCGGGCGCCGTCGTCCTCGCACATCCCCCAGTAGTCCCCCACGCAGTGGTGCATGGCGTCGCCTTCGTCCGCCAGGGCGCTGGGGGTCAGCAGCTCCCGGGCGGTGGCGTCGCCCAGCAGCAGGGTTCCGAGCACGTCGGGCAGGGTTTCCTCGCGCCCGTCCGCGCGCACCGTGGCGCGGGGCGCGGCGTGCCAGCGGGCCGACGCCCGCAGCAGCGACCGCAGGCCGCGTTCGCGCAGCCAGGCCAGCCCGAGCATCGTGTGGGTCACGCCTGCGTCCGGGCCGGCATGGGTCACCGCCGCGCGCAAAAAGTCCTCGGCGTCCGACACGGCGGCCGGCAGCGGCGTGAAGGCGTCGGCGCAGGCGCGCCACACCGGTGTCCAGCCGCGGCGGAAGATGTCGTGCGCCGCCGCCGTCAGCCGCTCGCGCCCGCCCACCAGGCTTTCCAGCGCCGGCAATGCCGGTACATACAGGTCGATTTCGCCCCAGCCGGCCGGTCGCTGCTCGGGCGTCAGCGCGTCCATCAGACGCAGAAACTCGTCGTGTGGCATGGCGGTGCTGCCCCCCATCTGGCGGCACAGCGGCCCGCGCACCAGGCCCCGCGAGATTCCATGGTGCGCAGCCAGCACGCCGACCAGGTCGCGGCCCCGGTCGATGGCCTCGATCACCGCGTCGTCGTGCGCGCGCCAGGCGTGGCGTTTGCCGCCCCCGCATTCCAGCTGGTGGTGGGCCGTCAGCAGCACCGGCGCCACCAGCAGCGGAAACCGGGTGATCGCCTGCAGCCGGCGCTGGCGCTGCTCAGGCGGCAGGATCGCCAGACGCGTGTAGTTGCGCGCCGAACCCCAGGTGCGCTGGGCATCCAGTTGCCCCAGGGCCTCCAGCACCTCCGCGTCCAAGCCTCTGCCAAAGGACAGCGCACCCGAGTGGGCCGGGCTCCAGCGCCCCGCCCGCAGCAAGGGCACCACCGGCGCCGCGTACACGGCGATCGCCCACCCGAATGCCGGATCGTTCACCTCCAGCAGCAGGCCGCGCGCATCGGCGAGCGAAGCGGCCACCAGGGGCGCCAGAACGTCGTCTCGCCCCAGGCATGACGCCTGCAGGCGAAACACACGCACCTGCCCGTCGTGCAGATGCAGCCACACCCGCGCGAACTCGTCGTTCTCGCCCAGGGCTTCGGCGGAGAGCCAAAGCGCGGAGCGGACGCGGTTCATCGGGCGCGCTCCGAATTCGGGTCGCGGCTGGTCTGCAGGTCAATGGGGTCTGGTACGTCCATGGTTCGGGTTGGTTTCGGGGCTGATGGGCGCTGTGCCCCACATGCTATCGCGCCCGCACGCCGCCTGCGCGATACTGGCAACCACCCGGATTTACACAGAAAGCCATGATTTCAGACACTGTCGCACTACTCGGCCCCTGGCTGCGCCCCGCGCTGGTGCTGCTGAGCCGCGCCGTCGAGACCCCACAACCGGGCAGCACAGACCCCGCGCCACCCCATGATGCGCAGGCGCTGTGCGATGCCGCCAACCGGGCCCAAAAAGCCTTCACCGACGCGCTGGGCCGGCTGCAGGCGGGCGGTGGCGACTCCCTCATCGGTGACCCGGCGCACCTGCGCGCGGTGGCCACCGATATTGAAACGGCCAGCCGCCTGCTGGCGCAGGCCGACGCGCAGGCGCGGCAGCGAATGCGTGCGCTGCCGGGCGACCCGGCCGCCACCACGCTGGCGCTGGTCAGCCGCGACAACCTGGTGCTGGCCGCCCACCTGCTGACCGACCTGATCCGCGCGCTGTGCGATCCCGACGCCGCGCAGGCGCTGGGCGGTGGCGAACCGCGCCCGGATGGGCAGGTGGTGGTGGAGTTCGGCGTGCGTTTCAATATGCCGGAGCACGCCCGCGAATTGGCGGGCTGGATGCCGATGGGCCTGGCCTGGCGCCAGCACGACGTCCAGACCGCGCTGCGCCTGTCCGCTATGACCCCGACACCGCTGCAACTGCGCCTGCGAGAGGCCGACAGGCAGCGCGCCGCCGAAGGCGCCGCCCGCCCGACCGCCTCGGGCGCCGGTGCCTGGCACGCGCTGAGCGCCGGCTTCGCGCTGGCCTGGCTGGTCAGTGCGGTGTCGGGGCGCGATTCTGAAGGCGACTAGGCACCGGGGCTGGCCTGGGGCGGAAATTTCAGATCAAAACCGGCTTTTCCCAGCGTGGAATGGTCGTGGTTTGCTATGGATTGAGGATCATTCAGGCTCCACTCGGGCGCGAACATCGACGGCCATGATGATGAAATCCCCTTGGCGATGCACTGACCTGCGCTACACCGACTCCAGCCGTTGCACCATGTCGGGGAAGCGCGCCACCATGCGGATCAGCAGTGCCGCCTGGGCATTGGGTCTGGCGCGCCCCTGTTCCCAGTTCTCCAGTGTTCGTGGATTGGTGCGCAGATACCGCGCAAAGACCGGGCGCGACAGGTTCAGCTTTTCTCGTACCGCGAGCACCTCCTGGGGCGCCAGCGCCGGCACCGGCTTGTCGGCGGGCGTGACGCGCCGCAGCGTCAATTTGCCCTCGCGCTCGGACTTCAAGGCCTCAAAGCCTTCGGCAAGCTCCGCAAAGAGGTCACGTTTGGTCATGGCTACCGTCCTTTCGTTTGCGCGCGTTGCGCCACTTCGTTGTCGAGCATGCGCTTCAGCAACTTGCGTTGCTCGGGGGTCAGGTCGTCTGCCTGATCCTTGTCGTAGACCGTGAACAGCCAGAACTGGCCACCCCCCAGCCACCAGTAATAGATGACTCTCAGCCCGCCGCGCTTGCCCTTGCCACGGCGCGGGTCTGGCTGGCGCACTTTGCGCAAACCACCCGTGCCTTCGATCACATCGCCCGCCATCGGGTTGGCCATCAGTTCCAGCTGCAATGTGCGATACGCTGCGTCATCCAGGTATTGGGAGCGCAGGCGTTCGAAGGGCGGCAGTTCGATAAACGTGGCGTTCACAGAAAGTATACGTTAATTGCGTATATTTTATCCTCACCCCCGCCACCCCGCCCCCTCGCGCCGGGCGCGGCCGAGGGCTTCCAGGGTGTCGAGGATGCGGGGCAGGCCTTTTTTCCAGGGGCCTTTGCCCTTGAAGCCGGCCTCGATGGCCGGCAGGGGCAGCGGGGCTGGGCTGGCGGCGAGCAGCTGGGCGACGGCGCGCACCTGCTCGGGCAAGGTGGCGGGCCAGGGCTGGGCCGCGGTGGCGGGCGTGGGGGCGCCCGGATGGGCGGTGGCGTCTTCGGCCGGCACTTCGGGCACCTGGGAGGCCGGCGTGGCCTCGTTTTCGGCCATTTTCATGCCCAAATCGGGCTGTTCCCAGCGTGGAATGGTCGCAAG
>Ga0116180_1002209_pt1 | contig 15519 bp, 15 predicted proteins | sample AD_UKC073_MetaG_FD_89804 | JGI IMG/M metagenome (GOLD analysis project Ga0116180, IMG submission 89804) | Active sludge microbial communities of municipal wastewater-treating anaerobic digesters from USA - AD_UKC073_MetaG | ecosystem: Engineered > Bioreactor > Anaerobic > Digestate | place: USA...
ATGGTGAGCGGTAGCGACACCTCAGCGATGGCCGGTTCTCCGGAGGCCTCGGACCGTACGTCGAGGGTGACCCAGGCGTTCTCCTGGCCGACGTACTTGACCGCGAGCGATCTTGACGCGGTCCGTTGGGCGAAGAGGTCGAGGATCGTCACGAGGTCCCAGTCGCCGATGAAGCCCGTGTAGGCGAGCGCATCGGCGAAGGCGACGAATCCGTCGAAGTCGTCCTACTCCAGCGTGCAGCTGATGGTGGGAAGGGCCATGGCGACACTGTAGGTGGCCCACCGTTCCATCGCTCGGCCGGACGCCGCCGACCAGCCGGTCGCGTCACCCTCTACGGTGGACCTCAGGACGCCGCCCGGCGTCCCGGACGCCTGGGGTTCCCGATGCCGCTCGAGCTCGACGTGCTGTTGCTGCTGGGCGCTGCCGTGCTGCTCGTCGCGGTCATCGTCGCGAAGATGGGGGAGCGGCTCGGGCTGCCCGCGCTGCTGCTGTTCCTCTTCCTCGGTATCGCGATCTCTGCGCCATCCGACTTCCACCTGTTCGATGACGCTGCCTTGGCGCACGACCTCGGTTTCGCGGCTCTGGTGCTGATCCTCGCCGACGGTGGTCTGTCCACGAAGTGGCGCGACATCCGCCCGGCCATCGTGCCCGCCGCCCTGCTGGCCACCGTCGGGGTCGTCATCACGGTCGTCGTCGTGGCGCTGGTCGGGCACTATGTGCTCGGGCTGCCATGGTCGGTCGCGGTGCTGATCGGCGCGATCATGGCACCGACTGATTCGGCTGCGGTGTTCTCCGTACTCCGATCCGTACCGCTGCCTGCTCCCGTCAGGTCCACGCTCGAGGGCGAGTCCGGACTCAACGACGCGCCGACGGTCTTGCTGGTCGTGGCCATGACCGAGATCGCTCGAGGCACCCAGAGCCATGGGTTCCTGGCGTTGGGCTTCATCATCGCTGGCGAGCTGGTCGGCGGCATCCTGCTGGGGCTGGGGCTCGGTTGGTTGGGCGTCAAGATTCTTCGGCAGCTCGCTCTCCCAGCGTCGGGCCTCTATCCGCTCGCCTCCCTCGGCTGGGCGGTGTTGGCGTACGGGGCAGGAGTCGCCCTGCACATCTCCGGTTTCGCCGCGGTCTACGTGTGCTCGGTCGTGCTCAGCCACGGCAAGCTCCCGCACAGGCACGCCACCAGGTCGTTCGCCTCCGGCCTGGGCTGGTTCGCCCAGATCGGGCTCTTCATCATGCTCGGACTGCTGGCCGTGCCGTCGCGGATCGGGTGGAGCGAGGTCATCCAGGCCACGGTGGCTGGACTGGCGCTCACCTTCCTGGCTCGTCCCTTGGCAGTCGCGGTCTGTCTCACCCCGTTCAAGGTGCCCTGGCGGGAACAGGCCTTCGTCTCCTGGGCCGGCCTGCGCGGCGCCGTCCCGATCATCCTGGCGACCGTGCCGCTCGAGTGGGGGATTCCACGGGCAGACGACATCTTCGACCTGACGTTCGTGGCGGTGATCGTGCTGACGCTGCTCAATGCGCCGTCGCTGCCCTGGGTGGCCAAGCGGCTGGGTCTGGCCGGGTCGACCACGGAGGTCGACATCGAGGTCGCACCGCTGGACCGGGTCGAGGCCGACATGCTGCAGATCCGGGTCCCCGCCGGGTCAAGGCTGCATGGCGTTTCGGTGGCCGAGCTGCGGCTGCCGCCCAACACCACCGTCACGCTGATCATCCGCGATGACCAGATGGTCACCCCGCACGGCCGCGACCGCATCAGGACCGGCGACGAGCTGCTGATCGTGACGCCGTCGGAGGGGCGGCAGACCGTCGAGGACCGGCTTCGGGCCGTGGGGCGGAGTGGCCGACTGGCGGGGTGGACCGGCGAGTAGGTCTGGCGGGCCTCGGCTTACGAGGGCTTGCTGGTCGGTGACGGCGTACCAGACCCCGATGGAGTCGGCGTCGGGGTCTGCGAGGGGAGACACACCGAGCCACCCGGAACAGCCACCGACGACTTGAACCCGGTCGCCGGCATGTAGCCCTCGACCTTGGCGCCCAGCAGCACGTCAACCGTGTGGTCGGCGCGACCGTCGGCGCGGATCGTGACACCAGCAAAGTTCGACGCCACCAGTTGCACCTCGGGTGCGTTCGCGTCTGCCCCGACGACCACGATGTTGCCCACCTGCTCGTCGGTGTTGCCGACGCCGGAGACCTTGTAGCCGCGCTCCCGAAGCGCCTTGGCCACGTCGCTGGCGAAGTTCCGTACGGTGCCGCCGTTCAGCACTCGGATCGTCACCTGGCCGGGCGTCACCATCACGGCCGACTGGGTCACGCAGGTAACCGCACCCTTCGGGTCGCCAGCAGTGAGGACGGTCTTGTAGCCCCACCAGGCCCCGTACCCCAGCACGGCGAGGAGGACCAGCAGTGTCAGCGGCGTCCGTACCCACTGCCATACGTCGCGAACTGTCATGCCACCCCCTCGTCTCCCCAGGCGCCCGTCGTTGGTGTGAGCACCCTACTTCAGCTCAAGCACCCGTGCGTGGACGGTCTGGCGCTGCTGGAGAGCGGCGCGCAGGGCGCGGTGCAGTCCGTCCTCGAGGTAGTAGTCGCCTCGCCAGTGCACCACGTGGGCGAACAGGTCGCCGTAGAACGTCGAGTCCTCCTCAAGCAGCGCCTCCAGGTCAAGCATCCGCTTCGTCGTGACGAGCTGGTCGAGCCGCACCTGGTACGGGGCGATGGCGGCCCACTGCTTCTGCACGTACCCGTGGTCGGGGTACGGCCGGCCGTCGCCCACGCGCTTGAAGATCACGAAGGGGAGTCTACAAGCGGCTCCTGCCGACCCGGGGCGCCAGGACCGGCGCGTTGTCGGTGGGTTGTGTCAGCATTCTCACCATGAGCAGTGACGCCATCGACGCGATCAAGCAGGGGTACACCTTCGACGAGCCCGCCATCGAACTGGGGGTGCTGATGGCTGACGGCGAGCCGCAGCCGGACGTCGGGATCCGGATCCCCCTGCGCATGCTGAACCGCCATGGGCTGGTGGCCGGTGCGACGGGTACGGGCAAGACGAAGACCCTGCAGCTGCTCGCCGAGCAGATCTCCAACGCGGGTGTGCCGGTCTTCGCCGCCGACATCAAGGGTGACCTGTCGGGCCTGGCCAACCCCGGCACGCCCAGCGAGAAGCTGCTTGCCCGCACGCAGAAGATCGGGCAGGACTGGAAGCCCGAGGCGTCGTTCACCGACTTCTATGCGATCGGCGGCCAGGGCGCCGGCGTCCCCGTCCGCACGACGGTGTCGAGCTTCGGCCCGACGCTGCTCAGCAAGGTGCTGGGGCTGAGCGACGTGCAGGAGTCGTCGCTCTCGCTGGTGTTCCACTACGCCGACATCAACGAGCTGCCGCTGCTCGACCTGTCCGACCTGAACGAGCTGCTGCGCTACCTCAATTCCGACGAGGGCAAGGGCGAGCTCAAGGAGATCGGTGGCCTGTCGCCGCAGACCGCCGGGGTGCTGCTGCGCGAACTGGTGGCCTTCAGCGCCCAGGGTGCCGAGGCGTTCTTCGGTGAGCCTGAGTTCAACACCAACGACCTGCTCTACACCAACCCGCAGGGCAAGGGGCTGATCTCGCTGCTCGAGCTGCCCAACCTCCAGGACCGCCCGATGGTCTTCTCCACCTTCCTGATGTGGCTGCTCGCTGACCTGTTCGCTGAGCTGCCCGAGATCGGCGACGCCGACAAGCCCAAGTTGGTGTTCTTCTTCGACGAGGCCCACCTGCTGTTCAGCGGCGCCTCGAAAGAGTTCCTGCGGCAGATCGAGCAGACCGTACGGCTGATCCGCTCCAAGGGCGTGGGCGTCTTCTTCGTCACCCAGCAGCCGACCGACATCCCCGACTCGGTGCTGGCCCAGATCGGCTCCCGCGTTCAGCACCAGCTGCGCGCACACACGCCCAACGACGCGAAGGCACTCAAGCAGACCGTCAACACCTATCCGAAGACGAGCTACGACCTCGCCGAGGTGCTGCAGTCGCTCGGCATCGGTGAGGCGATCGTGACTGTGATGGACAGCCGTGGGGCGCCGACCCCGGTCGCCTGGACCCGGATGCGGGCGCCGCAGGCGTCGATGGACGCGATCCCGCCGGCTGAGCTGATGCAGCGGGTGCAGCGGTCGCCCCAGATGCCGAAGTACGGCACGCCGATCGACCGCGACTCCGCCCGCGAGATGCTCGCGCGCAAGCTCGAGGCGGGCGCTGCCGCGGCGCAGGAGGAGGCAGAGGCGGCCGCCCGGGCCAAGGCGGAGGAGAAGCAGCGGATCGCCGAGGACAAGGAGATCGCGCGAGCGCAGGTGCGCGCCGAGAAGGAGGCGGCCGCCGCCGAGACCCGCGCGGCCCGTGAGGAGGAGCGCCGGATCGCGCGGGAGGAGAAGGAGCGTGCGGCTCAGGCAGCTCGGGTGAAGAGCGCTGCTGTTCGTACCGGCACCAACATCCTCAACCAGGTGGGCCGCGAGGTCGTCCGGTCGATCTTCGGCACCGCTCGACGTCGCCGTTGATCCTGATCGACCCGGCTCGCTGGCCAGCCCACGGGACGGAGTTCTCCCACCTCGTCTCCGACACGTCGCTCGACGAGCTCCACCGGTTCGCCGCGTCGGTGGGCATCCATCCGCGCGCCTTCGACCATGACCACTACGACGTGCGGGCGGCCTCGTACGACAGGTGCGTCGCCGCGGGGGCGGTCGAGGTGAGTGGCGAGGAGCTCGTCCGACGACTGATCGCGTCGGGGCTGCGGGTCCGTACGCCCGAACGGGCTCCCAAGCAGGAGGCCGTCGTGCCGGGGCTGACCGAGTCATGGCACGAGCTGATGCCGGGCCATGAGGCGCTGGGACTGGGGCTGGTGCGGCGGTGGCTGCAGGCTCATCGGCACTATCACGACGTGCGGCACCTGGCGTATGTGCTGGCGGCGCTCGACACCCTGGTTGTGACGGACTGCAGCGTACGGCTGGCTGCCTGGTTCCACGATGCCGTGTACGACGGGGCGCCCTCCGATGAGGAGGAGTCGGCCCGGCTCGCCATCAGCCTGCTGACGCCGATCCTGCCGACCTCGGAGGTGCAGGAGGTGGCCCGGCTCATCCGGCTGACCGCCAGTCACGATCCTTCCCCCTCGGATCACGCCGGAGCGGCCTTGTGCGATGCCGACCTCGCCATCTTGGCCGCGCCGACGGCCCGGTATGACGTGTATGTGCGGGATGTCAGGGCCGACTACTCCCATATCGGCGACCAGGCCTGGGCGGTGGGCCGCACCCAGGTGCTGGACCGGCTCCTCTCTCACGAGCGCTTGTTCACGACGCCGTACGGACGTGAGCACTGGGAGGCGCCCGCGCGGGTGAACCTGGCGCGGGAGCGCGACCGCTGGGCATCGTCTGGATGATGCTCGAAGCCTGGTTGTGACGTTTCAGTAGCGGCCAGACGGGGTAGCGTGCACCGTACGAAGCCACCGGAGAGGAACTCCATGGAGAAGTTGGACGCGTCGGAGCTGACGCGGGTTGCGAAGCGGTGTCGACTGGCCGTCCTTCGTACGGTCGCAGGCAGCGGTGCTGGTCATGTCGGCGGACCCCTGTCGATGATGGACATCCTTGTCACGCTGTACTTCAACCATCTCGACGTACGCCCCGACGACCCCACCTGGGGCGATCGTGACCGGTTCGTCCTGTCCAAGGGCCACGCGGCGATCGGCTACTACTCCGTGCTCGCCGAGCGCGGGTTCTTCCCGGTCGCGGAGCTGAAGACCTTCGACAAGGGCGACTCGCGGCTGCAGGGCCACCCGGACATGACCAAGACCCCCGGCGTGGACGCGTCGACCGGATCGCTCGGTCAGGGCCTCTCGTACGCCGCAGGCATCGCGCTGGCAGCGAAGAAGGTCGGGAAGAGGTTCCGTACCTGGGCCTTGCTGGGCGACGGCGAGATCCAGGAGGGCCAGGTCTGGGAGGCGGCCCGGTTCGCCCACCTGTACGAGCTCGACAACCTGGTGGCGATCCTCGACCACAACGGACTCCAGCAGTACGGGCTGCCGCCAGCCGAGGCCGACCGTGGTGACCGGCGTGAGCCGTGGCGTGACCTTGATCCCGGGGCCATCTTCGCTGCCTTCGGCTGGCGGGTGCTGACCGTCGACGGCCACGACGTCGAGGCACTCGACGCCGTGATGACCGAAGCCGCCGAGGCGACCGGGCAGCCGACGGTGATCGTGGCTCGTACGGTGAAGGGCAAGGGATTCTCCCTCTCGGAGAACAACCATCTCTGGCACGCGAACGTGCCGAACGCCGCCGACCTTGAGCTGGCCGAGCAGGAGCTTGCCGAACAGGTCGATGACCAGCTGGAAGGAGTCGCCCGATGACCGCGATGCGTGATGTGTGGGGGAGCCACCTGGTCGAGCTGTGCCAGCGCGACCAGTGGACCTGCGTGATCGACGGTGACCTTGCCAACTCGACCAAGGCCGACATGGTCGCCAAGGCGATGCCGGAGCGGTTCATCCAGGGCGGCATCGCCGAGCAGAACCTGGTCGGCGTGGCCGCGGGCATGACGACGGTCGGCTGGAAGCCGTGGCTGTCGTCGTTCACCGTCTTCCTGACCCACCGCGCCATCGACCAGGTACGGATGGTGGTGGCCCAGACGAACGCTCCAGTGAAGGTCGTGGGCTCGTACTCGGGGCTGCTCACTGGCCTCACCGGCCGTACGCACTGTGATGTCGAGGACCTCGCGATCATGCGGGCGATGCCGGCGATGACCGTGCTCGCGCCGGTCGACAACCGAGAGCTCGTACAGATGATGGACTGGGCGAACGACCACGCTGGCCCGGTCTACCTCCGGATCGCTCGCGACGACGCACCGGACGTGCTGCCGGAGTCGTACCAGCTGGCACTGGGTCAGCCGGTCGTGCTGCGCCAGGGTTCCGACGTGACGCTGGTCGGTACGGGTCTCGAGTCCGGCCGGGCGCTCGCCGCGGCCGAGCTGCTGGCGGAGGACGGGATCAACGCCCAGGTTGTGCACATCGGCTGCCTGAAGCCCGCCGATCTCGAGGCGATCGTGGGCTCGCTGGGTTCTGGCGACGTTGTGGTGACGGCCGAGGAGCACGCGGTCGAGGGTGGGCTCGGCGGTGTGGTCGCCGAGGCCATGGCCACTCACGCGTCGGGCAAGCGGTTGGTCCGGATCGGCATCGAGGGCTGGTCGCAATCGGCTGGCAACGACTGGCTGTTGGACGAGTATGGGTTGAGTGCGGCGAAGGTCGCCGAGCGGGTACGAAGGGAGCTGGCATGACGGATCTCAAGCTGCCGACCACGAAGCTGCTGATCGGCGGCGAGTGGCGCGACGCCTCCGACGGCGGCACCTTCGAGGTGCAGAACCCAGCCACTGGCGAAGTGATCTGCTCGGTCGCCTCCGCCACCTCCGACGACGCTCGCGCTGCCATGGACGCCGCGGCTGAGGCGCAGGAGTCGTGGGCTCGGACGAAGCCGCGCGACCGGGCTGAGATCCTCCGGCGTGCGTTCGACCTGGTGGCCGCGCATGCCGACGAACTCGCCCTGCTGATGACCACGGAGATGGGCAAGCCACTGGCCGAGGCGAAGGGCGAGGTCGGCTACGGCAACGAGTTCCTGCGCTGGTTCTCAGAAGAAGCGGTACGGAACTATGGCCGCTACTACGACGCCCCCGAAGGCCACCTGCGGATGCTCGTCCGACGCAAGCCGGTCGGCCCCTGCTTCCTGATCACGCCGTGGAACTTCCCGCTGGCGATGGCGACCCGCAAGGTCGGGCCAGCGATCGCTGCGGGCTGCACGATGGTGGTGAAGCCAGCGAAGCTGACGCCGTTGACCACCCTGCGGTTCGCGGAGCTGTGCATCGAAGCTGGCGTGCCCGCGGGCGTCCTGAACGTGCTGCCGTCCGCCAAGGCAGCGGCCATCTCTGACCCGATCATCGCCGACCCCCGGCTTCGAAAGGTGTCGTTCACTGGCTCCACCGAGGTGGGCCGGTCGTTGCTGAAACAGTGTGCTGACAACGTGCTTCGTACGTCGATGGAGCTCGGCGGCAACGCGCCGTTCCTCGTCTTCGAGGACGCCGACCTCGACAAGGCCGCTGCAGGCGCCGCCTTGGCGAAGATGCGCAACATGGGCGAGGCGTGCACGTCGGCCAACCGGATCCTGGTGCACGAGTCGGTCATGGACGCGTTCGCTGACAAGCTCGCTGCCAAGCTGCGCGAGCTGAAGGTGGGCAACGGCGCCGAAGCAGGGGTCACCTGCGGACCGCTGATCGACGAGTCCACCAGGTCGAAGGTTGCCGAGCTGGTCGACGACGCCGTCTCCCGTGGTGCCGAGGTCGTCGTGGGCGGCAAGGCTGTCGAGGGGCCGGGCTTCTTCTACGAGCCCACCCTGCTCGCCGGTGTGCCACGCGACGCCCGTTGCTTCACCGAGGAGATCTTCGGCCCGGTGGCCCCGCTGTTCTCGTTCTCCACCGAGGACGAGGCCGTCGCGCTGGCCAACGACACCGAGTACGGGCTCGCGTCGTACGTCTTCACCTCCGACCTCTCCCGCGCGCTGCGGATCGGCGACCGGCTGGAGTACGGCATGTGCGGCGTCAATGTCGGCGTGATGTCGAACGCCGCGGCCCCGTTCGGTGGTGTGAAGCAGTCGGGGCTCGGTCGAGAGGGTGGTGCCGAAGGTATCGCGGAGTACACGTCGACGCAGTACATCGCGGTGGAGAACCCCTGGCCGTGAGCCCCTGCGTTGTGTGACGGCGGTCGGCGGTCGAGGATCGGTGTGACGGTCGGGCGGTGAGCTCGCCGGACGCTGGGTGGAGCCGGACCCGTCGCCGGGGACAATGGCTCGAGACGGGCTAAGACGGGAGAGTGAGGAAGCCATGACAGCGTCGCAGCCGGGACCGGCTTCGTACGAGAACCCGTACCAGCCCTTGCCGCAGAGCCAGGCGTACGGCGAGAGCCAGGGGCAGGCGTACGCGCCAGCGCCCACCGGCTACCAGCCTGCGCCGGAGCAGACCTTCCAGGTGCAGGACCAGACGACCGGCCAGGCGATGGCCACGTACGAGCCGTACCAGCCGTACGAGCCGTACCAGGTTTACTCGGACCCGACGTACCAGACGTCCGCTGCCCAGCCCTACCCGCCGTCGTACGGTTACCAGCCCTTCATGGCGCCCTACGTCAGGGATGACCCGGGCAAGAACCTCGGGCTCGCGGGGCTGCTGATCTCGGCTCTGGGGTGGATGTTCCCGTACCTGGGCTTCTTGGCGCCGATCGTCGGACTGATCCTGAGCATCGTCGCGTACCAGAAGTCGAAGACCTTCGGCCGCCGCAACGGTGTCGCGATCGCCGGCATCGTGGTGTCGTCGGTCATCATGGCGCTGGGGCTGCTCATGATCGTCGGCCTCGTCATCTTCACGATGGGCGCCCGCTGAGCATCACCTCAGCGGCTGGCTGTCCGGCTGCCACCAGTGCCGCCATGCGGCGGAGGTCTGGGGTCGCGTGGCGGAAGAAGCGTCGGTAGCCCTCGCAGAGCACGTTCAGGCCTGGCTCGCCGTCCGCCGTCATCGCGAAGCGGTCCTTGGGGCAGCCGCCGTGGCAGGCCCACCGTACGTCGCACTCTCGGCACTGGCGCGGCAGGTCTGCCTTGGCCCGACCGAAGTCGCGCTGGAACGGTGAGGTGACCATGTCGGTCAGCGAGTCGCTGAGCAGGTTGCCGAGCTTGTAGCCGGGTTCGACGTAGTGGTCGCAGGAGTAGACATCGCCGTGGTGCTCGACTGTCAGCGCCGTGCCGCACTGGGGAGCGTGGACGCACAGCGAGTAGCGACCGAAGAGCGCCGCGAGCGCGGTGTCGAAGTGCTGGACGAACACCTCGCCCACGTCCCGGCCAAACCACTCGTCGAAGATCGTGCTGAGGAAGACGCCCCACTGCTCTGCCGGCACCGACCTGGACGTCGCGGCGTCCCCGGTCTGGCTGTACAGCAGCCGGCGACCCTCCGCGTCGACCCAGCCAGCCTCGGCCTCCGGGAGCTGCGGCGTGGCGACTCGTTCGACGACGGGGATGAACTGTAGGAACTGGGCGCCTAGGTCGTCGCGGAAGTGCCGGTAGACCTCGAGCGGGTGGGCGGCGTTGGCCGCGTTCACCGTACAGAGCACGTTTCGCTCCACCTGGTGGCGGGCGAGCACGTCCCAGCCTCGGCGCACGAGTTCGTACGACCCGCGGCCAGCCTTGTTCACCCGGTACGCGTCGTGCAGGCGCGGCGGCCCGTCGAAGGAGATCCCGACCAGGAACTTCTGCTCGGCCAGGAACTCGCCCCAGGCGTCATCGAGCAGGGTGCCGTTGGTCTGGATCGAGTGCTCGACGGTCTGGCGCGGCCGCCGGTACGACTCGGCGAGCGCCACCGCCTCCTTGAAGAAGTCCAGTCCGCGCAGCGTCGGCTCCCCACCCTGCCAAGCCAGCGTGACGACGCCGTCGGGCTGGGAGTCGAGGTAGTTCCGCACGAAGGCGTCGAGCACCTCGTGGCTCATGGCCTGCTTCCCCGCGTCCCACAGCAGGTCCTTCGACAGGAAGAAGCAGTACGAGCAGTCGAGGTTGCACGCGGCGCCGGTCGGCTTGGCAAGCAGCGACATGGGTACGCGCATGGGATCTCTCCTCGGGTCTGAGATCACGCTAACCGCTGACCTCGTCGCCCCCGACAGCGGGGTGGTGACAACCAATCCGGGTCGAGAGGCGTTGTCAGAGCAGGAGGGAGAATGGCGTCATGGCTGCGCGGCGCCTCACCGCTCACCTCGGCGCCGCCGCCCTGACGCGGAGTGTCGACGATGCACCGACGAAAGAGGACCTCGATGAACGAGCTTCGTGACCAGGCTGAAGGGTCCGTGCCCGAGCCGCTCTCGACCGGGGACGGTGGCGCAAGGGGGGCAGGTGCGGAGGAGAGCTGGCGACGGGGCTGGCTCGTGGCTGGCGTGGGCGCGGTGGTGATCGTGCTCGTCATCGTCCTGGTTCCAGGCTGGCTGGGGCAGAGCGGCGGTACGACCGCTCCCGTGGCGACGGCGAATCCACCGTCGGCCAACCCTTCGGGCGCCCTGCCCGCCTGCCCGACTGACCAGGCAGCCTTCAGCGGCTCGATGACACCCCTGACGCTGCCCACCGGTGCCGTCGCGCTGCGCTGGTGCACTCTTTCCGAACCCAGCGGGTTTCTCGCGGTCTACCCGCCTCCCGAGCCGCTGACAGTCGACGTGGACCGCTTCATCACGGCGTTCAACGCACTCAAGCCGTTCCCTGCCAACCAGGCGTGCACCGCCGACGCGTCGACGCCTGGCCTGGCCCTGGTGACGTATCCAGACGGGACGTCCCGTGCTGTGGCTGGCATGGCCGCCGGTTGCGGAGTCATCGGTGGCCGGCTCGGGTTCACGCAGATGCAGCAGCTGGCCGTTGACCTGCTCGTCGCCGCCCGTGGTCCGTCGTTCGCCCCGCCCACGGTCGCGTTCCCGCTGTGCGGCCCAGGTCGATCGGTCATTCCGGCTGATCTGCCGAAGGTGATCCGAGCGGCGTTGTGCGAGCGGGCAGGTGGCTCGGGTGGTTCGCCGTCGGTACGGGAGATCGATCCTGGTGCGATCCCTGCTCTTCGTACGGACATCGCCGCGCACCTCGTTCGATCAGATGGGTCGGACCCCACCGATGGCGCCGAGCTCCAGCTGTACCAGGCGAACGGTGAGCGGGTCAGCCTTCAGTACTCGAGCCGTACGGCGCGGTGGCAGCTCACCCGCTGGAACGAAGACCGGAGAGTTGCGCCAGAGCACTTCACGTGGACCCCGGACGCGACGTCGATGGCAGCCATCCAAGCGGCGCAGCGCGGGCCGACCTCAGTGCCCTCCGGCTCGCCGTCTGCGAGCGCTGGGACGCCTGCTCCCGTTGGTTCAAGCGCGGCGACTGTGGTCGATGCGTGCACAGCGGTCGCCACACCGGTCGACAAGCCTGAACCCGGACTGCTGGCCGTGACGTTCTGCTCGAACTGGCGCTACGCCCCGACAGACGTTCTGACTACCAACCTCGACCAGTTCCTGAAGGGGTTCGAGGCGGAGACGTTCGAGTGCGCCCCGCGGCCACAGGACGAGGCCTTCGTGCTTGCCTACCCAGAAGGAGCGCGGCGGATCTCCCTGCCGGCGGCCCGGTGCGCCTCCCGTACCAACGCGGTCCGGACGTTCGTCTCCCTGCTCGCTCAGCAGCGCGGACCTGGATTCCAGGGCGAGCTCGTCACCGTACCGAAGCTGTGTGAGCTGAAGCAGGCGAACTACCTGGCCGAGAACGTCATGCCAATGGAGGTCGCCGACGCCACGCTCGTGCGGGTCTGCCCCGACTTCAGCAAGGGTCAGACCGGGGACGCGATCGATGGCCGTCTCGTCACGCCAGAGCAAGCCAGGGCCGTGCTCGACGACCTGCTTGCTCACTCGACAACACTGCCCCCGGCCATCGATCCGCCGGCCTGGCCGGTCGGCCTCGTCCTGCAACGGCGGAACGGGGAGCGGATCTGGGTGCATGCCGATCCGGCCGGGACGATGCGGTGGATCGCGGATGCGAGGTGGTACGAGTGGACGCCGAGCCCAGCCGTACGGCAGATCCTCGACTCCTACCGGTGATCCGTACGGATCAGCGAAACGCGAACAGCGGCGGGAACACCAGAATCACGATGACCGCCCAGGCGCCGATCACGTAGAGCGAGCGCACCAGCCACCGCTCAAGCGCGACGAAGGGACGCTTGCCGCGCAGGAAGGCGACGAGGTACCAGGCTGAGCCGGCCAGTGCGCCCGCGAGCACGAGGTTCTCGCCGAGGGCGGCCAGCTTGTTGGGGGTGGCCCCGTACTCGCCGATGCGGCCCGCCATGGCCGACAGAACGACGACGTCGAGGATGAGAGCGGCAGCCACAAGCACCAGCTGCAGCCGGTCGGACCAGCCGACCGGAGCATTGTCGCGACGCGCGGAGACGGAGAACAGGTGCAGTCCGAGCACGACGACGAGCACGAGGTCGATGATGATCAGCACGTCGCGGTTGGCGTCGACGATCCGGCCGGTGACGAGCATCGCGCCGAGGAAGCCCAGCAGCAGCAGGGTGAACAGGGGCGTGAAGACCGCCGCCAGCACCGGCGCCATGTTCTCCAGCACGCTCTTCTTGGCCTCGACCAGCCAGGCCGCGACGATCACGGCCCCGCCGATGCCGAGCGGCACGATCCACTCCGTGATGATGACGCGGGGATCGATGCCGACCAGCGAGAAGACGCCGCCGGTGAGCCCGACCAGTACCCCGCCGCCGAGGGCGATCAGCACGAGATAGATGAACAGCTCGCCGAGGAACCGGACGTAGTCGAGCCACCGGTCCACCTCGCGCCACTGCGTGCCCAGGTAGACCGCGCCCAGCAGCACCGCGACGGCGATGGGGATGTGCATGGTGGCGAGGAGCCGGGTGTGGAACGGGTCGACGTACGGGTAGAACGCCTGCGTCAACGCGAAGACGCCCAGGGTGACGGTGACCGCCGCGGCGGCAGCCAACACGGGTGAACGCCGTTGCCAGATCAGGAACGCAGCCACCACGGCTGAGAGCAGCAGCAGGGTGGCGACGAGGAGGAAGAACGGGGCATCGTCATGCTGCAACGCGTACGCCACGGGGAACTTCACGACCAGACCCGCGATGGCGGCGAAGCCCAGCATGGGCAAGAGCCCGCTGGTAGAGCCGTCGGCGGCGGAGTCCCGTACGGAGACGTGCTGCTTCCACAGCCGCCCCGAGTGCTCCCGAGCGAGGTCGGCTGCGATGGCGTGCTGGGAACCGACCCGCTGGACGGCCACGAGGAATGCCTCGTCGGGGGTCAGCCCAAGCTTGGTGAGCGCGCCGATGTGACCCCGAAGATGGTCCTCCAGCTCGTCGACATCGTCCGGCGCGACGCCCGCCCGGGCGAGGAGCTCCCTACGCCAGCGCTCGACCTGCTCCTCGATGCCCGAGGGGGCGGGGGCAGGGGCGTCGGTCATGACAGGGCTCCGATCTGAGGAGTGAGGGCGAGGCGGAGGTTGCGCCAGAGCTGGCCCAGCGTGGTGTCGACGGCCTTCCAGGCGCGCTGCTGCTCAGCCAGCTCCGTACGGCCTTGAGGCGTGATGCGGTAGTACTTGCGGCGGCGACCCGCGTCGCTGGTGGCCCAGGACGCCTCCACCTGGCCGAGGCGCTCGAGGCGGTGCAGCAGGGGATAGAGCAGCCCTTCGCTCCACTCCAGCTGACCGCCGGAGAGCTCGGTGACACGCTGGATGATGGCGTAGCCGTAGCTCTCTCCCTCGGTCAGGATGGCAAGCAGGAGCGGCGCCGCCGACGCGGCCACCAGGTCCTTGCCAATCTGCATCCCGACACCATACCTAGAACTACTAGGTATTGAAGGTAGCGATCTCGGGTGACATGCCGGACGCGATCGTCCCGCTGTCCCCGGACGCGAAGGCGGTGAAGAGGCGGGCGACGAGCTCGATGTTGGGATGTGTCATGGTTCGGCCTTCCGCATCAACCTAACTTAGTTAGAATGATGGAACCGCCGCCGCCACTGATCACGACTCAAGGAGCCCTGTGTCGTCCGCCTCGCGATCGTTCCACCGCGGCCTGGACCGAGCAACAGTCCTTCGGGCAGCCCTCGTGGTCGCCGATCGTGACGGAGCGCAGGCCCTCACCATGCGCCGGGTCGCCGCTGAGCTCGAGGTCGAAGCCGCGTCCCTCTATGCCCATGTCCGCAACAAGGACGACATGGTCGCCGGCCTCCTTGACCTCGTCCTCGACCGGATCGAGATCCCGGCTCCCGGCCCCACGACCCGGGATTGGATCCTGGCCGGTCTCACGGCATACCGGAGAACGCTTGTCGACCACCCGGGTGCCTTCGCGCTGATGACCAGCCGAGCCACGATGTCTCCCGCCCAGTTCCGCCTCGTCGATGCCCTCATCGGCGTACTCGAGGAGGCCGGCCTCTCGACCACCGACGCCGTGCTCGGCGAGGTCACGCTCGTCGCCTACGTCCTCGGCTTTGTCACCCAGGAGGTGGGGAGGTCGCCGGCCATCGGGCCCGACACCCTGCGGCTGTACGCGGCACTCCAACGCGCGGTCCCCGCACTGGTCTCCACCCCGGTCGACGAGCGCTTCAACCGCGGAATCGACACCATCCTGCGCGGGCTGGATATCCCGAGGGGTTGCTGAAGGTTCTGTGCGTGCGCCGAACCAACGCTGGACGGATTTGGCGCACATTCAGCACACAAATCGGGTTCCGTCGACCGGCCAAGTCCTCTGGAAGAGGTTCCTGCCCTAGTCAGAGCGGGAATCGTGGTGGCGGAGGATACGAGATTCGAATTAGAGCATGAGCAATTTCGAAGCCCCTTCCCAAGCGCCTAATGACGCCTCTGGCTACGACATTCGTCCTCATGATCTTCGGTTTGCGTGGACATGCGTGGGCGTGGCTGGCGGAATTCGGGGCACACTCGGGGCACGAAACGTGCTTCCATCGGTGCGGACGGTCA